>Ga0209515_10005607_pt1 | contig 16150 bp, 15 predicted proteins | sample Subgroupgradi54m_FD_187454 | JGI IMG/M metagenome (GOLD analysis project Ga0209515, IMG submission 187454) | Subsurface groundwater microbial communities from S. Glens Falls, New York, USA - GMW60B uncontaminated upgradient, 5.4 m (SPAdes)... ...
TCTAGCTAAAGAGTATTTACGAGAAACGCAAGACCAAAATTTAAATAGTAAAGATAATACACCAGCCATTACTGAAAGAATTTTAGAAAAGGAAACAATTTTCTCGCAGGAGCATTTTGTGATAGACGCAGTGAAGAAAACGAATCCAGCCGTTGTTTCTATAATTATTTCCAAAGAAATTCCCAAATATGAAACTTATATCGATCCCAATCAACAGCAAAATCCATTCGGGGATTTGTTTCCGGGCTTTTCTTTTAACATTCCGCAATATCGCCAAAACGGGACAGAAAAAAAACAAATCGGCGGCGGTTCAGGATTTTTTGTATCAGCTGATGGTCTGATTGTTACCAATAAACATGTAGTTAACCAGAAAGATGTTGAATATACTGTTTTTACTAACGACGGAAAGAAGCACACAGCCACTGTTATGGCTCGCGACCCTGTTTTAGATATTGCCCTTATCAAAATTGAAGGAGCTAACTTTCCATATCTCTCTTTAGGTAATTCTGATATGCTTGAAGTGGGGCAGAATGTTATTGCGATAGGTAATGCCCTCGGTGAATACAGAAATACTGTTTCTGTAGGGGTTGTTTCTGGACTTGCGCGTTCAATAACTGCGGGTGATAATTTTGGAAACGCAGAAATTCTTGACCATGTTATTCAAACGGATGCGGCGATTAACCCGGGTAACTCTGGCGGACCTCTTTTGAACCTTTCTGGAAAAGTTATTGGTGTGAATGTTGCTATTGCCCAGGGGTCTCAGAATATTGGCTTTGCATTGCCGATAAATAGTGTCAAAGGGGCGATTGAATCGGTAAAAACTACCGGGGAAATAGTACGACCATATTTGGGTCTGCGTTATATGGTAATTAATACTGAAATGAAAGACAAAAATAATCTCACCGTGGATTACGGAGTGCTGGTGAAGGCCGGCGCAAACAAAAATGAGCTGGCCGTTATTCCGGGGTCTCCTGCGGATAAGGCGGGGATTGTGGAGAACGACATTATTCTAGAAGTGGATGGAGTGAAATTGGACGACAAAACAAGCCTAGCTTCCATTATTCGCGGAAAAAGCGCAGGTCAGGTTGTAAATCTAAAAATTCTGCATAAAGGCGAAGGAAAAAATATTTCAGTTACCCTAGAGGTTGCTAAAGATAGTTAAAAACGTTACCAACCAAAAAAGTTATCTACGATGTTGAACATATGTAAAAGATAGTGGAAAAATCAGAAACTTATCAACCTGCCACGTCGACAAGCTTAAATATCACTTTTCTTTATCGTGGAAGAAAGATAAACTCCTAAGAGCATTAGTACTCCCAGAATAATATATATGAAATTAAAAGATGGGACGAGGGCAAAGATTAGCAAGGCTGCAAGGGGTCCGATGATGTACGCGACCGGAGGTGCGCTGCGGTAAACTCCGATATATTCCTCGTTTTCCATTTTGATGTGTTTAAAGAAATAGGCGTCGCTCATCACTTCAATAGTGGCAGCGCCGACTCGGGTCGCGAAAAGCGCGAGCGCCCATATCCAAACTTCACGCTTTTCAATAAAAAAGAGCGCTAGGGTCGCGAGCGAAGCTACCAGAAACCCGAGCATCAACATTTTTCTTTCGCCTATTTTATCCGAATACTTGCCGATAGAAAATGGCAAGATAAAAAAAGGCAGAAGCATGATGGCGAAAATAATGCCGATTTCTTTCCAGCTGAATCCCAGATAAGTGAATAAATATATCGGCGTATATATAATCATCACTGTGTAAAAGAGCTGGAGCAACAGGTTAATACTGTACACCCGGAACAAGTTTTTATTTCTTAAAAAGTCCTTGATGTATTTTATTGTCTTAGCCGAGTCGTATTTAGGATCGGCAATATTCCTGAGAGTGAAAAAAGACAACAAAAAGAATATTATCATTATAAAAAAAGAGACAAAGTAAATTAAATGGAAGGTAAATACTCCCTCAATTCCCGCAAATATAAATACAAACTGTGACAGTATCCAGGCCAAGTTGGCAATCGCCATATATGCGCCTCTCTCTCCTCCGATTTTGGAATTTTTGGAAAATATTTTCAGCAGTTCATCTAGGGAGAAAAAAATTATTATATTGAAAGCGAAACCGAAGATAAAGGCCAAAACGATAACATAAGTGTTTTTTGACAAGGCAAATAACAAAATAGATAAAGCGTCGAGTCCTATTACCCAAAGCAAAAATTTATATCCACCTATTCTTCGCCATAGCTCCGGAACTATCAGAAGCGCCAAGATTGAAACGATTGAGGCTAAGATATAGGTTATTCCCATCGATTTTGCGCCGACAAAAAGAGAAAGAAAACTTGAGTTTATATAAGACATTAAAGCAATCGGTATGGAGAATAAAAAACCTGCCAGATAGATTATTTTTCTGTTGTGATTCATACACTTAATATTACAGGTATAACCAAAGGTCTTTTTTCAGTTTTTTGGTATAAGAACTTTGAAACTGTTTTTCCTAATCCTGTTTTTATATAGTCAAAATCTATTGGGCTCCCGCCTGAATAGCTGTTTAATTGGACAGGACTTCTTGCCATGCTGTCTTCCACTGATTTTTTAATAATAATTCTCACTTGACGCAAAAGCTCCTGGTTTTCTTTTAGATATACAAATCCGCGAGAGATTAGATCCGGAGACTTTTTTAATTTTCCAGTTTTTTGGTCTACCAACGCGATAACCACAAACATCCCGTCTTGGGCCAGCATGGCGCGGTCTCTGACAACTACATTTTGCACATCACCGATAGAAAGCCCATCTACCACCATCATACTGGCCGGAGCTTTTTCTTTGCGAACGGTTATTTTATTACCTTTGTCTATAATCTCTATAATCATACCATTATCTGGCACCACAATATTTTCTTTCGGAAAATTATTTCTTTCACGGATTATTTGCGCATGAATACGCAACATTGAATGGTTGCCATAGCCGGGGATAAAGAATTTTGGAGCAACCATTTTATTAATCCAGACCAAATCTTCTTGTCTGGCATGGCCGCCAGAGTGAATTTCTGCCATTCCGTAATGAATAATTTTCAAGTCATGTCTGTATAAATTATCTTTCAACTTTTGTATACTAACTTCGTTGCCAGGAATCACAGAAGAAGAGAACATGACCGTATCGCGCGCATTGAGCCTGATGTATTTATGATTATTGGCTGCCATTCTCACCAGGGCAGAATATTCTTCACCTTGCGCGCCGGTTGTGATTATGACAATTTTGTCCGGAGGGTAGTTATTTATGTCTTGCGATTCTATAAATGTAGCTTCTTTCGGCTTCAGTATTCCGGCTAATTTTGCAATTTCTATGTTAGTTTTCATGCTTCTCCCTTCAGTAATGATTTTTTTATTAAAACGCTCGCAAATTTCTACAATTTTAATCATACGGTCAAATTGCGATGCAAATGTTGCGATGATCAGTCTGCCTTTAGTTGTTCTAATTATTTCCTCTATATTTTTTTGCACTTCCTTTTCTTCAATTGAAAATCCTGGTACTTCGGCATTTGTGGAGTCTGCAATTAAGAGCAGATTATTATTTTTTCCCAACACTCCCCACTTCTTTTCTTCTTTAGCTGTCGGCTTGCCTTTTTCGTGTTCCAATTTCATATCGCCGGAGACTATGACATTACCATACGGCGTGCCAACGATAACTCCCATTGAGTCGGGTATAGAATGGAAAACAGGAAAGAAGCCAAGGGAAAGTTGATTGAATCTTACTTTCGTATCTTCATCCACCACCCGCAGGTCCAGAGCTTTGTTTCCAGGAAATTCCTCTTGCCTTTTTTTTATCATTAGGGTCGTCAGGAATTGCGCGTAGATTGGCGAGTTGCCTATGCGGTCCATAATAAATGGAATACCGCCAATATGATCCAAATGTCCGTGAGTGATAACCACTGCGCGAATTTTATTTTTTCTTTCTTCCAGGTATTTGAAATTGGGCAATGTGAAGTCTGCGCCCAGAGCCTCTTCTTCATCAATAAAATGGAATCCTATGTCCAGCACAATGATGTCGTCTTCAGACTCAATCAGAAGCATATTTCTTCCAACTTCTTCCACTCCGCCGAGCGGAATAATGCGAATTACCCCCTTTTCCACCGGTGGAATTTTATCTTCAACCATATTTTTATTATGTTGGTTGCCATACGAGCCAGAACCTCTGGACGGGCCATGCCCATTTTTGGAATATTGGTAAGTGGAGCTTTTCGATGAACTTTTTTTATAAACCTCGCCCAAAGGCCTACCCTCGGGCATAGTCCTACGGGCGATCCGGCCAAGGGGAGTTCTATGGTCCCCGCCCGTATCGCTGCGAGAGATTGAACTAAAAGATAATCTTGTTTTCTTTATCATAATTGATTTTTAACGAACGAAGTGAGTATTAAAATCTTCACCCAGCCCTCTGGACTGACTAGTCCAGAGGGCTGGGTTATTAAAATATATTCGCTTTGCTCTTTATTTTACTAAATATTTTCCAAACTTTTTCTGTTTGAGTGTACCATAAATATACATTTAGATAACGATCTGAAGGCGAAATAATATGGTCTATTTTAGATTCTTTAAGATTTTTTGACACTATATATATAAAATCAGGACTATATAAAAAAACTGCCGGCATATCTTTTTTGATTTCCTCGGAAAATTGGATGTATTTTTTTATTCTAGATTGTTCATCAAGACTGACGAATGCGTCTTTTAGAATTTTATCCACTTTTGCATTAGTATACATAGCGACGTTGAGTCCCGGGTCTTTTCTCTGCGAGGAATGCCAAAAAGCAAAGAGATCAGATTCGCTATTTATAATCGTTCCAAACAAGAGGGCGTCATATTTACGCGGACGAATCACACTCTGATTTAAATTACCAGTTTCAAAAATTTTTATCTCAACTTTTATACCAATGACCGCTAAATCTTGTTTTATTAGTTCGGCAGTTTTTACAAGTTCTGGAACATTACCCGTTGATATAGAAAACTCAAGCTTTGTAGTCGCTTTTCCGCCCGAGGCGGGTCCGCCTCGGGCGGTCTTTTTCTTTACTGTTTTTTCTAAAAATCCATCTACACCGATTTTCCAACCATCTTTCGATAAGTCATTTTGGGCCTTTTGTAATGAATCTTTCCGTGCAGTATTATTTTTTTGGCTATTTTCATCCTCCAATTTATGGTATTTTACCATATTGGGCGGTATTGGATTGTCAATTACCACTCCATACCCCAAAAGCACATCTCTGACAATCTTATCTTTATCTATCGCTTGATTAATCGCGGCAACGACAGCTTTGTCAGTAAAAAGACGATTGACATTTTGATTAAAGAAAAGTCCAAATACTCTTGGAAGAACTACGGACTCCACTTGATAATTTTTTTCTTTCAAGTTCTCTGCATTTAGAGGGGTGATAGAGCTTATTTCTTCCACCTTCTTATCAACAAGGGCTTTGACAAGATCGTTTTCATTTTGATAAAAATACAAATTTATATTTTTAATGTATGGTTCACCTAATATAAATTTTTTAAATGGCATTAGTTCATAGTAATCTATAATTCCAGACGATTGTTTATTTACCGAACTTATCATATAAGGTCCTGATCCAATAGGTTTTGTATTTGCATCATTGAGTTCTAAGGGCGTGTTATCCCATAGGCGCGCGGGCATAATACCAAGCGTCGTATTTTCTAAAAATAATGCGTAGGGCTGTTTTAAGGTAAAGATCAAGGTTTTGTCGTCTTTTTTTTCTACCGTTACTCCATCCCAGTTGCCTTTGCGCGGACTTTTAATTATCGGATCTTTTACTTCTTTGATGGTGAAGATTACATCATCGGCGGCGACCGGTTGTCCGTTGTGAAAATAGATTTTGTTTTTCAGGACAAAAGTGTAAGAAAGCCCATCTTTTGAAATGCTATAGCTTTCGGCCAAGTCCGGAATGATCGATCCGTCTCCAGATTTTCTCATGAGTCCCGAGTAGATGAGCGATGTCAAGTCTCTGTCGGCGTCCGATGATGCTAGTACGGGATTTATGAATCTGGGTGTGCCGACTATGCCCTCCGAAATGTTTCCGCCCGCCATAGGAACTTCCGTCATAAACATTTGATTAATGTTTTGTAGGATGACTGTTGTCGTTATAATGAGGATTAGACAAAGTCCGACAAAAACCGCTTGCTCTTTTTTTGAGAAAGATGAAATAGCTGTTTCTATTTTTTCCTTAGACGGCAATTTAGAATTGCGTATATAACTATATAGATTTTCCATTAGCTTTTATAAGTATAGCTAAGAATGCGAGAATTGCAAGCAAGATTCCTAAAACAATTGAAAGGTAAAAGAGGAATTTTTCAAATCCTCTGCGGGTGTGGTGAAATGATCCCTCGTCTCCGCCTCCGAGCGCTCCTCCCACACCGGCGCTGGATTGCTGTAATAGTATGGCGGTCATTAATATGACAGATACAATGATCTGCGCGTATGGAAGTATTTTAGTTAATATCCGCATAGAAGATATTATGGCATATTGCAAATGAAAAAACAAGGCGATATAATTCCCTATATGCAAAACAATAATAATTCCGTTTTGGGTTTATTCCAAAAATTATTTCACAATTTCAATGCCAGGCAAATGAAGGACGCGACCTTGGCTTTTAAAAAGCACTTGGATGACGGTGGAAAGATGCTTCTGGCGATGGGCGGGGCGATGTCTTCAGCGCAGATAGGGGTGACGCTTGCTCCGATGATAAGAGAAAATAAAATACATGTTATTTCTTGTACGGGCGCGAATTTAGAAGAATCTATTTTTAGACTGGTTGCGCATGATAGTTATAAAGATTATCCAGATTATAGATATTTTACCAAAGAAGATGACCAGAAGATATTAGAGAGGGGTGAGCGCAGAGTAACTGACACTTCTATTCCGGAAGAAGAAGCCTTTCGCGTTGTTGAGCCGATTATTTTGAAAAGGTGGAAAGCGGCGGAAAAAAACGGCGAGAGTTTTTTTCCGCATGAATATTTTTATCAAATTCTTCTTTCAGGCGAAGTGAAAAATCATTACGAAGGCAACCCAGAACATTGCTGGCTTTTGGAGGCGGCGAAGAGAAATTTGCCGATTGTCGTTCCAGGCTGGGAAGACTCCACCCTTGGAAATATTTTTGCCGGATACTGTAAAATAGGGGAAGTGAACCCGAGTGTTATGAAGACCGGCGTGGAATATATGATGTATCTATATGATAAGTATGTCGAGCTTTCCGAGGATGGCCCGGGGCTTGGATTTTTTCAGATTGGCGGGGGTATTTCCGGCGACTTTCCGATCTGCGTCGTGCCTTCTATAAAGTATGATTTAAAAAAGCCCGTTCGGTCTTGGGGGTATTTTTGTCAGATTTCTGACTCCACTACTTCTTATGGTTCATACTCAGGCGCTACTCCGAATGAAAAAATAACTTGGGACAAGCTTACCAAAGATACTCCAATGTTCGTCATAGAGTCCGATGCCACTATCGTCGCACCGCTTATTTTTGAAGCGATTTTAGATAGGTATACTATTTCGGAGAAATAATTATGCAGTATGAAAAAAATTCTATTTTTAATTGCAATTGTTCTTACAGTTTTGTTTTTTAATAAAGAAAGTGCCGGAGCGGCCTATCATTTTTCAAATTTTAAAGGCAAACCGCCAATACATATATACGGTGGGGCGATGAAAAAGCCCGGCGGACTTTCGCCTACGCAAATAAAAACTTTTTATAACATTTCATCTTCCGGCGGGCATGGCACGATAGTAATCGTCGGGGCTTATGATGACCAGACTATAGAAAAAGATCTAAATGATTTTAGCCAGCAATTTAATTTGCCAGCCTGCACGACTACCAACGGATGTTTTGAAAAACATAAAATGGCTGGCACGGTAAAAAATAACAGTGGCTGGGCTTCGGAAACTTCACTGGATGTCGAATGGGCGCACGCTATTGCTCCACAAGCAAAAATTCTTTTAGTTGAAGCAGTGACACCTTCTGGCGCAAATCTACTCAAAGCGGTAGATTATGCGGCTGGTCGCAAAGATGCCAGCGCTATATCGATGAGCTGGGGCGGAGCAGAATTTCCGGAAGAAGTTTCTCTCGATTCACATTTCAAGAGTGTTTCCGGCGCGCCCTTTTTTGCTTCTTCTGGGGACAACGGCACTGGCGCTTCTTGGCCGGCTTCCTCGCCCTATGTCATAGGTGTCGGTGGGACAACTATTTCTACAAAAAATGGCGGGGCATTTGCTAAAGAAACTGCTTGGGCTGGCAGCGGTGGCGGAGTGAGCATTTATGAAAAAGAGCCCGCTTTTCAAAAAGAATATTCAATAGTTAAAGCAAGTGGCATGCGGGCGATTCCAGATGTTTCTTATAATGCCGATCCAGCTTCCGGTTTTCCGATAATAAAAAATGGTAAGTGGTATATCGTCGGCGGAACTTCCGCTGGCGCGCCGCAGTGGGCAGCCGTTGCGACGCTTGGACAAGGGATGGACATCAACAAACTTTACGCCGACAAGTCCGGGGCTAACAGTGCCAAATATTTCCGCGATATCACAAGCGGTTCAAACGGTGATTGCGGATATTATTGTTCTGCCCGCAAGCATTACGATTATGTTACCGGCCTCGGCAGCCCACTTACTAATAATTTTTAATTTTATGTTACTTTAGCGGACTAAATTACTTTACTAAACTAAAGTCAACAGTTGTATGCAGTATATCCACGTAAAAGTTATGGCCGGAGCGAAGAGAGAAGCCTTTAAAAAGAAATCTGAAGACCATTTTGAGATTTCTGTCCGCGAAAAAGCCGAGCGCAATATAGCAAACACTCGTATCCTTGAGCTCGTAGCTCAGTATTTCAAAGTACTCACCAACAAAGTTCGCATTGTGAATGGGCATCGTAGCCCAAGCAAGCTTATTGTGGTAGATTGAAAAGTTATCCACATTGACTTTTGACTAAATAGTCGGGTATAATTCACAAATGGAATTGTCAGTAACTACAAGACAAAAAGAGCTTTTAAGTGTTATTTATGAGTTCATAAAAGATACAGGTTTTCCACCTTCAATTGCAGAAATGCGTGAAAATCTTGGCGTATCTTCAAATCAGTCGATACTGGATCTGTTGGAAAAACTTTCCGTAAAAGGCTTCATAAAAAGAAATGAGGGAAATGCTCGCAACATTACCATTCTCCCTATAGGATATAAAGAGCTGGGAGAACCCACTCTTACACCATTTTTAGGTGTTACTTCCGCAGGGGTGCCGGTTGAAGCCATAGAAATCACTGGCGAATGGAAAGAAATGCCGGGAGAGGTATCGCGATTGCAGTCTGATATATTTATGCTACGCATTTCTGGGGATTCAATGATCAATGCTGGCATTGACGATGGCGATGTAGTTTTAGTTCAGACTAAGAAGGAATTTGTTTCAGGTGAAATTGTGCTTGCAGAAAAGGACAACCAGACGACCATTAAAAGATTTATTTCTGAAGATAAACCGCCTTATGTATATTTAAAACCGGAAAATCCTAAATATCAAAATATACTTTTTACCGATGAAACAGAATTAAAAGGAAAAGTAATTTCAGTTCTTAAAAATAATTACTGGAAATCAATAAAATAAGTTATGCCGACAAAAAAATCAAACAAGGCTAAAGAAATTATCGGCAAAATTTTTAAGGACATAGACTTAATCTATGGACTAAAGGAATTTGAAGATATCAAAGTTGATGAAGTTCTTGAAATTACAGAAGATGAACCTAATCGTTTTTATGTTACTGACCTCAAGTCTGGGAAAAAGCGTTTTGTTTATGATGAGAAAAAGAATTTAAGTAGGCCTGAAGAAATTGTTCGTCAGCTTTGGCTTTTTAAATTAAACAGCAAGTACAAGTATCCGATGGACAGGATGGAGACTGAAAAAAGTATACACTTTGGACGCGAAGTACACGGCAAAGCGGTTGATATCGTAGTTTACAAAACAGATAAAATTACTCCTTATATTTTGGTTGAGGTGAAAGCGCCCACAGAAAGCAAAGGCATCGAGCAAATGAAAGGATATCTAAATGCTGAAGGCGCAGAAATAGGAGTGTGGGGAAATGGCAAAAAACGTATTATTTTATATAGATTTTATCCAAAAGAATTTAACGATACACTTCCCGATCTTCCTAAATCAGATCAGACCATAGATGATCTATTAGAAGCAAAAAAAACATATTTCGACTATACAACTACCAAAGTAAATTTGAAAGAAACGATTGATTCCATGCAAGAGCTTGTGCTGGCAAACGCTGGAGTGGATGTTTTCACCGAGGTTTTTAAGCTGATTTATGCAAAACTTTACGATGAAGAAGAAGCAAAATTGAATCGTTCCGATAAAGAAGTTTTATTTCGTAAATATAAAGATCCTGCAAAAACTTACACGGTTATCAATGAACTTTTTAAAAAGGCGGTCAAACGCTGGCCTGGGACCTTTCTGGAACAAGAAAATATAAGTCTTTCACCCAACCATCTTTCAATTGTTGTTGGAGAGCTTGAAACTACGCGTCTTTTTGGTTCCGATCTCTCCATTATTGATGAGGCATTTGAATATTTAATTCCAGAAGTTGCAAAGGGAAAAAAAGGCCAATACTTCACCCCTCGTCATGTTATCAATATGGCCGTAAAAATGCTTGACCCAAAGCGTGACGAATACATTCTTGACCCTGCCGCTGGTTCTGGAGGATTTTTGATTAACGCCATGTATCATGTGAAAAGCAATCATTTAAATAACTCCGAAGAAGCGATGCGCGAGTATGCTAAAGAGCGTATCTGGGGCATAGATTTTGCGGATGAAATTTCAAAAGTATCGCGCGCTCTTATGCTCATAGCAGGGGATGGAAGGTCGCATATGTTTAAATTAAATTCGCTTGACCCGCGTGAGTGGAAAGGGGAAGATCAAAATCTTTTGCATGCGCGCTCCGAACTTCAAAAGCATCTTCTTAAATTTAATAACTCGTCCGATGATGAAGAAAACAAAAACACTTTTCATTATATGAATTTTGATGTTCTTCTAACCAACCCTCCTTTTGCCGGGGAAATAAAAGATCAAGGACTTTTACGTCAATATTTCTTTGGAAAGAAAAAAGGTAAACTAGTAAACAAAGCAGAAAGACATATTCTTTTTATTGAGCGCACTATTGATATGCTTCGTCCAGGTGGGCGCATGGCAATAGTTTTGCCGCAAGGAGTCTTAAATAATACTAATATGGAGTATGTGCGTGAATATCTTTTTGACAAAGCTAGAATTCTTGCTGTTGTTGGATTACATGGAAATACTTTCAAACCTCATACTGGTACAAAAACTTCTATTATATTTTTGCAAAAATGGAATGAAAAAGAAAAACCACTAAAAGACTACTCAATATTCATGGCAGTTTCTAAAAAGGGAGGGAAAGACAATTCAGGGGACTATATTTATAAAAAGGGTCCGAATGGGGAGTATGTGCATGATGCCAAAGGCCGCAAAGTGCTTGATCATGATTTAGATGAAATTGCGGAAGGGTTTTTAAAGTTTGCGAAGGGGGAGAAAATTAACTTATAAAATGGATGAATATACAGAAAAACTGAAAAAAGTTATCAAGGGCAAGGTAGTAGTTTTTATAGATGCCGCAAATCTTGAGCGGTCAGTTAAAAGTATGTTTGTGAGAGCAGATGATATGCCGGAAAATTTTAAACATTCGCAGTCTGATGAATTGAAATGGTCAGTTGATTATAAAAAGTTAAATGATTTCTTCAAAAGTATTAGCGATTTAAAAGGAATAAAATTTTATACTCCAGAATTTGAAAATGACGGCCATCACGGATTTAGATATTTTTTAGCCAAAGGGCTCGGATTTAAACTTACGACAAAACCCATTAAAGAATATGGTGATCATACCGAAGAAAGACCTCACCGAAAAGCCAACTTTGATGTAGAGATCGCGACTGATGCCACCTTTACCATGGGTGATTACGATACTATAATTCTTTTTTCTGGCGATTGCGATTTTGAATATTTGATAAAATTTTTGCGCGGCAACGGCAAAATTGTTATTGGTTTTTCTCGCAAGGGACACATAGCGAAAGAGATTCCGCCTGCATTATCGCATTATTTTGACATCGCGAATTTTCGGTCGATATTTTTACAAATAGTCCCAAAAGCAAAGAGTCCCGGGCAAAGCCCGGGACCCCGCAATTGATGTCATTTGGCACTACTGCCACATGTACCAATAGTATAGCAAGCGGTCGCTATAAGGTCAAGCGCTTGTGGATAACTAAGATAGACGAAATTGCAGAGGGTTTTATTAAGTTTGCGAAGGGAGAGAAATTTAATTTTTAAAAAATGAAAAATATTATTGAAGAGCATATCCCATTTGAACATAAAGATTTAGAATATATAAATAATTCTCTAAATTTAGCACGTACCCAACGTCAGACCGCACAACTTGAAGGCATGATGTCGGCTACGTTAATTTATACAAATCTTGTTGAGTACCTAGCTGATAATTTACTAGAAAATCTCCATCATTCAATTTACCTTTCTTCTTACCGTGATTTCCAAGGTACATTCTTCATGAAGAACCAAGAGGCTGTTAAAAAAGAATTACCAAAACCTTTAGGAAAACTTATATCTTCTCTCGAGCTGTATGAATTTCCAGATAGCACTGGTTTTTTGATATTACTTAGAAAATTTGGCGAGAAAAGAAATAAAATATTTCACCGTTTGCTAAAAATCCCCAAAGAAGAACTTGCGGGAATTGATGCTGAGTTTGTTGCCTTACATAATATGGCTGAAGAAGTTTTAAATAAATACAATGCACTTACTGCGGGTATGGCAACTGTATGGACAAATTTTGCTAATCGTCATCGCGCTACCCAAACAGTAGAGCAAAAAGAAGAAATTATTAAACAACTTCAAGAAAAAATAACTAAACTAGAAGCAGACATAAATGAACTTAAGCTAGGTCACCAAAACCTACCAATTGCATCACCTCAACCGATTACTGACGTATCAGTAAAAAAGAATAAAAGTAACAAAAAAAGTAAAAAATGATTACTTACTCCATAATCAAAAAATCAGAACTTGAAGGAGCAAAACGGTTAGACGCTGAATACTATCAGCCGGAGTATTTTATTGATTTTTCAAAAGGGGATTGGCAATTTATCGGTGAAAATTTGGAAAAATGCCAATATGGTCTTTCATTGGGAATGAACGACGAGAAAATTGGTTACCCAATTTATAAAATGGACGATTTAGATTACGGATTTCTTTTTGAAGACAGTATTCGTTATACAAAAGTTCCGCATGAAGAAGTAGAGCAGTATTTAATAAAGAAAAATGACATATTTTTTAACCGTGTAAATTCAGAGGAATTTGTTGGGAGAACTGGAATTTTTAAAGATGGCCCAAAATCAGTTTTTGCCTCTTATTTAATACGTTTGAGAATCAAGAAAAACGGAAAAATTTTACCAGATTATCTTAATATTTTTTTAAATTCAAGATATGGGAGAAAACAAATAAAAAGATATACGAGACGTGCAGTAAATCAGGCAAATGTAAATGCGGAAGAATTAAAACAAATGAAAATTGCCGTTTTACCCATGACCGCTCAAGAAAAAATTGCTGAATTATCAAATAACTCATGGAAAGAATTCCAAAAATCAAGATCCTTTTACTCCCAAGCGGAAAATTTGTTGTTAGAGGAATTGGGATTAAAAGATTTTGACGGGAAGGCTGGATTGTGGAGTATTGTGAATTTATCTGAAACCAAAAAGGTAAATCGTATTGATGCTGAATATTTTCAGCCAAAGTATGAAAAACTTATTTCGAAAATAAAAAACAAAAACCCGCAGACTCTGGAAACTTTTATAAAAAATCATTCAACAGGCTTTCCATTTCAGAGTGAGAATTATCAAGAAGCGGGGATACCTTTAATCAGAATTAACAACATTTTAAAAGGTCATTTAGATTTAAGTAATTCCGCTTTTCTTACCGAAAAAGATTATTTATTGTCTCCAAGAGATGTGGCTAAGCCCGGAGATATTGTGTTGTCTATGTCCGGGTCAATAGGTATGACTGCTTTGGTTCCCAAAGATATACCCAAAAGTATTATCAATCAGCGTATATTAAGAATTACACCCCAAAATATAGAAAAAGATTATTTAGTACTTTTATTAAATTCAATTATTGGCTCGTATCAATTAGAGAGAATTGGAACTGGTGGCTTACAGACAAATATTTCATATAAAGATATAAAAAATATTTTAATACCAGTTTTGTCAAAACTCACCCAGCAGAAAATTGCCGAGCTGGTGAGGAAATCGCACGAGTCGCGCAAAAAAGCTAAAGAGCTTTTGGAGCAAGCGAAAAGAAAAGTTGAAGAATTGATAGAGAATAATTAAAAATAACCTCATGATCGTAAAATGGAGAGACGGATACTATGTGATTTCTGAAAAAACTCGCAAAAATCTGGGTGGGCTGTATAAGAGGCGGGAAGAGGCAGTGAAAAGATTGCACCAAGGAGAATTCTTTAAGCATAGAGGTGGAAAGTGAAATGTGATATACTGGGGTTATATTAATAATTAACTATAAAATCATATGGCAGAATTAAAAGCGTTGTGTATGAAGTGCAGGGATGCGAACAGGAAGCCGACGATGCAGACGATGACTAACCCAGTCGTTACAAAGAATGATAAAGGCCGATATTCGGCGAAGGGTACTTGCGCTGTTTGTGGCGGAAATATGTTTAAGTTTATGTCGGAGGCGGATGCCAAGGCAATAATATAATTATTAGCTAACATAAGTAAATTTATGGCAAAAGGCGATGGACATAGAAAAGAGAAGAAGAAACCCAAGAAGAAATAGCGCAGAAAAAAAGCCATATTTTATGGCTTTTTTTCTGCTTGACACTCGCTTTCCGTTCATATATACTTCTCCTTATGCGTCTTTCCTTTAATGGAATGACGTTTTAATTTACCTTTCTTTGACAAATGAATAGGTTTTGAGAACAAGTGCAAGCTTGTTCTATTTTTTTGAATTCCAAGAGCAAAGATCAAGCTCTAACGAACAACAAAAATAATTTCTTTACAATTTAGTGTCGAAGACACTGAGCGTAGCGAAGTGCTGTTTTTTGTTTTGTTTCGTTCCCGCCTTTACGGCGGGTCGCCGATGAGGCGACTAAACTTTTAGTTAGAGTTTGATCCTAGCTCAGGATGAACGCTGGCGGCGTGGATAAGGCATGCAAGTCGAACGGTCCCTCACCAGTTTTATTGAAGTTGAGTAGCAATACAAGACAGATAGAAAAACTGGTGAGGGATAGTGGCGAACGAGGTAGTAATACATAGGAACACGCCCCTTAGTCGTGAATAATTCGTCGAAAGACGGACTAATACACGATGGTCCCTGAGGCGCAAAGCCGATGGGTAAAGCCAAAATTAATTTTTTGTACGCTAAGGGAGTGGCCTGTGCGATATCAGCTAGTTGGCAGTGTAATAGACTACCAAGGCTATGACGTCTAGGGGAGGTGAGAGCCTGACCCCCACCGATGGTACTGAGACACGGACCATACACCTACGGGTGGCTGCAGTCGAGAATCTTCCACAATGGACGAAAGTCTGATGGAGCGACGCCGCGTGATTGATGAAGTCCCTCTGGGACGTAAAGATCTTTTATGAGGGAAGAAGTTTATTGACGGTACCTCATGAATAAGAGGCTCCTAATCTCGTGCCAGCAGGAGCGGTAATACGAGAGCCTCGAGCGTTATCCGGAATTATTGGGCGTAAAGGGTGCGTAGGTTGTTCTGTTAGTCTTTTGTCAAAGCCCCGAGCTTAACTTGGGATACGCGAAAGAAACGGCAGAACTTGAAAGTGCGAGAGGCGTACGGAACTTATGGTGTAGGGGTGAAATCCGTTGATATCATAGGGAACACCAAATGCGAAGGCAGTACGCTGGCGCATATTTGACACTGAAGCACGAAAGCGTGGGTAGCGAATGGGATTAGATACCCCAGTAGTCCACGCCCTAAACGATGATCTCTCGCTATTCGGAGTATCGACCCTCTGAGTGGCTTAGCTAACGCGTTAAGAGATCCGCCTGGGAAGTACGGCCGCAAGGCTAAAACTCAAAGGAA
>Ga0209515_10005608_pt1 | contig 16149 bp, 7 predicted proteins | sample Subgroupgradi54m_FD_187454 | JGI IMG/M metagenome (GOLD analysis project Ga0209515, IMG submission 187454) | Subsurface groundwater microbial communities from S. Glens Falls, New York, USA - GMW60B uncontaminated upgradient, 5.4 m (SPAdes)... ...
TGAACGCCACCCCGACCGCGGCGCCGAGCAGCAGGCTGACCCCTTTGAAAAACTCGGCGGTCGAGTACTCCTGAAACCGCGTCGCGTATTCGTCGATCACGTGGCGGAAAATCAGCGGATCGAGCAGCGAAAAGACCTGGTTGATCGTCGCCAGGACGAGCGCGAGCGCCACGAGGCCGGTGTAGTTCCGCAGATACGAGTACAGAAGTTTCATGTTGTGTCGCCGATCAGATTACCGCACACACTCGGAATCATGCGAGCACTCTTCGCTGGCATCTCGATCGCTCGTCGAGGTGCTGCTGCCGATCGCGTTTGCCGGCTTCCACCGCGGCATGCTCTCGTTCACCAAGGCCCCGATCACGATGGACATCACCGAAAAAAGAGTGAGGTTCTCGGGATCCGAGTCGTCGGTCGACATGGAAGTGCTGAGCGGATTCGGCGCAAGCCGGTGAAGGTGCTGACGCGCTATCGCTTCGAGGTTGGCGCGATCCGGCGCAGCTCGTCGAAGAAGTTGAAAATGAATACGACGCGATCCTGTTGCCCGCCGGCCGGCGCGAGGTCCGGCGCGACGGCGACGCGCTGCCCGTCCGGGTGCAGGTCGAACGACCGCTGCCCGGTTCCCGGCCCGATGCGACCCTCCGCCCAGAGTTGCGGTTTCTCGGCGCGGAACGTGTCGCCCGACACGGTATACGCGGACGCCATGATCTGATTGTCAGGCGTGCGGTAGACGAGTTCGCGGTGCGTGCGAGACCACGTGGGGGTGGTCCCGCCAGCAGTCGAAATCAGCCACTTCCCGCCGGGCCCGGGAAACGGACGCACATATACCTCGAACCGTCCCGTGTCGTTCGCCTGGTACGCCAGCCACTGTCCATCAGGGGAGAACATCGGTTCCCGTTCGATCGCCGGGCTGCTCAGAAAGACTGTGGGCGTGCCGGGACTCCACCCCGTGGCCTCATCGCCGTCGAGCGTGAGGAGCATCAGATCGGCCCCGGATTGCGGGCGCGTTTCCTGAAACGCGAGGATCTTCCCGCTCGGATGCCACGACGCAGCCGATTGCGGATACTGGCCGTGCGTCAGCCGCTGGACGTCGCCGGTGCCATCGGCTCGCTGCCAGTAGAGATTCTGCACGTTGTCTCGATTCGACCAGAACACGATCCGGCGGCCATCCGGCGTCCAGACGGGCTTCTGGTTCTGTGCGGCGTCCAGCGTGAGGCGCGATGACCTGTCGTGCGCCCACTCGTACACCCACACATCCTGCTGCTTGCCGTCGTTGATCTCCACGGCGAGGCGCGTGCCATCCGGCGAGAAGTGAGGGTTGCCCCAGTTCGCGGGCGTCGTCCGCAGCGGCATCCTGCGCCCCGCGCGATCCATCCACTCGATTGGCGCTCCGGCAGCGGCGGTTGCGCCGTTCGACGAGCCGATTTGATACACCACGGTGCCGGTCTCGGATGCGCCGAACTGCGCCGATCCGCCGTTCGTGTTCGATGCGACACCGTCCAGCATAATCACCGGCGGGCCGCTCACCTCCAGCCGTTCGAGATCGAACGGCACGGCGAAAAGCGTTCCGCCGTGCACGTAGACGATATGACCGCTCGAAAGATATCGCCCGTTGGAGCCGCCTCGCAGGATGATCTTGCGGGGGCCCGCCGGCAACGGCTGCACGACGAGCGTCGCGTCATCCGAGTTCGTGCGGCTGCTGGTTCCCGTATAGAGCACCGCCGTGCCGCCAGGCAACACCTGCGGCCACGCCTCGTTGAGTTCACCGTCCCCGAGCGTGGTCAGCGGCGCCGGCGTCCCGCCGGTCGACGAAACGCGCAGCAGACCGCCCGACACGAACGGCGCGAACACGATCCAACCGTCCGCGGTCCAGGCGCCGCCCTTCGCATCCGGCGTATCGCACACTGTGACAGGGGCGCCGCCAGACAACGCGATCTTCTTCAACTTCGCATCCGCAAAGAACGCAATCCACTCACCGTCTGGGGAAAAGAACGGGCTGTGGGCGCCGTCGGTGCCGGCGAGGGGCGTGGCCTCCAGCTGGTCGAGGCGACGGACATACAGCGACGGTGCGCCGCTGCGCCGCTGCGCAACGAACGCGAAGATCTGGCCGTTCGGTGAGAGGATGGCGGCGGAACCGCGGTCAATCGAGGCGAGAGACGCATCGACGCCCAACACGGCGTTCACGCGCACAGGCGCCAGCGGAGCGGCCCTTCGCCACAGCCTCCACGGAGAAAGCACAAGCAGAAGCGAAAGCGCGAGTGTGCCCATCACGGCCCATGGCATGACTCGACGCCACCGAGGGCGCTGTCGAGTGACCGCGCCGTTCTCGCCCGCTGCCGTCCTCGCCTCTTCCACGTCCAACCGTGCGGCGGCGGCGGAATCGAGTCGTCGTGTGAGGTCCTTCTCCAGGCAACGCCGCAGCAGTCTGCGGATCGGCACGGGCGTCGTTACCGGCAGGGCGTTCCAGTCCGGCTGCTCCATGAGCACGTGCGCGATCGTGTCTGAGACGCCGTCTCCGCGGAACGCCCGCTGTCCCGTCACCATTTCGTAGAGCACGGCGCCGAACGCCCAGAGGTCCGCGCGCTTATCCACCGGGCGACCCTTGGCCTGCTCGGGACTCATGTACGCCGCCGTCCCGAGGATCATGCCCGCGCCCGTCAGCATCGCGGGCGAGGTGATGGTCGGCGAGTTCGCGAGATCGATCGAGGTTGCGCCTGCTGCGTCGGTCGCCTTCGCCAGCCCGAAGTCCAGCACCTTCACGTGGCCGTCTTTGGTCAACGCGACGTTCGCGGGTTTCAGATCGCGATGGATGATCCCCTTCTCGTGCGCGGCTTCCAGCGCCTCGGCGATCTGCTTCGCGATGCCGAGCGCCTCGTCGACAGGAATCCGTCCACGCGCAATGCGCCGGTCCAGGCTCTCGCCGTCCACGAGCTCGAGCACGAGGAATTGGCTGCCGTGTGCCTCGTCCAGACCATAGATCGCGCCGATGTGCGGATGATTCAGGGCCGCCAGCACCTGCGCTTCACGGCGGAAGCGCGCGAGGCGCTCAGGGTCGTGGGTGAACGACTCAGGGAGGAGTTTCAAGGCGACGTCGCGACCGAGCTTCGTGTCGCGCGCGCGATAGACTTCTCCCATGCCGCCTGCACCAAGCGGCGAGAGGATCTCGTACGGGCCGAGTCGACCGCCGGCGGCCAGACTCATCGATTTCCCCAGGGCGCGAGTCGCGTCAGCTCGGAGAACCAGTTCAGCACGACGCTCAGATACGCGACACCCGATTCGCCTTTCACCATCAGAAACCGCTGACCGTCGGCACTGACGTCGTAGTTCGTCAGGGCCGAGGTGTTGCCGAACGCGTAGCGCTGCTCGAAGACGACCCGAGGCGTCGCCAGCTTCACATCGGGCGTTGTCGAGACCGAGACCGCCATCATCTTGTTCCCGTTGCGATAGAACAGCTCTTTACCCGAGGGATTCCAGAGTGGAGACGTTCCGCCGTCAGTGGACACCGGCCATCGGCCGTCCGGACCTGGATAGCGCCGGAGATACACCTGAAACTGACCCGAGTCGTTCTCGTTCGACACGTACGCCATCCAGCGCCCGTCAGGGGAAAACTGCGGGCCACCCTCGAAGGCGGGACCTGTAACGAGCGGACGCGGTGCGAAATCGCCGGCGAGCGAGAGCACGTAGACGTCAGCGGAGTTCTTCGGGGTCAACCGTGCCACCGCCAGCGTTCCACCGTCCGGCGAGACTGAACTGGGGAAATCACCGTCCGTACTCCCAGGAATCGCCCGTGAACGCCCGCTCCCATCCGTGTCGATTGAGTGCAACCCAGTCGGTGTCTTGAAGACAATCTGCTTTCCGTCAGGCGTCCAAATGGGAAAGGTAGCGGTCTCGCTCTGTTGAGGCGTCAATCGCGTGAACGTCGCACGCACCGTATCCTGAATCCAGAGATCGCTCCCGACGCCGACGACGATACGAAGTTTGTCGGCCGAAAGGCGCGGGCTCAGATAGGCGCGCGGAGCATCGGTCACGAGCTGCTCGAAGCCTTGACGCGTCACCCAAACGAGCCGCCCTGTCGCCACGCCAGTACGCCCGTAGACGAGTGAGCCCGTTCCCGAGATCTCGGCGAGCGGAGCGCCTGAGGCGTCCTGTTCGACCGCCGCGGTCACTTCAATCGGCTGACCAATAACCGTCAGCCGGCCCGCGTCGAACGGCACCGCGTAAAGACCGCCGTCACGATAGAACACAAGATGCCCGGTGGACACATAGCGCGGAAACCTCGCGTCTTCGATGAGAACCTGCCTCTTCCCCGTATCGACCGCGACGGCTTCGACGCGCGCGCGCTGAACGTTGCCGTCACGCGGTACGGTCGTGAACAGAATCGTCTTTCCGTCATTCACCGCCGCCGGCCACGCGTGCAGGATCTCGCCTGCTTGCAGGCTTGTGATTTGCTTTGGCGTTCCGCCAGCGGTCGGGATTTGCCAGAGGCCATTGGTGCGGGCGAACGTCACCCGACCGTCGGGGCCCCACGTGCCTCCGCTTCTGTTCAGGGCGTCGGGTGTCAGCGATGTGACCAGCGCGTCTCGCAGCGAGACCTTGCTCAGGCCACGATCGGTGATGAATCCCACCTCATCACCCGCTGGAGAGAAGAAACACGAGAACGCGTTCTCACTGCCACGGGTCACAACCGCGTCGAGTCGACGCAGGTCGCGCACATGAACCTGCCGTAAACCGTTGAGGTTTCCGACGAACGCCACATGTGTGCCGTCTGGAGAGAATGCCACCTCCTGGGTCGATCCCTGAAAGAGATCGACATTTGGTGGCAAGTTCATTTCGAACTGCGCGAGTGGCCGCTCAACTCGCTCCGGCTCGCGCGTGCGGAGCTGGATGCCAAGTCCGACGACCACGACTGCAAATGCGGCCGCGATCATCCAGGGAACAGCCCTGACGCGTCCCGCGTACGCCGGTGATCGATGAATGATCGGCGACGCGACGGGAGAGGCGAGCGCCTCATCGATCTCGAGCCGCGCGTCAGCGAGATGATGAAGCCGCTCCGCCGCATTCTTGTTCAGGCATCGGCGCAGCAAGCGCCTGATCGATTCCGGCGTGTTCGGCGGCAAGGCGCGCCAGTCTGGATCCTGAGTCAGAATCGCGGCGATCGCGTCAGAGATCGAATCGCCGTGATCGAAGCATCGGCGGCCCGCGAGCATTTCGAAGAGCACACAGCCGAACGCCCAGATGTCGGTCCGACGGTCGACCGGCTTGCCGCGTGCCTGTTCGGGGCTCATGTACGCGGCGGTGCCCAGGATCACACCAGCGAGGGTCTCCGCCGGGGTCGTCAGGGTCGGCGATTGCGACAGGCCCTCCGCGGGCCCCATGCTGCCCGGGTCCGGCGTCGTCAGCTTCGCCAGGCCGAAGTCCAGCACTTTCACAGTGCCGTTGGGTCGCACCTTGATGTTTGCGGGCTTCAGATCTCTGTGGACGACGCCTTGCTCGTGCGCCGCTTCGAGGGCGTCAGCCATCTGCCGGGCGATGGGCAACGCCTCGGCGAGCGGCATCCGCCCGCGCGCGATGTGCGCAGACAGATCCTCGCCCTCGACCAGTTCCATCACGAGCGCGCGGACGTCCGTCGATTCTTCGATGCCGTAGATCGCGGCGATGTTCGGGTGGTTGAGCGCAGCGAGCGTCTGCGCTTCGCGTGTGAACCGGGCCAGGCGCTCGGCGTCGCTCGCGAGCAGCACCGGCAACACCTTGATCGCCACGTCACGCTCGAGGCGGGTATCGCGCGCGCGATAGACCTCTCCCATGCCGCCTGCACCCAGCGGCGAGAGGATCTCGTACGGGCCGAGACGTGTGCCAGCGGACAAGGGCATGAGTCGAGGCTGATTCCTTTTCTTCTCGTTAGAACGTGAACCGGAACATGACCTGCGTCATTCGCATGAACCCGGACTGCGCGGTGATCTGGCCGAACGCGGAGTTGCCAGCGGCCACCACAATGCCGCTCGTCGCGACACGGTTGAAGAGGTTGAAGATTTCGATCTTCACTTGGGCCGTCTTGCCGCCGGTCAGCCCGAAGTGTTTTCCGAACGACACATCGGTGTTCATGACCGCCGGCGTCCGGACGTCAGTCTGGAGGCGAGGCGCGTTGCCGAAGGTATTGTTCGCCGCCGTGGTGTAGGCCGCGGGGTTGATCCACGTGGCTGACGAATGGTCGGCCGAGGCCAACCGGTCCGCGCGGGTACCGGCGGTGCCGAGATCAACGCCAGGAACAAGGTTGGGCCGCTGCGCCCCACCCATCAGGCCCGTGTTGTCATTCTGCGTCACGCCAATCGGGAAGCCGCTCTGGAGGTTGATCGCCGCGGCAGCGGTCCAGCCACCCGCCAGCAGATTCCCGATATTGTTCTTCCCCCATCGTTGGTCCTTTCCGAACGGCAGCTCCCAAATTGGCGCGATGACCACGCGGTGCGGCACATCGAGAATGCCAGGGCCGTAGTCGGCCATCGGGTTGAAGCAGGCGGCGAAGGTCGTCGTGGTGCATGCCGGCATGCTGGCGATGTAGTTGTAATGGTTCAGCGGCGCGCCGACGTTCGTCTCGCCGACCTGGTTGTCCTTCAGCGCGCTGTAGGTGTAGCTGACCCGTCCGCCGAAGCCTGCACCGCTCGGGCGCTTGCTCCACTCGATCGCCATGGCGTTGTACCGGTTGACGCCTTCCGACACCTGGCGATCGTTGATGTTGAGGAACTGCGGGAATGGGCGCAGTAGCTGCGCGCGCGTCGTCGTCGCAGTGGAGTACAGCGCCGTGCCGACGAACACCGGGTTACCGAAGAACGGATTGGCCACCGCCTGATTCAGCGCGGATCCCAGGGCGAGGTACTTCGGGTCGAGCTGGTTGATGTTCACCACGGTATCAATCGTGCCGCCGAGCGGCAGATGGTCGCCGCGCGCGCCGACGTAGCTGACCATGACGGCCATGGCGTGGGGCAGCTCGCGCTGGAGGTCCACCGAGTACTGCTGCACACGTGGCGCCGTGCGGTATTGATCGACGTAGCTGATCGAGGTGCCGGCCCCGCTCACCAGACCGAGCGCGCTCCCGAGCGGTGGCACAAGATTGTTGGGAAACGGGTTGCTCAACGTGACGGTCGGGACGCCGGTCGTCTGCGGACTCACGGTGTTGTTCGTGAAGCCCACCTGGCCGTAGTTGCTCGTCTGGGTATTTGGTACCGGATAGTTCCACGGCGCCCAATAGAGACCATAGCCGCCCCGCAACGCGGTCTTTGAATCGATCGCATAGACCCCGCCGACACGCGGCGACCACTTCGCCGTGGGCGGATTGCCCTGATACGTGTTGTTGCCGTTGACGCCCGCGTACATGAGCCCGCCCACCACGGCCCGCGCGGATGTGCCGCCTGTGGGATCGACGTTGGCCGGAATGGTCACGCCGCTGAGCGTGTTCGATGAGGTCCGATCGAAGCCGACCGTGAAGTTGTTGTTCACTTCCCGCATGCCATCTTCGTGCTCGACGCGGAGGCCGAAGTTCAGGGTGACTTTCGAGCTGACCCGCCAGTCATCCTGCCAGTAGCCGCCGTAGTAGTTCGTGTAGACCTCGATCGGCGTCGTGAGCGTCATCGTGCTCTGCCGAGCGGAATCCCCCGTGGGATACCCGAGCAGGAAGCTCGCGTACGAACTGCCCTCCGTCGTGCTGCTGTTGTTGAGTCCAGTCGACGAGGTGAATTCCTTGTCGAACTGGAAGCACGCACTCACGCAGCCGGGGGCGAGATTCGACACACCAAGCCGGCGGTAGTCGGCGCCCATCTTGAACGTGTGCGTCCCGACGAACCTGGAATAGCTGCCGTTCGCGCCCCACGACTTGAACGTGCGGGGGGTCGGGTTGGGCGCGCCGAACGTCTGGCCGCCGGTGCCGATCGCGCCGGCAAGGGCGCCAACCGGAAACTTTGGGCCGCCCGTCTGTGCAACCTCGTTCAGGAAAACCGGCGAGAAGCCGAGCGTCGAGGGGTCGAAGTCGGCCGTCGTCGTGAAGTTGTCGACGAACCGCGTCCACCCGAACCGGAGCGCCAGCGCCGACTTGTCGCTCGGGATCCAGGTGTTGTTGATCGCGACGATCTGCGGCCGCCGGACCACCGCGCCATCGCCGGGGTCGGCAAAGCGGTTCGCGCCGTTCAGCCCCGGCTCGAAGTAGTCCGCGTTCGGCTCGTTGGTCCGGTTGTACAGGTAGAAGCCGTTCAGCGACACCTTGTCGGTGAACTTGTGCTCGATCTTGACCGCATATTCCTGCTGGAAGTAATTGTTGGACTGCGCCGTCACCGTGTAATTGTTGCTGCCGTTGTCGCGGTCGACCTGTGGCAGCGGCAAGTATTTTGTGATCGCCGCCGCGACCGCATTGATCCGGCTCGCCGGGATGATGTTCCCGGGGAACGCCAGATGCGTCAGCGGATCGTAGATCGTCACCTTCGCTCCGCTCGAGTTCGTGAGCCCGGAGAAATCGCCCCCGCGTTCCGCCGCAGTCGGGAAGAGCACCGAGATATTGAAGGTCGAGAGGTCGTGGTAGTCCTCGCTGCTGAAGAAGAAGAACGTCTTGTTCTTCACGATCGGCCCGCCGAATCCGCCGCCCGCCACGTAGTACGCGCTGTCCGGTTTGGCGTTCCTCGGATCGCCGCCCACGTCAAAAGACTTTTGCGCAAAATAGTTGTTGACCTGACCCCACACCGGCCGGGTCTGGAAGAAGGCGGTCCCGTGATAGATGTTCGTGCCAGACCTCATCGTCGCGTTGAACACGCCGCCGCCCGTTCGCCCCATCTCCGCGTCGTAGGTGTGCACCTGCACCTTGAGGTCCTCGAGCGCTTCGATGGTCGGATGGGCGACGGCGCGGTTCAAGATGTCCGTGATCGGGACGCCGTCGAGCGTGTAGTTGTTGCCGCGGCGCGTGCCGCCGCCCATCGACAACTGCGACGCGTTGCTCTGATCCTGCGGCCGGGTGAACGCGGGGTCGGCAGAAAACACGACCGTCGGGATCAAGACACCGACCATGAACACGGCGCGTCCGGCAAACGGCAGCGCCTGAAGCGCGGTGTTGTCGAACAGGGCGCCCTGCGAGGCATTCGCCGTTTCGACGAGCGGCGCCTGACCGGTCACCGTGATGCTCTCCTCGAGCGCGCCGACCTCGCCGAGCGTCAGGTCCATGACCAGGAACTGTTGCGTGCCGATGCGGATCCCGGGGCGATCGACGGTCTTGAATCCCTCGAGCGCCGCCTTGACCGTGTAGGTGCCGGGCTCGACGGACACAAACACGTACTCGCCCCGCGCGTTGCTCACCACCGAGCGCGCGATGTTGGTCCGTTCGTTGGTGATCGTGACGTCGACGGCCGGAATCACGCCGCCGGCGTTCTTCACCGCCCCGCGCAGCCCCCCTTGAAAGCCCTGTCCCGCGAGCGTGCTCGTCGCCCCGACGACCAGCAATGCCCAAAGCAACGCGGCAGACCAGAATCTCATCGGCCCTCCCAGTAAATCATTCGCCTGAAGACTCGTGTTCACGACCTGAGATCGCGAGCCCGACCAGTATGCTCCAAGTTTGTCGGCAGAGCGCTTCACCATGGACTACTCGGACTCTTCGCTCACGGCTGACGACGAAGACGCCAGCGCGCCGAGCAACGCTTCGCCGCCGGCGCGGATGAATTCCGCTCGCGCCTCGCGGTGGCGCCGCTCAGCGTGTTGAAGGACCGCGATGAAGTCCCGGCGTTCGCGCAGTGGATCGAGCCACGCGTGTCGCGTGAACGTGTCGTACGGGAAGAACCCGCGGCCGACGGCCTCTGCGAGCATCTCGATCGCGCGATCCGCGTCGCCTAGACGGGCAAGGCAGAGCGCGCAATAGAAACGCCACTCAGGATCAGAAAACCACACGATCATCTCGTCGACCGCCGAGCGGAGCAGCCCGCGATCGCCCGCGACCATCGCCAGCAGGATCGGGGCTCCCCCGTAGCGCTCCGAATCCGCCTTCATCATCGCGGCGGCATCCGGATGTCCGGCACACATCAACGCCAGCCCGCCCAGATTGCCGACCTCCCATCGCCGCTCGGATTCGGCAGCCGCTCCCAGGTAATCGCCAGCCATGAAGAGCGTGTGCTGCACGCTGGTGCGCACGTTCGGATCGAGGCGCCGTGCGCGTTCGTGCGCGGCGATCGACGGGCGGATCAAACCACAATACCGGCAGGCGGAGACAAGTGCGGCGAAGAGATCGGGATCGCTGCTCCGGGACGAGACGCGGCGGACGAGGCGCACCATGGCCTCCTGCGCACGACCCGTGTCGAGCTCGAGCTGCGCATAGTAGCTGTCCGCCATTGACAGATCCGGATTCAGCGCCAGCGCGCGGTTCAACGCCGATTCGGCGAGCGTGAGGTTCTCATCGGCTGTGGAGTGATCGGTGCGCGATACCTCTCGAAACTTGCCAAGCAGGCGATAGAGGCGGCCGAGCCGGGCCCAGGCCGGCGCGTACTGCGGGTCGATCTGTACGCACTGCCGATACAAATCGCGCGCGACCCCCCATGTCGCCGCGTCATGGCCGAGCGGGTTGGCACGAAGATAGAACTCGTACGCCTTTGCGCTCGACGGCACGTCATGTCCGAGCGCGCGGCCCTCCCGGCCTGACAGCGGTAGCGCCAGCGACTCGACGATGCGCCGTGCGAGATCGTCCTGGAGCTGAAAGATGTCGCCGAGTGACGCCTGCGATGCGTGCGTCCACAGAATCGTACCGGCCGCCGCGTCGATGAGCTGCGCGCTGACCCGAAGCTCGTCGCCGGCGCGGAGCAGCGTGCCGCTCAGGACGACATCGACGTCCGCTTGCGCCGCGATCGTCTTCAGATCCGGCACGTCTGCTCCAAGGCGCCCCGCCGACAGCGACGAGCGCACGACCAGCGATTCGAGCGGCGAGAGCGAATTGGTGATCGCGTCCGCGAGACTGAAGGTCAGAAAGTCGATCTCCGGATCGGGCCGCAGCAGACGGAAGGGCAGCACGATGAGCCGCGTCACCGCCCGTGCGCGGGGCGATGACGTGAGCGTGCCGCGGTCGTTCGATGCCGTGCGCAGGTCGGCGGCCATCGCCGCCGCGCTCGCGCACCGGCCATCGGCTGCCTTGGCGAGCGCTCGGTGAATCACGCGGTCAACGGCCGCCACGGCCGCCGAGCCCCCGAGCACCGGCGGTTCCCCGTGCAGAATCTGCTGCGTCAGCGCCGGCAGGGTGTCGGCGTCGAACGCGGCACGACCGGACAGCATCTCGTAGAGGATCGCGCCCGTTGAGAACAGATCGGCGCGCGCGTCCACGACGCCGGCCTGGAGTTGCTCCGGTGGCATGTACCTGGGGGTGCCAACGATCGTGCCGGCCATCGTGAGGTTGCGGCGCGTCTCGGCACTTTCGTCAGCGATCCCGCACGCGAGGCCGAAATCGAGCAGCTTGATTCCGTGCGGCGTCAGGAAGATGTTCGACGGCTTCAGATCACGATGCACGATACCGCGACGATGAAGCGCGTCGAGGGCGTCGAGCACTTCAAGGCCGATCCGCACGGTCTCCACGAGAGACACGGCGCCGCGATCGAGGCGCGCCGTGAGCGGCTCACCATCGAGCAGCTCCATGGCGATGAACAGTTGCCCATCGGCCTCGCCGATCTCGTACAGCTGGCAGATATGTGGATGATTGACGCTGGCCGCGAGTCGCGCCTCCCGCCAGAAGCGCTCACGGGCGACCGCGTTGTCGGCCCGGTCGGCGTGGATGATCTTCAACGCGATCGGTCGCTCGAGCCGTTCGTCGACGGCGGCGTAGACAAGGCCCATGCCGCCCTGGCCGAGCGTCTTCGTGATGCGATACCGGCCGAGCCGCTCGAACACCGTGCTGGATAGTACCCTGTCCCGATTGTCCGATTTCCCTCGGCCGGTGAGCACAACGTCCACTACAATCAGCTCCCTCTACCTGCAGGAAGAAAAGAGAAGACGATGGGCCTGACCGCCGGCACGCGCCTCGGACCGTACGAAATCCTCGAGCCGATTGGCGCCGGGGGGATGGGCGACGTCTACAAGGCCCGCGACACGCGGGTCGGGCGCCTCGTCGCCATCAAAGTGTCCAAAGACGAGTTGTCCGAACGCTTCGAGCGCGAAGCGCGGGCGGTGGCCGCGCTGAACCATCCGCACATCTGCCAGCTCTATGACGTGGGGCCGAACTATCTAGTGGTGGAATTTGTCGAGGGCGCGGCCATCCGGCCTCCGGAAACGCCTCAGCAGCTTCTCGATTTGGCCGTGCAGATCGCCGACGGTTTAACGGCCGCGCACGCCGCAGGCATCGTCCATCGCGACCTGAAACCCGACAACATCTTCGTCACGCCCGGCGGCCAGGTGAAGATCCTCGACTTCGGTCTGGCCATGATGGGGCCGGACGCCACGGAAGCTGCCAACGCCCAGCGCACCCAGGCCGTCACCAACCCAGGTACCACCGTCGGCACGACGGCCTATATGTCGCCCGAGCAGGCGCGCGGAGAAACCGTGGACGCGCGCTCCGATCTGTGGTCGTTCGGCGTGGTCCTGTATGAGATGGCGACCCGCGTGCGACCGTTTGACGGCTCGACCAACGCCGTCATCTTCGAGGCACTGCTGAGCAGGGCTCCCGTGCCGGTGCGCGAGCGAAATCCGAAGGCCTCGCCCGATCTCGAACGGATCATCGGCCGGCTGCTCGAGAAAGATCGCGAAACGCGCTATCAGTCGGCCGCCGACGTGCGCGCCGACCTGAAGCGGGCGGAGCGAGACAGTAGTTCCGGCGTCGTCGCGATCGTCGCGCCTCGTGAACAATCACGCCCCAGTTACCGCGCGGCCGGGCTGGTCCTGACGGCTTTGGTTCTCGCAGGCGGCGTTGGGGTCTTTTATTCGACGCGATCCCGGGCAGCCGTGACCTTGCCGTCGGAGTACACGCAACTCACGAACTTTACCGACTCGGCCGTGTCGCCCAGCTTGTCGCCGGACGGACGAATGGTGACATTCAAGCTTGGCGGAGATGCCTTCCTGAGCACCGGCCAGATCTACGTCAAGCTGCTCCCGAGCGGCGAGTCGGTGCGGCTCACCAACGACGACGGACGGAAGTACGCCCCCGTGTTTACGCCGGACGGTTCACGGATCTCGTACACGAACTGGACCCCGGGTCTCTGGGACACCTGGACCGTTCCGGTGCTCGGAGGCCAACCGACGCGGCTGCTGCCCAACGCCTCCGGCCTCGCCTGGATCACCGATCATCTGGTGCTGTTTTCCGAGATCAAGACCGGCCTCCACATGGGGATTGTGACCGCGACGGAGGGCCGGGCGGATTCGCGAGAGATCTACATTCAGCCGAACGAGCACGCGATGGCGCACTATTCCTACTTGTCACCGGATCGTCAGTCGGTGCTCGTGGTCGAAATGATCGGCGCCCACGCGTTTACTGAACCGTGCCGGCTGGTACCCTTCGACGGAAGCTCTCCCGGCCGGCAGGTCGGACCACACGGCGTATGCACGGCGGCCACCTGGTCTCCCGACGGAAAGTGGATGTACTTTGGCGCGACGGTTGGAGGCAACGCACACCTCTGGCGCCAGAAGTTTCCTGCTGGAGCGCCGGAACAGATCACGTTCGGCCCGCTCGAGGAGGAAGGCATTGCGCTGGCGCCGGACGGCCGGTCGCTGGTCACCTCGGTCGGGACGCGCCGGAGCGCGATCTGGATGCACGACGTGGCGGGCGACCGGGCGATCGTATCGGAAGGCTACGCCGACGCTCCACGCCTTTCCCAGGATGGCACCCGTGTGTTCTATCTCCTCGCGCGGGATTGGATGTTGGCGGTGGGCGGCTGGGTGCCCTCGTCATCCGAATTGCGTTCGGTGAACCTCGTGTCGGGGAAGACCACGAGTGTGCTGCCTGGCGTGTCGGTCGAGGCGTACGAAATTTCGCGCGACGAGAAAGAGGTCGCGTTCACGACGACTCAGAGCAGTGGAGAATCGCAGATTTGGCTGGCGTCCCTCGACCGGCGCACGCCACCTCGCCAGATCGCTCGAGGCGGAGATTCAGTGTCTTTCGGCGGTGACGGAGAGCTCGTCTTCCGGTCGCTGGAGGAGAAAACGAACGTCCTGGTCCGGATCAAGAAGGATGGAACGGGACGAGAACGAATCACGACCGCGCCAGTCATGGACAAGTTCGGGGTGTCGCCCGACGGTGAGTGGGTGCTCATATTCTCACCTGAGGCCGGCGGGGAGTCCGGTTCCACGCTCGCGGTGCCCATCCACGGCGGCGCTCCCAGGAAAATCTGCGCCCCAGCCTGCTGGGCAGGATGGTCTTCCGACGGGAGATTCTTCTATCTGTCGACGGACGTAAGCGCTTCTCCGAACTCTCCGGGAAGGGCGCTCACGATTCCGGTGCCGGCCGGCAAGTCATTACCAGATTTCCCGGCTTCCGGGATCGATATGGCTGCGCGCGGGGCTCAACAGCCGGGCAGGTCGGTGATCGTCTCTCTGTCGACCGGACCCGACTCCTCAACGTACGTATTCAGCAAGACGGATCTGCAGCGCAATCTTTTTCGGATTCCCCTGCACTGACGAACGCTCGAGGAGGACCACAGTAATCAGCGAGAAGCAGATGGCTTCCGTCGAAGCACTCCTGCCGATCGCGTTCGCCGGCTTCCATCGCGGGATGCTCTCGTTCACAAAAGCGCCGATCACGATGGACATCACCGAAAAGCGGGTGAGGTTCTCGGGGCCCGAATCATCGGTCGACATGGAAGTGCTGAGCGGTTTCGGCGGCAAGCCGGTGAAGGTGCTCAATCTGCCGAGCCCGGTGTTCCAGGACTACACGCAGTACCGCTCGGTCGTACACAAGCACGCGAGTGACGAGACGACGTTCAGCTACTCCGGCACCAACGGCTTCACGTCGACGATGGAAGCGGGGAGCAAACCGTAGGAACTTCGAACTTAGAAGTGAGAACTTAGAAGTGAGAACTTAGAAGTGAGAAGTTCGAACTGAAGGTTCCGAGGTTCCAGTTCTCAGTTCTTAGTTCTTCCTTCTAAGTTCAGTACCCGGCCGCCTTTCCGGCGGCGGAGCGGCCGTCGGATCCCCCCTGCAGCCAGCCGCCGTCGCTGACGATCGCCGCCACCTGCGCGAGCACGACGCCGGGCGCGTAGTCCACTTCGTAGCCGTGGCTCTTCAGCAGCGCCACCGTGTCCGGCGAGATGCCGCGCTCGAGCGACAGCTTGTCCGGCTGCCACTGGTGGTGGACGCGCGGGGCGTCGATCGCGTCCTGCACGTTCATCCCGAAGTCGATGACGTTGAGGATCACTTGCAGCACCGCCGTCGAGATGCGCGACCCGCCAGGCGCCCCGGCGGTCATGAACAGCGTGCCGTCCTTCAGCACGATGGTCGGCGTCATCGACGACAGCGGCCGCTTGCCTGGTGCGATCGCATTGACCTCGCCCTGCACGAGGCCGAACATGTTCGCGGTTCCCGGCTTCGACGCGAAATCGTCCATCTCGTTGTTGAGCAGGAATCCCAGACCCGGCACGGTGATGCCGTTGCCGAAGCCGCCGTTCAGCGTATACGTCACCGCGACCGCGTTACCCTCGCTGTCGACGACGGAGTAGTGCGTCGTCTCCATGCGTTCGCTACCGACCGGTTTGCCGGGGCGAACGCTGTCGCTCGGCGTGGCGCGTTCGGGATCGATAGACGCGCGCAGCTTCGCGAGGTACGTGCGGTCGAGCATGCCGGCAATCGGCACCTTCACGAAGTCGGGATCGCCGACGTACGCATTGCGGTCGGCGTACGCGAGTCGCATCGCCTCGGCGGCGTAGTGAATCGCGGATGCCGATCCCGCGCCGCCTTTCTCGTAGCCGGTGCCGTCGAGGATGCCCAGCATCTCGAGCAGCGCAATGCCGCCCGAACTCGATGGCGGCGCCGTGATGACCGTGTAGTTGCGGTATGTTCCCTGAAGCGGCGTGCGCTCGATCGCCTTGTAGTTCTTGAGATCGTTGAGCGAGATGATGCCGCCGTGCTTCGCCATCTCGCCGGCGAATCGTTTCGCCGTCTCGCCTTCGTAGAATTCGTTCGGGCCGTTCTTCGCGATCCGCTCGAGCGTCTGCGCGAGCTCCGGCTGC
>Ga0209515_10005609_pt1 | contig 16148 bp, 19 predicted proteins | sample Subgroupgradi54m_FD_187454 | JGI IMG/M metagenome (GOLD analysis project Ga0209515, IMG submission 187454) | Subsurface groundwater microbial communities from S. Glens Falls, New York, USA - GMW60B uncontaminated upgradient, 5.4 m (SPAdes)... ...
ACATCCCAACACTACCGCAACTAAAACGCCGGCTGCTATGACCGCTTTGCGTAACATGTCATTATTCCCTTTTTTGTAACTCGTTTCCTAAAAACCTGCTTCCACCCTGAATTCACTGTAAAGTCCACTTTTTATACCCACTTTACCATTATTATCTCTGTACCCCAGGGTGTTATTCAGTGTATCTCCTAAGGACAAAGAACACCTTATAAATTTATTAATTTTTAATTTTATCCCGCCACCAATGCTTGTTTGAGTATACCGTAAGACGACATCTTTTGAATTATCCCGGTCGACTACAAATTCATCGCTCGAAATGTCTCCTCTCAAAAATAGGGTGATCCTGTCGTTAAGACCATAGGATACCTCCGGGCCGTCGGATATAATATTAAAATTGAGCCGATCATTGGGTTTAAAAATAACACCAAAAATAGGCAATACTTGATGTGCAAAACGAGGCAAGACCTCCACGCCTCCTATCCAGGTCCACTTTTCATTGGGTTGATAGATAGCAAAATAACGGCTGGGGATACGAAAATCGGCTGGGTCAAACTCCCACCGATCGCCGTAAAAAGACGGCGTCACCCCTATCCCAAAATGCATTTTGTCAATGTTGAAAAGAGGCAACGTCGCTTCGGCATCGAAACTCACGCCTGTTAAATGTGCCGGGAGTGTCGTAACGATCGTTTTATCAATACCGATAAATTTGGAACCAACGGAGAATTTTACAGGCAGTTTTTCAAAAAATTTGACCGTGCGGCTGAACTCGGACCCGCTTTCAAAGATCTTGATGTCACCCGATGTTCCTTTGACAGACCTGGCCGGCATGATCCGGAAATAAGAATCGACCTGATTCTTAAAATTGTCCTTTTCGCCACCCTCTGCCTGGGCCAAAAAAATAAATGAAAAGAACATTAGACCAGTGAATAGGTACAGATTGCGTCCGATCCTTCTGATCATAGAATTGCCCTTAAGGTGCCGATAGCCACGGAATATAAGGGTATCATATCCTTTAAATTTGTCTGTGTAAACAATGTAGTCATCTTTCTTGATATATAAGTTACTCTCTGTTAGTATTTTTTAAAGGATCGGGGGGCCATGAAATCTCCTTCGGAATTAAACGTAAAGATCGTTCAAAAGATAGAAGAAATACCCTTCCAACAATGGCAGGAAATTTTCCCCTCCACTCCGGAAAATTACCACTTCTTTAAAACCCTCGATGAGTCCCATATCCCCAATTTCTCCTTCTTCTACATTTCCGTATACAAAAATGACCGGTTGGTGGGGGAGGCTCCCAGCTTTTGCATAACGTATCCCCTTGACACAACGGTCCAGGGGCCGCTTAAACAATTATCGCAGGCCATCAAAAAGATCTTTCCTGATCTATTGAATATAAAAGCTGTCGTCTGCGGTTGTCCACCGGGCGAAGGCCATTTGGCTTTAGACGGTGCAGATAAATCCGCAGTACTGCAAGCCATCCGGCAGGGCCTGGAAGAAATGGCTCGAGAGCAAAAAACATCCGTTGTCGCCTTCAAAGATTTTTCACAAAATGACACATGCATCCTGGATAATCTTTCCCGAAACGGGTACCACAAGATTTCAAGTTATCCTTCATCCGGGATCAATATACGATTCAAGACCTTTGAAGAATATTTGCAAAGTTTGAGCAAGTCCAGCAGAAAAAGCCTGCGGCGTAAATTTCGTAAAGTCACAAAAGCGGTAAAGATTGATCTTGAAATCGTCAACGAGGTAGCCGGTTCTTTAGATGCCGTTTATGGTCTTTACCTGCAGACCCTTAAAAAAAGCGACTTCTACTTTGAGGAATACACTAAAGACTTTTTCAAAAATATCTCTCAGAATATGTCCCATGAAACAAAATACTTTCTCTGGCGTATCGATGGACGGCTGGTTGCCTTCGACTTATGTCTGGTCTCAAAAGATACGATGATCGATGAATTAGTAGGGCTGGATTATTCCGTGGCTTACAAATACAACCTCTACTTCATTACATTCCGGGACACCATCACCTGGTGTATCGAAAACGGCATCAAGAAATATACGTGCGGTGCCACCGCTTATGGAACTAAGCGCCGGCTTGGATGCGCATTCACTCCTCTTTATATGTATGTAAAACACATCAATCCGCTCATCAATCCATTTTTCAAAATTCTGTGTTCTATGCTTAAGCCGGAGCTTTTCGACAACGAAATAAAAGAGCTCCGCCGTCGGGGGAAACTATGAAAAGAAACAAAGTGACCCTAAAAATACTTTGCATGATACTTGGCACGGTACTGTTAGATAGCGTTTCTGAACTTTTACTAAAAAAGGGGCTTCTTCATACGGGAATCAGCACGATCGATTCCCGCAATATCCTGGACTTTATAATGATGAGCGCTTCTTCCGGATTGATTTGGCTGGGTGTTTTGCTGCAAATCACAAACTTCTTCATTTGGATACGGGTTTTATCCAGGATTGAATTGAGTATTGCCTTTCCCCTGGGAAGCGCGGGCTATGTTTGTATAGCATTATTAGCCATGTTGTTTTTACATGAACATATCGGATGGGGCCGGTGGTTTGGCATTGGTCTTATAAGTCTGGGCGTTTACTTTGTTTCTAAAAGCAGCCAAAACGAACCCGTTTAACAACCATGTTAAAAATAATTTTGTTAATACTGCTGTCAGAGATCTGTGATTTGACCGGCCATTTGTTTTTTAAAAAAACCGTGAGCGGGTATGAAGGGTCTTATCTTAACCTTATAAAAAAAGCCCTTACATCCAGTGGGATATGGCTCGGCCTACTCTTTGTAGGCGCGGGCATCGTCATATGGCTTCTGGCCCTGGCCCAGACCGAACTGTCTGTCGCAGGCCCGATTGACAGCATGGAATATATCCTGACGCTGCTGGCGTCCAGGGTCTTTCTGGGTGAAAAGATCGATCGGGACAAACTCATTGGCACATTACTGGTTGTGGCAGGAATACTATTCGTAGTCAAAAGTTGAGTGCTTCTGACCCTACTCCGATAATTAAAACCATCCAAAAATCTGGCAAACATCACCCGCTCATCGTGATAAAAATGATGCCCATCAGCACCAGCAAAGTCCCGATCGATTTCGCCGTGTCAATTTTTTCACCCAGAAAAAAATGGGCGGCAAAAAGGACTAAAACATACTGGACGCTGCCAAGCAGATAAACAATGCTCAATTCACCTGCCGCGAGGGCGGCGAACCAGAACAGGAGGCCGACCAGTATCGAAGCCATGCCGGCCCATAGCACCGGACGCCGGAATACGGCCCCCATGAGGTGTGTGATCCACGGCCTTCTGTTACCGCCATCCGGGCCAAGACGATCGGCACCTTTTTTCAAACAGATCTGCCCGGCTGTGATCCACAACTCGGCCATGCAAACAAGAATGAAGACTTTGATCATGACTTACTCCTGGAAACACAGTGGATCCCCAGAACAATGAAACAAAGCCCTGCCCAGCGTATCAGTCCCACATGTTCATGGAGAAACAATACCGCGGCGATCGGTATCAGGATATAACTCATGCTCCCGACGGGTAAAGCAATGCTCAAGTCCGCTTCCGAAAGTATCCTCATCCATATAAAAAAATTGGAAAGATAGATGAGGACGCCGGCCAGAAAAAAGAACATCCCGGGACCATGGAGCGCGGCCACGTGAGCGACGAATGACCCGATGGATCCGGCGTCGATATGCCCCAGCCCTTTTTTCATCAAAACCTGGGCCGCCGTGTCAGAAAGATCATTGATGACAATAAGGAAAAATACCCGAAGTGGGAGTTCGCCTATTTTCATGCGCCCCTTTCCTTGTGCCAACGCTTGAGTTCGGGGTCAAAATTCTCAAATTTAAAGAACACGGGCAGAAGTTTGAATAAAGGCCTCAACAGCCGGTAGCGGAGTTTGACGTAAAGATAGAGCGGCACGAGATCAAATCCCAGTCTCCGTTTTGGCCCGTAACTGGTATAGCCCATGTCGTATTTTTTTATGCCCCGGACCATGCACCAGTTCATGACGTCCCGGAATTTGACAAAATACAGATGGTACTGCCGGGCCACCGCATAATCAAGCCCCACGTAATAATCCATCAAAAGGGTGTCCGAGACCAGGCAAAACAGGAATGCCACCAGTTTCCCGTCGACTCTCCAGAGGAAATATTTTGCCTCACGCGGCATATTCTGTGAAATACGCTTGAAAAAACCGATGGGGACGAGTTCAAATCCCATTTCATGCTTTTCAACCATCTGAAGATACAAGCGGTACGCCTCCTCCAGGGTTTTATCATCCAGCGCGTCCACAACCGTACTCTCGATCTTGACGGCAGCGATTCTCTTGAATTTCCGGCGCAGGTCATAGCGCGCGGCCCCGCTCAATGTTTTCAAATATTCATCAAAGTCGGAAAAACCTAGGGGCAGTTCCGTCGTCGGCAGGCCGTCGACCTTCAAAAAACCTTCCTTCAAAAGCGGATCGAGGAGCGACGCGTAGGACCGGTTAAAATCTTTGAACGCGAGGACGTGGGCGCGCGTCTTGCGCGCGATCTGCTCCATGCGCCGCAGGATGGCCCCAAGCACCGCCGGGGGATCACCGGCCGATCCCATCTGTCCTGACCCCATCGGAATGCCGCATGCCAAAGATTTGATGCAAAACAGGTTCGGCAGGACCTTCCTGATGGCATTCGAAAGACACCGCAGCGGCCCGCTGACGCTGGTATCCAGGGAATAATCCAACAAAAAACAGGACGCCGCCCCCACAAGCCGTTTGCGTTCATAGACGAGGATATAGTAGAAAGCAAACTGGTCAAAACCGGATTCATCAAGCGTTTTAAAAAAATAATACCCTTCGAGGACGTCCGGAAAGACCCTGCCCCATTCTTCAGGAGAAACGTCTTCGATCTTCCTGACAACCCTTGTCCGCAGAGGGCCCTTTTTATACCGGCGGGATATTTTCATGAACAATGCCTGTTTTGCAGACCTGGCCGAACTTCCTGGCGCTTTCCCTGACAGTTCTTTTATAAGTGTTATAGTCAATGTCTATCAACCCGAATCTCGGGCCGAAACCCTTGTCCCACTCAAAATTGTCCATCAAAGACCAGTACAGGTATCCCGTGACGTTGACGCCCTCCTGCATGGCGCGCTGAACGCTCTTTAAATGGGCGGACACAAATTCCCACCTCAAATTGTCGTCGGACGTGCAAATGCCGTTTTCGGTAATAATGACCGCAAGACCGTATCTTTTGAGCTTTAAAAGCACCTGATACAACCCCTCGGGATAAATGTCCCAACCCAGAGAATTCTTTTTGACCGGATCATCATTGCTCTTGCGCGTTTCCATGAGCAAATTGCCGACCCACCAGCTTGACGCATCTACCAAATGACGCGAGTAATAATTGAGCCCGATAAAATCCAGGGTCCCATGCCGCATCAGTTGATCGAGAATTTCAAAATTATACCACTTGTCCCGCAGACGGACCGCGATGCGGTTCCTGAAATTGTCCGCACACAGGACCATGGCCGATACGTGTTGAGAAATGCTGATGGATGGCTTGGGCAGATCTTGTTCTTTATAGATTTTATTGATCAGGAAATAGGCCTTGATATGCGCCGCGATCATGTGGTCATGCACCACCTTTGCTTTCAAACAGGATTTTTCCTGCGGAGGCCACACACCAAACATATAGGCGTGAGAAAAATAGATCGTCGGCTCATTGATGGTGATCCAAAAATGAACATGCCTGGCCAAAGCGCGCGTCACCACATCGCAGTAACGCAGGAAACGATCAACACAACGGCGCTGTGTCCACCCCCCTGAGGCGCTAAACCAGATGGGATTGGTGAAATGATGCAAGGTCACCATGGGCTCAATGTTGCGCGCCTTTAAGGCACGGACCACGTCGATATAATGTTTTAATTCTTCTTGGGAAAACTCCCCTTCTTTGGGTTCAATGCGGCTCCACTCGATGGACAGACGGTGGGCATTATGGTCCAAACTTTTGGCCAGATCAAAATCCTGTTCATACATTTCATAATGGCGGCAGGCCTGGGCTGACTGTTCTTTTCCTGCCTGCTTCTCCCAGGGCCACCAGTCGGCGTTGGCATTATTGCCTTCGACCTGGTAAGAAGATGTCGCCGCCCCCCAGAGGAAATCGCGCGGAAATTTGATCATCATAGAAAAATTGTATCATTGCAAAAAAATAAATCCCCTAAAAATATGTTTATTTCAGATGGAGTAAAGTGTAAATTATACGCATGGCTTCTTTGATCAGATTGATCCGCAAAACATACCGGATGGTGGATCCCCTGGAGGGCAAGAGGGTCATGCATAATGTCGCCTCCCTCTCGTGGCTGCAGGCTATCACCTACGTCCTGCCGGTCATCATCCTGCCGTACCTTTTCAGGGTCATCGGGCCGGAAAGATTCGGCCTGGTCGCTTTTGCGCAGGCCTTTGTCCAGTACTTCATCATCCTGACCGATTATGGGTTCAGCGTCTCGGCCACCAAGGAGATCTCCCTGTGCCACGAGGACAATGCCCGGATCTCCAGGGTTTTCTGTGCCGTCATGGCGGTCAAGATCGCCCTGGCCTTTTTAAGTTTTCTGGTCTTAAGCGGGATCGTGTATTTTATCCCCAAATTCAGGAACGATTGGATGGTTTATGTGTTGAGCTTCGGCGCGGTGGCAGGAGGCGCCATTTTTCCCGTCTGGTTCTTCCAGGGCGTGGAAAAAATGAGATACATCGCCAGATTGAATATCATCGGGGAATTCGCCTTTGTGTTCTGCATCCTCTTGTTTGTCCGGGGGCCGGAGGACTACCTGAAGGTCCCGCTCATCGGTTCTTCGGTATTGTTGATCACAGGCCTTGCGGGGCAATACATTCTCTGGAGCAAATTCGGGATGTCGTTCCAATGGCCGGAATATAAAGATATCAACCGGCAGTTGAAGGCCGGATGGGACGTTTTCATCTCTGTCGTCGCGATCAACGCCTATACGACCACGCGCGTTTTTGCCGTCGGGCTTTTGACCAACAATACGCTCACGGGGTTCTATTCCATCGCCGAAAAAATTGCCGGCGCGGTCCAGGCGTTCCCCCTGTCTTCTTTTTCCCAGGCGATCTTCCCGCGCTTAAGCAAAATATTCCACAAAAACAAAACCAAGGCCTTTGAGATCATGCGGCATATACAGCTGATCACCATCGTGATCTCTTTGATCTGCCTGCCGGTCTTCTTTATCCTCGCGCCCCTCATTGTCAAGCTTGTCTGCGGCGGGACCTATCCGGCGGCGGTATTGTCCTTGAGGTTTTTGCTGGTCTCCGTGTTTTTTATCAGTTCCAACGCTTTCCGCGTGCAGTTTTTGCTGGTCTGCGGCAAGACGGACGTTTATTCGAAGATCCACGTGGTCATGGCGATGATAGGCCTGCCTTTGATCATCATTTTCATCTATGCTTTTTCTTACGCGGGAGCGGCCATGGCCACGGCGGCGATCGAGGCGGGGGTTTTTACCATCACCTATTTCACCGTCAAAAAGTTGAAATTCTAGGAAAAGATCAATCCAGGGGTGATCGGACGGCGGCTGGTATAGCCGTCGTCATGGCCGTGGAACCAGGCGACCTGCGGCTCATCGGAACGCCAGCACAACAGGACTTCCTGCCCGTTGATGATGGCGGGAAAATCCACCAATCCTATCTCAAAATTCCAGTCCTTGAAATAACATCCCAACGCCTCCAGCTCTGCCATTAATGCCTTGATCCGGCTGTCCAGGTCTGCCATTTTGAGTGCGATCTCAGGCGTTTGATGCGGCAGCATGGTGAAGGCCTGGGCTTGTCTGCCTTTGACAAGGATCTCTTCGACAATTTTCCTGACATACGGCAGGCGGCGATTGGCTTCGGCGGGAGTGAAAAATTTAGCGGTCATAAAGGTTCTCTTTGAGTTTATAAATATACGTCCGCGGGGTCTCACCTTTGATCTCATAATCATGATGGATGATGTCCATCACATCCTTGAACTTCCTACGGTTTTGTTCCAAAGCCAGATAAACGGTTTTCCATGCTTCCTTGAATTCTTTTGTCAAAATAACATACCGGGGTTTGCTCTTTTTGAGGTCTGCCATCCATTCCTGATGCCAGCCCTCATCGAACCAAGTGAAGGTGGCAATGGGAAAACGTCCGACAAAAGGCCGGTCAGCCAGAAAATGATACGTTCCCAATTCAGGATACGTAAAAATAGTTTCGCCGGGTCTTGTATTTTTTTGTATGAAATGGACCACGGCTTCAATATCATCGGCCTGTTCCATGGGGGCAACGATGCCTCTGGCCCGTTCAATGGTCAGCGGCCTCGAGGGTTCCTTGGCCAGAGGGCGCAGACTGCGCGTTTCCCTGCCCTGGATCACATGGCTTATGTATTTAAAAACAAAGAACCGGTGATTGTATCTTCCGACGGCATAGATGACGGACGACGCGCACAAGACAACGATAAAAAGATCGACCAGACAAACCTTAAAAAGGGACGCTTTGCTCTTCGCTAAACCGTAAAGCAGCGCGGTCTCCAGAATAAAAAAATACAATATTTTCTCCGGCTGCAGCGAGAGCTCAAAATGGGCGGTCCATATCCCCCGAAATCCGGTATTGTACATGATAAACCCGTAGATCCCGGCGGCAATGACAAAGAGGTCCATCGTATTCAACCGCCTGGCCCTGATCCGATAGATCACATACCCGAGGACGGCCAGATAAAGATAGCTGACCGTCATTTGACGGAAATTCTTGCTGATAGGGTTGACCATCGCGGATACGGCTTCCAAAAAATTACCCGGATAAACAGAGGCAAAATGCGGATTAATGACCTTCTGCATGTTAAAGACAACCGCGTGAACGCATTCCAGATAAGGGGCAAAGGCCTGATGACTGATGAGATAAAGAAGGAACGGAAAGCTGACCAAAAAAATACCCGCCAGATAAACCGCCAAAGCTTTGATGAGATCGCGTTTTTGCTGGACCTTAAAAATAAATGCCGCGGCCAAAGCAACCACCGCCCCGCAGATGGCGTAAACGCCGATCTCAACGCTTGTCCAAAACCCGAAACCTGAAAAAACTCCTGCCGCCAGCATCCATACCAGCCGCTGGCGTCTTAAAAATTTTATAAAGCACCACAATACGATCAAGCCGAACGCATAGCGCATCCCGCCCCATATCGTGAACATGACCCGGGGAAAGGTCCGGGCCACCAAAACCGGCACCATCAAATATAAGATCAATCTCGTCCGGAAAAGTTCTTTGGCGATCAAAACGCACATCACAAGGCACAGGACATTTCCGGCATAGAAATAAAAATACAGGACCGCCAGATGTTTACCCCACACCGACATCAAAAACGCCGGCATATAAAGCTCAAAAGGGCCCCTCAAATAAAAGAAATCACGGTAAGGGACCAGCCCGTGCAAAATGGCATTGATCCCCGGCAAATACAATCCTGCTTCAAAGAAATTGATCTCTCCCTCGGTGAAAAAAGGATGGAATGTGGCGACGGCCGCGAACAGCGACAAAATAACGGCGTCCGGCCAAGCGGGTGGTCTCAATAATGCCCATCTATTGAGGAAATTCATGGATTTTTGAAAATACACGGAATTACTATATCACAAAACTTGAAAATAAAAGAGGACAGTCCGAAATGAACTGTCCTCTTTAGACGCACCCATGAGGCATGATTTAGTACCCCTCCTTTAACGCGCGCAGGCGGTTGACCGGTTGTTTGCTCTCATTGGGCGCTTTTGCCTGATCGCCCCGAAGATGCGCGGCGATCGCTTCATCGATCTCGCCTTGCCGGGCGCCGAGCTTCCTGGCAGTTGCCGCAAGCTCTGCGCAGCTCTCATACTCCTGATTCGCAAGGGCCTCTTTGAAGTACAACAAGGCGCTGACCTTCAGCACTTCTTCCATCGTTCTCACCTCCTTTCCAAATCAATAAAAAAGCCACCGGTCTTTTGAAGGGTCGGTGGCTTGATATCCTTGACTGCGACTATTTAATTAACGGATCAACACACACCTTCCCCGGCACGCTTTCTCCATACAGGAAAAAGCATAATACAGGTGGAATAATGTTTGCGATTCGTTATTGTGTTCATGATGTTGTAAGTCTAACACGTCCGGACGGAAAAGTCAAATTGCGGCCGGTTTAAAAATTATACAAGCCAATTTCGGATTTTAGAACTAAAATATCCTCATGGAATTTTCCGCGGAAGAAAAAGCACGCTATGCCCGCCAGACCATCCTGCCGATGATCGGGCCCGCGGGCCAGATGAAGCTTAAGAAGGCCCGCATCCTTATGGTCGGCGCCGGCGGCTTGGGCTCGTCCCCGGCCATTTACCTGGCCGCGGCCGGGGTCGGCACCCTTGGCCTCATCGACGCGGACACGGTTGCCCTGTCCAATCTTCACCGCCAGGTCCTTCATTATACTGCCGACATCGGCAAGCCCAAGGTGGTTTCGGCGCAGGAGAAACTCGGACAGATCAACCCTCACGTCCGCATTGTCACGCACCAGGAACGGCTCAATGCCGGCAATGCCAAAGGCATTGTGGCCGATTATGACTTGGTCATCGACGGAACGGACAATCTGCCTTCGCGGTATTTGATCAATGACGCGTGCTTCTTTTCAGGCAAGCCTTTTATCTTTGGCGGCGTGTATCAATTTGAAGGCCAGTGCAGCGTTTTCGGCCCGGGCGGGCCTTGCTACCGGTGTTTCTTCCGCGAACTGCCACCGCCGGAAGAAATGCCCTCCTGCGCCGAAGCCGGCGTCATCGGTGTCGTCCCCGGAATTATCGGATTGATGCAGGCCAATGAAGCCATCAAATGGATCTGCCGGATCGGAGAGCCGCTGTCGGGACGTCTTTTGATCTTCGATGCGCTCTCGGCGCGCTGGCGGGAGGTCAAGATCAAAAAAGACCCGGAGTGTCCGCTCTGCGGCACTCATCCGACCATCCGCAGGTTGGAAGAATACGCCTGGCATTGCGCAACACCGTCCGAACCAGGGAATGGCGCCCTGGAAGAGATCACAGTGCGGGAATTAAAACAATTGCGGGACAAACAACCGGACCTTTACTTGCTGGACGTGCGCGAACAGGCTGAATGGGATATCGCCCGGATTGAAGGCGCGCACCTTAAACCATTAAGCATCTTGGAAGGGAATTTTGAGGACATCCCGAAAGACCGGCCGGTGTACTGCTTTTGCAAACTTGGCGGGCGCAGCACCAAGGCCGTACAATTCTTGAAGTCCCAGGGCTATGTTCACATTGTCAATGTCCGGGGGGGTATCCAGGCCTGGTCCGAGGAGATCGACCCCGCCGTTCCTCAATATTGATCGCTCCGGCCCCGGATCAAATCAAGCGGCCTGCAAAACCCCGATCCCCTTCTTCTCAATGATCTGCAAAAGCCTGCAATTAGCGCCGCCGGGTTCCTTGGTGCCTATTTCCCATTTCTTGACAGCACTTTCACTGGCATTTAATAAACACGCAAAAACTGCCTGGCTGACATGCAGTTTCCGCCTGATCCTCACCACATCCCGGCTTTTGTAATGCTTCGGCGCGGGATATTTGATCTTATTGAATTCCCTGATGCTGGCTGAAACGTCCTTGATCTTATTGAGGGCATGGAGCTCTTCTTCAACCATATCCAAAATTTTGGAATGTTTACTGTGCTTTATCATATGCGATCTCCAAGAATTGTTTATTCTCTATGTTGTGTCTTATCTCATCCTCTGTCAACTTGTCGTATGCAACAGACAACATCTTCAAAACCTTATTTTCATCTGAACTTACGTTATCCTGCTCATTCTTTGCAAAGAGCAAACAGAAAACTATAAACTCTTCTCTCTTCCAAAAGAATATACTTCTAAATCCACCGCTTTTCCCCCTGCCTTCCATCGCCCCTCTGATTTTATACATCTTACTGCCAAGGTGTATTGCCCTTCCTTCAAAAACATCATCCAACACCACCCGTATGTCTTCATCATCCAAACCGTTATCCTTCAGGTCCCTGTCAAACTGCTTGATCTTTAAATACCACATCTGTTCCTTTCCAAAGATAGTATAACACCAGGTGTCATACTTTTCAAGGGGAATTAAATTAAGGGAACTGGCAATTCTCGGGGAAAGAATTGGTGCTGCGCCGATCGGGGAAATCGGGGGAACTTATCTGATGCGCGTTACTGTATCATTTTGATGTTAGTAAGTCAAATTGCTTCTATAACTGCGGGGGCAGTTCTCAATTCCACCCCATCCCAATTGTTGAATTTCTCATCTACTGTCTCTGAACAACGCCTTTTTCGCTCACTTGAAAGCTCCCCCCTTCGACCTTCCAAACATAAAGACGATAGATGGTGTTTTGAGCGGTTTGCAGAAGAGGAGAAAGCTTTTCTAGGGCTTCTTTAATATCTAAATCTATTTTCGATAAACGATCATGGTAATTATTCATGGCCTGATTAGCCGTTCTATAATTTTCTCTATTAATAATCTTACTGTTTACGATACTGATGCCGGTATACAAATTCATGAAGCAAAATAAATCGGAAGTTTCCTTTAAAAATAGTGAATTTCTTAATTTTGCACTGTTCCATGCATCTGAAGGCAATAAAAGTAACGGCGCGATAACTTCTTTACCTTCGGATAGAATTTTTTGGTTGGCATCTATAGTTTTGATATTTGATTGAATAGTAGCGTGAGTCTGAGATAGTTCGCTCTTCAACATAATGGTTATCGATCGAATTTCCTGCTGTTCAGTACGAAAATCACGGATCATATCCCAAACTACCGCTAAACTAAAGCCCAAAATTATAAAAAATATTTCGAGAGCTATGCGTTTAAAGTTAGCCGAAATTCTAACGGAACACACAGTAATTATTATCTCCTATTTCTTGGATCGTTTCTAAATATCCTGTTGATGTATGTATTATTTTGGTAGAAGCGTCCCTATCTTACCATTTTCGTGTTTTATGTCTAAAAATATCTGTGGGGGCAGCCCCGCCTGGAAAGCGGCGGGGCGGGGATTCACTCGGCCCTTCGGGCATTAAAGGGCCTTGGGTTGTTTCAGATCGCCTTTGATAAGGGCAGATTTTTCACGGCGGGTCCAGCTTTGGACCTGCTTCTCGCGTTTCAAAGCAGCGGACTTGGTGGGATGTTCTTCGGTATAAAGTAAGCCTTTAAATTTAAACGACCGTGTAAAATGTCCGCCTTTGCCGTCTTTATGTTCGGCCATCCGACGCTCAATATCATTGGTTGTTCCTGTATAAAAGCTCCCGTCTTGTGTTTCAAGGATGTATAAATACCACATATTTTGAATTATAGCATGTTTTATGCTTCGACTCAGTTTACCCTGAGCGCAGTCGAAGGGCTCAGCGTGCTTCTCCTCGCCCCTGCCGAAAAAAACGCTCAGCACAAAAGACTTGTGCTGAGCGAGCCCTTCGATTTCACTCAGGGCGAGTCGAAGCATTGCGGGGGCAGGATTTGAACCTACGACCTCCAGGTTATGCTTACCATCTACGGCTTTCGCCGCTCCCGTCTTGCGACGAGATTTGTGGTCTGGACTATACCTTCACCCTTTCGGGTGCCTGCCATCTAGTCTCTACACCTTCCAGGACTTTCGTCCTGGCTTGGCTCGGTATTACCTTATCAGGTTCCACCGAATTTGACAGGTGATCTTCCAATTGGTTTCCCAACTGGACGCCCATTGTTGAGCCTGGCGAGCTACCGGGCTGCTCCACCCCGCGATATGTGTCCGCGTTACTTCTTGACCGGCTTGGCCTCCGGTATGGCCGTGTAAACCGTTTCTCCCTGGCGTATCAGGCCCATCTTTGCGCGGCCGACCTTCTCCAGATACGCCGGGTCTGTTTCCAGCAAATGCTTCTCTTGTTCCAACTGCGCGTTGCGCTTCTGCAGGTCCGCGATCTGCCGGACATAGGCGCGGTTCTTCTGCTTCAAATCCTGCATCTTGGCGTAGGACGGTAAAAACACCGCCAGGATCACAACCGTAAAAACAAAAAGCCAAATGGCGTTCTTAAGCATTACCTAATATATCTTACCCCAAAAATTGCCCGCATACACGGCTTTTTTCCCAAGCCCTTCTTCGATGCGCAGCAATTCATTGTATTTCGCCAGACGGTCGGTGCGCGACAGCGACCCGGTCTTGATCTGACCAACACCCGTGGCCACGGCCAGATGCGCGATGGTGGTGTCCTCGGTCTCGCCGGAACGGTGCGACATGATGGACGTATATTTATTCTTTTTGGCCAGAGCAATGGTATCCAAGGTCTCGGACAAGGAGCCGATCTGGTTGACCTTGATCAAAATGGAATTGGCCACATGGCGGCGGATCCCTTCCTTCAAAAGCTTGACATTGGTGACAAAAAGATCGTCGCCGACCAGCTGTGTTTTCTTGCCCAAACGATCGGTCAATGCTTTCCAGCCGTCCCAGTCATTCTCATCAAGCCCGTCCTCGATGGACACGACCGGATATTTGGCAACCATCTTGGCATAGGCCTCGATCATGTCGTTGGACGACACCTGGCTGGCGTTATAATCATATTGGCCGTTCTCATAGAACGACGAGGCGGCCGGATCCAGCGCGATAAAAACATCCTTGCCCGGCTTATACCCGGCTTTTTCAATGGCCTGGATGATGACGTCCAGACCCTCCTCATTGCTGCCCAGATTCGGCGCGAAACCGCCTTCATCCCCGACGGACGTGGCCAAACCGCGGTCATGCAAAATACTTTTAAGCGTATGAAAAACTTCACAGGCCGTCTGCATGGCCCTGGAAAACGTCGGCGCGCCGATGGGCATGATCATGAATTCCTGCACGTCCAGATTATTGTCCGCGTGCATACCGCCGTTGATGATGTTCATCAAAGGCACGGGCAAAATGTTCGCCTTGGCCCCGCCGATATAACGGTATAAGGGAACGTCTTTTTCATTGGCCGCGGCCTTGGTTACGGCCAATGACACGCCCAAGATCGCATTGGCCCCTAACTTGCCCTTGTTCTCGGTGCCGTCGAGGCCGATGACTAACTGATCAATGGCTTTGAAATCCGGATCCTTACCTTTAACGGCCCTGGCAATAACGGTATTGACATTGTTGACCGCCTTGAGGACCCCTTTACCTTTATAACGGCTTTGATCGCCATCGCGCAATTCAATGGCCTCATGCTCGCCGGTGGACGCGCCCGAAGGCACGGCCGCGCGGCCCAGGACGCCGGACGACAACACCACATCCACTTCCACCGTAGGATTGCCGCGGGAATCAATGATCTCACGCGCTTTGACAGATCTGATCTTCGACATTTTTTTCCCTGATGACTAAAAGTCCGTCCAAAATAACACAGTTTGCTTTTATAGTCAAGAATAAGAATGCATCTGCCGGCTTTGACTTACCGTCTAGAATATGTTACTCTTTATAAGATTTATCACTCTTTGCAAAGGACTGAATATGTTACGCAAGTTCTTGATCTTCATGCAGTTGTATTGGATCCGGCTGGTCATCATCGGGATCGCGCTGACCATGATCCTCTGGATGCTCCAGTTCATGTTCGTTTCCAACGCCAATTACGACCAGTTGGAGTCCTTCTCCCGCCGCAATATTTCCGCCCAAATGGGGCAAAGTCTCATCATGTTCATCTTTGTCACCCTGATCCAGGTTCCCCTGTCTTTCGGGTTTTATTATTGGCTCATGTCCGGAGGCGCCGCGGGAAAAATGGGGTCACTGGATCTCAACAAGGTCAAGGTCAACGTCAAAATGGCCGACGTCATCGGCATGGACGAACCCAAACGCGAAGCGTGGGAATTAGTCAAACTGCTCAAAGACCGCGTCATGGTCAAAAAGATCGGCGGCAAGATCGTCAAAGGGACCATCATGTTCGGCCCCCCGGGCTGCGGCAAGACCTATTTGGCCAAGGCCATCGCGACCGAAGCGGGCCTGCCTTTCCTCTCGGCGGTGGGCAGTGAATTCGTCGGCATGTTCGTGGGCCAGGGCGCGGCGCGCATGAAATCGCTCTTTAAACAGGCCCGCACCCTGGCGAACATGGAAGGCGGCTGCATCATTTTCATCGACGAGATCGACTCGTTCGCCCGTCCGCGCATGCAGGACACGGGCTGGGGCGGGGTCA
>Ga0209515_10005610_pt1 | contig 16147 bp, 17 predicted proteins | sample Subgroupgradi54m_FD_187454 | JGI IMG/M metagenome (GOLD analysis project Ga0209515, IMG submission 187454) | Subsurface groundwater microbial communities from S. Glens Falls, New York, USA - GMW60B uncontaminated upgradient, 5.4 m (SPAdes)... ...
AAAATAATAATTCCTGAACATTTTTTGCGCTTTGTTCCAAACCTGGGGGATTTAACCTGGGCTTTTGTGGATGGCTTGCTTATCAACAGAAAAAAAAGGGATATTTTTGAGGATCTTTGGACAGTGGTTTTGGCCAGTGAAACCGATGAAGTGGTGGGATCGATTGTGACTCCTCGGTTCAAAAATAGGGAGGACTATGTGGACCTAAATATTTTGGGAAAAAATTTAAGGGTTAAAGCCGGCAGTTTAACGGTTATTCCCTGCCCAAAGGATCGATGTAAAATTGCCTATAAGTTTTCCAATGGCGAACTGTTAGGCAAAAAGGAAGCGGCCCTGGAAATTTATGGCGGACGTTTAGGCTTTTTAATCGACGGGAGGAGTGTATGAACTCTCTGACCCCGGTCAGAATCAGAATACAAAAAGAGGCTATTGTTAGGTTAACCAGGAGTCTAAAAGCGACTGGGGTAATTACTGTTTCCCCAGGTCAAGAAGTTTCACCTTCAGAAATTATCGGGACTGCTTCAGTTTCAGCAGGATTTAGGATTATTAATTTGGCAGATTTGCTTGGAGTGGCCCCGGCAGAGGTAGAAAAATATTTAAGAAGGCCAGTCGGACAGCGAATCTATAAAGGCGAACTACTAGCCTTTAAAAGCAGTTTTTTAAAAGGCAAGAAAACTATTATCTCTCCCACTGATGGAGTGTTGGATTTTTTAAAACCTGAAACAGGCGAGTTGCGCCTTAGATTTTTGCCTAAAAAACAGGATTTACCGGCCGGAGTTTATGGCATAGTTGAGGCTATAGATAGACAAAAAGGGCAAGTGGTCATAAGAACTCAGGCCAGCTTAGTTTTCGGTATGTTTGGTTCAGGTAGGGTCAGAGACGGCATATTGCATCTAGTGACCAGAAGAGATGAGTTTTTGGAAAAAAGGCTTATTTTGCCAACTCTTGGTGAACATATACTGGTAGCTGGTAGCCTTATTTTTAAAGATGCCATTACCGCTGCTATTTCTGCCGGAGTCAACGGGATTATCACTGGAGGAATTAACGCCAAAGATTATAAAGGCATGTCAGGAGGCAAGCTAATTTTTCCTAAAAAATCGGAAAATGATATCGGAATATCGGTGGTAGTGTGTGAAGGGTTTGGATCTATTCCAATTGGAGAGGATATTCATGAGATATTAAGTAGTTTTACTGATAAATTTGTTTCAATTGATGGCAATAAGGGAATTATTTATTTGCCTTCTTTTCAGTCACAAAGCATGACTAAGATTAAAAATACCAAACTACCTCCATTTAAAGAAAGTGAGATGATCAGGTATGTTGGCGGGGAAAATAACCTGGAGGGAATAAAAACGGGTTTAAAAGTCAGGATTGTTGGAAATTCATACCCAGGAGATCAAGGTAAGATTATAGCACTAGATCAAACTAACACGTTACTGCCTTCAGGAGTTAAGGCATTTATGGCGACTGTGGAAACCAAAAGACTCAGACTCAAAATTCCAGTTGCCAATTTAGAGATTATATTGTAATGTATCTTTTCCATGAAAGATTTTTTTCAACGCGCTAATTTAAGGTTGATACTGATTGCCACCTTAACATTTTTACTGGGTTGGTCTCTTGGGCAAAAAGATTTACAGATACACTTAAAAAATTTAACCCCCAGCGTTTCTATTATAAATCGCAGTGTACCGAAAAATGTTAATCTGGATTTTAAGCTATTCTGGGATACTTGGGATATTTTAGAAAAAACCTATATTGATAAGGCAGCGCTAGATCCGCAGAAGCTGTTTTACGGGGCAATTTCAGGCATGGTGGCCGCCATTGGTGATCCTTATACTGTATTTTTGCCACCACAGCAGCAAAAATCCACCAAAGAAGAATTGAGCGGTAGTTTTGAAGGAGTCGGTATTCAGCTGGGATTTAACGAATCCAGCGGCTCGGCAGATGTAAAAGAAAAAAGACTGGTAGTCATAGCGCCGCTGGAGGGTACGCCGGCCAAGAGAGCTGGGATAAAACCGGCTGATATAATTGTAAAAATTGACGATAAGGAGACCTCTGGTATGAGTCTGCCCGAAGCAGTCAATTTGATCAGAGGACCAAAAGACACTAGTTTGAGCTTAACTATCTTTAGGGAAGGGGAGTTAAATACCAGAACTTTTAATTTGACCCGAGAAACCATTATTGTTAAAAGCGTTGAGCTGTCATTTAAGCAGACCAATACCGGTAAAAATATCAGTGTAATTAAACTGTCTCGGTTTGGGGAAAGGACAGAGGCTGAGTGGAAACAGGCGGTGGATGAGATAGTGGCCAAAAATCCAGACGGATTAATATTGGATCTTAGAAATAATCCCGGGGGTTATTTGGAAGGAGCAGTGTTTATTGGCTCTGAGTTTTTAGAAGGGGGAGATGTGGTTTTACAGGAAAATAACAAGGGAGAGCGAGTAGCTTTTAAAGTTAGCAGAATGGGTCGGTTAACAAAAATCCCAATGGTAGCTTTGATTAATAAAGGGTCAGCTTCAGCTTCGGAAATTGTGGCAGGAGCTTTGCAGGATAGGAAAAGAGGTAAGCTGGTAGGAGAAAAATCATTTGGTAAGGGTACTATCCAAGAAGCCCAGGATTTAAGCTATGGAACAGGGATTCATATCACAGTGGCTAAATGGTTAACCCCGAATGGCAGATGGGTTAATGATATCAAAGGCCTTGATCCAGATATCAAAGTAGAAGTTAGTAAAGAAGATCAGGATAAAGAAAAAGATATTCAACTAGACAAAGCCATGGAACTTTTGCAATAATAGAGATAATTCTATGACAGAATAAGGACCAGAAAGACATTCACTTGCTGAAATAATTATGCAGGGAGAGAGAGCAGCAGGTGAGGGACGACATCCAGATTTAGCTCCTGCTGGTATTGTTGATGACTCTAGAAGAGAGATGTTAGATGCACTATCAGTTTTTGGTGGGACATTTGACTGGTTAGCTGATGAGCCTGATATATATTCCGCAGAAGACGGTGAACCAATACTATAAATATTAAAAATTAATTAGTAAAATCCTTTGTTTTTTGGCTAGGTCTGTTTTAATTTCTACTTGGGCATTGGGAAAATATTTTTGAGCTTCTCGAATGGCCAGTTCTCCCTGAGTATAGTCAATTTCTCCCACCAGTAGTCCAGGAATTAAATTTTTCTTAAGCATCTGGGCAAAAAGTTGGCGATATAAATCAAAGCCGTCTGGTCCTCCATCAAGGGCAACCCTAGGCTCGAAATCTTTAACTGAAGGATCAAGATAGGAAATTCGAGCAGAGGGAACATAGGGGAGATTAGTAACTATAATTAGGCTATAGGATATAGGTTTTAGGCTATAGTTTAAGTCAGAGAGCAAATCACTTTTAAGAAAAAAAATTCTTTTCCCAACTTTGTGCTTTTTGGCATTTTCTCTGGCCACCTCTAATGCTGCTTCAGAAAGATCTGTAGCAAAAATTTTAGCTTTAGGTAAGTTTTTAGCAATGGCTATGGCAATGTTACCTGAACCAGTGCCAATGTCTAAAATCAGGGAATAGGGTATAGGGTACAGGTGACAGTAGTTTAAAACCTCATCTACTAATAGTTCTGTTTCTGGCCGGGGAATTAACACATCAGAAGTAACCTTAAATTTTAATTTATAAAATTCTACCCAACCTTGAATGTACTGTTTGGGTGTGCTAGAAGGAAATTCTTCTCCTGGACCGGCTTTTTTGACTGGTCCGTTTCTCATTGTGGGTTTGTTTGAAAAGCTTTAACAATTGGTTCTAGGTTACCATCCAGTATTGATTCCAAATTATGCCAACTTTTGCCTAACCTATGGTCTGTGACCCTATTTTGAGGGAAATTATAGGTTCTAATTTTTTCTGATCTCTCACCTGATCCAACTTGAGCTGCTCTTTGCTCAGTGATATTACCAACAGTTTTTTGCTGCTCAATTTCCCAAAGCTTGGAGCGAAGAAGTACCATGGCATTTTCCCGGTTTTGCAGCTGAGATCTTTCTGTTTGCATGGTCACTACAATTCCAGAAGGAAGATGTTTTAGTCTAACTGCAGTTGAGACTTTATTAACATTTTGCCCGCCAGCACCACCAGACCTAAAAGCCTCAAATTCAATATCAGCAGGATTGATCAGGAATTCTTTATCAGTTACCTGCGGTAACACAGCCACTGTAGCAGTTGAGGTGTGTATTCTGCCAGAACTTTCAGTCACTGGTACTCTTTGCACTCGATGTACCCCGGATTCATGAGAAAGAGTAGTATACGCATTTTTACCAGTGATTTTAACAACTACCTGTTTGATCTGACCTAAACCACCTTCTGATCTGTCCAGTTCTTCTACCTTCCATTTATTTTTTTCAGTAAATCTAAGATACATTCTATGAAGATCTGCGGCAAAAAGCCCAGCCTCATCTCCACCAGCAGCTGAGCGAATTTCTAAAATGGCCACATTTGGGTTTACCCCTTCCAGATCTGAACTAGCTGTTTCACCTATGCCTTCACCTGCCAGATGGGCCATGGGTGTGGCTGCAGATTTTTCCAGCTCAGCTTTTTCCTGTTCTAATCTTTGGATTTCGGACATGGCCAAACCTTCCAAATCTGGGTCGGAAAGAAGAACTTTGTTTTCCTGGATCTTCTTGTCAATTTCTGCAATTTGTAATTTTAAATAATCATTGTCCATAAGTGAATTATAATCTGTCACCCTGAACATAGTGAAGGGTATAATTATATCCTTCATTTCACTCAGAATGACAAGGAGTAGCTAAGAAGGAGCGTTTTTGCGGGCCTGCATGAGTAAATCTTTAAGAGAAGGTCTTTCTTTTCTTCCTTCTTCCATCTTGGCTTTTTTATTTTCCAGGATTCTTTTTTGTTCTACTTGTTTGACTTTGGAAACTTCCATCTTTTTAACAAATCTATCTACTTGACCCAGCGTATCCACAAATTTTTGCTGGCCGGTAAAAAAAGGATGACAGGCACTGCATATTTCCACTCTAATTTCCGGCAGGGTGGAGCCGGTGATAAAGGTGGTACCACAAGCACAAGTCACTTTAGCCTCAGGATACCACTGGGGATGGAAATTAGCTTTCATGATAGTGGTAGTATACCAGGAATAAGTTAAAAGTTCAAAGCTATACCCGATGGGCTTTATGGTGCCGGCGGTGAATACTTTTAGCTAAAGTTCCTAAAAATACGCCAATGGCGATTAAAAGTGACCCGATTAAAAATGAAGAGGAAATTCTCTCCTCTAGAATAGTGACTGCTAAAAAAGTGGCAATAAACGGCTCAATATATTGAAACAAATCAGCCGCAGTAATGGTAGTTTTAGCCAGTCCCCATTCAAAAAGAAAATAGGCAGAAATAGAGGAAAGAAGTGTCATATAGGTTAACCCTAAAAGCCCCAAAATAGTGATTTGGCTTGGCCAAGAGGGATTGTTTAAATACTCAAGACCGGCTGGTATCAGCATGGCTAAAGTTCCCACCATAAAAGCAATGGCTGTGACGATTAAAGAGGGATATTTTTTTAAAACCTTTTTGGATATGACAGCTCCGGCCACCCAGGAAATACTGGCCAGAACTATAAAAATATTACCCAGTAGCATTTGGGTAGAGTAGGTACCAGTAAAAAACTGAGGCAGGCCAATTAAGACGGCAGCTCCTAAAAAGGCTGCTCCAATCCCCAAAAGATTAACCAGGTATATTTTTTCCTTGAAATATAACCAGCCTATTAGAACAGATAATATAGGGATAATCAGGGTTAAAACAGAGGCATCAATGGCCGTAGTTCTTCTTATCCCCTCAAAGAAAAAGGCAATATTTAAAGTAATAATAAAAACACCAACTGCAACCAATTTCGGAAGGTCTTTTTTGTCTATTTTTACTTTTTTGGTTTGCGACAAAAAAAAAGGGGCTAAAAATAAAGAAGCCAAGGCAAAACGCAGCAGCGCCAAGCTCATGGGCGGAAACTCCTGTAAGGTAATTTTAGCCACCACAAAATTGGCTCCCCAAATAAGATGGGCCAGAATGAGCGCTATATATGGTAAGGGTTTGTTGACAATTTGGGAGCTCACTTCTTAAGGATAAAGGATTTCTAGCATCCTGTCCAATCCAAAGGAGAATCCAACAGCCGGCAGATCCTTTTTAGAAAACATCCCAATTAAATTATCGTATCTACCACCGCCACCAACTGATAAACTAGCCGGATCTTTATCTAATTTAAGTTCAAAAATAGCTCCGGTATAATAATCTAAACCTCTGGCCAAAGTTGAATCAAAAGCAAAATCTTTGCCCTCTTCAAGCCTATAAGTTTCTTTTAAAATAGTAAAAATTTGATTTAAATTTTCTGTAGGTCTTTGATTTCTTACTTTCTCAACAGCTTCTTTGGCCTCAGATTCCGGTAAACCACCATCCACCAGTTCTTTTATAACCCCTTCTTCACCAATTTTATTAAGTTTATCAATTGCCCTGATAATCTCTGGAGAGAAATCTGTAAAGTTGGCTCTATCATTAATAAGCATAATAGCAGTCTCAAGCTTAAGCTCCCTTATGCACTTGATTGCTACAGCCACTACTTTTGCATCTTCAGATGGATCACTTGATCCAACACTGTCTAAATCAAATTGAGTAAATTCTCTAAATCTGCCTTTTTGCGGATTTTCTCCTCTAAAAACCTGACCTACTTGATAGCGGCGAAATGGTAATGGAGGATTATAAGTGGCCACATACCTGGCAAAGGGGACAGTCAAGTCATAGCGCAAAGCCAGTTTTCTGCCACCTCTATCAGTAAACTCATAAATTAATTTTTCTTCTTCACCATATTTACCCTTTAAAGTATCGGCAAACTCAATGGTGGGAGTTTCAATCGGTACAAATCCAAATTCCTCTAAGATTGGGGCAATTTTACTAATTAAATCACGTCTTTTTTTGGCCATTTCTGGCCCAATATCCCTAAACCCTTTTGGTGTTGGCGGTGCATTGTTCATATTTTTAATTATACTCCATAAGTTCTGGTAGGGAAGGGGTGCACTTCCTTCCCTACCATTTGATTATAGTGCTAACTCTCTAACTCTTTCTGCGAGTAGTTGTTTGTAAATGGCATTTGGTTTTTTGTAATAATATGCCCATTCTCTATCACCATAACAAAAGTGCCACCATTCTCCGTCGAATGGCGCAAAGCCTGCATCAAGCATGCAAGATCTCAAAAGAGTTCTATTATTTTTTCCCACTACCGATATGTTCGGTGAAAACGTATAACAGTCTTTATTTGAGAAATCATATAACCTACTGCCAAAATCTAAAAATTGGCCGTCTGATTGATTTATAATAACTAAATCTACTGCTCCTCCTGTCGGGTGACCAGCAACTGTAGGTACAGCAATGAATCTAGAAGCTTCTTCGTATAAATCTACTGGATTACTAAAAAATCTTTTTCCAGAAATTAGTTCTAGCTGTTCTAAGAATTTTCTAGTTTGAACCTCCAAACTTCTATACCCATAAGTAATGTATAAAGAAAGATTTTCATCTTGTTTTCTTAAAGTCTCTTGTGCCTGCTTTAATTTATCGAAGACAGTTTGTCTAACAAGAATCCTTTCTCCTAATAAGGATGTCATATCTGACATAGTTGGTTGATATCCATTTGATATATCAAAATCCCTGATTACCACCATTGGTTCTCCGTTATCTATTACAGCCATAGCAACTAAGTTAGAATAAGTTACCATAGCAGCTTCAAGTTGTTCGTATGACATAATTATTTCACTCCGATATCCAGAATTTTTTTTGCTATGTTAACCCTTTTTTGTTCGGTAGGGAACTGTGTGGTATTGGATAATAAAATTGCTGTTATTCCTGTCTTTATTTCAGTAAGCATAATATTATTAAAGCCGACCCAGCTCCCATCTTGAAAAATAATTTTTCTTTTTTCATTTTGAATAAACCAGCTAAAACCACATTTGCCTTGAGGTACTAATGCTTCTTGAAGAACCTTTTCACTAACAAGTATTGTTTTACTCCACGCTTTAGGCCATTTGGCTAAATCTCTAATAGTTGAATAAATTCCTTCATCTCCAATTATGTAATTTAGTGGATCATAATCAAACAGCTTATACTTACTTTTAATTTTTTTATAACCATAGGCTCTATTCTGTAGAGCAGGTTTGGTCTCATCTAAAACAACAGTGTTGTTCATTTTTAGAGGAATAAAGATGTTTTTGGCTAGAAAGTCAGAATATCTTTTCCCAGAAGTCTTTTCTACGATTAAGGCAAGCACAACATAACCTGTGTCACTATATTTATACTGACTGCCTGGTTTAAAAAAAGTCCCTTTTTGCTCTTTTAAAATTTCAAATGAGTTGTATATAGTTGGTTCTTCTCCCTTTTTAATTTTCTTATATAAAGGTTGCTCATGGTCTGGTATTCCAGATGTGTGAGTTAATAATTGTCTGATTGTTATTCCTTTTCCATACTCTGGGAAGTCAGGGAAAAATTTGTCGAGTTCATCATCAAAATCTAATATCCCTTTTTCCCTCAGGATCATTATTGCCATAGCAGTAAAAGGTTTGGTTAAGGAAGCAAGACGAAATGCAGTATTTGGAGTAATTGGAATTTTATTTTCTAAATTAGCTAGGCCATAGGATTTCTCTAAAATAATCTGATCATTTTGCACAACACAAACCGCACATCCAGGTGTGTTTTGGTTAAATTGCTTAAATATGTTGTCTATATTAGTGTTCATTATCTTTTTTGGACCCGTCTAGCTTCCCAGCGATAATAACTAACCATCTGCTCTGACTTAATAGGTGTGACAATAGATAAGTTACCCCCTGAGCCTAAGAAGGCCATCTGGGGAACTCTCATTTCTTCAAAGTTAACAACCACAACATTTCTTCCTCTTCCCTGTAGATCTTCAAACGCTACGCCTTCTCCTGCATATACACCGTAGTACATTATTTGTCGTGCTAATAATGCCTCATCCGTAATCTTTCTTACTCCATTCTGGGCAAAATATCCTCTGCCACTTCTTACAGCTTCTCTCGTAATTTTTGTAAAATTTACCGATTGCCTAATTCTATCTTCCCCTGCCCGCGAGTAATCTTCTGGTGTACTCTCGAGCCCCCTTGAACGTAAGTAATTATCCCATCGCATCACATTCAATCTGGTATTTCGAGGTAATGATAAATCTCCAAAGCTCTCTGTTAAACCAGCTACAGCATCATTAATTACCAACTCACGTTCTTCGTAAGGTTGTCTGTATCTCCAAACTCTTCCATCAAAAGCTTCATTGCTCGGAATAAGAATTGTTAACTCTGGATTACCAATAGCAGCTAAAGCAGTTATTGTTTGTTGGATTCTGTCTTTAAAAAATGGAGTAATGGCCGCATCAGAGTTAGTGTTAATATCACATGTAGGCATTTCTCCTTTTGGATCTTCAAACCAACTAAATCCAATACAATTCCAGGTCAAAAAATCTACAGGTTCTCCGCGTGATAATTTAGCGAGGTTTTCGGCAAAGGTAACTTCATTCGTTTTATAAACCCAGTTTTTCCCAAAACCGATTTGTTTAAACCATTCAAATACTTGCATTATCTTTTGTCCTTTAGGTTCTGCATAAATTACTTCTTCTACTGTTTTAGTCTTTGGTTTGGAGGGAGCTTCCAGTTCTTCCATGACTCCATAATCCACAGCCTCTTTTTCCTCAGGTATTATGATTTGATTAAAGACAATTTCTTGTTCTTCCCAGGCCTTTCTTCTTATTAAGCTATCAACATCTCTATCTTGAATTCCCTGTTTTTGTACTGGGCCTCCGCCAGCGGGTCTTGATAAGTATCTTGCCGTTCTCGCCACTCTTGAAGCTGATAATCCATAAGTTCTACTGTCACTGAGTTTGAGTCTTCTATCAGGGAACTCTGGTCTTTGAATATTAGTCGTAAAGCTTGAACCATTAACAGAAAATGACAGGGGATACTGAGATAAAACTTTTATCACTCTTTCAGGAGATAGTCCTGTTCCTCGGGAAACTTGTTTTACTGTCACCGTTGGTAAATCCTGATCAACTTTATTTTCTCTCCAGGGTTTTAATTCAGCCAAAATAGCTTGATTGACTTGTGGAGCAAGTACATCTCGCTCTTCATTAAAAATCCCTCCTCTTATTGTAACGTTAGGCAAACCAGTCCAATTTCTGACTACTCTTACCTGCCCTCTTCGTTCATTAGCTCCTGCCATATCAGACTGGATATCGCCTATGGGGAATCCTTGATTCTTTAAGCGTCTTTTAAAACTTTCTGTCAAAATGTCCGGTTTCATATAGTTAGCACCCCTTTTCGTTTTAATATTCTTATGGGGCCTTCAATAAAAACTTCAATAGACTGCTTTCGATTTTTTCTTACCCTAGCCTGGATATATTCATTACTCGGTTGTTTGACTTTAATAGTGGTTTCTTTGTCGGTAGATTGAGCAGATTTCCACAACCCAATAGCAGCGGTACCACTTGCACAGGCTGTTTCATAAAGAAGAGTTTCTATATCTCTAACCCAAACAACGGGTTTAAGTTCAATAAAATCTCTGTATTGTTTTATAAACATTACTCCTGAAGCGGGAACAGGATAGATTAAGTTCTCCTTTTTGAGTATGTCGAGAGCTTTTGATTTAAGATTTTCAGGGTCAGAGATCTCTAGTTTGTCCAAATATACTAAATGTGTTATACCGTCGAGATTCACGCGGAAGACATTCTTCTCAACTTTCTTTACAGTACTTTTGTTCATAGGCATTTGAGCAAACCCTATATTTTTTCGTTTTACCCCAGCTTTTAATTTTTCAGTTGTGCCAGACACATTTATATTTATCTCGCCCCTTTTCCCTTTAAGAAGTAAAAAAGCCAGGGAGCGCAGTGCATTCCCACAAAATTCTCCACCAGCTAGTTCTAAATTAGCAGTTTTTTTCTTACCGTCGTATTTATAAAAACTTACTTGTTCTACATTTGGAAAACGTTTGATCGCTGCATCATTTATAAGGCGTTTCTTATTTTTTGGAACAAGGCCCCTTATAAGCATTTGGTCATTTCCACCAGGGTGGAGGATAGTAAATTGATATTTAGTTTTGTTATTTTTTTTCATTAAAAAACCTCCCGTTCTTTGTTCACAAACCAATTAAGGTTAATAAACAAGGAACGGAAGGTATTCGGCTTTGCTCATACTCATGAGCATTAAAAAAGGACCTCCCGCGGTCCCATCCTGTTTTCTTTAAATCTTGCGACTCAAAGACTCTTAGTGGCGACTTTGGTGCTTCGACTTTGCTCAGCATCTTGATTTTCCAACATCGTCTGTTATATTTGACAGTTTAACTTCTGTAGAGCATTTTGGCTCTCAGCTCCTGAATCGTGACTTCAGTACAAACGCTTTTAGTATTTAGTTGTAATAACAGTATACCACCAAATAGAGAATTGTCAAGTATTGCTATAGGATGATCAGATTTTATGCAGGAGTAGAAATCGGTAGTTCGGATTTAACTTTAACCTTTTGCTCTGCTTCCAGTTGTTTCTTAACTGCTTGAAGTGGAATTCCGACTTCTGTCGCGTATCTTATCCAGGTATCAGGATCTACAGCCATATAAGCGCCTATTGTTTTTTTCCAGTCCAGATTTTGAATAATATATCTTGCTTCTGTAAAAGGGCCGTCTGCACCATGATAAACTCCAAATTTGCCCTCTGGAAGGGAAATACCATAAGCATTTTTTATTTCCGTATCCACTTCCTGTTTGTTATTAAACCAGGAACCCCAGATAAATCGAGAATGCCCAAAGGCTAACTCTGGTCTAAAATAGGGTTCTGTTATGCGTGCTCCATCCAACACTTCAAAAACTTGATGACAGAATTCAACTCTTAGTGCCCCTTGTCCATTAGTTGGATCCATTCGCCAAAGCCTGTATGCTTGACGATTTCCTCCTTTTTTTTGAACAGCTTTCGGAACTATCAAAGCGCGATGGTGGATTTCTAATAACGCCTCGGCTTTATGATATAGATCAACTTCAGCAGCGGCCATAATAAAGCCAATATTAATACAAAGATTTTCTAAATTCAACATACCAGCCAGCTTTTGCGTGAAAAGCGATTTTTGTGTTTAGATTGTCTGTATGTGATAATTGCGTGATGGCAGTCAGTGCAGAATGCAGAGAAACATCCTTTGGTGCAAAAGAACTTGAGTCACCAAGACCTGATAGTTTTCGGACATATTTTCCTGGAATTGAACGGGTCCTGCAGGCTCACCCAGGTATTCCAAAGGCTTTGATTAATTTAGGAGGCAGACATTTAATCGCCGGAATTGGTTATGGCTCTTCTTTTAACGGTGAATCTTCAAACAGTCTAATGGATTTTATGCTTATAGTTGATGATACCAGAAAGTTCCATGATGACAATAAGAAAAGGCGCCCCCAGGATTATGATCCGGTATTTGGTAGTCCTAGATTACAATCCTGGCTTAATCATTTCAGTATTAATCTTTATCCCTCCAGTATTGAACTAGATGGACAGACAAGACGAATTAAATATGCAGTTGTAGGACTGGAAGACTTTTTAACTCAGGCCAGATCGGGAATGAGAGGTAGAGAAGGTATTAGCCACCTTTACACAGCGGGGAGATTACAAAAAGCAATGTTAATGCTTTTTGTGGTAGATAAAGATCCACAGACCAGGGAAAGTATAGACCAAGCGATTAACCAAGCCAGAATTGATGGGGTCTGGTTAACAATGGCTCTGTTACCCGAACGCTTTACATATGAACAATTTATCAACCAATATGCAGGCATCAGTTATATGGCAGATAAAAGAATAGAAAAACCTAACAAACCCAAGTTACTAGTAGATCAGAGTGAAAATGAATATGTTGAGATGATGACTGGATTATTGGGAGCTTTTGAAAGGGAGCATATTCTGGAAATAACTAGTTTTGGTGAATTTAGAAAAATAGTGTCATTGCCAGAGGAGGAAGTAAGAAGGTGGTTGCGAGAATCTGCCTGGTATTCATTTAGAATAAACTATCTTAAAAATATTTTAACTTATGGTCCGATTAGAGCCTTTGAATATAGCGTGGCAAAAGTTATCAGATCAAGAAGTGCCGCATCTTTAAGTGTTTCAGAAACACGCAATTCCCCGATTAGAGGACAAATCGCCTTTGTTCCGGAAAAGATTGCCACAGTAGTCCATAAGCGACTACCGGCTTTAAGTCCGACTATGCTTACAGCAGCCAGCGCTGTTGCCACACTGGCTGCAACAACCTTGGCTACAGTAAGAAACTTAAGAGAAGAAACAAGCCTTAATGGATCTAAAACTGAGGCAGGGCTACTTATTGGAGCGTTGGCATTAGATTTTGAAGACGGTGCCCTGGCCAGAGAATTTAACCGCCTTAGTGAGGAAGAAGCTGCTAGGGTAAAGGAGACGGGTGAAGAGATACCGGAAAAGCACAATACCAGGTGGGGTGGAATGTGGGATGCGCTAAATGATCGGTGGGGAGCAGCGGTGATGGGAATATCAAGAATTATTGTGGCAAATCAAAAAGGGAATAAATATGGTGAGCTTATGGCTACTTTAGCTACCCTGGCACAATCCTGGCCCAGCTATTTTCGCGCGCGCGGAGAAAGCAATTTGGAAGTATTCCCTGAATCAGGTAGAAATATACTGGAATTTTTTGGTACCCATGCAGGCAGAACTCTGCTGGCAATTCCAGCAACGCTCTATCCGTTCAATATTAGAGTTGGAGTACTGGGAAAAGAGATAAACTTAACTTTTCAAGAAATTGCTGATACGGTTTCCGCCACAGCTAATATTGTAACAACTATACGAAGAATAAGAGGGGGTACACCAATGGAATTACCCAAGCGCAGTGATTATAAAGAAGATAAAAAAGGTGATCAGGAGTACCAACAAGCTATGGTAAGAATAAATAAAATAAAACTAGATGCGGATTTAAGGCAAAAAGCGCTGCTTATAGCTGGTTTTACTACGACAGCCGCTGTTTTGGGAACCCATTTTATTCTTCGCAGGAAAAAGTAATTGTGTTAATATAAAGCTTATCTATGGTGGACTGTGCAATAATTTTGGCTGGAGGAAAAGGGGAGCGGCTGCGTCCTTTTACTAATGATCGACCTAAGGTCATGGTGGAAATTTCCGGAAAACCAATCCTGCTTTGGCAAATTGAATGGTTAAAATCACACGGCATAACCAAATTTGTGATTACGGCCAGTTATAAACATGAAGTAATTGAAGAGTATCTAGGAGATGGTAGTAAATTTGGTATCGAGATTGAGTATTCTATTGAAGAGAGCCCTTTAGGAAGAGGCGGAGGTATTAAGAAAGCCTTTAAAGCTAAGATGTTGGAGGGGGTAGACGATGTAATTGTGACCAATGGGGATATTATTACCAAGTTAGACTTAAGTCAGATGATAAATTTGCATACTCAACAAAAAGCACTGGTGACAATGCTTTTGGTGCCCTATATTTCCAGATGGGGATTAGTTAAAGTGGAGGATGACCATGTGATTGGTTTTGATGAAAAGCCCAAGTTGCCCTATTGGATTAACGGAGGGATTTATGTTTTTAACCGGGAAATTGAGAAACTGTTACCAAACATTGGCGATCATGAAACTGAGACTTTTCCTAAAATTAATCAGGAAAGATTTTTAGCTTTTAAAGATGAAGGATTTTGGAGAGCAGTAGATGTAGTAAAAGATAAATCTGAGGCAGAACAGTTTTTAGCTACTTCTTAATTCCGGAAGAGGTGGCAGATTTAGTAGTTGGTTTGGCTGATGGAGTAGCAATTTGACCAGATGGAGTGGCAATTTTTTTAGGCTTTAACACTCCTCCTTGTGGAATAATATAAACAAATTGGGCATCAAAAATATTATTTTTGCCAAAACTGCCTGTTAAAATTACAAAATCGCCAGTATTAACTTTGGAATAATCAGAATAGCTGACCGCTGTAGTTTTTAAATTCCGATCCTTGACAGTCAGCAGTTTATCGGAAATAGCGATCACTTGACCCCACAGATAAATTTTGACTTCAGCAGCCGGATTGGGGAGTAAGATAACTTTTTTAGCAGTTAGCACACCAGTTTCATCCACATCGCCTAAAGCGGCCAGATAATCCTCTTCTCTTAAAGATTTAAGAGTAGGGATTTTTTTATCTTTTAATTGGCTGTCAAATTCACTGTCTTGATTGACGTTGACAATTTTGGGGCCGTTTTTGGTGGCTATGGTCAGGGCAGTTTGAGATTTAGTTTTTATTTTGCCAACGTAGGCTTTATCTTTTAGTTTTTTGTTAATTTGCTGTTTTAAGGCTGCTGCTTTAGAAGCAATTTCTTTTTTAAGGTCTTCAAGCTTGGTCCGAATATCAGCAGAAGGGGTGCTGTCGACAGCGTAAACAGGAATTATGAGGTACGAATTAAGATTTAAGTATAGAATAAATATAATAAACATCATAAATCTTAAATCATCAATCTTAAATCTCATTGAAGCTTCTCCTTCGAGTAAAAAACTGTTCGCTCCAGTGACCTTGAATCTCCTGTTGCATCAAATACTACTGTGGTTATTTTATTGACCCCCGCATCCAAATTTAAAACAGTGGAAAATGAGCCGTCTTTTTTAGATTCAATAATTAAATCCTGGGAATCCGTAAAAATTAAAATATCTTTGGCAGGAGCTGTTTGGCCAGAAACTATAACAGAGCTTTGAAAGGTTAAACTGTCATCATCTGGTTGATCTAAGTTTAATCTTAAACTTTTCGGCAGGGTGGTAACAGGCCCGTTTAAAAAAGGATTGGTAGAGTGATGATGTTGGACATTTAGAACATAATACAGACCGGCCAGAAATAAGAGACTAATCAAGAGGATTGAAATATGAGAAAAAATAAATAATTTAGTGGAGAGTTTCTTATTGAGTTTCATGTTAAGAAAATATTTTAACATACTTAAAGTACCATCGTGATTTGAGGGATTGTCTGTTTACTGACTTTTTGCTACTATGCAAATCCTATGGATATCTACTGGGGCGGACAGGCACTCTTTAAAATAAAAGGCAAAAGTGCCTCAGTGATTATTGATCCTTACGATAGCGATTTCACAGGGTTAAAACTACCTAAAGATTTAACA
>Ga0209515_10005612_pt1 | contig 16145 bp, 11 predicted proteins | sample Subgroupgradi54m_FD_187454 | JGI IMG/M metagenome (GOLD analysis project Ga0209515, IMG submission 187454) | Subsurface groundwater microbial communities from S. Glens Falls, New York, USA - GMW60B uncontaminated upgradient, 5.4 m (SPAdes)... ...
GCCGTGGTTGTTCGGCAGCACCGGCAACGCATTGCCCAGCACCATGCCGCGCTGTTCGTCGCCCGCGTCATCGGACAGCCCGGTCGCGCTCGGGTTGTGCACGATCTTCGTCACCTTCATGGTCTCGGTGCCGCCGGTGAGCTGCCACAGCAGCTCGTTGCCGCCGCCCAGCGGGTCCGATGGGCTGGGCGCCGCTTCCGGCGTGAGCGTGTTCTTGAACTCGACGCGGTAGACCACCCGCGACGCCAGGCTCGCGCCCATGCCGATGTGGAACTCGTAGCGGTAGCCGTTGCAGGCGCGCAGGCCCTGGTTGCCCTGACCCGGCTCGTGCAGCGGGTTGAAATTCATGATCAGGTAGAGCTTGTCGTGCGCGCCGGGCGCCACCCAGGCATAGGTGTCGGTGTTGTCGGCGCAGGGCTCGTTCAGCACCGCCAGCGCCTCGCGGTGGCTGGACGCTTGCGCGCCCGCTCCCAGCAAGGCCAGAACCGTCGCAGTGATCAATGTCTTCAGTCGCTTCACAGCAGTCTCCTCGAATGTGGCCAGCATGGCCGGTTGAAGGTCGTCTGGGGCACTACGCAGGCGATCGATCTCTGGATGCAAGATCGGGCCGCCGGCCTCAGCCGGATTGATCGCTGCCTGCAAGCCCCACGAACGACCGGGCCACGCCGTGGTGCTGTAATGCATTCATGAACACCCCTCTCCCCTCGGTCTTCGTCTCCCACGGCTCGCCGATGATTGCGCTGGAGCCCGGTGCGGCCGGCGCCTTCCTGCGCCGGCTCGGGCCGGCCATCGACGCCACCTTCGGCCGTCCCAGGGCGATCCTGGTCGCCTCGGCCCACACCACTGCGCGCGAGCCGGTGCTGCTGTCGGGCGCGCGGCACAAGGCGGTCTACGACTTCGGTAACTTCGACCCGCGGCTGTTCACGCTGCACTACGACGCACCCGGCGCGCCGGGCGTCGCGGGACGCGCTGCCGAGCTGCTCAAGGCCGCGCAGTTGCCGGTGCACGTGGTCGACCAGGGCGGCCTCGACCACGGCATCTGGACCGCGCTGCGCTACATCTACCCCGACGCCGACGTGCCGGTGGTGCCGCTCGCGTTCGTGCCGAGCGAAGCGCCGGCAACCCAGTTCGCGCTCGGGCAGACGCTGGCGCCGCTGGCCGACGAAGGGGTGCTGGTGCTCGGCACCGGCAGCATCACCCACAACCTGCAGCGGGTCTTTGCCAACGGAATGCGCCCGCCGCCCGACCTGCCCGAAGCGCCCGACAGCGCGGCGTTCCGCAAGTGGATGCACGAGCGCAGCGCGGCGCGCGACTGGGACGCCTTGTTCGACTACCGGCGCCAGGCGCCGCACGCGCGCGACATGCACCCGACCGACGAACACCTGCTGCCGTGGTACGTGGCGGCCGGCGCCGGTGGGCGCGACGCGCCGCCGCAGCGCCTGCACGCGAGCGCCAGCTTCGGCGTGCTCGGCATGGACGCCTATGCCTTCGGCCCCGGCGCGCAGCGCCTGGCTGGCGCGATCCTCTGAACATGGCGGGCGACGGACGCGTCGCGGCGCTGAGGCTCAGCAGCCCGCGCCTCGAGCTGCACGCCACCGACCCGGTGTTCGCGTCGCAGGCGCTCGCGTTCTTCGAGCGCAACCGCGAGCACTTTGCGCCGTGGGACCCGCCGACCCCCGAAGGCTTCTACACGCTGCGCGCGCAGACCGAGCGCCTGACCCGCGGTCAGCAGCAGTTCGGCGCGGGCGAGGCCTACCGCTACTGGCTGTTCCTGCGCGACGACCCGTCGCAGATCGTCGGGCAGATCCACTTTTCGTCGGTGGTGCGCGGCGCGTTTCACAGCGCGCTGCTCGGTTATGGCATCGACGCGCGTGTCGAAGGGCGCGGGCTGATGCACGAGGCCGTGTCGGCCGGCATCGCCGAGATGTTTTCGCCGCGGGTGCAGTTGCACCGCATCCAGGCCGCGCATCTGCCCGAGAACCGGCGCAGCGCGACGGTGCTGGCGCGCATCGGCTTCGAGCGCGAAGGGCTGGCGCGCAAGTACCTGTTCATCAACGGCGCGTGGCGCGATCATGTGATCAACGGGCTGGTGAATGAGGCGCTCGAGACGCTGCCAAGCTGAACTGCATTGCTCCCTCTCCCGCTTGCGGGAGAGGGGACCATTCAACGCCCCGGAATCGTGGCCGTCACCCCTTGCACGAACCAGTCCATCGTCGCGATGGCATCGTCGGCCAGCGTGCCCTTGTCCTGCCGCACCGTCCCCTGGTTGTCGACCAGTCGACCTGAGAACGGACGCAGGCTGCCGGCGACGATGGCGCGGCGCTTGGCCTCGATCAGCGCCGCCACATCTTTCGGCACGCTCGCGTTGAAGGGCGTGAGCGCAATGAAGCCGTCCTTCATGCCGCCCCACACCGGCTGCGCCTTCCAGCTTCCGTCGAGCACCGCCTGCGCGACCCGCGTGTAGTAGCCGCCCCACTGGTGAGTGATCGCCGTCAGCTGCGCATGCGGCGCGTGCTGGCGCATGTCGCTCTGGTAGGCGACCAGCATCACGCCTTTCTCTTCGGCGGCCTGCGCGACCGCGGGCGAACCGCTGTGATTGGTCAGCACGTCGGCTCCCAGGTTGATCAGGGTCAGCGCCGCTTCGCGTTCGCGCGCCGGGTCGAACCAGGTGTTGAGCCACAGCACCTTGACCTGGGCCTTGGCGTTCGCTTCGCGCATGCCGAGCGCGAACGCGTTGATGCCCTGGATCACCTCGGGTACCGCAAAGCCCGCGACGTAACCGGCCACGCCGCTGCGGCTGCGCTTGCCGGCGAGCAGGCCCGCCAGGTAGCGCGCCTCGTAGTAGCGTGCGTTGTAGGTGTTGACGTTGGGCGCCGTCTTGTAGCCGCCAGCGTGTTCGAACTTGACCTGCGGAAACTCGGCCGCCACCCGCAGCGTCGGTTCGAGGTAACCGAAGCTGGTGGCGAAGATCAGGCCGTGTCCCTGCGCGGCCAGGTCGCGGATCACACGTTCGGCGTCGGGGCCTTCGGCGACCGATTCGACCACCGTCGTCTGCACCTTGTCGCCGAGCGCGCGCTCCATCGCGCGGCGGCCCAGCTCATGCTGAAAGGTCCAGCCCGCGTCGCCGATCGGCGAGACGTAGACGAAGCCGACTTTGAGCGGCGCTGCGTGGGATCCGGCGGAGGCCGCCGCCGCCAGCAGCATGGCGAACAGATGCTTGGCGTATTTTGAAGTGACGCTCTTCATGGTCCACGATTCTGCGGCAAGCCTTGTCGGCGAGCGGCGATGCAGTAATTTTCCCTCTGCTTCGCAAGCAAGCGATCCGGCACCATGCGCTCGCCACGCAAGTCGCGTGATGTCGGGGGCGTATCGCCCGCGAGGAAAAGGTGCCGCCCATGAGCCGTTTGCGCAGTCTTGTCCGTGCCGCCAGCGTGGTGCTTGCCGCGGGGGCCTTGTTCGACGCGGCATGGGCCGGAGCCTCGTTCGTTCGCATCAACCAGCTCGGCTTCGAGGCCGGCCTGCCGGCACGCGCCTACGTGATGGTCGATGCGCCGCAGGCACCGACCGGCTTCAAGGTGCTGGACCGCAATGGCCGGGTCGTGCTGAACGCGCCGGTCGGCGCGAGCTCGGGCACCTGGGGTGGATTCAAGGTCTACCCGCTGAACTTTCAGCTCGACGACGACGGCTGGTACAGCATCGCCGTCAGCGGCGCGCACCCGGCCTCGTCGGCCGCGTTCCCGGTCGCGAGCGCGGCCAGGCTTTACGCGGCGGCGCTGAAGAATTCGCTGATCTTCTTCGAGGAGCAGCGCGACGGCCGCGACTACATCGCGAGCGGCCTGCGCCACGCGCCGGCGCACCTGAACGACAAGCGCGTACAGGCCTACAAGGCGCCGGTCTTCACCACCGACGACAGCGACCTGATCGTCGGCGCGCTCGTGCCCACCGGCGCGGTGCTCGACGTCGAGGGTGGCTGGTTCGACGCCGGCGACTACGTCAAGTTCGTGCAGACCCACAGCTACACGGTCGCGATGCTGCTCACCGGCATCCGCGACTTCCCGGACCAGATGGGCCACGGCTCGGCCAACGCCGACTTCGTCGCCGAAGCGAAGTTCGGCCTGCGCTGGCTCTTGAAGATGTGGGACGACAAAAGCCGCACGCTGTACCACCAGGTCGGCATCGGCACCGGCTTCGTCGATGAGCCGAGCGTCGTCAGCGACCACGACATCTGGCGCCTGCCGCAGGTCGACGACACCTTGGAAGGCAACAACCCCGACTACCGCTACATCCGGCATCGCCCGGTGTTCGCCGCCGGCCCGGCCGGCTCGAAGATCAGCCCCAACCTGGCGGGCCGCATGACGGCATCGTTCGCGCTGTGTTACCGCGTCTTCAAGTGGGAAGACTCAGGTCTGGCCAGGCAATGCCTGCTCGCCGCGCAGCACATCTACGAGCTCGCCGACACCCGAGCGACCACGCTCGTCACCGCCGAGCCGGCAAGCTTCTACCCCGAGGTGGAATGGCGCGACGACCTCGAGTGGGGTGCGACCGAGCTGTACCTCGCGATGTCCGACACCGACTGCGCGCTGCCCGACGGCCTGACCCACCGCGACCCCGAGCACTACCTGCGCCAGGCCGCGAAATGGGCCAAGGCCTACATCGGCGGGCCGAACGACGCGGCCGACACGCTGAACCTGTACGACGTGAGTGGGCTGGCCCACTTCGACCTCCATCGCGCGATCGACCGAGCCGGCCGCCCGCAGGGCCTGGACGTATCGCAGGCCGACCTGCTGGCCGACATGCGCAAGCAGCTCGACGGCGCCGCCGCCGTCGGCAGCACCGACCCGTTCGGCTACGGCTTCACCTGGGGCGCCTGGGACAGCGCGGCGCACGGCATCGGCCTGTCCATCCTCGCCAAGCAGTACTACGCGCTGACCGGCGACGGCCACTGGGCGGGAGAGTCGCGGCGCTGGCTCGGCAACGTGATGGGCGCCAACGCCTGGGGCCTGTCGATGATCGTCGGCGACGGCGACACCTTTCCGAACTGCCTGCAGCACCAGATCGCCAACATCGTCGGCGGGCTCAACGGCCGCGGCACGCTGCTGCGCGGCGCGGTGGTCGAAGGCTCGAACTCGCCCGACAACGTCGCCACCGACACGGTCGACGGCATGAAGCAGTGCCCGGTCAACGGCGTCGACGTGTACGCCCCGTTCAACGGCAACGGCGCAGCGTTCTGGGACGCGACGGTGAACTACCCGAACACCGAGGCCGCGATCGACCTCAGCGCCGCGTCGCCGCTGATGTTTGCCTGGCGCATCGCGGGGCGGCCGGATCGGCGCGTGGTCGGGTTCTGAAGGTTTCAGGCGAAGCACCGCTGGTCGAAGTGGCCGCGCGGGTCGGCTACCAGTCGGGGGCCGCGTTCAACAAGGCCTTCAAGCGCTGCACCGGCAGCGCGCCGGGCGCGTATCGGCGCACACTGCGCACGCCGGCCCACCGACACGCGATGACGACGCCATGAACGAACCCACCCCCATCCGCAGCACCACCGATGCGCGCGAGCGCCTGCACGACCTGGTCGGCGCACGCCACGGCAAGATCGTCTCGGCGCGCGACGCGGTGCGCCTGGTCGGCGACGGCGACACCGTGGCCACCGGCGGCTTCGTCGGCATCGGCTTCGCCGAGAACCTGGCGGTCGCGCTCGAAGAAGCCTTCCTCGAAGGCGACGACAGCGAGTACCCCGGCATGGGCCGACCGCAGAACCTGACGCTGGTCTACGCCGCCGGCCAGGGCGACGGCAAAGAGCGCGGGCTCAACCACTTCGGCCACAGCGGCCTCGTCAAGCGGGTCATCGGCGGCCACTGGGGGCTGGTGCCGCGGCTGCAGGAGCTCGCGGTCAACAACGCGATCGAGGCCTACAACCTGCCGCAGGGCGTGATCTCGCAGCTGTTCCGCGACATCGCGGCGGGTAAGCCGGGGCACCTGTCGCGCGTCGGCCTCGGTACCTTCGTCGACCCGCGCCACGGCGGCGGCAAGGTCAACGCGCGCACCACCGAAGACATCGTCGAGCTGTGGCCGTACAACGGCCAGAACTACCTGTTCTACAAGGCGTTTCCCATCCACGTCGCGATGATTCGCGGCACCACCGCCGACCCCGACGGCAACGTGACGATGGAACGCGAGGCGCTCACGCTCGAGGCGCTGGCGATCGCGATGGCGGCGCGCAACTCGGGCGGCATCGTCATCGTGCAGGTCGAACGGGTGGCAGAGCGCGGCTCGCTGAACCCGCGCCAGGTCAAGGTGCCGGGCATCCTGGTCGACTGCGTGGTGGTCGCCGAAAAACCCGAGTACCACCCGCAGACCTTTGCCACGCCGTACAGCGCCGCCTTCGCCGGCGAGTTGCGCGTGCCGGTGTCGGCGCAGACGCCGATGGCGATGAGCCCGCGCAAGATCATCGCGCGCCGCGCCGCGCTCGAGTTGGTGGTCGACGGCGTCGTCAACCTCGGCATCGGCATGCCCGAAGGCATTGCCAGTGTGGCGAACGAAGAACGGGTGCTCGACCTCATCACGCTGACCGCCGAGCCGGGGGTCATCGGCGGCATGCCGGCCTCGGGCCTGGACTTCGGCGCGGCGGTGAACACCGCGGCCGTCATCGACCAGCCGTACCAGTTCGACTTCTACGACGGCGGCGGGCTCGACCTGGCGTTCCTCGGCCTGGCGCAGGCCGACCGCGAGGGCAACCTCAACGTATCCAAGTTCGGCCCCAAGCTGGCGGGCGCCGGGGGCTTCATCAACATCTCGCAGAACGCGAAGAAGGTGGTGTTCGTCGGCACCTTCACCGCCGGCACGATGAAGAAGTTCGTGCACGAGGTCGAGCAGCGCACCTTCTCCGGCGCGATGGCGCTGCAGCGTGGCCAGCCGGTGCTGTACGTCACCGAGCGCTGCGTGTTCGAGCTGTCGGCAGGCGGGCTGGTGCTGACCGAAATCGCACCGGGCGTCGACCTGCAGCGCGACATCCTGGCGCAGATGGATTTCACGCCGGTGATGCCCGGCGCGCCGAAGCTGATGGATGCGCGCATCTTCGCGCCCGAGCCGATGGGCCTGCGCGCGATCCTGACCGCCGTGCCCTTGTCGGCGCGCCTGCAGTACAACCCGGCGCAGGGCGTGTTCTACGTCGACTTCTCGCGCTTCACGGTCAAGCGCGCCGACGAGATCGAGGCCATCCACGACGCGGTGGCGCGCCAGCTCGAACCGATCGGCCACAAGGTGCCGGCGATCGTCAACTACGACGAGTTCCAGCTCGACGAGGACCTGCTCGACGAATGGGCCGACATGGTGGCGCGCCTGTGCGAGCGCTACTACACGACGGTGACACGCTACGCCAGCAACGCCTTCGTGCGCGCCAGCCTGGCGCAAAGCCTGAGCGCGCACGGCGTCACGCCGAACGTGTTTCGCAGCAGTTCGTCACGCGACAAGGGCTGACTTGATTGACTGACGTTGACCCCCTCACCCCAACCCTCTCCCCCGGGCACAGGGGAGAGGGAGCCACGATGTGCCCAAGCTTCGAGGAAGCGCTGCCCACCGGAAAAACCCGCCCCCATGGAACGCCGGAACGTGGTCATATGTCGAAGTCGAGCATGGCATTGCCGTGCTGCCCCCGAAGGACCCTCATGCGACACCCATGGGCAACCCTGCTGTTGTGCGCCCTGCTGAGCGCATGTGCCAGCGCACCGGCGCCGGTTGCGCGCGCTGACCACCTGCTGAACGACGCCGCGTTCGCCCCGCCGAGCCAGCGCATCGCCGCGGCCGACGTGTTCGCCGTCAGCGACGCGATGCGGCGCTACCTCAACACCGACATCGTGAACCAGCTGCGGCACGAAGGCCGCCAGCGCGGACTGATCACGGCGCTGTACCAGCACGACCAGCTCAAGCTCGAATACGACTCGGCGAACACGCGCAACGCCGCCCAGGCCTTCGACGCTCGCGCCGGTAACTGCCTGTCGCTGGTCATCATGACGGCAGCGCTGGCCAAGGAGCTCGGCCTGGACGTGCAGTTCAAGAGCGCCTGGCTCGAAGAGACCTGGAGCCGCAGCGGCGACCTGTACTTTCGCAGCGCCCACGTCAACGTGACGCTGGGCAAGCGCACGATGGAGGCCGGCAGCACCTACGACTCGAACTCCTTCACCGTCGACTTCCTGCCGCAACAGGACGTGCGCGGGCTGCGCACCTCGCCGATCACCGAGCAGGTCGTGATCGCGATGTACATGAACAACCGCGCCGCCGAGTCCATGTTGCAGGGGCAGCTGGACGACGCGTACTGGTGGGCGCGCGAAGCCCTGGTGCAAAGCCCGGGCTTCTTGAGCCCGTACAACACGCTGGGCGTGATCTACCGGCGCCACGGCGACCTGGCACGCGCCGAACAGGTGTTCGCGCATGTGCTGGCGCGAGAGCCGGCCAACACGAGGGCCATGTCGAACCTGGCCCAGTTGCTCGAGCAGACGGGCCGCGCGGCCGAAGCGGCAGAGCTCAAGCAGCGCCTGGCGCAGCTCGAGCCGTACCCGCCGTTCCACTACTTCAACCTCGGCATCGCGGCGATGCAGCGCGACGATTTCTGGTCGGCGCGCGAGATGTTCAGCAAAGAAGTGAGTCGCGCCGGCTACTACCACGAGTTCCACTTCTGGCTCGGCCTGGCGAACTTCAGGCTGGGCGAGTTCGACACCGCGCGCAAGGAGCTGGCGCTGGCGCTGGAGAACAGCAGCACGCGCAGCGACCGCGACCTCTACGCGGCCAAGCTGGCGTGGCTGAAGTCACGCCAGCAATAGGCGTCATCCCGGCCCTTCGACAGGCTCAGGACAGGCCGGGCCGTGCCCGCGCCGGGATCCACTCGTACCGGGCGCGTCCTCAGTACATTGGACCCCGACGTTCGTCGGGGTGACGGGTCTACTCAGCCCTTCTTGCCCTCGGCGAACATCTTCGCCGCGCGCTTGCCGATCTCGTCGTTCGACAGGTCTTCGATGTGGGTGGCGATGCTCCACTTGTGGCCGAACGGGTCTTTGATGGCGCCGCAACGGTCGCCGTAGAACTGGTCGGCCACCGGCATCGTCAGCGTGGCGCCGGCTTCGACCGCACGCTGCGTGACGGCGTCGGCGTCTTTCACGTAGAGCATCAGGCTGCAAGCGGTGTCGCCGATGGTTTGCGGGCTGAACGCCTTCCAGTCGGGCATCTCGTCGTGCAGCATCACGACCGCTCCGCCGATGCGGATTTCGGCATGCGCCACCTTGCCGTCGGGCGAGTTGAGGCGGTAGGCCTCTTCGGCGCCGAACGCCTTCTTGTAGAAGTCAAGGGCCGCGGCGGCTCCCTTGACGGTGATGTAGGGCGTGACGGCGGTATAGCCGTCGGGGATGGGCTTCACGGGCTTGGCCATGGTGGGTCCTTTCGACCGGATGACTGTGGATATTTACAGTACACCCCAGGCGCCCGCAGCGCAAGCCGCCGCGATTTTTCCCCTTCGGCCGGCGCTGCTTTGCCGAGCCGCCGCCGTCATTTCAGCTGCGCCGCCCTCGCGCGGATCAGATAGTCCTGGTAGGCCGGGATCGCCAGCGCGGCCAGCACGCCGATCAGCACGATGGACACCGGCAGCAGCCAGGCCATGATCTTCACGCCCAGCGTGTTCGGCGGCGGCGGCGGGCCGAAGCTGTTCGGCCCGGGCGTGCCGCTCTTGAGCATCCAGAAGAAGCCGGCCAGCGGCACGAACGCGACGATGCTGAGCCAGCCCGACAGGTCCATGTCGTGCGAGCGCTGGATCAGGAACATCACGTTCAGCACCAGGTACAGCGCGATCAGGCCCCAGACGACCGGGGTCGGGTCGCGTCCGGCAATGCCGGAGACGACGCCGAGAACGAAGGCCAGAACGATGACGCCGAACCAGCTGCCGATGGCATACGCCAGATAGCGCAGGCGTCCGATGCGGCCCTTGACCGAGAAGATGCGGACCGGCTGGAACTCTTCACCCGCGACGCCGATGTCGCGCACCTGCGCCACCGGCGGCGCAAACGGGTTGGGGCTGCTCATGAGGGGTCCTCCCGAATCGATGTGGTGGGCGGCGCGATCTTACGAGGTCGGCATCACGGCGCAAACTGCTTGCGCATGCGAACCGCGTCTTCGACCCCTTCGTAGTAGCCCTCGCGCAGGCCCACCTCGCGATAGCCGTGTTTCGCATAGAAGACACGCGCCTCGTGGTTACCGGCGCGCGCTTCGAGCGAGATCGCGCCGATGCCCGCGACCTGCACCGTCGCCTCGAGCCACGCGAGCAGCGCCGAGCCGACCCCGTCGCGGCGGCGCGCGGGTTGCACCGCCAGCAGCAGCAGGTGGGCCTCGTCATCGTCGTATTTCATGATCGCAAATCCGAGCAGGTGGCCGGCCTGGCGCGCCACGACGACGTTGCTGGCGCTGTCGCGCACGCTGCGCATCACGCGCCGCGGCGTCCAGCTCCACGACAGGCCGCGCTCGATGGTGTCGCGCGACAACTGCGCGATCGGCAGCGCGTCGGCGGCGGTCGCGATGCTGATGTGGTGCTGGGTGAGCATGCTTGCGCTACTCGACCCGGGCGGCGCGCTGCTCGCCGTTCTGGTGCAGCACCAGCGCGCGCACCTCGCCGCTGGCATAGCGCTCGAACTGCAACTCGGCCTGGACCACGTCGTAGGCAAACCGGTCGGGCTTGTCGGCCACCGGGAAGACCGGGAAGCGCGGCTGCGAACCGAGCTTGACCATCAGCACGCCGGCGTTGGCCTGCACGTCGAAGCTCAGCGCGCCGCCCTGGTAGCGGCCGACGAAGTCGTGCAGTTGCGCCTCGGGCAAGGTCGCGCGCGGCGGCAGCGGCTCCGCGGTTCGCAGCGCGTGCAGCTCCGAGCCGCGCGAGCTCATCGTGAGGCCGACGATGCGCCCGCCGTCGCGCTCGAACACGATGCGCCCGCGCGCCGCCAGCGTGAACACGTCGGGCTCGCTGGCCGCCAGTGCGACGAAGGGCTGGCCGGTGTAGCGGGTGTACAGAACCCCGTCCTGCACGACGAAGCTCAGCGCGGTGCGCTTGCCGATGCGGTAGACACCGGCGTATTCGGCCAACTTCTCGGCATCGACGCTGGCGCTGCCGGGCACGACCGGATAACGCAGTGCGAGCACGTCAGCCGTGACACGTGCGAGCGGCGCGTCGGCGTTGCTGACCAGCATGATCATCACCTCGCCGGTGTCGGCCGCCAGCACCAGCTGCGCCAGGTAGGCGCCGATGCGGCCGTCGTGCGCGTAGGTGCGCCGCTCGGCCGGGCCGCGCAGCCACAGCGCGTAGCCGATGCCGCCGTCGAACCTGGCGAGCGGCGTCACGAGCCGCTCGGCCGCCGGCCCGAGCGGCCCGTTGCGGCCGGCCAGGATCGCGCGCCCGAACAGCAGCATGTCGGAGGCGCTCGAGCGCAGCGAACCGGCGCCGGCAAAGGCCTGCATGTCCCACGGCGGAATCGGCGTGGTGCCGGCGAAGCCGGGGACCAGTCGCGCGGCCTTGTCGCCCAGCGCCTGCACCGTGTCGTGCATGCCCAGCGGCTCGGTGATGCGCTCGTGCACCAGCACCTGCCACGGCTTGGCGTAGTGCTCGGACAGCAGCTCGCCGAGCAGCGCGACGCCCAGGTTGCTGTAGAGCGCTTCACAAGGCGGGGCCGTCTCGAGCTTCAGCGCCGCCAGCGCCGCCCACAGCCGCGCGCGGTCGTAGCGCGCATACGAGTCGCCGGTGCGGCTTGCACCCGCAAAGTCGGACGGCATGCGCGGCAGGCACGAGGTGTGGGTGACGAGCTGGCGCAAGGTCACCGCGCCGACCTTGTCGGACGCGAAGCTGACCTTGCCTGCGAGCAGCGCGGCCAGCGTGTCGTCGAGCGTCAGCTCGCCGCGCTCGACCGCCTGCGCGAGCAGCAGGCCGGTGAACACCTTGCTGATCGAGCCGATCCCGAACAGTGCGGCCTGGTCGCCTGCGAGCGCCGCCTCGCCGAGCACCTCGCCGTCGCGCACGCCGGCGTAACTCGCCTTGCCGTCGTGCCAGATGCCGACCACGGCCGAACCGCGCAGGCCGCCGAGCGCGGCACGCGCGAGGTCCCGCGGTTCGCTGCCGAGGCCCAGCGTCTGCGCGCCGGCCAGCGCCGCGGCAAGCAGCAGCGCCAGGCCGCAGAGCATCGAGCGCGGACTCTTCATCCTGTGGGGCTGTGAATAACGATCCCTGCATCGTCACACATAATCGCCGCGACACCAAAAAGATGGGGGAACGATGCCGTTCGTCTTCGCAGTGATCGGCGCCTTGCTCGGCGCCACGATGGCCGGCGCGACGGGTGCGCTGATCGGCCTCGTCGCCGGCCCGGCGCTGCTGCTGCTGTTGCGGCAGCTCGGCAAATCGGACTCGCCCGAAGTGTCGACACTGGCACTTCGGATTCAGGCGCTCGAACTGGAGGTGGGCGCGCTCAAGGCCCAGGTGCAGCGGCTGATGCAGGCCGACGCACCGGCCCCGGCCGCCGCCGAGCCGGCCTGGGCCGAGCTGGTGCGGCCGGCCGCGCCGGCGCCGCTCGAGGCCGCGCCGACAACCCCGGCCGAAACCCCCGCATCCAGCGAAACGGCGCAGCCGCTGCGGCCTGCAGCGGCACCGATCGCGGCGGCGGTCCCGGCAGCGATCACCGCGGCGATCCCCGCGCCGGCCCGGGCCGCCCCACCCGCGCCCGCGGCCGACGCGGCGGCTGCGATGACGCCGCCGCCGGCGCGACCAGCGCGCCCGCCGCGTCCGCCCGTGGCGCCGCCGTCGCCGCCGCTGCGCGATCGGCTGCCGCCTTTCGTCAGCCGCTTCGTGTTCGGCGGCAACACCATCGTCAAGGTCGGCGTGCTGATCCTGTTCCTCGGGCTCGCCTTCCTGCTGCGCTACGCGGCCGAGCGGGTCACGGTTCCCATCGAGCTGCGCTACGCCGGCGTCGCACTCGTCGGTGCCTTCATGCTCGGCCTGGGCTGGCGCCTGCGCGACCGCCGCGACGCCGCCGGCGGCCACGGCTACGGGCTGATCCTGCAGGGCGCGGGCATCGGCGTGTTCTACCTGACCGCGCTGGCCGCGATCAAGCTGCACCCGCTGCTGCCGCCGTCGCTCGCGTTCGTCTTCATGGCGCTTGTCGCCTTGCTCGGCGCGCTGCTCGCGGTGGCGCAAGACGCGCCCTGGCTGGCGCTGATCGCGATCGCCGAAGGTTTTGCCGCGCCGGTGCTGGTCTCGACCGGCGGCGGCAACCACATCGCGCTGTTCAGCTACCTCGCGATCCTCGACATCGGCATCTTCCTGATGGCGTGGTTCAAGGCCTGGCGGCCGCTCAACCTGGTCGGCGCGGTCTCGACCTTCGCGCTCGCCGGCGCCTGGGCCCAACGTTCCTACGACGATTCGAAGTACGCCGGAGTGCAGGCTTTCCTGATCCTGTTCTTCCTGCTCTTCACCGGCATCGGCGTGCTGTTCGCGCGCCGCGCGTTGGCGCAGGGTGACGCGCCCGACACGCGCAAGCCGCTCGCGACGCGCGCCGCGCAGGCGCTGGCGCTTGTCGGCCGGGTCGACAGCACGCTGACCTTCGGCGTGCCGCTGGCCGCCTTCGGCCTGCAGTACCTGCTGGTGCGCGGCGACGAGTGGGGCCCGGCTTGGTCGGCGTTCGGCTTCGCGCTGTTCTACCTGCTGCTCGGCGGGGCCTTGCTGCGCGGGCGCAACCCGCGTTATTCGCTGCTCGGCGAAGCCTATGTGATCGTCAGCGTGATCTTCGGCACCCTGACGATTCCGCTCGCGCTCGAAGGCGTGTGGACCGGCGCCACCTGGGCCATCGAAGCGGCCGGCATGTACTGGCTGGGGGCACGCCAGCAGCGTGTTTATGCACGGGCGTTTGCACTTGTCGTGCTGGCCGGCGCGATGGTCCGGCTGGTGACCGAGCTCGGCATCGACTTGCAGCCCGGCACGCCGCTCGTCACCGGCTCGGTGCTCGGCATCGCGATGCTGGCGGCGAGCGCGCTGGCCTTCGTTCTGGTGCAGCGGCGCATTGCGTCCCACCAGCAAGGCAGTCTCGAAATGCTGACCGCGGTGCTGATGCCGCTGCTCGTCGTCGCCAGCGTTGACACGATCGCCTGGATGACCTGCACCCCGCTGTGGGCGGGCGTGATCAGCGCCTGGCTGGCATTCGCCTGCGCCGCCTCGCAGGGCCGGCTCGCGGCGCCGGTGTTGCAGCTGGCCGCGCTGGTCCTGCATGCCCTCGCGTTGACCAGCCTCGGCCTGACGCTGCAACCCGTCGAAGGCGCAGCGATGCTCGCCAGCGGCTGGAAGGGCCTGAGCGCCGCGGTGCTGATCGGCAGCGCGCTGCTCGCCACCGGCTGGCTGCCGCTGCGCGCCCAGCTGCAGGCGGCCGATGCACGTGCCGGCGCGCCGGCGTGGTCACTCGCCAGCGGCATCGGCCTGCTGGCCGGGCTGGCGGTGCTCAACCTGAGCCTGCTGTTCGTGATGCGAGCCGACCGCGCCGCGCTGATCTGGCCCTGGGTCGGCCTGGCCGCGCTGTGGGTCTCGCTGCGCGTCGCGCATCCGGCGCTTGCGCTCGGCGGCGTCGCGCTGCAGATCGTCGCCGCCGTCGCGACGCTCATCCATGGGCCGACGCTGTGGCCGGCCAGCGCCGCTGCGACTCACGCCGGGCCGCTGCTGTGGGGCCCGCTCACGCTGAGCATCGCCGCCTTCATCGGCGGCGACCTGGTGCAGCGCAGCGCCGCCGCCACCCAGCGGCGCAACCTCTGGCCGCGATTAAGCTGGCTGCAATGGGGCATCGTGCTGTGGGCGCTCGCCTGGTGGAGCCAGGTGCTGCCGCCCGAGCTGCATCGCGAGCTGCTGCTCAACAACAGGCTGAGCCAGCTGCCGAACCAGCTGGTCGGCTGGCTGCTGATGAGCTCGATGCTGATGCTGATGGCGGCGCGCTGGCGCGACTGGCGCGTGCTCGGCCAGGCGACCTGGCTCACCGTGCCGCTGTGGGTGCTGCTGGCCGTCGTCGGCCCGCTCGAAAGCGGGCGCGCGCCTTCGGCCGAGCTGGGCTGGCTGATGTGGCCGCTCGCCTTCGCCTGGCACTGGCTGCTGCTGCGCGGCCAGACACGTTGGCTGTCCACCGCCGGCCTGCAGCCGCTGCACGTGATCGGCTTCTGGCTGTTCGTGCTGCTCGGCGCGCGCGAATGCCAGCTCTGGATGCAGTCCTGGGGCGATCCGGGCTCGGCCTGGCCGGCGCTTGGCTGGATGCTGGTTCCGGCGCTGGTGCTGACCGTCATCACCCGCCCCGCGCTGCTGCAGCGCTGGCCGCTGCGCGACTTCCGCATGAGTTACCTGGGCATCGCCTGCGCGCCGCTGCTGCTGTATCTGCTGCTGTGGCTGTGGTGGGGCAACAGCTTGTCGGGCGCGGCGGCGCCACTGCCTTACGTGCCGCTCTTGAACCCGCTCGAGATGGCGCAGGCGCTGGTGCTGCTCGCGCTATTCCTCTGGCTGCGGGCATTGCCCGACGACCTGCAGCAGCGCCTGCCGCGGCCGCTGCTGCTCGGTGGCCTCGGGATCACCGCGTTTGCGCTCTACACCGGCATGGTGCTGCGCATCTGCCATCACTGGGCGGGGGTGGTCTGGGATGGTTCGGCGCTCTTCGAATCGACCCTCACCCAAGCCGCGCTGTCGGTCGCGTGGTCGGCGATCGGGGTCGGGATGATGCTGCTCGGCCATCGCAAGGTGCAGCGCATCGTCTGGGCAGTCGGCGCTGGCTTGCTGGCGGTGGTGGTGGCCAAGCTGTTCCTGGTCGAGCTGGCCGACCGCGGCGGGCTGTACCGCATCGTCTCCTTCATCGTGGTCGGCGTGTTGTTGCTGCTGGTCGGCTACTTCGCGCCGGTGCCGCCGAACCGAAGCGCCGCCACGGCGTCGCGCGCATGAAACGCCGCTGCGCCGTGATCGTTGCGCTGCTGCTGGCCGGTGCCGGTCACGCAGCGCCATCGCTGGCGCCGCCCGGCGTCGAGCTGGCGGAGGGTGACGGCCGGTGCGTTCAGGTGCACCGAGGGTTCCACGAGCGACCGGATGGCGTGCATCGCGACGAGCCGCCCTGGCGGGA
>Ga0209515_10005613_pt1 | contig 16141 bp, 14 predicted proteins | sample Subgroupgradi54m_FD_187454 | JGI IMG/M metagenome (GOLD analysis project Ga0209515, IMG submission 187454) | Subsurface groundwater microbial communities from S. Glens Falls, New York, USA - GMW60B uncontaminated upgradient, 5.4 m (SPAdes)... ...
ATGATGTTAAAAATCAGAAAGTAGAGGCAATGTGTCGAATCGTTGCCTACAACATTGACAGGCTATTAGAAGCAGGGAAGCAAGTAATTCTAATATTCATCAGAATTACAAGGGTTTCATATTAGCCGGTATAATCAAAAGCGTATTCATCATGCGTTAGGATATAAAACGCCAGATGAAGTTTACTATGAAAAACTGTGAACTAATTTCCGAATTGAGAACAGATTATCGAATTAGACTCTTTGTCATCAAAGAGTTGATTGACAATTTGATAATTAGTTCACAAAATGAGAAGGGTATATTAGACGTGTTCCTTTTTAAAGTTTAAAAAGAACATAGATTCTCTAGAAGTGAGAACTAATTACCGAATTATACATTCTAAATATCTGCACAAAAGAAAGATATGTACTTATAACCAACGACACAGATTTTGAAAATAGCATTGCCTATCCTCCTGAAAAACACGCAGGGATAATTATATTCAAATTACGCAAACAAGGACCATATGCCGTTTCTGAAGCATTCCATCGCTTACTACGTACCACTGAAATTGAGAAAAGTGAACATACCACAATTATCATAGAACAACATCAGATAAAAATCAGAAAGTAAAGAGAACCAGAATACCACAACAACCCCGTCAACCCACCTATTAACAGCAGCCCAATAACCACAATAACAACCACTTTCGTATTCACAACACTATCATGTACAGATGACTTAGGATGATACACCACTCTCTTTTTCATTAACGAAAAGAAACATTTCAGTCTTTATATAACTTACTGTTTTTGCGGAGGAAAATTTTAAATAGAACACCAGTTTTTAGAATAAAATGCAAACATTAACCGCTATAATTGAAAAAGAAGAAAATATCTACATTGCCCGTTGCCCTGAAGTTGGAACTGTAAGCCAAGGTAAAACTATAGAAGAAGCAGTAGCAAACCTAAAAGAAGCAACTGAACTCTACCTTGAAGAATTTCCTTTAAAGAAAAACACAAAACCACTCTTCACTACATTTGAAATCACGACCAATTTTATACCTGAAATTGAAAGCTAAAAAAAGAGCATGACCTTACCAAAACATATTTCTGGAAAAGAATGTCTTAAAATTTTATGTAACAAATTCGGCTTCTCAATTATCAGACAAAAAGGAAGCCATGTTATTCTAAAAAAAGAAACACCTCTTGGAACTATAGGCACAGTTGTCCCAATTCATAACGAATTAAAACTTGGAACACTCAAAAGTATTCTACAACTAGCTAAAATAGATCAAGAAGAATTCAACAAATACATCTAAACCACAATAACAATCAAACAATGCTACTTTTTCTTTCTCTTTTTCACCAACTTCTCAAAACCCATTCGAAACATTTAAAAAACAACCCCCTCGTCAACCCTAATACGCCACGGTGGCACAATCCGGTACTGCGCGGGATTGCTAAGGGCCGAGGTCTTTCAGATCTCCCCCGGTATCATTCAATAATTCCGTCCCTCTGGGATTCCCGGTTCAAAAAGAAATTGAAAATCCGGGCCGTGGCGCTTTTTTCATTCTAAAATACCACTTTTTCCTACGTTTATACCCACCAAATCTTCTATACAACTCCCTATACTCTTTCATGTACAACTCGATTGTTGGCTTCAAATCATGAAACTTCTCATACACCTGCAACGATTCATAATATTCCATTCTATTCTTAAAATTAATATTAATTGGAGGTAAATTATGTTTAATCAAAATATTATTAAGCAAAATTCGCCCTACCCTCCCATTCCCATCCGCAAAAGGATGAATATTCTCAAATTGATTATGCACAACAGCCCCTAAAATCAACCCTGGATACTTTTTTTTATTCTGTTCATACCACTTAATCAATTCAGCCAACAAATGTTTTATCCGTGCCTGCGCTGCTCCCTCATGCACCACTCTCCCCATACTATCCATCACCACAACCTCTTCCCCTTTCTTACGCAATTTTCCCGCAAAAGATTTAGAATTTCGAAACACTATTTTATGGATTTTAAGTATCAAATCCACTGAAATATGCTCTGTAACCGTCCTAATATAAGAAATCGCTTCATCCACTCCATAAGCTTCCGCAATATCCTCTTTTGATTTGCCCGACCATTTATCATTCTGCAATAAATCAGTAACTTCCTTCTGATTCAACTTGCTTCCCTCAATCGCATTTGTATTGTATGTAAATAATATTGAAAACTCCTTCCAATCCTCCTCTGATAAATGATTTATCTTTAATGGAATTGTAACTTCAAGCTTTCTTATTTTCTCTATTTCATCAACAGAAAGTTCGATTTGCAGAGGATCTCTGAGAATTTTATATTTATGAATGTCTTCTAGGATCAATTTTTCCGCAATTTTTCTCCTCTCCTCTAACATCTCCTGCTTCAAATCCTGACCTAAATATTTTCTGAATTTATAAACTTTAGAACCTTCCCTATACGAGTGAGATAAGAAATATTTAATACAATTACCAACATTCCTTTTCTCAATATGCATAACATACAGATAGGTGACTACATATTTAAATTTTTTGGTTAGAAAGGACTACATTTCAATTATTTTGTAGTCACCTAACAAAAAAAATAAATTATAAAAAAAATAATATAAAAACAAAAAAACTCTATTCTACACTCGACGTCGTAGGCGCACCGCCTTTGTGAATTCTTGCAAAATAAGGAACAGCCACAACATAATCCTCGCCAAACCCCGCAATATCCCCATCGATTGCTTCACACGTCTTTCGTAATTTTGTAATCGCTCGTTTTAATTCCACAAGATCCTTATCTTTTAATGGTTTGATATTCACAAGGGCAATCGTCGTTCCCTCACGTAACACATCAAGGACCTCTTTGATATCCTCAAACTCCTCCATCACAAACGGCCGCACCGACACTTTCGCCTTTTCACCAGATACAGGCGTCTGCCCAACTTCCACATACCCTTCCGGACTATCGTCACGTGAAGGTCTGTTAAACTTCTCTTTTAACTGTAAAAAAAAGTCTCTCATAGTTAATCACTCCTCTTTGTTAATTTATTCATTATTATAACCTTCCATATCGTTGCTCCTATATAAATATTTTTATTGTGCAGTGTTTCTATCCTACACCTCACTTCACAACTTTCTTACCCAAAGTTTGTCTTCTCTCACATTCAACCCTACTTCTTCTCTCCTAAACTCACCACATTGGAATACGCTTTATTAGCCATTCCTTTCTTCTTATACTCCACACTCGCTCGTGGCAACTCAAACTCCCCAAGCACACTAAACTTCGCCTTCACTTTATAGGTAATCAATCTCTCCTCTTCTCCATCTAACTCCGCAATATGCCAGCTTACGACTGTTCCTTTGCCCGTATGCTTCACTTCTTGCGGCTTCAACGTTCCTACCTCATTTCCTTTCTCCACATGCGCAATCGCAGGAACACTATCCACAACAGTAACATTCTTTAACATCTTCTTCAACTTATTCTTCACACTTAACGTAATCTTAACCTCTGATAAAGACCCCTCTTCCCCTAACTGCGTAATCACTCCTCTCTTCACAACTTCTACTGGTGCCTGCACCATCACAAAAAATATAATCAGTAAAACAACTAAAATCACAAGATAAAGATACCCTCGATAATGCACTAAAAACTCCACCTCTCCCGCTTCCCCAGGCGCAAGCGACAACTTCCAAGTCATATAATACCCGCTGTCATCTTTTAGCCGCTCCCCATTTCCTCGCGCCACAACATACCCCCAAAACGACAGCGGAACTTTGACCACTTGCTCATTTAATACATTCCCTTCATTAGTTACTTTAACCTTACCTACCTGATTCAATAACGTTGGCACATAATTAACATCAACAGAAAACGGCGACGCAATCGTATCCACAACCACTTTCTTCTCCACAATTTTAACTGGCTGACCATCTTTTTCAAACACAAAAAATAATACATACTCTCGTGGTTGCTGATGTTTTGACATCTGAACTGTAAACTCCACCGTTTTCTTCTCTAAAGGCGGTAAATCCACATGCAGCTGCTTTGCAAACTCCGGCATATCACTTTGTACTTTAATATCTAAACCCGTAAGATTCAATGGATTCTTGTTTTCTAAAAATAATTTTACCGACTGTACATCATTAGGATTGATTTTCTCATTCATATCCACAACCACTTTAATCGACGGCAAATAATCAACGGGAAATTCTGGACTCAAATACACTTTCAACGGCTCACTAAACTTCTCGCCAGAATCACTCTCTACATTTAACTGTATCGCATACACACTTGGAAGCAACTTCTCAAACGGATGTACTCTCACTTTAACTGAATAATTTTTTCCCGGACCCAATTCCACAATCTTATCTTTGATAGGTTCCGTCTCTACATCCCACCCTTGCCCCGTCTGTAAAGAATATAAACTATACCTCTGCTTCTCAAGACCCATATTTTCAATATTTACCGTAAAATACGCCGTTTCATCTAATCGAATTTGATTGTCTACTGTTTCAACAGTTACAATAGACTTCGCTAAAACCGAAAAAGAACAAACTATAAATACGAAAACCACCACCAATCCAAATAATGTATATTTTTTGCTCAACACGCCTCTTCACCTCAATAATAATCATTTAATTTACGCACATTATTAATACTGATAACAACTCAACAATATATTATATTAAAGCTCTAATAATACACTATTAACCCACTACTAAAAACAAATCTTTCTACTATTTAAACCCTTCGCTTTCCTCTAAAAATAAGATAATTATCTGAGTCCATAGGATATGTCACCAAGTACAAAACCCGCTCTTTCACATTTTAATCCCCACTTTAAAAAGAAACATTTATATATTCAACTTTTTTTATAAGATCCAAGTATAATCAGAAAAACAATCAAAAAGAGTTGATAGAAAAATATGGCAGAAGAAAGCACGTTTCGTGGCGTCATTTTATTTATGCAAAAAATTGGGATCTACGATGTCGTCCTCCCTTTCCTCTTAGTCTTCACAATTGTTTTCGCCATCTTTGAAAAAACCCGTATTCTCGGCATTGAAAAAATTGACGGCAAAGAATACACCAAAAAAAATCTCAATTCCATGGCCGCATTTACCATTGCCTTTCTCGTCATTGCCTCAACTAAATTAGTTGCCGTTGTCAATGAAGTCATGGCTAATATAGTATTATTACTCATCCTCGCCATCTCCTTCCTCCTCTTAGTCGGCGTCTTCTTTGGCACTGGCGAATTCACATTAAAAGAATATCCTGGCTGGATCAAATTTTTCATGATCTTCATGTTCCTAGGCATCCTCCTCATCTTCATTAACGCCTTCGGCTGGATGGACACTCTATTTAAAGCCACACAATATTGGAATGCCGACGTCGCCAGTGGCGTCTTATTCGCAGCCGCATTATTAGGTATACTATATTACATCACCAAAGATAACTCACCTGCTAAATCCGAAGCAAAGAAATAAATACTTTAACAATATCATTAAATATCATTAAAATAATAAGAGAGGTAGATTTATGGCAATATCATTTTACAACCTAGCAACATATTTTCAAGCATATGGGCTAATGGACGTTCTTCTTCCATTTGTTCTTGTCTTTACTATTGTCTTTGCCGTCATGCAGAAAACAAAAATTTTGGGCGATAAAAAACAATTTAACGTCGTGCTCGCCCTCATCTTAGGCTTGCTCTTCATCGCCCCTCATATTGGTGGAACCTATCCTCTCGGCTATGACCCTGTACGAGTCATGAATGAAACCCTACCAAGCATCTCCCTTGTTTCCATATCCGCAATCATGCTCTTATTACTAATGGGAATCTTTGGCACAGGCTTTGCCGCTGCCGCAACCCCAATAATTGCTTTAGCCGCACTAGGCTTTGTCATCTACATTTTTGGTTCCTCTCTCCACTTATGGACCGGTCCATCTCAAGTTTTTTACTGGTGGGGTTCCGACACCACAGAATTAATGATTGTCCTCCTAATCTTTGGCTTGATTATCTGGTTCATCACGCGTGAACCAACATCCACAACCGGTGCCGATTCATTAAAAAAAGTCTGGGGCGGTATTTCCAGCATGTTTGAACAAAAAAAATAATACAACACATACAAGTAATAGTAATAGAGATTTAAAAAAGATATAACCATCAATTAAAAAATAAAAAACAACAAAATATATATGGCAACCATCCTTGACCTCGGCTTACTGCAATCATTTGACGTCATCTTTCCCGTCATCTTAATTTTTGCGCTAGTCTTTGCCATCCTACAAAAAACAAAAATCGTTGGCGATTCTTTGGGTATTAACTCTATTATTGCCGTATCTATTGCGTTTATGGCCTTGCTATCCGATAACGTCATTCAAGTTGTTAAATTCATCGTTCCCTGGTTTACCATCGCCATCATCTTCTTCCTCCTAATCATTCTCGTATTCCAAGTATTTGGCGCCAAAGAATCTGACATCGCAAGCTATATCAAAGGCGATAAAACCATTGGCTGGGTCATCATCGGCGTCGGTATCGTTATCATCTTTGCTGCTTTTGCCAACGTGCTCGGCCAACAATTAACTGAAGCCTCACTGCAAAGTGCCGGAAGTCAAAGTAGTGGAAGTATAAATGGTACAATAGCAACAACTTCCGAAGGCGTCGCCACCGGCAACTTCCAGCAAAATATCTACTCCACATTATTTCATCCAAAAGTATTAGGCTTATTAGTTCTCTTCGGCATTGCCATATTCGCCGTAGCTCTGCTAACCGGCCCTGCCATTTAACTTCTGATTTAAAATTAAAGCCAAATAAAAAGCAATTCAGAAAAAAGATTCTTTTAAAAAAAAAGCTCAAAAAGACCTAAAAACTCACTTCTTCATCCTATCAGCAACCGACGACAACTCTTTCACATTTTCTACAAACGTCGGAATCGTATCTTTAAACACTTTTCCCACCGCTTTCAGTTCTGTATCCACATCTCTCATTCGTGTATCATAATCCTCTAACTTCCCTAACACCCCTTGGTGTAACAGCGTAAAATCCTCTTTTAATTTCGCAAGATCACTTTCCATCTTAACCTGCCGAACTTCCACTTTCTCTTTCCACTCAATAATCTTCTTAACCTCACCAATAAGTTCATCCCACTTCTCATCAATCATCTTCTCCACAAGCTCTTCCATCCGTCCGTATAACCCATCACCGCTTGTATCCCCTTGGCCACCTTGTTGTCCTCCCCCTTGCCCCATCATTTGCCCTGGCGCCATTGGTGCACTCCCCATTTGAAATCCACTAGAATAATTTGTATCTGCCATAGTCCCTCCTCCCTCATCTAACTGCGTAATCGCTGCATGCACCTGATCCGGTGAATACCCTTTTCGCATCAATTGCTCAACAATATCATTATCCGTCATACCCTGTCCACGCAACTGCTCAACTTCTGATAGAGGTGTTCCTTGTTGTGTAAACGACGGCATTATGTATCAACCCTTTTAATCGTAAATCTAAACTTATAGTAAGTGACGTAAATTATTATACAAAAGTCACGTACTATACACAAGATGAAGAAACTACTTCATCTGTGCACAGGTGAAATCGTTGTCCACGATGAAACAACGATTTCATCGGGACACCAATAAAGTCGTTGCTTTATTGTGTGTTTCACCTTGTGTTCCGAAAGATATAACTATTTGTATAAATATTTATATCTTTCGCTATATAATGTATCATATTTTACTCTAATTTATATCTTTTGGTTATTTACTTCAACTTTACTCTTATTATTCATATTCATTTTCACATCCACCACTCGCTCAACATCTCTCTGCGTCACAAACGTCAACGGGTTCCAAAAATCCACATACTTCCTCAGCACCATAATTTCCTCTTTCCCCGCCGTCTGTTTCAACTCTTTAATAATCAAATCCATTGTCCGCTGCATCTTCTCCTGCCCGCGTTTTAATTCTAAAACTTCCTCATTTAACACTTTAATCTCTTTACGTAACTCCCCATTCTTTTTTACTGTATCATTTTTAACTAAATCAATTTCTCGCAGAAGTGTATTTACTTTACTCTCTAATCCTTTCACCCAAACATACAACTTTCCCGCATCAAAACTTCCCGTTGCCTCTGGTACTGCTTTTACATCTGCCATATATTCCCCTCTAGTAATTGTAGTCACGCTCATCATTAAATGAACATATCATAACAAGACTACAATTAAGTTTATTAATCCTCTCATAATTATATGCCTATAAGCTAATAAACTTATGTGAGCATTAAAAAGTAGCACAATCAAAAAAAGAGCATGGTAGACCAACAAACTTCAAACACCACTGATAAGAACTGCTTCGAATACGAAACCTATCACGAAGGCGAGAATAAAATTCTAAAAATCTCTCTTGAGAAATGTCCTTTTCCTCCATCTATCGAATACAGCGACATCTGCATGTCAAAAATCATCGATCTTCTCCTCCAAAACACAGGTATTACTGTCATCATCTTAACTCAATATCGCGAATACGAATACGATTATCCCCAAGTCAAACGTCTTAATGAACTCGCTCAAGTCTACAAAAAAATAAATAAAGATGAACGCAACCAATATACCCATCTGATCGCAAACCCCGAACACGAACGCTATCTTAAAAGCAACTACACCCAATTTCAATCACTCATAAACACCAAACTCAAAGAAGACCCTTTAGCATGCTACATCGAACTCAAACGGCTCGAACGCCGAGAAAAAACTCATCAAGAAAACATAATTGACCAACGCCATCAAAATTCGCAGCAATTATTTATAACCATGCTCGAACAAACCATCAAAACAATTGAGCAACTTCCATTAATCGCCCTTCTTCTCCCTCATACGAAAGAATATACAGTCGGCCAGCGTGATGTCTATAACAACCTCTTTCATCCCACCACCCGCCCAGATTTCATGTACACCAAATTAATTACCGAATACCCTGAAAACGGTAATCTTCAGGAAAGTTATCAATTTACCGCAAATAATGATACCTGTCAAGTCAACATATTCACCTTTGACGACAACATCAAAATGATTTACCACCTCACCCCTCCCGAATTTACATTTGAAGAAGAATTATACGAATTGCTTGACGACGCTAAACGCATCATGGCAGAGCACAAACCAAGTAAAGAAGAATTCGTCGACCCCGAACGTATGCGTGAAGTTTTCTTCAACATCGGTAAAGACCTCATAAACGACCTCGTTTTGCACCGCAATTTCAACATCACTGAAGAAAAAGTCGAACAACTTGCTCAAGCCCTTCTCCGCTACACCGTCGGCTTCGGCTTAATCGAACTCCTCTTAGCCGATCCTAAAGTCCAAGACGTCAACGTCAACTCTCCTAATGGCCCGCTTCCAATTTTTATCGTCCACCAAGACTACGGCGACTGTTATACCAACGTCTACCCCACTAGATTAGAAGTAGAATCCTGGGCCACAAAACTCCGATTAATCAGCGGCCGCCCCTTCGATGAAGCCAACCCTATTCTCGACACCGAACTAAAAGTCACCGGCTTCTCTTCTAGGGTCGCTGCCATCACCGCTCCTTTAAATCCCACTGGTTTAGCTTTTTCATTCAGAAGACACCGCGACTATCCCTGGACTTTCCCTCTCTACCTCCAGCCAAAAATCAAAATGATGAGCTATCTTTGCGCCGGCTTACTCAGTTTTCTCATCGACAACAACGCAACCATTCTCATTGCCGGCACCCGCTCATCTGGAAAAAGCAGTTTATTAGGTAGTTTTCTCGTCGAAATCACGCGCAAAACCAGAATTATTACAATTGAAGATACATTTGAATTACCCCAAGAATCACTCCGCACATTAGGCTATAATATTGAATCACTAAAAGTCGCCTCCGCGTTATCCGCACCCGGTTCCGAAGTAGATGCATCCATTGGCATTCGCTCAACCTTACGTCTGGGCGACTCCGCCATTTTTGTCGGCGAAGTCAGAAGTAAAGAAGCCGTAGCTTTGTTTGAAGCCATGCGTGTCGGTGCCGCCGCAAACGTTGTTGCCGGAACTATCCACGCCGACTCCCCGTATGGTGTATATGATCGCGTCGTCAACGACATCGGCGTACCAAAAACATCTTTCAAAGCCATCGATATTATTGTTATCGTAAATCCCGTAATATCCGGATTAAAAAGATTCAAACGCATCTTAAGAATAACCGAAATCCGTAAAGAATGGGACGATGACCCTTTAAAAGAAAACGCCTTCGTCGACTTGATGATCTATAATCCTAAAACAGATCAGCTTGAAATCACCGATGATTTAATCAACGGAAATTCAGATATCATCAAACGTATGGCCTCCCGCGTCAAAGAATTCGCCGGAGACTGGGACGCCATCTGGCAGAACATCCAGCTCCGTGCTGACATAAAACAAGCCGTTGTCGACCAATTCATCAAAACCAACGACCCCGAAATACTTGAAGCCGAATTCATTATCAAAGCCAATGATATATTTCATATAATTTCTGACCGAATCAAAGAAAGCACAGGTAAATTAGATAATGCAGCCATTTTATTTGAATATAAAGACTGGCTCAATAAAGAAGTAAAGAAACGAAAGATGTAACAAAAGTAGAACATAAATTACACCAATTTATAAACCAATTTCTATATTAATTCTAACATGAACACTAATGACACCACAAAACCAACCAACAATTACAATAAAGAATTAACCATTGCAATACATCTTGCCAAACAAGCAACAACAGAAATTCTTAAGATTTATTACGGCAACATGGAAACCACATTCAAAGAAGACAATTCTCCAGTTACCAACGCTGATATTAAAGCCAATGAAATCATCCAAACCGGCCTGCAAAAAGCGTTTCCCCTCGACGGCATTGTCAGCGAAGAATTGCAAGACATCACCACAACCAGCAACCGCGTTTGGTACATTGATCCAATCGATGGCACTCGTGGTTTCACTGAACACTCCGACCAATTTGCCATCCATATTGGTCTTACAGAAAATACCCATTCTGTTCTCGGCTTAGTTTACAAACCCGTTTCCGGAGAATATTATTATGGTATAAAAAATCATGGTGCCTATCGTGTCTCTCCAAACGGTATCGAAAAAAAATTAACCCTCAACTCCAGCTTAAACTTAAAAAATATAAATATGGTTATAGATAAAAGTTCTTTACTAGACGAACAATGGCGTCAGATATATAATATTCTTAATCCAAAACGATTAATGATCAGTGGCAGTGAAGGACTACGCATAATGAAACTAGCAGAAAACATCGCCAATCTTCACATCACTGAAGACCCCACAAAATGCAGCACCTGGGATATCTGCGCACCCCAAATCATCGCTCAAGAAGCCGGAGCATATATGTCATATCTAAATGGCACACAAATCACCTATCATCAACAACGTAAAATCGGCAAACGAATAATCGTCGCCGCAAATAAAGAACTTGCCGAATATGCTGCAAAAATAGTAAAAGACAAGTTAGAATAATTTGGTTTATTATTTAAATTATAATTCTCCTCACACTTTTCTTAAACTCTCCACCACATCTTTAACATTTTTCGTAACTCTCTGCAAATCAAAAGCAGTAATTCCTTTTCCAAAACTAAACCTAACCGTTCCTCGTGCTACATCATCTTCAATTCCCATCGCCCTCAACACATGACTCACTTCGATTTGCTGCGCCGTACACGCACTACCAGCTGAAATATAAATCCCCTGTGCACTAAAAGACTTAACAACCGTCTCCGCCTCCACTCCTCGAAATCCCACACTTAAAATCGTAGACACACTATTCTTCAAATCACTCACAACAATAACATCTTTAACATTCTTCAGTAACTCTTTCACAAACGTACTACGTAACCCCTGCAACCGCTTCACTTCTTTCTTCCTCTCTTTCTGCAATAACAACAACGCCAAAGAAAACCCCACAATCCCTGTCACATTCTCCGTCCCACTTCGCAACCCATACTCCTGCCCTCCTCCATACATCAATGGCGAAAGAGTAACCCCCTCCCGCACATACAACAACCCCGCGCCATGCGGGCCATATACTTTCGAACTATTTAACGTCAATAAATCAACATTTAATCTATTCACATCCAAATCCAACAAGCCAGCCTGACACGCATCCGTATGAAAGAACACTTTCCTCTTCCCTTCTCGCATTCGCAACATCTTTCCAATATCTGCAATAGGCTGAACTACACCAGTTTCATTATTCACATATTGAATAGAAACAAGAATCGTATCTTTACGCAACAATCTTCGAACTTCATCAACAGAAATCTGACCAACAGAATCAACACCTACATAATCAACCACAAATCCTTCTCGCTCCAACTGCTTACACGTCTCTAAAATAGCTTTATGTTCGACTACAGACGTAATAATATGTTTCCTTTTATGCCTATTTGCTCGCGCCACCCCCAACAACGCAAGATTAATACTCTCCGTTCCCCCAGACGTAAAAATAATCTTATCCTCACCACTCGCACCTAAAATCTTCCCCACTCGCACTCGCGCATCCTCCAACACCTCTCGCGCCGCAACACCCGCACCATGCACACTGCTCGGATTCGCAAATACTCTTTCAAACTTTCGCATCTCTTGCAGCACTTCTTTACGAACCGGTGTCGAAGCCGCATAATCCAAATAAATTGATTTCATATCATAAACCAAAATAACTATCTTTATAAATATTTTCGCCTACAAAATCTTTTTAAACACATCCCCCCTTCCTAGAAATAATATACCAAAAGAGGAGAACAGAGATGAATCAACAAGAATACGAACAACTTCTGCAAAAATATAAAGATCGCGTACAAAAAGAATTTGGTCAACCACAAACTACACAATCCAAAATCACTTCCCGCGAATACGAAGACTTCAAAAGCGAACTCTACCCAAACCATTACACTTTCTACGAACAAGCCTGTAACAAAGCCGAATCAATTCTCAAAATGAAAGTCGACGGCAAAACCGCCGAAAACCTGCAAAAATCATTAGACATCTGTCACCTCAATTGCACCCCTTCTGGTGTCATCTCCCTCTCCATCGCTCTCCCGCTAATTGTCATCGTCCTCGGCTCTTTAATTTCCTTCGCCATCTTTGACATGGTCTTTTTCGTCGTTTTTTTCCTCATTGCCGGCATGTTAATGATCCCTGCCCTGCAAAATACCCCTAATTTAATGGCCAACACCTGGCGCATGAAAACCTCTAACCAGATGGTTCAAAGCATTTTCTACCTTGTCACCTATATGCGTCATACGCCTAACTTAGAACGTGCCATTGAATTCGCTGCGGATCATTTGGAACAACCCCTCTCTTTAGACTTTAGAAAAATTCTCTGGGACGTCGAAACCCAAAAATATTCAACCATCAGAGATTCCGCTAACGCCTATCTCAACCAATGGAAAGAATGGGATCGTGAATTTGTCGAATCTTTCCATCTTGTAGAATCCTCTTTATTTGAACCATCTGAAGAACGCCGCCTCACTCTGCTTGACAAAGCCCTTGACGTCATTTTAAACGGCACCTATGAAAATATGCTTCATTACGCCCACGAATTAAAATCGCCAATGACCATGCTTCATATGCTTGGTGTCATTCTTCCCATTCTCGGTTTAGTAATTCTCCCTTTAGTCGTCAGCTTCATGGCCGGCGGTTCCAATCCATTCACAACTGCCATCTACATCGCCGTCCTCTACAACGTCAGCTTACCTATCGGCGTCTATTACCTTGGTCGCACTATCCTCTCCAAACGCCCTGCTGGATACGGCTCATCAGATCCGAGTGAAAAACCCGGCGCAAAACAACTACGCAACATCAACATTTCTCTCAGCAACACAAATACCATTAGCATCAATCCCATCTTCGTCAGCATCTTCATTCTCGTCATCGGCCTCATCATTGGCCTCCTCCCTTTAATTCTTCATTCTCTCGGCGCTCAAGACATTTCATTTAACGAACAAGGAACATTAAAACTGCTCGACTACGTCTGCCCTCCTGAAAAAGGTCTTGAATGTAAAGAAGCAGATAAAATTGGTCCATTCGGTATCGGCGCCTCCCTTCTCTCGGTCGTCGTTATCGCAACACTTGGCATTTCTTTCGGCTTATATTACTCCCTCCGTTCCAAAAACGTCCTCGCTGTTCGCGAACGTACTAGAAATTTAGAAGACGAATTCGCCTCCGCGCTATTCCAACTCGGCAATCGCCTCGGTGATGGTCTCCCCGCTGAAATCGCCTTCGCCAAAGTCGCCCAAACTATGCGCGACACCACATCCGGTGAATTTTTCAACATCGCTGAAAAAAATATCACAAAACTAGGCATGGGTTTAGAACGCGCTTTATTCGATCCCAAAGTTGGTGCCGTCTCCCTCTTCCCTTCAAAAGTCATTGAATCATCCATGAAAGTATTAATTGAAAGCGCAAAACGTGGTCCCAGAATCGCCGCCCAAGCTCTCCTCTCCATGTCCCGCTATATTAAAGAAATCCATTCCGTAGAAGAGAGACTCAAAGATTTAATGGCTGACATCATTTCCTCCATGAAAGCTCAAACCAGCTTTCTCACCCCTGCAATTGCTGGAATCGTCATTGGTATCACTTCCATGATTTCAACCATTCTTACAAAATTAAGCGCCCAGCTTGGTGCCATTACCTCACAAAACGCCGCCGGAGGTAGTAGTGCCGGAGGCATGTCTGACATGCTCAACATTTTTGGTATTGGTATCCCCACCTATCACTTTCAAATCGTCGTCGGCATTTACATCGTCCAGATCACCTACATCTTAACGATTTTAAGCAACGGCATCGAAAACGGCGCAGATAAATTAGGCGAACGCTACGAATTAGGTAAAAACCTCATCAACAGCACTTTATTATATTGTGCACTCGCCGCAACCGTTATTGTCCTCTTCAACTTATTCGCATCTACCATATTAACAAATAGCATGCCTGGTATCAGTCCATAAAAATAATTAGAAGAAAAAAATAAAACCATCTCAAACCCCATGTCATTTTCGAATACCTCCTTTGTTTAGAGAGTAATTTATTTCACTATTTATAAATCTTCCTACTATTTATTACTAAAAAGTAACGACATCTCTTAAATTAATCTATTGATTAAATTTAAAAAATAAATATTAATAATTATCAAAAAGAAAAAACTAAAAAGAAAACAAAAAAACATGGGGCCACGGGGACTTTCGCGTCAATATCGTGTCGTCGTGGTGGGTTAATGTGCAAACCCGCCCATCTCGCCTAAGATATTGGCATTTGAACCCCGGACGTCATGGTCACAGAAACACCGTTGACATACTAAACATCAACAAGTATTCTTCAGCCATGTGTTCTCCCGGTCTGAACTATGGCCCCAATACTCTAAAAAATCAACTCCCTATTTATAATAGTTTTGGTCAAATCCCCTGACTAAACCCTCGCCATTCTTTTTTTCTAACTTTTCCCACAAATTTTAGCCCAACTTCAGCCCATTTTCCCACAAACATTTATATATGACAAAAATTTACCTTTCACTATGAAAAAGAGGTCAGGTAATCAAAGAATTAAATCTAAAAAAATATCTTTTAAAACATCACCCACCTCAATTCCTGCAAAAGAAATAAAAAACAAACCGTTCTGGGCTTTTCTTGTCATCATCTTCCTCTCCTCTTTTCTGACACTAACTACTATCACTGAAGATAATTCCACATTAACGGGTAATGCCGCTATCCAAGTCATTTCCTATCAACCTGCAGGGACAGATATATTCTTTGAAATCCGCAACGTCAAAAATCTTAAAGACGCAACTGCCACTTTCTCAGACACTGTCAAAAACGGCAAAATAACATTCACCGAACCAACTCTTCCACCCTCATTTGCTGGTGCCCTTCTCTCCGCATTTACTATAGAATCCCCTGACGCCGCTAAAATTCAACAGCTTATAATTACTTTAAAAATCAAAGAAAGTGACATTAGTGCCGCTAAACTTCTTCCCGCTGAAGTACTTGTCTACCTAGACAACCAACCCCTTCCCACTACTTTAAGCCACAGCAAAGATGATTACGTTTATTATACCACAACAACAACAACAATGGGTACCTTTG
>Ga0209515_10005615_pt1 | contig 16139 bp, 19 predicted proteins | sample Subgroupgradi54m_FD_187454 | JGI IMG/M metagenome (GOLD analysis project Ga0209515, IMG submission 187454) | Subsurface groundwater microbial communities from S. Glens Falls, New York, USA - GMW60B uncontaminated upgradient, 5.4 m (SPAdes)... ...
GACCGTGGCGATGACGATGTCGGGGCTTTGTCTGCGGCAGTGATGATCAATAGGCAATAGGTCATTGATTCTTTGGATATTTTGTCCTCTTGATTTTTGGTTCCAAATTTTTTAAATTTGTTTTGTTAGGCAGTGAGGAGTTAAACAAGTTTTGACTTCCGCCTTTCTCTGGAATCTTTAATTAGTCAGAGCCACAACTAGTTTACATAGTTGTGGGTGTACTTAAATAAAAATTACTAGACACTACGAGGACTTCTCTTTTGTCCTCTCTGCCTAGGACGAATAAAATACAGTGGTGAGAATAGTAAGCGAAGCTTGCGAACTTCGTTCTTCAAACCACGGTGAGTTTTTGTGCGGAGAGGTCCTTATCTAATCTGACGTCAACGTTGCGAACGTTGGTCGGAATCACCCTGACAATCAGCTCAATGTCAATGACTGGAATCGTGACAATGGCAATGACAATGTCGGGGCTTTGTCTGCGGTAGTTTCTAGTATTATGGTAAGTTTTGCTTGGTGGAACGTATCCAGCCACCAAGCATCTTGCCTATTTCTTGCAGTATTAGTTGAAGTTCTAGGTATTTTTTATCAGTTATTGCCTGAGAGTCTTTGGCAAATCTTAAGAGTATTTTTAACAAATCTAATTTTATGCTCATTTTTTGCAAAGTGTCAGTTTTATTTTGAGATGAAGGAATAGAAAATAGTAGCTCAAGAATTTCTAGAGTAAGATTGTCTAATTTTTGGCCTAAGGTATATCTTTTAGTTTTGGGGAAAGTAGTAATTGCCTGACTCAAATTTTTGTAAAAATCGTAGAGTTTGGTAAAAATCGGGATGTCGAGGCTAAATTCAGGCAGTGTGTGTGTGGAGTCTTTTAAAAGATGATTACTCATAATTATTCAGGAACTTTAGATAGTTATACGCGAAGCGGAACTATCGCAAGATTTGAATTTTCAAATCTTATCTCAATTGAAAATTTATTTCAAGCCTGGAGTGAGTTTAAGAAGGGCAAAAGGAAAAGAAAAGATGTCCAGATTTTTGAAAGAAATTTAGAGGATAATTTATTTGTATTACATGCTAAGTTAAAACTCAAAACTTACGAGCATGGAAGTTATCAATCTTTTTATGTCCATGATCCAAAGCAAAGGCATATTCACAAAGCCATGGTTGAAGATAGAATAGTTCATCATTTACTTTATAAATTTTTATATGAACTTTTTGACAAAAGTTTTATTCATGATAGTTATTCCTGTAGATTGGAAAAAGGAACTCATAAAGCAATTAAAAGACTAGAGAAATTTACCAGAATTGTCTCTAAAAATTATACAAGAGAATGTTGGACTTTAAAGCTGGATATTAAAAAATTCTTTGCTTCGGTTGACCACAAAATATTATTGGACCTTTTAAGAAAAAGGATTAAGGATGAGAACATTTTACAGTTACTCACAGAAATTATAGATAGTTTCTCCTCAGCTTCCAGAGCCTCCAGGGGGACGCCTTGCGAAGCTAAAGGTATTCCACTTGGTAATTTAACCAGCCAAGTTTTTGCCAATATCTACATGAATGAATTGGATCAGTTTGTTAAACATGAATTTGGGATTAAATATTATCTTCGATATGCTGATGACTTTGTAATATTATCAATCAGTGAAAATGATTTGAATCATTTAATCAGAAAAATAGAGCGATTTTTGCAAGAAAGACTAAAGCTGGAATTGCACCCTAAGAAGATTATTTTAAGGAAATTAAATTGGGGAATAGATTTTTTAGGTTATATTATCTTACCTCATTATATTTTACCCAGGACTAAAACAAAAAAGAGGATATTTAAAAAATTAAAGCAAAAAATTGGTCAACCTAATTTTAATCAATCTCTACAATCGTATTTAGGTTATTTAAAACATGCAAATTCATATAAATTAACTCAAGAATTAAGAAATAAAGTTTGGTTTATGTTAATCTAAAAATAGATGTTAAACCGAACTGCCCATCTTAACCCAAAATTATTTGATCCGGATATAGAACAAGTTCCTTCCCGGGATGGATTTGGCGAAGGATTAGTTTTAGCAGCAGAAGAAAATGAGCAAGTTGTTGGATTATGTGCTGATCTTACCGAGTCCACCAGAATTCAAGCATTTGCTGAAAAATTTCCTGACAGGTTTATAGAAGTTGGAGTAGCGGAACAAAATTTGGCTGCAGTGGCAGCCGGCATGGCCTTGGGTGGCAAAATTCCCTTTATCACCTCATACGCTGTCTTTTCCCCAGGGAGAAATTGGGAACAGATCAGAACTACTATTTGTTATAACGATGTGCCGGTAAAAATAATTGGTTCCCATGCCGGAGTTTCAGTGGGCCCGGACGGAGCAACTCATCAGGCTCTGGAGGATATGGCCATAGCGAGAGCTTTGCCAAATATGGTGGTGGTTTGTCCGGCAGATAGCATTGAGGCTAAAAAAGCCACCATAGCTATTGCCAAAAACGGTAAGCCTTCATATATGAGGTTATCTCGGGAAAAAGTCCCGGTGGTGACCACGCAGCAAACTCCATATGAGATAGGCAAAGCCGAAGTCTTTAAAGATGGCAAGGACGCCACAATTATTGCCTGTGGTCAGATGGTTTATTGGGCCCTGCAAGCGGCCAAAGAGTTGGAAAAGCACAAAATATCTGTTCGAGTAATAAATTGCCACACTATCAAACCAATAGATAAAAAAACCATTCTTTTGGCGGCGGAAGAAACAGGAGCAATTGTGACTGTGGAGGAGCATCAGGTCAATGGAGGATTAGGAGGGGCGGTGGCAGAAGTAGTGTCGCAAAATTTCCCTGTCCCCATAAAAATAATAGGAATTGAGGATAGGTTTGGGGAATCCGGCCAGCCAAGTGAGCTTCTGAAAAAATTTGGTTTAACTAAAGAAAATATAATTAAAGCAGTGACACATGTAATTAGCATGAAAGGTAAATAATTACTTTTTTACAGGTATAAATGACACTACCAGTCTTAGGAATACTACGAAACCTGCAAAACCAAAGGTAATTTGTCCCACCACCCTTTTGATTACTAAAACTCCATTGACAGATTCAACTAAGTAAAAGTGTAAAACTGCCAGGATTAATGCCAGATATGCCGTGGATTGGACAATCTTCCAAACCTTAGGGCTTAAAGAATTTAAAGCCAGCTTGTTAGAGGTTAAGGTAACTGCCAAAAGTATTACTAAAGAAGTCAGGCCAGCCAGTAAGCCAAAGTATTTGGGATTGGCAGGGTTAAATAATTTGGAAAGGTCATAATTTACATAAAAAATATAAATTAGTGCTGCATGGGCAAGAGCAATAAAAAAGCTTAATATCCCCCAAAATTTCCGGTGAGCTTTTAAAACATCCAGGGCAGGAAAAAATCTGCTGGCAGGACCAATCAGTAAAGTTAAGGAAAGCAGGGCAATTGCTAAAAGCCCGGTGGTTTTAACCATTTCATGGGGGGTAAATTTGCCAAAGTTATAAAACTGAAAATATAGCCAGAAAATGAGAAGCGGTACCCCAAAGTCAATTAATCTTTGAATAATACTTTTCTCTTCAGAATAATGATAAGGATGGGCTTTATTTTTCATTTTGGTACTAATTTTAAGGTAGCATATATAGGTGATACTGTCAAAAAAGCATGCTTGACATATCCCCCCATAGGGGATATAGTAAATTGATTATGTATAGACCAAAGGATACACAAGAAAGAATCCGCCATAGGCTACAAATTGCCCAAGGCCATCTTAAAAAAGTAATTAAGATGGTAGAAGGCGGGGAATATTGTATAGATGTTATTCATCAGTCCCAAGCAGTACAGAGAGCCTTACAAGAGTCAGACAGTGTAGTTTTAGAAAATCATCTTAAAACCTGCGCGGCCGATGCTATCAAGGCTGGTAAACAAGATGAGGCTGTTAGAGAGTTAATGAATGTTTTTAAAAGATCATCATGAGTACAGATAAAATTCTGGTTGCGACCTTAGGTTTAGTAGGAATAATTTTTACTTTCTGGTTTTTCCTGATGAAGAGGGAAAAAGAAGTAAGTGTGGAAAACGAAGTGGATATAACCGTATCTGGAGGGTATTCACCTGAAGTTATTTCTATTCCAAAAGGGAAAACTACCAAGATTAATTTCTTAAGAACTGATCCGACTGATTGTTTGTCAGAAGTAGTTTTGGCTGATTTTAAAATTCGCAAAACCTTACCTTTAAATCAAAAGGTGAGCGTTGAAATCACCCCACAAAAGGTTGGCGAATATGCTTATTCCTGCAGTATGAATATGTATCATGGAAAGATAATTGTGAAATGACACTTTGTGTCATCCCGGACTTGATCCGGGATCCATAAATATTTGTATAGATTCTGAATCAAGTTCAGAATGACGAGGAATCGTATGGCAGAAGTGAAGAAAACTTTTCCCATTAAGGGTATGCATTGTGCCTCTTGTGTGAGGGTTTTGGAAAAATCCTTAAGTAGATTAGAAGGGGTATCTTCTGCTGTGGTTAATTTAGCAACCGAGCAGGCCAGTGTAAGTTATGATCCTCAAAAGGTGAGTGATGCTGATTTAACTTCGGCTGTGGCCAATGTTGGTTACAAAGCAGGATTGGAGAGTGAGTTAAAAACAGAAGACGAACAAAGGCAGGAAAAACAAAAACAGCTATATGATTTAAGAAATAAAGTTATTGTCAGTTTATTTTTAGGAGCATTAATTCTTTGGGGTTCTTTTCCGGGACTGATGGATATTGCCCCGCCTCTTTTAACAAACTCATGGGTACAATTGCTTTTAGCAATCCCGGTTCAATTCTGGGCAGGCTGGGAATTTTATCGGGCCACCATTCCTGCTTTAAGGCACCGGACTGCCAATATGGATACTCTGGTGGCAATAGGTACCACTGTGGCTTTTTCCTATTCTGCAGTTGTGACTATTTTTCCTCAACTGGTTGAAAGCATTGGAGTAAAACCGGAGCCCTATTTTGATGTTTCAACTATTATTATTGGGTTGATTTTACTGGGCAGATATTTTGAAGCTAAGGCTAAAGCAGGCACATCCGAGGCCATCAAGAAGTTGATTGGATTGCAAGCGAAGACCGCAAGGGTCTTGAGAGATGGTAAGGAAGTGGATATACCAATAGATCAGGTGGTAATTGGTAATGTTATTAGGGTCAGGCCGGGAGAGAAAATCCCGGTTGACGGGGAAATTTTAGAAGGAGAATCATCTATTGACGAGTCTATGGTAACAGGGGAAAGTATGCCTGTTGATAAAACCAAAGGAGATACAGTGATCGGTGCCACCTTAAATAAAACCGGCACCTTTTTGTACAAAGCTACCAAAGTTGGGGCAGACACGATGCTTTCACAAATTATAAAACTGGTGGCAGAAGCTCAAGCCAGTAAAGCTCCCATACAAAGGCTGGCTGATTTAATTTCTTCTTATTTTGTGCCGGCAGTTTTAATGCTGGCAATTGCTACATTTGTGGTTTGGTATGTGGTTGGTCCTGCTCCCTCATTTTTGTATGGCTTACTTAATATGGTGGCGGTTTTAATTATTGCCTGCCCTTGTGCTATGGGTTTGGCTACCCCCACAGCAATCATGGTGGGCACAGGCAAAGGCGCAGAACATGGGATTTTAATTAAAGATGCCCAAAGTTTGGAGACTGCTCACAAAGTAAACACAGTGATTTTTGATAAAACAGGCACTTTAACCAATGGAAAACCTGTTGTTACTGATGTGGTAGGGGATGTTTTGCAATTGGCTGCATCTTTGGAAAAAGGATCAGAGCATTCATTGGCAGAAGCTATAGTTTCTAAATCAGAGAGTGAAGGGGTAAAATTATTAAAAGTTAGCAAGTTTAAAGCGATACCAGGATATGGGGTAGAAGGCATGATAAATGAAAAAAAAGTCATTTTAGGTAACCTAAGGTTAATGGAAAGGGAGAAAATAGATATCAGCCACGAAAGGGGACGCCTTGCGAGGCTGCAAGAAGAAGGAAAGACTGTGGTGATTTTAGCAGTTAACAGTAAGGCAGCAGGGTTAATTGCCATTGCTGATACCTTAAAAGAAACGGCCAAGAAAGGGGTGGAAAAATTACAAGATATGGGAATAGACGTTGTTATGATCACAGGTGATAATCAGAAAACTGCTAATGCTATTGCAAAACAAGTTGGTATAAAAAGAGTTTTAGCAGAAGTTTTACCAGATCAGAAAGAAGCAGAAGTTAAAAAGATCCAGCAGGAAGGCAGGAAGGTGGCTATGGTGGGGGATGGGATCAATGATGCTCCAGCTCTGGCAGCAGCAGATATTGGGATTGCCATGGGGAGCGGAACAGATGTGGCAATGGAGTCGGCAGGAATTACTTTGATAAATAAAGATTTAGCATCTGTAGTATCGGCAATAGAGCTTTCCAAAAAAACCATGAGGACTATAAAGATGAATCTTTTTTGGGCTTTTGGCTATAATATTATCTTGATACCTGTTGCTATGGGGATTCTCTATCCATTTTTCCATTTACTTTTAAATCCAATCTTTGCTTCAGTGGCCATGGCATCCAGTTCTATATCAGTGGTTTCAAACTCACTTCTTCTGAAGAGATATAAGATTTAATTCTCTTACTCATACAAAATCTTATTGACTTTCCTTGTGATATCTATTACTATTTGAATAGTCCTTCAAATACCATGAATCAATATAGGCAGATTAAGAAGGAATTAAAAAATAAGAAAGCACTGGTGGCTTGTGCCAAGCAACTTGGAGTTGTTGGTGACACCACAAGACTTAAGATTTGTTACCTTCTTTGCCACTATCCAGAGATTAGCGTTGGTGAAATGGCAGATATCCTGGATACTTCTATTTCTGTTGTTTCCCATAGTGTGAAGAAGCTTTTAGAGTTGGAGCTTGTGACAAGAAGAAAAGAAGCACAAACTGTTTATTATTCTCTTACCAATAATGACTTTATTAAAACTTTAAGAGAGTTTATTGCCTAAAATATGAAACAATCACTGTATGACCTAATTATTATTGGAGGTGGGGCAGGAGCATTTGCTGCTGCTATAAAAGCAAATGAATTAAAAGCTAAGACTTTGATGGTTAATAAAGGGCTGCCTCTTGGTGGAACTTGTGTCAATGTTGGCTGTGTACCCTCAAAAACTCTTCTTTGGGCTGGTGAAGTTATGCACTTAGCAAGAAATCACCATATTCCAGGTTTAGATATAGAAGTTAAAAACTTTGATTTTGCTCAAGTTGTTCAACATGAGCTTGATTTGGTGGCCAAACTGAGAGTTGAAAAATATGAGAAAGTCTTAAATGGTTTAGAAAATGTTACTCATGTAGAAGGTAGAGTTACTTTTGTTTCTCCTAACGAAATTGAAGTTAATGGTCCCCACTTCGCTGAAGCTTCGAGGGGCAAGCAAAGGTATCAAGCTAAGAAATTTATTATTGCAGCCGGATCAACTGCAACTGTCCCCCCAATTGAGAATATACAAGAAGTTGGATATATAACCCATATTGAGGCTTTAAAGCTTAAGCAACAGCCAAAAGAGCTAATTGTAGTTGGTGCAGGACCATTAGGTCTAGAGTTTGCCCAAATGTATTCAAGGTTTGGCAGTAAAGTGACTATCCTACAAAGGAATATTTCTATTTTTCCTCCTGCTGAAAGAGAACTTATAACACGCCTTGCAGAAGTTTTAACCAGTGAAGGTATTACTATCAAAACAGACGTAGAAGTTAAAGCTGCTCGTACAGAGAATAATAAGAAGGTTTTGTCATACACAATCGAAGGAAGAGAAGAAAATGTGTCTGGAGACGAAATTCTTCTGGCCACTGGCAAAACACCAAATACTCAAGGATTAAGTCTTGATAAAGCTGGTGTTGAAGTAGATGAAAAACTTGCAATTAAAGTAAATTCTCAGTTTCAAACCTCACAACAGAATATCTATGCAGTGGGAGATATAACAGATGCTTTCTTAAGACTTGAGCCAACTGCAGGGAGAGAGGGTACTCTGGCAGCGGAAAATGCCTTAAAAAATGCTCAAAACAGCATTGACTACAATACTGTGCCTTGGACAATCTTCACTGACCCTCAGCTTGCAGGAGTAGGACTTACTGAAGAACAAGAAATGAAACAGCTAGGAAAATGCCTTTGTCGGACTGTTTCTTTTACTGATGTACCCAAAGCCATGATAATGAATCGCACCGAAGGTTTAATCAAAATGGCTATTCACTCGGATACTAAAGTAATCTTAGGCGTCCACATACTAGCTCCTAACGCGGGAGATTTAATTGCTCAAGCTATGGTGCTGGTTAAAAACAAAAATACTATTGATGATGTGGTAAATTCTCTACCAATGTTTCCAACCCTTTCTGAAGCTATTAAGATTGTAGCTTTATCATTTACCAAGGATATCTCTAAGTTAAGTTGTTGTATCTAATTAGTTGATTTATCAGGTACTTAGTACTACACTAAGTAGTAGTATGGATACAGGGCAAAAAGTTGGCAAAGTTTTAGGTGAGTTAGAATCAGAAGTGATGGAGATAATTTGGCAATCTTTAAGTCCTGTTTCAGTAAGAGGTATTACTGATAATCTTCAAAAAAAGCGCAAAATTGCCTATACCACTGTAATGACTATAATGAATCGTTTAGTAGATAAAGGAATTCTAAGTCGTAAACAGGATGGTAGGGCTTATCTATATAAAGGCGCAGTTTCCAAGGATAAGTTTTTAACCAGAATCTCCCGTCAAATCATCAAAAACTTTGTCTCAAGCTTTGGTGACGGGGCAGTAGCTCATTTTGTAGAAGAAGTTGGAAAATTATCTCCTGCTAAAAGGGCAGAGTTGCGTAAACTATTAAAGGAGGCTAAAAAAAGATGAGTGCAAACAAGGCTTTCTTAGTGCTGCTTTTATTATCTTCCCTAGCTTTGGCAGGTTTGACAACTATCTTTATCAAAACAGTACCAGTATTGTTTAATCATGTAATTTATGTATGCCAAAAAACTTTCTCCAATGTAATTTTTACCTTCTCACATTCAGGGCCACTATTTTTGATAATACTTGTGGCAACCATTTTACTTATTGGTATTCTAACTTTGGCTGTACAGACTCTAAAAACCAGAAGGTACCTTAAGAAAAATCTAAGCAGGAAGGTATTAATACCATCTACCTTAAAATCAATCACTAACGAACTTAATTTAGATGGCAAGATTAATGTTGTGAAAGATAATAACAAATTCTCTTTTTGCTATGGACTGGTTAAGCCCAAAATTTGTTTAAGCACTGGTCTTTTAAATAGCCTCACAGAAAATGAGCTGAAATCAGTATTGCTCCATGAAAGTTATCATCTAAAAAACCATGATCCTTTAAAGATTCTGCTTGGAAAAACCTCTGCTATAATGTTTTTCTTCATTCCTGTCTTTGCGGATATCCAAAAATATTATGCTTTTTCTAAAGAAATCGCCGCAGATAAGGTGGTAATTAAAAATGGCAACAAGGACTCTTTAATTTCTGTTTTGTCTAAACTGGTGGTCTCAGATTCCCCTAAATTCGCTGGGGTGGCAACGCTTATCAATGTAAATGATTTAGAGAAAAGGATTTTATATCTCACTGGTAAACAAATTAAGAATACATTTAAACCATCCTTTACAAACATTTTACTGTCAACTTTTGTAATTTTATTTTCACTGATAATCGTTAATGCACCTGTTTATGCGCTAAATTTGTACGAGGAGTCTATTTGTAAAGCAGAAAAAGAAGTTAATCTTAGCAAGAATGTGCTATATACACCAAAAGACTCATCAAAATGAAAAATTCGGTAGTTTTCGGTTTAATAATAGTTGCTTTAGTAGGTGGCGTTTTTCTACTTTCTCAGAAACAAGTTAATTCTCCAACAAGAGTAACTTCAACAAATCAGAGTTTACTACCTAAAAGGCAAGAAGATTCAACAGTAGAAAATGCTACTTATGGCCATGTTCATGCAATCCTTGTAAATCCTCAAGATAATAGCCTCCTTCTAGGAACACATTACGGCTTGTTTAAAAGTACGGATCAAGGTAAGACTTTCCAAAAAGTTGATGTCAAAGGCGAAGTTAATGCTACTGATTTTATGAATTTTGCTTATGATCAAAATAATAAAATAATCTATGCAGGAGGTCATGATTTAGGTGTTGTTAAAAGCACTGATGGAGGAATAACCTGGGTAAAAGCAGATTCTGGAATTACAGGGACAGATATTCATGCTCTAGTTATTAATCCTTTAGATACCAATAGGATTTATGCTTTCTCAGTTGGTAATGGGGTGTTTGGCACTAAAGATGGTGCAAAAAGCTGGTATCGGATTGATGATGGACCAGCTAATCCATCTGTCAGAGCTTTTGGTTATATGGCAACTCCATCCAGTATGGATAGAGGGATGAAAACAGATAAAACTACTAATATTGGTTATCTTTGGGCAGGAACTGGTGGCGGATTATTTAGCTCATTTGCCTGTTTTTGTGGTTGGACTAAAACATCTGGAATTTCTGACAATGCCACAATATACACTCTTGCTCCTCATCCAATAAATCGCTCCAGTATGCTTGTAGGAACAAAGAACGGATTATTTAAAACAACTGATGAGGGGAAAACCTTTACTCAAATTAGTGATATTAAAGAGGTAGCAGCTATTAGTTTTGATGATTCAAACACAAAAGTAGTTTACGCCTCAACCAGTAATGGAACAATCTATAGAAGTGACAATGAAGGACAAAAATGGAGCAAAGTAAATGAATAGCTTCTTTAAAAGTTGCAGAAGATGTTTAAATCCTTGGGTAATTGGGTTGATTATTGTTGTGGTTGTGGGTTTATTAATTTTTGTACCAATAATTGGGGTGACCAGCTTACTAGTTGCTCTACCTTTAGTAGGCTGTACAGTAATGTGTGGTGCAATGGCTTTTATGATGAAAGGTCATGGTGAAAAGGGTAAAGATAAGTAATAGTTGACAATTCTAAAATTATCTACTACAGTTAGTAGTAGATAATGAGAACAGAGACAAAAGTTATTGGAGGAATTGCTTTAGCTACTATAGTTATTCTGGTTGGTAGTATTTGGCTTCTGACTGCACAAAGTACCAAAGAGCAAACAAAGCTGAGTAAACCTTTAGTGGGAGAGGAGATAGCAGATCAAGGAAGGGGTCATGTGCCAGATGGCACACAAGTACAATATAATTCAAATCCCCCAACGTCGGGTCAACATTATATTAAGTGGATTACCAGAGGTATCTATGATAAGCCACAAGTGGATGGTAATCTTGTTCATAGTTTAGAGCATGGGGCAGTTATTGTAAGTTATAAGTCTGATTTATCAAAAGAAGATGTGGAGAAGATAAAATCGGTTTTTGGCAGTACCTCTGTTTCCAAAAAAATTATGGTCCCAAGAGATAATTTAGATGTTCCAATTGCCTTAACCTCATGGGGAAGACTGCTAAAGCTTCAAATTATTGATGCAACTTCCGAAGCTAAAATTAAAGAATTTATGGAAACTAATAAGGATAGAGGACCAGAAAAAGGAGCATCTCTCTAAATACTATGGAAAACCATAATCAACAATCAGGTATCAGAATTAATTTATTTATCTCAACGCCAGTTGCCATTTTAATAGGCTCAGTAATAATTTCTTTAGCCATCCTTGTTAATGGTGGAATAATTAGATTTAAAGGCTCAGTTGTTACTAAATCATCCACTACTCAAGCAGCTCAAGCTCCAACCCAGCCAACTCAACAAGCGCCACAACAACCTTCAGGCCCTGTTAAAGTAGCCTCAGCAGATGCCCCTGTTTTAGGAAACAAAAATGCTCCTGTTACCTTAATTGAGTTTGCTGATTTTGAATGCCCATTCTGTAAAAGATCATTTGACCAGCTTCTTCCAGAGCTTAAGAAAAACTACATTAATAGTGGCAAGTTAAAACTGGTTTATAGAAATCTGCCGCTGCCTTTTCATCAGAATGCTCACAAAGAGGCTGAGGCAGCCTTGTGTGCTAGGGATCAAGGAGGAGATGCTACCTACTTTAAGTTCCATGATCAGATCTATACTAAGACAACTTCCAATGGAACAGGGTTAGCACTGGATCAATTGCCTATCATTGCCTCAAACATCGGCTTAAATGTTTCTCAATTTCAACAATGTCTTGATTCAGGCAAATACAAAGATTATGTTGATAAAGATATAGCCTATGCTACCCAAGTCGGAGCTAATGGTACTCCAACCTGGTTTGTGGGAAAATCCACTCCTGATGGTACCATTGATGGGCAGACTATTGTTGGAGCGCAACCATTTAGTGCCTTTCAGCCTACAATTGATAGTTTGTTAAAATGAAATTATGAATCCTTGGGTGGTATTTTTCACTGGCTTGTCTATTGGAGGATTAACTTGTTTAGCGGTACAAGGTGGTCTTTTGGCATCAACAATTGCTGCAAGAGAAGAAGAAGATATTGAAGAAGGAAGCGTAAGAAAACATAATCTTTGGCCAGTAGCTGCTTTCCTTACCACCAAACTTATCGTTTATACTACCTTAGGATTTTTCTTAGGTGCCTTTGGCAGTGCATTAAGTATCACACCTTCTACTCAGATTATCATGCAGCTTGTGGCAGGGCTTTACATGATTGCAATAGCATTAAATCTTTTAAATGTCCATCCCATCTTTCGCTATGCGGTTATGCAGCCGCCCAGATTTTTAATGCGAATGGTCAGGAGTCAATCTAAGAGCAGAGATTTATTTGCCCCAGCCTTCTTGGGAGCAATGACTATCTTCATCCCTTGTGGAACCACTTTAGCTATGGAGGCACTAGCCATATCTACTGCCAATCCCATTTTAGGAGCTTTAACCATGGCTATATTTACCATTGGCACAATGCCACTCTTTTTTGGCCTGGGATTTTTAACCACTGCATTAGGGGATGCTTTTAGACAAAGATTTTTAAAACTGGCTGCCTTTGCCGTTCTATATTTGGGGATAAGTTCATTTAATGGAGCTTTGCTGGCTACGGGTTCGCCAATTACCATACAGACATTAACCGATGCTATACCAATTGAAATTAACTTAAGCGGTGGACAGGCTCAAGCGGATACCAATTCGCTAGTAAAAAATATTGGTGGAGTACAAACTATAGATATTAGTGTGTTTCCAACAGGCTATAGTCCAAATAATGTCCAGGTTAAAGCTGGAGTGCCTGTAAAATTGAACTTAACACCAATTGGTGGTTTAGGCTGTACATCAGTATTTCGAATGCCACAACTTGGAATTAGTAAACGATTAGTTGAAGGTAGCACTGAAACAGTAGCATTTACTCCTCAATCTCCAGGGAAACTCACTTACACTTGCTCAATGGGGATGTTTAGGGGGGTGATAGACGTCATATGATAAAGAAAAAATTAAAAATTAAAGGCATGCACTGCAGTTCTTGTGCCATGAATATTGATTTTGATTTAGAAGACCTGGAGGGGATTAAATCAGTTAAAACCAGCTATGCCAGGCAGGAGTGTGAAGTTGAGTTTGAGGAAGAGAAGGTAAAGTTAGAGGTAATTATACAAACTATTGAAAAAACAGGTTATAATGCTTCGTTACAAGAGTGAAGCGATGTCGACAAAAGTTAATCAAGCCCTTTCTTCCGATTTAACTTTGAGCTACACTAAAAATATGGATCTTATTACAATCGGAGACTGCCTGGTAGATACATTTATTCCTTTGGAAGATGCAACTGTCAGGATAGAGCGGGGAGTTAGGCAGCTTTGTTTAAGATATGGCGATAAAATTCCTGTTGGACCTTTTACTTCACTGGTGGCCGGCAATGCTGCCAACAATGCCGTAGGATCTTCCCGGCTTGGGCTTGACACCGCGATATTTACTTATGTCGGCAATGCGGGGGAGGATAGATATGATTTCAGGATTAAAAATAAGCTAAAAGAAGAAGGAGTGGATTTGCGGTATGTGATGGAGGTGGAAAACCTGCCGTCAACTCATCATATTGTTTTAGATTATAAAGGTGAGCGGACGATCTTAATTTACCACCAGCCCTGGGATTATAAATTGCCGGATCTTGATAAAACAAAATGGGTTTACTTCACCTCTTTAGGCCCCACGTTTGTTAAAAGTAATTTAGTGGATGATTTGGTCAGGTACCTGGAGAGAACAAATGCCAAACTACTTTTTAATCCCGGGACTTTCCAGATAAAAGCGGGAGTTAGGAAAAATGTCAGACTGCTATCTTTAACGGAAGTTTTTATTGTAAACCTGGAGGAATCTAAAATTATTTTAGGTTTTGATGAGGGTAAGGAGATGGAAGTTAAAAAACTTCTTAAAGGACTGTCGGATTTGGGATCAAAGATGGTGATAATCACAGATGGCAAAAAAGGTTCGTACGGGTTTGACGGGGAAAAATTTTATCATTTGGGGATATTCCCGGCCAATTTAGTAGAAATGACTGGATCGGGGGATGCTTACGCCACCGCAGTTTGTGCAGCGCTTTTTCATGGAAAAGATTTGCCGGAAAGTATGCGCTGGGGATCGGCTAATGGGGCGGCAGTGGTAGAACAAATCGGTCCCCAAGCAGGCTTGTTAACCTATGATAAAATGCAGGAGGTTTTAAAGCAAAATCCTAAGATTACGGCAGTGGAGATTTAATGAGCGCAAAAGATTGGTTGCAAAAAGCTAAGAGGGAAAAGTTTGCCATTGGGGCGTTTAATGTGGGGAATTTGGAAACCTTTAAGGCCATTGCCCAAGCTGCTGCCAGTAAAAAATCCCCGGTTATTATAGAGTCCTCTCCCGGTGAAACCAAATGGATGGAAGCGGAAAATGTGGTGGATATTGCCAGGAATTTTCAGGAGGAATATGGCATCCCCATTTTAGTAAATTTAGACCATGCCGAGTCGCTGGAGGAATGCTTGGCAGGTATTGAAGCAGGGTATGATTTGATTCATTTTGACGGGGGGAAGTTACCTTACGAGGAAAATCTGGAGATTGCTAAAAAAGTGGTGGAAGCGGCACACGCCAAAGGCTTAACGGTTGAGGGGGAAATTGATCATATCGGAGGATCTTCAACTGTACATGCAGGATCTGCGCAGGAGGAAGTTGAAAAGGTTATCATGAGTGATCCGCAAAAAGCAGGGGATTTTGTAAGAGCTACCGGCGTAGATATTTTTGCCTCGTTTGTGGGGAATGTCCATGGCCTTTATAAAGGTGGGGAGAAGAAGTTGGATATAAACCGGTTAAAAGAGATTGCGCAGGCTATCCTGGATACTTTTTTATCACTGCATGGAGGTTCCGGTATTTCCGAGACCCAAATAAAAAGCGCCATCGAAAACGGGATTGTAAAAATAAATATCAATACGGAAATAAGACAAGCTTTTAAAGATAACCTGGAGGAGGTTTTGCAGGAAAATCCAGATGAATATGCTATGTACAAAGTGGAGGGTCCGGTAATAGAGGCAATACAAGATATTGTGGAGCAGAAAATAGAAATCTTCGGCTCTGCTGGAAAAGCTTAACTTTTTACCATATGGTCCAGTGAGTATTTAAAAGTAGCATCTGCTTTTTTGTGGGGGTTAAAAATATTTTTGGGATCAAAGATTTGTTTTACTTCTTTAAATAGCTGGTAAATATCCTGGCCATACATCTGGGGCAGGTATGGTCCGCGGATCATCCCGTCATTGTGTTCTGCTGACATAGAGCCATGGTAAGAAAAAACTAACTTAAAAACTTTCTCCATCAGTTCCGGGATTATTGCTCTGACGTCCTCTTTGGATAAATCCATTAAAGGAATAATATGGAAGTTGCCATCACCAATATGTCCTGCCAGGGTATAGACCATTTTATCTTTGTAAGGGGCAATGATTTCATTAAGTTTTGGTAAGAATTCATGTAAATACTGCGGTCTTACAATAATGTCATCTATAAATGAAGAGGCTCTCAATCCTTTGGCATATTTTATCAACAGCCCAAAACTTTTATGTCTGATAATCCAGTATTTTTCTTGGGTCTTTTCCGACTTTTTAATTTCTACTTTTAAATTAAATGGTTTCAAGCCTTCCTTGGCACTGGATGCTTTTTGTAAAGCTTCCTCCTCCAGGCTGGCGTTGAAGTTTGCTAACAGCACCAGTTTTGGTAGTATCCCACTTTC
>Ga0209515_10005616_pt1 | contig 16137 bp, 10 predicted proteins | sample Subgroupgradi54m_FD_187454 | JGI IMG/M metagenome (GOLD analysis project Ga0209515, IMG submission 187454) | Subsurface groundwater microbial communities from S. Glens Falls, New York, USA - GMW60B uncontaminated upgradient, 5.4 m (SPAdes)... ...
ACGGCTGCTCCCGCACCACGTCGCGCGCGTGCTTGTCGAAGCGGACGCCGATCAGCCGCGGATGGCGCAGCTTGCCGTGGACGGTCCACTCGATGAACGCGACCTGCACCACCAGCTCGGGCTGCACCCAGTGCGCGCGTATGCGGGGCAGACCGACGGCCCGCGTGAAGGGCGACGTGACCGTCTCGATGGCGTCGAGGCGACCGCGCAGGTCGAGCAGCAGCCGGGTATCGAAGCCGGTCCCGACCTTACCTGCGAAGACCAGCTCGTCGCCCTCGAAGTAGCCGACCAGCAGCGCGCCCAGGCCGACCCGCTTGCCCTGCGGATCGGTGAAGCCGCCCACGACCAGCTCCTGCGTGGCCTCGCACTTCATCTTCAACCAGTGCGGCGAGCGCCGGTGCTCGTAAGGCGAGTCGCGCCGCTTGGCCACGACGCCTTCCCAGCCCTGCTCACGAGCGCACTGCCATGGCTCTGCATCGTCGAGCGCGTCGACGCGCAAGAGCGGCGGCGCGAGCGGCAGCTGGCGCAGCGCAGCCTGGCGCGCCTCGAGGGGCAGGGGCCGCAGGTCACGGCCGTCGAGCCACATGACGTCGAAGACGTGGTAGGCGCCCTGGTCCCAGGTCACCTCGCCGTCCAGGATGGCGTCGGCCACCGGCAGGCGCGCGATCGCGTCGGCGACGGCGGGAATGTGCTGCGGCAGGTGGTTGCGCGAGTACAGCCGGACGTCGGCGCCGGTCTTGAACGCGAGCAGCCGGATGCCGTCGAACTTGCGCTCGAACAGCCATTCGGGGCCCGTGAAGCGCTCCTGCGTCAGGGTCGCAGCCATGGGAACGAGCCATTCGGGAAAGGCAGTCATGCGGGGGCAGCGAGGCCTTCACCTGACTGTGCCACGAGTCCGCGCCCGCCTGTGATCTCCGCCACGTGGCCGGTGCATTCCAGCGGCCGCGGCGCCGCTTGTTCATCGCGAATGAACGACCGTACGCCGCGAACGAACGACCGGGTCATGGAGGACACTTCATGACACGAGAAAAGCACTGCCTTGCCGGCAGACGCGCCTTCGTCGCGCTCGTGCTCGCCGGCGCCGCCTGTGGATCGAGCCAGGACGGCCTGGCCGACGTGCCGGTGGCGGGCGCGCGTGCCGCCGTGCAGGTGCCGGTCGAGCCCATGGACCTCAGCTTCGCGACGCCTGCGGGCGCCGACTTCAGGAGCGTGGCGCTGGCGGCGTCGCAGGTGCTGCGCCTCGAGACCGGGGTCGCGGTCGTCGATCAGGAGGGTGCGGGTGCGCGCGTGACCAACTCGGGAGCGTGGCCGGCGCAGGACGACTTCGGGGTCGACAGCCGCGTCGGTGACATCGTCAGCGTCGCACGCGTACAGCTGCACGAACGCGCGCGCGTCGCGGGCGACGTGCAGAGCGGCGCCGACGTCACCCTGTGGCCCGGCGCCACCGTCGGCGGCGCGATCACGCGCCACGCGCCCAAGCTGACCCCGCTCAGGACCGTCACCTGGAAGGTCGACTTCCAGCGCGGCAGCAACGACGCCATCGCCTACCCGGGTCAGAGCGTCACGGTCGCGCCAGGCGCGTACCGCGGCGTGTACGCCTACCCGGGCGCCACGCTCGCGCTCGCGAGCGGCACCTACTACTTCGATCGGCTCGACCTCGAGCAGGGCTCGACCCTGGCGCTCGACGGCAGGAACGGTCCGGTGGTCATCTTCCTGCGCACCAGCCTGGTCTACCGCGGCGAGACGCGCGAGCGCGGCCCGGGTGACCGTCTGCTCATCGGCCTGGCCGGCAGCGCGCCCGCGACCATCGAGAGCGACTTCCACGGCGTGCTGGTCGCGCCGCGCGCGACCGTGCGCATCGGCATCGTCGGCAAGCACGACTCGGGCGCCATCTTCACCAGGGACCTCTGGGTCGACCCGGGCGTGCGCTTCGAGCTGCGTCCGTTCGAGTTCTGGAACCAGGTGCTCGGCCCGAGCGCGCCCGGTCCGCAGGATTGCGCGCTGGCCGTGCCCATCCGCAAGGATCTGCAGGGCAGGGCGCGCGAGGTTGCCTACCAGCGCGACATCGCGCGCTACTGCTCCATGCCCGGCGTCGACGCCTGCACCATCAAGATCGCGGCGCGCGTGAACGTCGACGTGGCCAGCGCGGCGTTCTCGCTCTTCGCCCAGGCGAGCACGCCCGCGCAGTACCTGGCCATCGTGCGCGATCGCCTGCGCAAGCAGGACGCCGGCGAGGACGATGTCGCGCTGGCGCGCAAGATGTGCGGCGGCGCCGCCGACGTCGACGACGACCTCGTGCCCGACCCTCAGGACAGCTGCCGCAACACGCCGCCCATGACCCCGACGCTGCCCAACGGCTGCACCGACCCGACCCTTCCCGACGCGCCCTCGGCCGTCGACGTCAACAAGCTGCTCGGCAGCGGCAAGATCCTGTTCGACCCGCGCTGCAGCGGCGCCTCGATCATGCCCAGGGCGGTCGCGGGCGCCTTCTACCGGCCGGTCGAGCTCGACAAGGGCACCTACCTCGTGGCCGGGCGGGTGCTCAACCAGCCGGAAGGTTGCCTGGTCTGGTACCTGGCCGACATCGAGGAATACAACCCGAGCGGCGTGATCCGTCGCTACCAGGTGACCTTCGCCGAGAGCGAGGCCTTCCCCCGGCTGGTCGGCCTGGATCGCGCGGTGCCCGATGGCTTCATCCAGTTCAACCCGCTGCCGGTCGACGCCGGCACGCGTGGCCTGCTCGGCAAGGTGGGCGGCAAGGTGGGCGTGCGCTTCCGCCTGCGCACCATGAACGGGGCCGGCATGCGCTCCGACTGGAGCGACTGGAAGGTCACCACCCTCGCCGATTGTCGCCACCTCGGCTTCACCTGCGGGCAGTAGGCAGAAAGGTAGATTGACCATGTCATGCAAGGCTTCGTTCCCGAGGGCGACGCAGCTCACCGCGCTCGCCATGGTCGTCGCGTTCGGCAGCACGCTGCTCCCGCCCACGAGCGCGCACGCCTACAACGCCTCGACCCACTCGCGCATCGCCGAGCTGGCCGTGCGCGCCATGTTTGCCGACCAGGTCGATGACGTCGACCTGGTGGTGCCGCCGGGCGAGGCGGCCGAATTCGCCGTCTACCTGGCCGAGCTGCGCGCCGCACCGGCTCGGCTGCTGTTCATGCGCACCGGCTTGCCCACCTCGCGCGAGGCCTCCCAGGTCACGCCCTTTCCCCTCGGCGGCAGTGACGACCCCTATCCGTATGCTGCCATCGGCACCGGCAAGTGCGACCTGCGCCACCCCGAGCTGCTCGACCTGAACCGGGTCGGCGAGCTGCGCATCATGGATCTGGTGTACTTCCCCGAGCGGACGGCGGAGCCGTGTGGCCTAAGCCTGCCCGAGGATCCGCCCGACCCGATGAGCGAGAACGTGCCCGGGACGCGCCGCGTGCTCGAGCGCGTGCTCGGCTGGCAAGCCCTGTCCATCGACGACCACGTCAACGACGTGGTGATCTGGGTCAAGCCGAGCAACACCGGCATCTCGCGCATGTTGCTCGACCTCGGCAGCGAGATCTTCGTCCTCGGCCTGGGCGCGATCGCGCTGCCCTTCGTGTGCCTGTTCGACGCCATCTTCGGTGACGGCTGCGACGTCGATCATTCGTTCGAGCTGGCGCGCCAGGCCGACCCGTCGGAGATCATCGAGGGACTCCTGCCCGGCATGGGCGACATCCGCGACGGCAAGTTCACCGGCCTGTGGCACTTCGAGCACATCGGTGGCGCGGGCCACCACCAGAACGACACGCGCGGCATGCTCTATCCGTTCGCCGGTCCCAGCTCGTCGCCGGGCGCGGTCGACGTCGCCATCTCGGCAGGCGCCGAGATGGTCGGCCTGTCGCTCAACGCGCTGGCGTCGACCGGCGTCGATCAGTACGGCCAGTACGACCAGCGCACGCGCAGCTGGCCCAGGTGGCAGGCACGCTCCATCGGCAGCCTCGAGTTCTCGCCAGTGCACAACCTGGCCCGCTACGGCTGGGATGCCGCGCAGCGGCAGGGCTTCAGCAACGCGGGCGCGCTCGCCTGGCCGCTGCACGCGCTCGGCGACGTCAGCGAGCCGCAGCATGTCGCGGGCACGACCGCCTGGGGACACCGTCCCTACGAGGAGATGGTCGAGAAGAACCGGGACAAGTACCTGCCGCCGCCCGGCGCGCTCGAGCGCAAGCAGCTGGCGCGGGTGATCGTGGCTGGCTTCCGCTGGTGGAAGCAGCTGCGCAGCAGCAACGACATCGCCGCGGTGGTCCACGACCTGGCGGCGCAGACCCGCGCCAAGCTGACCGCCAAGGGCGACTGGGCCTACCAGGACGACACGTCGACGATCTACCAGTTCGACGACGAGGACCGGGCCCGCGCGGTGCTCGAGGCGCGCATCCTGCCCGCGCACGACGCGGACGTGCAGGGGCTGCTCGAGGACTCGATGGGCGCGACGCTGGCCATGCTGACCGTGGCCTCGACCCGGGTGCAGAACCCGGCGCCGGTGAACATCAATTGCCCGGCCGGCCAGACCTTCGGCCCCAAGACCAAGACCATCACCGGCGGCGCGCACAACTCGGTGACCCGCGAGGTCGAGTACTTGACCTGCCGGGTCGAGCCGGCGCGGCCGCCCGTGCCCAACATCGACCTGCGCGATGCCGGCATCTTCTCCGCCCAGCCGCCCGTGTCGCCGCCCGACGCGGGCCAGGACGGCGGCTCGTGCACGCTCAGCTGCGACGGGGACAACGAATGCGGAGAGGGAAGGTTCTGCTCCGACGGCTGCTGCGCGCTGGTCCACTGAGCTCGTGGCTGTGAGATCGGCTCGAACGCGCGGTAGAATGACGCGCCGTCCGCGTACAAGGAGCCCATGACCATGAGCCATCCCGAGGTCTTCCAGCGCGCACTCCGCGCCGCCGCCGCCGTCACCGGCATCATGAAGCACGGCGCCGTCGTCGGCTTGACCGCCGGCACGCTCGTCCTGGCGGGAGGCTGCAGCCCGGCCCAGCCACCGTCGCGGCCGGTGGTGCAGAACGGTGGCGGCGCCACCGCGCCCAGCGAGCCGGATGCATCGCTGCCCGTGCGCGACTGCAAGGACGACCCGGGCTACAACAGCGCGTGCTGCACGGCGGCCAGGAAGGTTCGGGGTCGAATCCCGGAGGCATGCCAGGCCTGGGGACCGCCAGCGCCGCCCGAGTACCGCGGTGAGCGCATCGTCCGGGGCGCGGAGCAGGCGGCGTGAGCACGATCCTGGATCTGCGCGTGGAGGCTGCGGCCGAGCCCTTCGTGCTCGACGTGAGCGAGCTGAGCGAGCCGGAGCGGCAGGCCGCCATCGGCACGTGGCGGGGGCGCATGATCAACGAGCACATCTCGGCGCGCGTGTTCGCCGCGCTCATCCCGCAGATGATGGCGGCCGGTGTGCCCACGGCGTCGATCGCCTCGGTCGCCACCATGATCGGCGAGGAGCTGCACCACGCCGTCCAGTGCGCGGCCGTCGTCCATGCGCTGGGTGGCGAGGCGAGGGCGGATCTGCCCGCGCTCGCCGGTGTCCCCGAGCATGCCGACGCCGAGCCGCTCGAGGCCCTGTTGCGCAACGTGCTGTCGATCTCGTGCCTCAGCGAGACGGTCGCGGTCGCCTTGATCGGCGCCGAGCGCGAGCTGGTCGGCCCGCCGCCGCTCAAGGAAACCCTGCGCGCCATCCTCGCCGACGAGGTGGGCCACGCGCGCTTCGGCTGGAAGCTGCTCGAGGATCTGGGCCCGCGCCTCGATGCGGCGCTGGCGCTGCGCCTGGGCGACTACCTGGTCGCCGCGTTCCGCCACCTGCGCGAGCACGAGCTGGCCAACCTGGCGCCGCGGCCCTCGCTGTCGCCGCGCGCCGAGAGCTACGGCGTGTGCGACGGCAACCAGGCGCGCCGGTTGTTCTTCGAGACCGTGCGCGCGGTCATCGTCCCCGGGCTCGAGGCGCACGGGCTGCCAGCCGCGGTGGCGTGGACCGCGTCGCTCGCGTAACGCGCGCCGGCGCTACTCGAGGTTGGTCACCTGCGTGATGCAGGCTCCCGCGGCGCCGGGCGGTACCGAGCCAGGCGCGTTGCTGGCGAAGCTCGACTCCGCCGTGGTCCAGATCCCGTCAGTGGGCGCGCAGGCGGCCGACGTGGTCTTGCTGGCCCAGCGGCACATGTCCCACTCGGCGGCGAAGATATCGCTGCGGCGCTCGCACGTCGCGCCATGGCTGCTGCAGAGGGCGTTGCTGTGGAACGTGCAGGGCATCGTCGGCACGTTGCCCACGCTCTCGATCCAGTTGAACGCGCGCGAGGTGCGGGCCAGGCAGTGGATGTCGGCCGCGCCCGACGGGCCGCTGTGAACGCCGATGACGTGCCAGCCCCGTCCCGATACCCACGTGACCGCGGGTCCGCCCGAGTCGCCCGGGGCGCGCGTCTCGTTGTCGTCGGTGAAGGCGAGCAGGTAGCGGTTGAAGACGGCGGTCTCTTCGTCGAACGACCGCCCGCCGGAATGATCGCGCCAGTAGCTCAAGTAGGTGGCGAAGAAGTCGGCCTTCTGCTTGGTGCCCGACTCCGTCGGGTCGATGGCGTCGTCGCCGAAGCCGACCTGGGTGAACCAGTCCTCGCCGTCGCCGAAGAACGACTCGCGGATACGCATGGCCGGGTATACCGGTGCGTCCTCGTCGACGATGGTGAAGACGGCGATGTCGTCCTCGTCCTCGTACCGCTTGGGCGGCACGTAGTTGCGCACGTGGATGGAGCGCAGCTGCGAGCTCTTGATCCTCGCCGCGGGCGCCGAGAAGCCGAGCGGCTCGTTGGTGAACCGGATGGTGTCACCGACCGCGAGGTCGACCATGCAGTGCGCCGCGGTGAGGAACTTCTGCTGCGCGATCTTGGTCGCCGTGCATCCTGGCGGACGGAAGGTGATCACCTCGGGGAACCAGTCAGGCGTCAGGGTGTGGCCACGCGAGGACAGTGCGGTTTGCTGGTCGCCGAGTAGCTCGTGCTCGTCATCCAGGCCACTGGCCTGACAGGCGGCGAGCGCAACGAGTGCGACGGAGAAGCATGCATACAGGCTGCGTGTGTTCATCCTGCAGCTGTAACGCGTACGGCACCGCCGCTCTGTAGCATGACCATGCTACTCATCGCGCGATCGCGCGCGGCCAGGCGACACGTTGCACGGCGTGCATGGTGGGGAAAGGCGCGCTACGGGCGGGGTGTTGCGAGGGCGGATGCGCGGCGGAGCTTCATTGGCTCCGCGACGCGACTCAGTGGCCGCAGGAGGACTGCGCGGCCGCCGAGACGATGGCGGCTCTCTCCGCGGGCGTGATCAGGTGGGTCTGCGCCAGGTCGTTGGCGGCATGGGTCACGCACGTCACGTAGGCGCCGTGGTTGCTCCAGTTGTTCACGCACGGGCACAGCTGCGCGATCGAGCAGCCGTCCGCACCCACGACTACACCGGTGGGCGTGCCGGGGCAGTGGTCGAACTGATCGGGCACATGGTCGTTGTCGTCATCGATGTCGCACGCGTCGCCCAGACCGTCGTGATCGGTGTCGGTCTGGTTCGGGTTGGGCACCAGCGGGCAGTTGTCGGTGGCGTCGGGCCGGCCGTCGTTGTCGTTGTCGGCATCGCACACGTCGCCGATGCCATCGTGGTCGGTGTCGGTCTGGGCCGGGTTGGGCACGAGCGAGCAGTTGTCGCCCGCGTCGGGCACGCCGTCGTTGTCGTCGTCCGCGTCGCAGGCGTCGCCGAGGCCGTCGTGATCGGTGTCGGTCTGGGCCGGGTTGGGCGCGAGCGGGCAGTTGTCGGCGCTGTCGGGCCGGCCGTCGTTGTCGTCGTCGGCATCGCAGGCGTCGCCGAGGCCGTCGTGATCGGTGTCGGTCTGGGCCGGGTTGGGCACGAGCGAGCAGTTGTCGCCCGCGTCGGGCACGCCGTCGTTGTCGTCGTCCGTGTCGCAGGCGTCGCCCGCGCCGTCACCGTCGCTGTCGGCCTGGGCCGGGTTGGACGCGAGCGGGCAGTTGTCGGCGCTGTCGGGCCGGCCGTCGTTGTCGTCGTCGGCGTCGCAGGCATCGCCCGCGCCGTCGTGATCGGTGTCGGTCTGGCCCGGGTTGGCCACCAGCGCGCAGTTGTCGCTCGCGTCGGGCACGGTGTCGTTGTCGTCGTCGGGATCGCAAGCATCGCCCGCACCGTCGGCGTCGGTGTCGACCTGCGCGGTGTTGGGCACGAGCGGGCAGTTGTCGAGCGAGTCGAGCACGGTGTCGTTGTCGTCGTCGGCATCGCAGGCGTCACCCTGCGCATCACCGTCGCTGTTCAGCTGGCTCGAGTTGGCCACGAGCGGGCAGTTGTCGGCCGGGTCGAGCACGCCGTCGTTGTCGTCGTCGGCATCGCAGGCGTCGCCCAGCGCATCGCCGTCGCTGTTCAGCTGGCTCGAGTTGGCCACGAACGGGCAGTTGTCGACCGCGTCGGGCACGCTGTCGTTGTCGTCGTCGGGGTCGCAGACATCGCCGAAACCGTCGTCGTCGGCGTCGGCCTGGTCGAGGTTGGCGGCCAGCGGGCAGTTGTCCGTCGGGTCGAGCACGCTGTCGTTGTCGTCGTCGGCGTCGCAGGCGTTGCCCTGGCCGTCGGCGTCGGTGTCCTGCTGGCTGGTGTTGGCCACGAACGGGCAGTTGTCGCTCCCGTCGAGCACATCGTCGTTGTCGTCGTCGGGATCGCAGACGTCGCCGAGCCCATCGTGGTCGGCGTCGACCTGGTCAGTGTTGGGCAGGTTGGCGCAGTTGTCGCTCGCGTCGGGGACGGTGTCGCCATCGTCGTCGGCGTCGCAGGCGTCGCCCACGCCGTCACCGTCGAGGTCGGCCTGGTCGGTGTTGGCGACGTCGGGGCAGTTGTCGGTGTCGTCGGGCCTGCCGTCGCCGTCGCGGTCGCAGACGCCCACGTTGATCGAGAGCGTCGGGATGCTGAGCGTGTGACCCTCGCTGTCGGCGTACGAGCCCGAGGTGAACACCGGCAGCGCGCCGATCGGCGAGCTGCCCGAATGGTGGGCCCGGAAGCTGAGCGTGAACGACTGGTTCTGCAGCGCCGCCAGCGTCCACACCAGCTGGTTACCCGTGCGGGTCACGGCCCCGCCGCTCACGGTCTCGCCCGAGATCGCGAACGCCGGGTTCACGTTCAGGGTGTAGACGACGTGGGTCGACTCGGGGTTCTGCACCGACGCGATCAGCGCGGCGAGGATGGTCTGCAGCTGGCTGAAGTTGTTGACCTGGAAGACGTGCGACGAGTCGGGCTCGCTGGCGATGAGGTTCAGCTCGGTCAGGTTGGGGCCCTGGCCCACGCCGACGGCGAAGAACTCGGCGCCCGCGGCCTTGGCCGCGCTGAGCTCGGGAGCCAGGTTCGGGGTGTTCACGTTGCTCAACCCGTCGGTCAGCAGCACGACCAGCTTCTTGCGCCCGGCCGGCGTCTCGGCGGCGAAGCGAGCCCGCGCCATGGCCACGCCGCAGGACGTACAGGTGCTGCCGCCGACCTGGGCGAGCGTGTTGATGGTGTTCGCCAGCGCGGTCGGATTGCTGCTCAGCGTCGGCGTGATGAGGCGCGCCGAGGTCGAGAACATCACGATGCCCACGCGGTGGGTGGCGTCGACGGTCAGGCCGTGCACCAGGTTGGCCATGAACGTCTTCTGGTTGTTGAAGTCCTGGGTGCTGATGCTGCCCGACTCGTCGACGACCAGGATGATGTCGCTGGGAGTGTCGCGCACGACGCTGTCGCCGGAGAGCTGGACGGTCACCTGGCTGTCGCCGCCGCAGGCGATGTTGGGCTCGACGGCGGTGCCGCCGGTCGCGAGCGCTTCCTCGAGCTGCCCGATCTCGTCGACTTCCTGGTCCTGTCCGCAGCTGCTCAGCGAGACGGCCAGCGCGAGGGCGAACGCGACCTTGGTCGCCTTGCCCAGAACCGACGATTGCCTCTTTGCGTGCACGATGTGTCCCATTCCCTATGCCTCCCTACCCGTGGTGGATGAACGACGCTCGAACCAGCTCCGCCGACGGGCGCTTCGTAACATCCCCGGTTGAAGCGACCTAGCAACAACCACGCGACGACGACGCAGAGGCAGATCTCGCCACCACTCCCGCAGTGGCAGATCTCCGCCGGAGGATCGCTCCGCGAGCGCAGCGGCGCTAGCACCTGGCCACAGCGAAGTTGACCGGTTCAGGCCGAGGTCGCCCGCGGGAACCGATCACGTGCGGGCAAGTTTGCGCGCGCTCTTTTGGAGCCGAAAAGGAGCTGCGTCGGCGCAGCTACCTGTCTGTTCGCTTCTCGGCTTCACAGGAGAGGGCGTGCTTGCAGCACATGCCGGAGCGACGTCGGTGGGTTGCACCTTGACTCGGACAGCCTCGGAAGGTTACCCCGTTTGGCCATGATGACCGTGAGAAGCCCCTTGATTAGAGCGACCGCCGCGCTGGTGCTGGTGGCTTTCAGTGGATGTGCCAGCACCACTGTCATTCGGAGCAACCCGTCGGGTGCGAGGCTCTATCTGAATGGTGAAGCGGTCGGTCAGACCCCCTATACGATGACGGACACCAAGATCGTCGGCGCGACCACCACGGTTCGCCTCGAGCAGCCAGGCTACGAGCCCACCATGGCGACGATCACGCGCTCCGAGGAGTTCGACGTCGGGGCGTGCATCGGCGGCGTGCTCGTCCTCGTGCCCTTCCTCTGGATCATGGGCTACAAGCCGGATCACACCTTCGAGATGCGGCCGGCCGGCGCTCCGCCGCAGCCTGCTCCGCCCCCGCCCCAGGCCGCCGAGCGGCAGCCCAACTGATCTGGTCTTGCCGGCACAGAACACGCTCTGGCTGGTGCTCGCCCTTTGCGTGGCCTGTACCAGGCCTGGGATTGCGACCAGGCCCGCCAGCGTTCTCGAGGCTCGCTACCGTCTGCGCCACGTGAGCCAGACGCGACCCAATACCGCCACGTGGATCTACCGCAACGTGGTCGGGCGCAGTCTGTTCTCTCGCTGTCGAATGCTTCCCTCCGATTCGGAAGCCTTCAACCTGCGCGCGAGAGCCTGCGGACCCATGCGCGCGGTTGTTCTGGGTATCGAGCGACTCCTCCTCGAGGAGGCCGGCCATCCGGACTTCCTGCAGCCGATGACGTTGGAGGGGCGCGTGCGCTGGCTCGACATTCCTGGTGGCGACCTTTGCGCGTTCTGACCCTGGTCCTGGCGGTGCTGGCCGCGTGGCCAGGCCGCGCACGGGCGGATGACACGCCGCCCGCAGTTCCTGTTCGTGATCAGGGCTGTGAATCCGCACGACCCACCGACCATCTGCTTCATCTGTTCGGCGACCAGAAGCTCGACGACGTCCACTACGTCGTGCAGACGCTGGAGACCTTGTGTCCCGACGCGTCGGAGCGCTTCCGCTGGCAGCTCCTCGATGCCCTGGCGCTGTTTCGGCTCGAGGACAGACCACGATCTCGTGCCCTTCTCGTCGGGCTGGTCGCCTCGCCCGGATCGCCGGTCGCCGCTCCCGCCGCGGTGTTGCTTTCATGGTCGTATCTGCGCGACGGAGACGGACAGGCCTTCTCCTTGTCGCTCGAGCGCGTGGCGCCTGCGGCGCAACGACGCCTGCTGACGCTGCAAGCGGTGGTGGACAGCGAGCAGTTCGAGCACACCGTGGCCGCTCTGGATCCCGACGTGGCCCGACGAGCGCGGGTGATCTATGCAAGGTACAGGAATGCCCGTCCCAAGCGTCCCTGGCTGGCAGGAACCCTGAGCGCCATTCTCCCCGGGCTCGGACAGGTCTACGCCGGCTCGTGGCAGAGCGCTGCCGTCGCCTTCGTCCTCAACAGCGTCTTCATCGGGGCCACGGTGGAGCTGGCGAGGAATCATCTCTATTTCAGTGCTGGCACCACGGGGGTCGCGGCCTCGGTCTTCTACCTGGGCAACATCTTCAATGCCGCGGACCTGGCGCAGCGCCGCAACGACCTGGCCGCCCAGCCCGAGTACGACCAGCTCGAGCGTGTGCTGGTGCCGGAGGCCTGGGCCGAGGGTTTCTGAGCGGCGGATCGCCTCGCGTCTAGTTCGCCGTCTTCATGTTGTGCACCAGCAGCCCCTCGCCGTCGCCGTCGAGCCGGAACAGCCAGTCACCCGCGCGCAGCTGGTCGGCACGCTGCCACTTGCCGTTGACGAAGAAGGGATGGTTGTCGGTGGCGCGCCATTGGCCGTTGACCAGCACCGTGCCCGCCTCGCGCTGCCAGTTCTCGTGCACGTAGAGACGGTGCGAATCAGAAGGCGCAGCAGGCCAGGTTGAGGCCGTTCATGGCGGTGTCGTCGCCGTCGTCGCCCTGGTACTTCTCGAAGCGGCTGCGGATGCCGCACACGGCGGTGCCGGCCGGGCACATCTCGTACTCGCTGGCCCATTCGCCCCACTCGCCGCCGCCCGTGGCCTGGATGTAGTCGCCGTCGGAGCAGGCCATCTTGACGTCGTTGGCCGAGCTGTCGTCACCGTCGATGGGCGCCTCGATCTTCATCTTGCCGCCGCGGAGCACGCCGTTCGAGCAGAACTTGTAGGGATGCCAGTCGCCCCACAGGCCGCCATACGAGACGATGCTGGTGTTGGCCGAGCCGTGATCGAGGCGGGCGCACTTGATGCGGACCGCGTTGAGCGCGCTGTCGTCGCCGCTGCCCTGGCGCTCCTCGACGCGCATCTGGTAGCCGATGCCGTACTCGCCGTCGGCGCAGTACTCCCAGTCGCGCCAGGTGCCCCAGCGACCATTGCCCACGGTGATGTTCTGCACCAGGTCGCGACGCACGATGTTGCCGTCGGCGTCGCGCGCGATCATGCCGGTGCGCGGGAAGTCCAGGTCCTCGACGTCGAGGGTCACGTAGCCGGCCTGGATCAGGCCCTGGGCGCCGGGCTTGCGCACGGCCGCCTTGCAGGTGGCCTTGCTGGCGGCATCGGTCAGATCCAGATCATCGAAGCACCTGGGAATGATGGCGCGCAGGACGGCCAGGTTCCTCGCCGACTTGGTGCGGAACTGGTTGAGCAGCGCGGTATGCGGCGTCGAGAGCGAGAAGTTGCTGCGCGACAGCGAGGTGATGCGGTCCTGGACCTCCATCTCGTTGTCGAACAGCTCGGCCAGCGTGGTGCGCGCGGCGGTGATGTCGCTGGGCACCGACTGGGTGACCGATTCGGGAGCGATGGAGAGCAGGCTCCAGTCCTTGATGATGTAGGAGCGATTGCCCGGCTGGCTGCGCACCGAGGCGGCGAAGTCCTCGGCCGCGTAACGGATACCGCGGGCCACCAGGCTGTTGCACGCGGCCAGATCGTCGATGTCGCACTTCATCGCGACGTGACCATTGTCGGCGTTCAGGATGCTGCCCATGCGCGACAGGTCGCCACCGAACTGGTGCGCCTCCACGTGCACCGAGGCCCGGCCGCGGAACTCGGCGGCGGCGCGCTTCATCTCGGCGTCAGCGCTCACCATGCCGGCGTAGTTGCCGCCGATGCTGGCCGAGAAGGCCTGCTTGTCGGATTCGGAGGCGAAGTCGATGCGGTAGAGGATGGCGAGATCGGCGCCCTGCGAGATCTGCGACACGAAGCCGTCGCCGCATCTCTGGTACCAGCGGTTGGTGTTGCCGACGACGCGTGCGCCCGGCTCCTTGAAGCGAACCGTGCCCAGATCGTAGGTGGCGCCGAAGACCACGTTGATCGAGGTGCGCCGGCTCTGGGTCGAGCGATTGAAGGCCGCGCGTGCCGAGGCGTTGTAGGCGCCGTAGCGCGCCTTGACGTCGGCCTTCACGCCGAACATCGAGTCCACCTGGCTGGTGGTCATCTCGCGATCGAAGACGATCGCCCCCGAACCGGGAACCCTGGGCAGGGTCTGGCTGTTCTCGACGCAGGTGGCCTTGAACGACTGGGTCATGCTGTCGAAGCCGTCGCCGAGCACGTAGTTGCGGTTGCCGACGCCGGGAATCTCCAGCTCGTCGACGATGACGGCCTGGTCGACGCTGTCGATGGCCTCGTCGCCGGTCAGCGGCTCGGCGCTACAGGCGGCTGCCGCGAGGGCGAGGGGCATGATGGTCGCGATCCACTTCTTCCTGGTCTTCATGATCTCGGAGAGCTCCTACCCGTCTTGGGCGCGCTCCCCTTGAGCAAGGCCGGTGCCATCGGCAAGTGCTTGATTCGACGGGGGAGGGAAGCCGCGGAGCCTGTGTCATTGCCACAGACGGAGCGGTGTCGATCGACACACGGGTGGCACGCCCCGGGCTCGCGAGGACGCGCCGCTACGGATGCGCGCGCTGCCAGGCGCGCACCTCGGCCAGGATCGCCTTCTTGTCGGCATCGGACGCGAGGCCCTTGTACGCGACCAGGGCGGCCTCGGCGCGCGCGGCTTCGGCGCGGGCGCGCGCGCGCTCCGTGCCCTCGACCCACAGCGCGTCGGCCCGCAGCAGGCGCACCGACGCCTGGTCGCTGTCGTCGCCGCCGGCGTCGGTGATGAGCTTCGCGGTGCGCTCGAGGAGCGGGAAGGCCTCGGCGGGGCGGCCGGCCTGCGTGAGGCACTTCGCGCGCAGCTCGAGCGGAGTACACAGGCGCGGGGTGTCCTTGCCGACGTACTTCTCGAGCAGGCGGATGGCCTCGGAGAGCAGCGGCATGGCGTCGGCGCAGCGCTTGTCGGCGATCTGGTAGCGCGCGAGCTCGAAGAGGCCCGTGCCGTACGTATCGCTCTCCTTGCCCTCCACCTTCTCGACCAGCGCGAGCGATTTCTGCTGCAGCGCGATCGCCTCGCTCAGCTTGCCCAGCTCGTAGGTGAACTTCGCCAGATGGCCGTAGTACTCGGACAGCGCCGGCGCCATGGGGCCGTTCGCGTGGAGGGTGATGTCGAGCGCGCGCCGGGTCAGGTCGATGGCTTCCTGCGGGTGCCCCTCGACGCCGCGCAGCTCGGCGAGCGCGGCCAGGAGGTTGCATATCTCGGGGTGGTCCGGCCCGTAGTTCTTCTCGGTCATCGAGATGGCGCGCTGCCAGAGCCGCCCAGCCTCGTCGAAATGGTTGAGGCGGAAGTGCGCGATCCCGAGGTTGTGCAGGATGGTCGCGATGTTGGCGTGCCCGGGCTCGTAGGTACGCTCGGCGATCGCCAGCGCCCGCTCGTAGAGCGGGATCGCCTCGTCACTCTTGCCGCGCCGGTCCGCGAGCCTTGCCATGACGTTGAGGGCATAGATGACCTGCGGATGATCGGGACCGTAGATCTCGAGCGACAGATCGAGCGCGCGCTGGCCCCAGGCCTGCGCGTCGTCGAGCTTTCCCGAGGTCAAGGCCCCGGTGGCGAGCTGGTTCAGCACGGTGACGAGGCGCGGATCGTGCTTGCCGAAGTCGCGCTCGTACGCGGCCAGCACGTCCTGGCGCAGCGCGGTGGCCTCGGCCACGTGGCCGTCGCGCTCGAGCAGCGTGGCGCGCGTCATGCGCGCGAGCCCCAGCGAAACGGTGTCGTTCTTCCGCACCGCGATGCTCTCGGCCAGGCGCGCGGACTGCGACGCCTCCTCGTTGTTGCGCGCGGCCATCTGGGTGCGCGCCAGCTGCGCCAGCGCGCTGGCCAGGAGCCGGTCGGTGCGCGCCTCGCCCGCCTGGGTCACGGCCAGGTCGAGGTCGTCGCGCGCGGCCGGCAGCTGGCCGAGGGAGAGCTCGACGATCCCCAGCTGGAGGTGCACCTTGGCGCGCAGCGGCGCGAAGCCGGTCGCATCCACCTCGTCGACGAACGGGTGCAAGAGCGCCAGGGCTTCCTTGTACTTGCCCGCCTTGTTCATCGCATCGATCGGATCGAGCCGCGCTTGCAGCCGGCGCACACGCTCGGCCAGGAGCGGATCGGTGGGCGCGGGCACCTCGGCCTGCAGCCCCTGCGCGTCGGCGCACCCGGCGAGCGGATCGAGCCGGAGAGCCACGTCGACCGCGTGCTCGACCAGCGCCGCGTCGGCGCTCGCCAGCTGCTCGACCATGGCCGCCAGCTCGGCGCGCCGCTGATCCAGGCAGGCGACGCGCAGCTCGAGCAGCGCCTCCGACTGCTCGTGGCGGACGCGCGTGGCCCGGCAGGCCTCGGTGCGCATGCTCGCCCACTCGCCGGCGTAGCCGTCCAGCTGGCCGGAGACGCGGG
>Ga0209515_10005617_pt1 | contig 16136 bp, 12 predicted proteins | sample Subgroupgradi54m_FD_187454 | JGI IMG/M metagenome (GOLD analysis project Ga0209515, IMG submission 187454) | Subsurface groundwater microbial communities from S. Glens Falls, New York, USA - GMW60B uncontaminated upgradient, 5.4 m (SPAdes)... ...
CGCACCCGCGCGCGCCGTACGCGCCGGCGCCTGGCCGCGGTGGTGGCCGCCGCAGCGGTGGCCGGCGCGGGCGGTTTCATCCTGTCGCGTGGCCCCGGGCCGACGCGCGCGATGCGTGCGCCCGCGCTCGTGCCCGAGCGCGCGCCTGACATCCGGGTGTGCGTGCGCGCCGACGAGCATCTGCCCCTCGATCAGCAGCAGGCGACCTGGCCGCTGGTGCGCCTGGTCGCGTCGGGTCTCGAGCGCGCGCCCGGCCTGTCGCCGGTGCACGCCTACCGCGCGCTCGACCAGCTGGGCTGGAACGACGAGGGTGGCAAGGGCGCGCAGCGTGCCTGCCGCGAGGCCGCGGTCACCGTCGACGTGGTGGTGGCCGCGAGCGCCGACGGCAGCGGACGCATCGACATCGACGGGGTCAGCCGGCCGCTGCCGCCCGGCCTGGCCGCGGGCGCGACCGCGGCGGTCGTGCTGGTGACCACGCGTCTGGGTGCGCCCGTGCAGCCGGTCTTCCCCCAGCTGGACGACGCGTCGCTGCACCGCCTGCTCGAGGCGCGCGAGTTCTTCTACTTCACCTGGGGCGAGCAGCAGCGCAAGCACTTCGAGGCCGCCATCCGCGAGGCGCCCGATCTCGAGGAGCCCTACGTGCTCGAGGCGCTGACGCGCTGGTGGACTGGCGACCTCGACGACCCGGCCTCGCGCGTGCTGCGCCGGCCGCCCCATGCGAGCGTGCGCACGAGTGCGCTCATCGACGCGGTGCTCGCGCTGGCCGAGGACCGTGTCGTCGACGCGGCGCGCCTGGCCCAGCTGGCGCTCGAGGATCAGCGCTACCGCAACGATCCCATCGCGCTCTACCTGCTGGGCGAGGCGCTCTTCCACGGCGGCCGACCCGCCGAGGGGGCACGCACCTTCGCGCGCGCCCTGGCCGGCGAGCCGCAGCTCCTGGTGGTCACGCACCACCTGTTCGAGCACGCGCTGGCCGCGGGCGACTTTGCCGGCGCCGAGGCCTTCGCGGCGCGCTGGCAGCGCATCGCGCCCACCGACTTCCACGCCGCCGAGTACCGCGCCTTCATCGAGCTGGGCGCCGGCCGCTACCACGAGGCCGAGCGCGGCTTCGAGGCCCTGGTCGAGCGCTCCAGCCGCGATCCTTCCGGCCAGCCGCTCGCGCACGTGGGCCTGGTCTACGCGCGCGCCCTGGCCGGCGACCTCGAGGGCGCCTTCCGGCGCGCCGAGGAGGTCTCCGAGGCCAGCGATCATCCGGGCGTGGTCATGCCCGAGACCGCCGCCTACGCGCTCTGCCTGTGGCTCGGCGACGGCGCGGGCGCGGCGCGCTGGGAGCAGCGCATCCGGCGCAAGCTGGGCACCGGCCGCTGGACCAACGTGAACACGCACCTGCTCGGCTACAGCGTCGCGCTCGTCGATCTGCTGGCCGGCAAGACCGACGCGCGCGCGCGCTGGCTCGGCCCCGCGGCGCCCGAAACCATGGCGCGTCGCTACCGTTTCGCGCCGCTCGTCCACGCCATCGACGTCCTCGAAGCCTACGGCCGGGGCGAGCCGGCGACCCTGGCCAAGCTGGCCGCGGGCATCGAGGAGGCCCTGCTGGCCCACCTGGCGTGGGGCCTGAAGAGCGAGCTGGAGAAGCGCTACGCGGAGGCCGCCGAGGAGTTCGAGGCCGCGCTGGCGTCGAGCGGCAACGGCGAGCTCGACTGCATCGCGGCGGGCGCTCTCGCGCGCGTGCGCCGCGCGGCGGGCGACCCGGCGGGCGCCGAGAAGGCGTGCGCGCGCGTGCTGCAGCCCTTCGTGCCCCGGCCGTATTGCATCGTGATGTGGGAGGCGTGCGGGAAGAAGGCGCCGGCCCGGTAACAGTGGCCGCCCCGCAGAGGCAGAGTTTCAAACGCCAGGGCCACCCTGGCGTTCAAAATCTCTGTTTCTGCCGCGCGCACGGGTCCACCATGGAGTTTCAGTCTCGGGGGGAGGTCACCATGCGTCCAGGGTGGCTGGTCTGCGTTCCCGCGTTCGTCCTGCTCGCCTGCGGCTCGGAGGCGCGCGAGGGCATCCACAGCGGCTCGCGCCTGCGCGCGAAGTTCCTCGTCGACGCCGATGGCGACCGGATGTTCCAGGGCTTCCACGATCGTGACCTGGATGCCGACTGCGCGTGGGCGGGCGGTGACGAGCCGCGCTGCCTGCCCGAGCACGTGGGCACGATCACCTTCAGGGACGCGGCCTGCTCCGATCCGCTGCTCGCGGCGACGCCGGGAGAATGCTCGCCCGTGCCGCGCTACGTCACGGTGGGACGGGACGACTGCACTGACGGCGCGGCCCGCGTCTGGCATGTGGGCGCGCAGGTCGCGCCCGCGCAGGTCTTCCTGCTCGACACGCTCAGCCATGCCTGCACGCCCGCCGCGCCCGACCCGAGCGTCATGTACTACGGCGCGGGCGAGGAGGTGGCCCTCGACCGCTTCGTCGGCGGCAGTGTCGTCGAGCAGGGCCAGGGACGCCTGCGCACCCGCACCATCGCCGGCCGGGATGGCTCGCGCCTGCCCCGCGGCGCGTTCGACGCCGCCCTGGCCACGGCCTGCACTCCGTCGCTGGAACGCTCGCTGTGCATGCCGACGTTCCTGGGCACCATCTTCACCACCGACGCTGGCTGCACCTTCCCGGCGGTCGGCTACCCCGCCGCCTGCGAGCCACCCAGGTACATCGGCATCGCGCACGACGAGCTCGAGCTGTGGGAGCTGAGCGAACCGCTGACACCCGTGCCCAGCCAGCTCTACATCCAGATCCTCGTCGTCGCGACCGGCTGGACCTGCTCGCCGGTCAACGTGAGGGTGAACCCGGGCGCGCTGCTGTACAGCAGTCACGCGCGCCGCCCGCTCGCCGATCTCGCCCCCGTCGAGCGCGTCGCCGGCGAGGGCGGCGGCCGGCTGCAGTCGTTGTGGATCGCCGGCGACAGCTACCGCTCGTGGGATGGCTTCCACGATCGCACGCTCGACGCCGAGTGCACGCCGACCGAGGTGGCCGCGGGCCAGTGGCGCTGCCTGCCGCCCATGCCCCAGGTCAGCCTGTACCCCATGTTCACCGATCCGGCCTGCTCGCTCGAGGCGCCGCCGCACGCCTACGTGGCCGCCGACGACGTCGCAGACCACCGCGCCATCGCCTGGGAGCCCGATGGCCCCTGCCGCAGCACCGCCCACCTGCACGAGCTGGGCGCCGAGCTCGCCTCGGGTAGCCTCTACTACCGCACGGCGAGCGAGTGCATGCAGCTCAGCTGGGACACCAGCGTGCAGCGCGTCTTCATGGTCGGCGCCGAGATCCCCCTCGACGACTACGCTGTCATGACGCCGATGGTGGAATGAGCTCGCGTGTGCCGTAGAATCGCGCGCCTAACTGGAGGTGCCCATGATCCGGGGACTGCACGGCCTGCTCTACTCGTCTGACGCGGAGGCCTCGCGCGCCTTCTTCCGCGACCAGCTCAAGCTTCCCTTCACCGACGTCGGCGGTGGCTGGCTCATCTTCGACCTGCCCGAGGGCGACCTCGGCGTCCATCCCACCGACGAGGAAGGCGGCGGCAAGCCGGGCACCCACGACCTCTCCTTCTACTGCGACGACATCGAGGGCACCGTCGCCGAGCTGCGCGGGCGCGGCGTCGAGTTCACCGGCGAGATCCACGACCACGGCTACGGCTACGTGACCTACTTCACCGTGCCGGGCGGCATCGAGGTGCAGCTGTACGAGCCGAAGTACGAGAAGCGCTCGACGACGAAGGCCGCGAAGGCGAAGCCTGCGGCCGCGAGGAAGAAGCCTGCCGCCACGAAGAAGCCCGCCGCGAAGAAGAAGCCTGCGAAGGCCAAACCTGCCGCCAAGGCCAAACCCGCCGCCAAGGCGAAGGCCAAGAAGGCGAAGTCGCGCGGCCGCTGAGCGGCCTGCCGCTGCGACGCGCGCGCCTCTCACCGACACCGCCGTACCTGCAGCCGGAGTGCCCTCGCTTACGCACGCAGCGTGCGATCCGCGAGTTGCACGTCTGCCGCGCGCTTACGCGCGGCGTCAAGCAGCCGGAAATTCTCGCCTCCTTCGGTGGGGTCTAGCGCCCCGTTGCCTTTCGGCCGCGCAGCACCCACGATTAGCGACTGGACTGGCTGGTCCGGGGGCAACGAGACCAGCGCAGCAACGTGAATGGAGACGTCATCGATCGTCGCGACCCCGTCGCCCGCAACGCGTGCATGTCCGTCGTGCAGCGGTCCGGTCGACGTCAAGAGCCGGCACGTCAACGTGTCCGGCTCTGCGGTGCGGATCTATTGCTCGGAGGATTGTCTGCTCGCCGCGTCGGCGCCGCCGCGCACCCAGTCGACGGTGCCGTTCGAAGAGGAGCCGCGCCGACTGTGGCCGCACGTGCTCGGTATCTTCGTCGGCCTGGCCCTCTTCGCGGTGCTGCGCGGCTCGCCCGTCGAGGGTGCGCAAGAGCTGCCCGCGGCGCGCATCGGCGCGCCCGCGCCGAGCACACCCATCGTGACCGCGATCCCGGCCACGCCTCCCGACGTGGCCGCGCGCATGGCGGAGAAGCTGGCCGAGCAGCAGCAGCAGGCCGCGTGGGTGGCCGAGCTGGCCAAGGACACCTGGTTCCATCCCCTCGCCGGTCCGCGCCGGCAGATGCCCCACAACCACACCCAGGCATTCGGCGCCGAGCGGCCGGGTGAGCGTCCCGCCGAGTGCGTGTCGGGTCACTGCGGCGTCGACGTCGGCGCCGGCCTGTGGGGCGAGCCGGTGCATGCCGCGCACGATGGCGTGGTCGATCAGGTCAACCGCGGGCCCAACGAGGATCACGGCGGCGTCTACGTACGCATCGCGCACCGCGACGCGACCGTGTTCACCTGGTACTTCCACCTGGCTGCGGTGCCGCGCTGGATCAACCCGGGCAGCAAGGTCGAGGCCGGGCAGATCATCGGCCTGGTCGGCGACACGGGCGTGAAGTCGTCGGCGCCGCACCTGCACTTCGCCATGACCGTCAAGGCGAGCCAGGACGCGCCCGCGCGCTACCTCGATCCCGAGTCGCTGCTGGCCATCTGGCCGCTCTGGATCCCTGACCAGAGCGGCACCGGGCTGACGCGCGTGTCCACGCACGGGCCGCCCGGCCTGCCGGTGCGCGCGCGCGGCCGCGGCCGCAAGCCGGCCACGACGGTGGCGCCAGCGACGGAAGGACAGACGACCGCGGCGGTCGATCCAGCCGCGACCGCACCCGCCGCCGCGCCGGCGCCCACGCCCGCCGCGCCCTGAAGCACGGCGCTACTCGTTGAGCTGCGAGCGCAGCCGGCGTGCGCGCGCACGCAGGCGCGGCGTCGACGAGCGCGCCGCCTGCTCGAGGCGCGGCAGCGCGGCCTTGCCCAGCTCGCTCCTGATCAGCCGCGTCGCCTGCACGTAGGCGCGATCGCTGGCGAGCGCCTCGACCAGGTCGCCGATGAGACGCTGGTCGGAGCGGTAGGCCGGCTCGAGCGTCAGCGCCGCGCTGTACGCCTTGACCGCCGGCAGCCACGACTGCATCTCGGCGTAGAGGTTGCCGAGCGCGTACTGCACCACCGCGCGGTCGGGATCACGCTTGCGCAGCGCCTCGAGGCCGCGCACGGCGCCCGCCACGTCGCCCGCGCCGGCGCGCACGCGCAGCCGTCGCACCACCTCGGGCTCGTCCGGGTTGCCGGCGACGTCCTCGGCCGTGGTCGCGGTGCCGCCGTCCTCGGCGTCGGCGTCGCTGGCGCCGGGATCCGCCTCGCCCGGCGAGGTCGACGCCGCGGGCGTGCGCGGCGTACCCGGCGCGTCGGGCCGCTTCTTCGCACCGGCCGCCGCCGGCGGCTTGCCGCGCGGCTTCTCGGCCACGACCGGCGCCGAGCGTCCGCTGCGGCGCCAGGCCCACACGCCGCCGCCCAGCACGGCCAGCGCCAGCACTGCCGCGGCGGCCCACAGCGCCACCCGCCGCTTGCCGTCGGGCAGCTCGAGCTGCAGCTCGGGCTGCGCCTGCGCCTCGGGCACCTCCTCGAGCGCGGCCAGGAATGCCGACGCCGAGACGAAGCGCTGATCGCGCTGCTTGGCCAGCGCGCGCTGCACCGCCGCGTTCAGCTTGGCCGAGAAGCCCAGCCCGGGCGCGACCGTGTCGAGCGCGGGCGGTTGCACCTCGCGGTGCATGCGCAGCACCTCGAAGATGATGGGCGACTGGAATGGCTTCTGCCCGACCAGCAGCTCGAACAGGATGATGCCCATGGCGTAGACGTCGGCGCGCTCGTCGACCTTCTCGCCCACGGTCTGCTCGGGCGACATGTAGCCGGGCGTGCCGACCGCGACGCCCGTGGTCACCGAGCCCTCGTCGCGCAGCTTGGCCAGGCCGAAGTCGACGATACGCACCTGCTCGCCGTGACCCTCGACCGCGGTGATGAGGATGTTCTCCGGCTTGAGGTCGCGGTGGATGATGCTGTGCGCGTGCGCATGGGCCAGGCCGGCCAGCACCTGCCGGATGATGGCCAGCGCCCGGGTCGGCTGCAGCCGGCCCTCCGCCACCAGGACCTGGCGCAGGTTGCGCCCGGTGATGAAGTCCATGACCAGGTAGGGCGCGCCGTGATCGAGGCCGAAGTCGGTGACCGTGACGCAGTTGGGGTGCGAGAGGCGGCCCATGGCACGCGCCTCGACCTCGAAGCGTCGCATGGCATCGTCGGACGCCGCATAACCCTCGCTGAGGAACTTGATGGCGACCGGGCGCTTGAGCTTGACTCGCTCGCCCCGGTAGACGACGCCCATCGATCCCTCGGTCATGCGTTCGAGGACGAGGTAACGGTCGTGGAGCACCGTCCCGATCCGAGGGTCCGGAGCCGGCATCGGCCGAAGCGTACCAGACCCCGATCTCGACTGTATACTTGCTGCCTTGGTGATGAGCGATCCCCGCCTCGGCCTGGTTCTCGACGGCCGCTATCGAGTCGTCGAGCGCCTCGCGGCCGGCGGCATGGGTGTGGTCTACCGCGGCGAGCGCATGGGCCTGGCCAAGCCGGTGGCGATCAAGTTCCTGCACCGCAGCGCCGCCTTCGTGGCCGACCGACGCCAGCGCTTCGAGCGTGAGGCGGCGGCCATGAGCCGCCTCTCGCACCCCAACCTGGCCTCCATCATCGACTACGGCTCCAACGACGATGTGCCCTACCTGGTCATGGAGTACCACCCGGGCATGACCCTCAAGCAGGTCATCGCCATCGGGCCGCTGCCGCCGGCGCGCGCCGTCTTCATCACGCGCCAGATCCTGGCCGGGCTGGCCAGCGCGCACGCCAGCGGGGTCGTGCACCGGGATCTCAAGCCGGCCAACGTGCTCATCGTGGGCAAGCCGGGCGAGGACCTGGTCAAGATCCTCGACTTCGGCATGGCCAAGCTGCTCGATAGCGACGGCCGGCCCAGCGAGCTGAGCGTGATGGCGGGCGCCATCCTGGGCACGGCCGAGTACATGTCGCCCGAGCAGGTGCGCTGCGAGCTCATCGACGCGCGCGCCGACGTCTACGCGGTGGGCATCCTGCTCTACGAGATGATCACCGGCCGTCCGCCCTTCGAGGCCGAGCGCGACCTGGCCGTGCTCAGCAAGCAGGTCGAGGAGGCGCCGGTCTCGCCGCGCCTGTCGGTGCCCCGGCTGAGCGAGCCGCTCAGCGCGACCATCCTGCGCGCGCTCGAGAAGCGCCGCGAGGACCGCTGGCAGTCGGCCGACGACTTCCAGACCGCGCTGCTGCGCACGCCCGAGGGTCGCACCGTCACGCCCTCGGCCGTCGAGGCCTCGCGCGCCAAGACGGTCATCGCGCCGGCCGAGTACGTGCCGCCGCCCGCGCCGCTCGAGCGGACGCCGCGCGCCTGGGTGACCAGCGCGCCGCCCGCCTTCGAGCAGATCGGCCAGCGTCGGCTGCGCCGCTGGGTCATCCTGGTGGCGGTGGTCGCGGCCCTCCTGGGCGGCGCGACCTGGCTGGCGCAGGAGCTGGGCTACATCCGCGTCGCGTGGCCGGGCTGGATGACCAGGTGAAAGTGGCGCTTACGTAAGTCCTTCCGTAACCTCCTCGCCATGCCTCCCGTGCTCAAGATCGTGCAGGCCGGTGACCCGGTGCTGCGCCGTCGCGCCCGTCCACTCTCCGTCGACGAGCTGGCCTCGCCGCGCCTGCGCGAGCTCATCACCGCCATGCGCGACACCATGCGCGACGCGCCCGGCGTGGGCCTGGCCGCGCCGCAGATCGGCGAGAGCTTGCAGCTGGTGGTCATCGAGGATCCGCCCGAGCTGCAGGCGCCGCTCACGCCCGAGCAGCGAGCCGAGCGCGGGCGCGAGCCGGTCGCCTTCCATGTGCTGGCCAACCCCGAGCTGGTCGTCGAGGAGGCCGAGCCGGTCGAGTTCTTCGAGGGCTGCCTGAGCGTGCACGACCACCTGATGATCGTCCCGCGCGCCCGCCGCGTGCGCGTCACCGGTCTCGACCAGGACGGCCAGCCGGTGGTCAAGGTGGCGAGCGGCTGGTACGCGCGCATCCTGCAGCACGAGATCGATCACCTGCACGGCGTGCTGTGCGTGGACCGGATGCTGTCGCGCTCGTTCATGCCCATGGCGCAGTACCAGCGCTTCTGGCGCTCGAGGAGCATCGCCGAGGTGCGCGCCGAGCTGGGTATCAGCGACGCGACACGCGGAACGTCCGGCCCTTGATCTTGCCCTTGCGCAGCCCGGCCAGGGCGCGCTCGGCGTGCTCGCGCTTCACCGAGACGTAGGCGCGCTGGGGCAAGATGTCGATCTTGCCCACCGCGTCGCCGGGCAGGCCGACGTCGCCGGTGAGCGCGCCCAGCAGGTCGCCCGGGCGCAGCTTGTCCTGCTTGCCACCGTCGATCATGAAGGTGACCATGGGCGCGGGCGCGGGCGCGGGCGCGGGCACGCTGGCGGCGCGCATGGACGGCAGCTTGCCCCAGCGCACCGGATGGCCCTGGCGAGCCTCGATGGCGGCCACGCGCTCGCGCTCGCGCGGCGCGATCAGGCTGAGCGCCAGGCCGGTGTCGCCGGCGCGCCCGGTGCGACCGATACGGTGCACGTGCACGTCGGCCACCACGGGCAGCTCCCAGGCGATGACCATGGGCAGGCCCTCGATGTGCAGACCGCGCGCGGCCACGTCGGTGGCCACGAGCAGGGTGCAGCTCTTGTGGGCGAAGCGCAGCAGCACCTCGTCGCGCTCGCGCTGCTCGAGCTCGCCGTGCAGCGCCAGCACCGAGTAGCCGCGCCGGCCCAGCTGCTCGGCCACGTCGCGCACGTCGTTGCGCGTGTGGCAGAAGACCAGCGCCGACTCGGGCGCGTGCTGCCCGAGCAGCGCGGCCAGCGCGTCGAGCTTGCGGTCCGCATCGACCTCGTAGAACAGCTGCTCGACGGCGGCCACGGCGTCGCCGTGGTCGACGGTCACATCGACGGGTTTGCGCTGCAGACGCCGGCTCATGGCGCGGATCTCGTCGGGGTACGTGGCCGAGAACAGGAGCGTCTGGCGCGTGGCCGGCGTCTGCGCCACCACGTCGTTGATGGCGTCGAGGAAGCCCATGTCGAGCATGCGGTCGGCCTCGTCGAGCACGAGCACGCGCAGGGCGTCGAAGCGCACGGTCGCGCGCGCCAGGTGGTCGAGGATGCGTCCGGGCGTGCCCACGATCACATGCGGCGCGTGCTCGAGCGAGGGCTTCTGCGTGCGCACGGGCACGCCGCCGCACAGGGTGACCACGCGCAGGTTGGGGATGAAGCGGGCCAGGCGGCGGATCTCGGCGCTCACCTGCTCGGCCAGCTCGCGCGTGGGACAGAGCACCAGCGCCTGCACCGCGGCCAGGTCGGCGTCGAGGCGCGCGAGCAGGGCCAGGCCGAAGGCCACCGTCTTGCCGCTGCCGGTGCGCGCCTGCGCGATGACGTCCTGGCCGGCCAGCAGCGCAGGCAGCGCGTGCGCTTGCACCGGCGTCATGTGCGTGAAGCCGAGCACGTCGATGGCCTGCGCCAGCGGCGGAGCCAGGGCGAGCGCGCCAAATGACGAGGGCGGCGACAAAGGTGACATGCCGCACTCGTAGCACGCCCGCGCCGCTTCCGCTCGACGCGCGGACCACGGCATCACCGACTCCCGCGCGTGCGCAGAATCACGACTCGAGGCGTCAAGATGGCCATATTCGCGCGCGCAGATTGACAGTTTGCAACTGGCTTGCTGATAGTGCCGCGAGGAGGACCACCATGAAGAACTGGATTGCAGCGGCATTACTGACCTTGTCCTGTGCCCTGGCGGGCTGCGCCGCGGAGCCGGTGGACGACAGCGTGACGGCCAGCACGAGCGCGGAGCTGAGCACGGCCGCCCCGTCCGACGCGGTGAGCTCGACCGACCCGAACAGCGCGGCGCTGCCCATGCCGCGCTGCTGCTCCTACGGCTTCTTCAGCTGCTCGACCAACCCCGACGTCTTCGAGGACTACGATCCGCCCGGCTGCGGCGAGCAGATCAAGCCGACCGCGCGCGCGCACTGCGTCGCGCAGTGCGGACACGCCTGCATCGACTCGGGCTGGCGCGACTCCGGCATGTGCCCGGGCGACTTCTAGCACGCGCCGTCCCGACCACGGCCGCGGCATAATGCCGGCCACGTCATGAAGGCCGCCTCCCCGCTGCTCGGCCAGCGCGCGCTCAACCGCGCCCTGCTCGCGCGCCAGCTGCTGCTGCGCCGGCGCCGGCGCAGCGCCACCTTTGCGATCGAAGCCCTGGTCGGCATGCAGGCGCAGGAGCCGCTCGCGCCCTACGTGGGCCTGTGGACGCGCCTTCACCGCTTCCGCGCCGCCGAGCTGTCCACGGCCATCTCGGAGCGGCGCGTGGTGCGCGTGCCGCTCATGCGCGGAACCATCCACATGGTCACGGCCGAGGACTGCCTGGCGCTGCGTCCGGTCGTGCAGCCGGTGCTGCTGCGCGGCTTCCACACCGGCAGCGCGTTCGGCAAGCGGCTCGCCGGCATGGATCTGGCGCCCGTGCTGGCCGCGGGCCGCGCCGCCCTCGCGGAGCGGCCGCGCAGCAACAGCGAGCTGCGCGAGCTGCTGGGCCGGCGCTGGCCCGAGCGCGACGCCGAGGCGCTGGCCATGGCCATCCGCTACCTGGTGCCCGTGGTGCAGGTGCCGCCGCGCGGGCTGTGGGGCCAGGGCGGCCAGGCCAGCATCAGCAGCGTCGAGGCCTGGCTGGGCCGCCCGCTGGCCGACGAGAGCGCGCCCGACCTGCTCGTCCTGCGCTACCTGGGCGCGTTCGGCCCGGCCTCGCTGCTCGACGTGCAGGCGTGGTCGGGGCTGGCCCGCCTGGGCGAGGCGCTCGAGCGCCTGCGCCCGCGCCTGCGCTGCTTCCGCGACCCGAGCGGGCGCGAGCTCTTCGACCTGCCCGACGCGCCCCGGCCCGACGCCGACACGCCCGCGCCGGTGCGCTTCCTGCCCGAGTACGACAACCTGCTGCTGGCGCACGGCGATCGCAGCCGCGTGGTCAGCGACGAGCATCGCCAGCGCATCAGCACCAGCAACGGGCGCGTGCCCGGCGCCATCCTGGTCGACGGCTTCGTGCGCGGCATGTGGCGCATCGAGCGCGAGCGCGAGCGCGACGCCGCCACGCTGGTCATCGAGCCGTTCGCGCGCATCTCCCGGCCGGAGCGCGCCCAGCTGGGCGAGGAAGGCGAACGTCTGCTCGCCTTCGCCGCGGCCGAGGCGACCGCGCGCGAGCTGCGCTTCGTGCCGGCGCGCAGCCAGGTGGCATAGTCGAGCCACATGCCCTCCCCCGCCAAGGCCACCGCCGTGCTGACCCGCGTGCGCAAGCTGTGCCTGTCCTTCCCCGACGCGAGCGAGCGGCCCAGCCACGGCGCGCCCACGTTCTTCATCCGCGCCAAGCACGCCTTCGTCATGTTCGTCGACAACCACCACGACGACGGCCGCCTGGCCCTGTGGTGCGCGGCGCCGCCGGGCGCGCAGGCCATGCTCATCGACAACGATGCCGAGGTGTTCTTCCGCCCGCCTTACGTGGGGCCGTCGGGATGGGTGGGCGTACGCCTCGACCGCGGCGCCAAGTGGCCGGTGGTCGCGCAGGTGATCGAGCAGGCGTACGAGACGCGCCGCAGCGCCAGGAAGTGAGGCGGCTCAGCCGGCCAGGGTGGCGTCGAGCGTGATGGGCGTGGAGACGAGCAGCTTGCCGATGGGGCAGCCCTTCTTGGTCTCGTCGGCGATGCTCTTGAACTTGGCCGCGTCGATGCCGCTCACCGAGGCTTCGGTCTTGAGCGCGATGCCGGTGACGCTGAAGCCCGCGTCGCCCTTCTCCAGCTTGACCTCGGCGGTGGTGCGCACGCCCTTGGGCTCGAGGCCCGCCTTCTCGAGCGCGACCGTGAGCGCCATGGAGAAGCAGCCCGCCAGCGCCGCGCCGATCAGCTCCTCGGGGTTGGAGCTGGGCTGACCCTCGAAGCGAGAGGCCGCCGAGAACGGCGCCTCGGGTGCGTGCTCCGGCTTCATGGTGCCGCGGCCGGTCTTGAAGCCACCTTCCCACTGCGCGCTTGCCTTGCTGATGCCCATGGTCGTTCCTCCTGGTGTGGTGGAGCTGGTTGGCCTGCGGGCCGATGATGCTGCCTTCCGGTCCGCGCGCCCATCAGAAATGTGCGACCAGTCACCGCCGCGCGGCACGATCGTCGGTCGGACGCGAGCGCCGTGTTACACGTGACGACCATGCGCCCCATGGTCGTCACCTGCGTCGCACTCGCAGTCGCGCTCGCGCTCGCCACGTCGGTCGCCGGGTGTGACAAGCGCGGCCAGCCGCTGCACGCGTCGACCGTCACCGCCGCGCCCGCACCCGACGCCGCGCCCGCACCCACGTTTGCCCAGCGACGCGCGCGGCACCGCACCAGGCTGACCGTGCACGGCCCGTCGCCGCAGCCGTACGACGACGAGACCCCGCTCGCGCCCGTGCAGCTGGTCCACTACCGATCGGGCGACCTCGAGCTCAAGGCCTGGTTCGTGCTGCCGCCCGGCGCCAGGCCGGGCAGCCGCGTGCCCGCGCTGGTCTTCTTCCACGGCGGCTTCGCCTTCGGCGGCGAGGACTTCGACAGCCTGAAGCCCTTCCTCGCCGCCGGCTTCGCCGTCATGACGCCCATGCTGCGGGGCGAGAACGGCAATCCCGGCGAGTACGAGCTCTACTATGGCGAGCTCGACGACGCGCGCGCCGCGGTCGCCTGGTTGCGCAGCCAGAAGGACGTCGATCCCGAGCGCGTGTTCGCCTTCGGCCACAGCGCCGGTGGCGTGCTCGCCGCGCTGGTCAGCTTCTACCCCGACAGCGGCCTGCGCCTCACCGGCAGCGCAGGCGGGCTCTACGACGTCGACGTCCTGCGCGGGCGAGCGCCCTTCGATCTCGCCGACCGCGAGGAGGCGCTCCTGCGCGTGCCCGCGCCCAACGCCGACCAGTTCCGCGTGCGCCACTTCGGCTACATCGGTACCCACGATGACTTCATCCAGCGCGGCGCCGCCAAGGCCGAACGCCTGGCCAGCGGCGCGGGCGCGCCGCTCGTGGTCGAGCGCGTCCCCGGCGACCATTTCACCTCGTTCGACCCGGCCCTGCTCGCCTTCCTGAAGCGCGTCCAGGACGACCTGGCCGCGCGCTAGCGTCACTCGCCGCCGCCCCAGCCCTGCGCGCGCAGCCAGCGGTCCAGCTCCAGGTACGCCTTGCGCCGCCTTCGATCACCCGCGAGCACGGCGTGGGCCGCCTGCGCCAGGCGGCGCGCGCGCGCACGGTCCGCGTGCGCGTCGACCAGGGCGCGCGCCAGCGCGGCGTCGATCTCGGCGCGATCGCTGGCGTCGATGCCCGGGTAGTCGGCCAGCCGGCGCGCCCGCTCCAGCACCGGCAGGGCGCGGCGCGCGGCGCCGGTGCGCACGTCGACCTGGCCCAGCACCAGCAGCGCCTCGTACAGGTAGGGGTGCTCGGGGCCCTCGACCTTCTCCAGGATCTCCACCGCGCGCAGCGCCTGCGCGCGCGCCTCGTCCTCGCGGCCGAGGTGGTGCAGCGCCCTGGCGATGAGCCCGCGGCAGGTCGACACACGCGCGTCTTCGGCGCCCAGACGTCGCTCGAGCACGGCCAGCGCCTCCTCCAGGCTGGCCAGGGCCTCGCGGTCGCGCTCGACCGCCATCTGCACGATGCCCCGGGTCATCAGATGAATGGCGTAGGTGCGGTGGTCGCGCCCGACCGTGGCCGCGTCGATGGTCAACGCCCGCTCGAGCACGGCCAGCGCCCGCTCCCAGTCGCCCAGGCCGATGCTGCACACGGCCACGTCGTTGAGGTGGCTGGCGATCACGCGGTGCGACGGGCCCAGCGCAGCCTCGCTGATGGCGAGCGCGCGGGTGGCCACCGCGCACGACTCGGCGTAGCGGCCCTGCGCGTACCTCACCCGCGACACGCTGCGCAGGACGCGCGCGATCTCGGGATGCTCGGGGCCGTAGACCTTCTGCTTGATGGCCAGCTCGCGCTCGACGTAGGGCGCGGCCGCGCTGCCGCCGCGGCTGAAGGCGACGTCGCCCAGCAGGGCCACCGCCTCGGCGACGCGCAGATCGTCGGCACCGAAGCGCTGCTCGAGCAGGGCCAGGGCCCGCTCGCCCTCGGCCTGCGCCTCGGCATAGCGGCTGGTGTCGAGGAAGATGCGCCCCACCAGCACGTGCAGCTGGCCCTCCAGCTCGACGTCGCCGCCCAGGCGCTCGAGCGCCGCGGTCACGCGCGGGCGCAGCGCCAGCGCCTCGTCGTAGCGCGCCTTGACGCCCTGATCGAGGCGCACGAGCGCGATCCAGGCGCGCGCCGCCACCTGGTCGTGCCGGCTGGCCTCGGCGGCCCAGACCGCCTGCTCGAGCGCCTGCTGCGCTGCCCTGTCGTCGCCGCAGGCATTCTCGAGCTGGCCCAGCTCGAGCGCCACCTCGGCCTCGAGCGGCCGGTGCGCGGTGTCGTGCGCCGCCGCCGCCAGCCGGCGCGCGCGCTCGCAGCCCTCGCGGTAGCGACCCGCCTGGGCCAGTGCCTTGACCTCGGCCAGCTCGCCGCGCAGCGCCGCCACCTGCGCGCGCACCGACGCGTCGGCGGGCGGACGCAGCGGGCTGGCCAGCGTGGCCGCGTCGGCGCAGCCGGCCAGGTCGCCCAGGCCGTGGACCACGCGCGGCGCGCGCTCGACCAGCTCGGCGTCGGCGCTGGCGAAGCGATCGGTCAGCGCGCGCAGCTCGCGCAGCCGGCCGTCCAGGCAGGCCATGCGCAGGCCCAGCTGCTCCTCGGGCTGCTCGCCGCGCAGACGCGTGGCCTCGCAGGCGTCGGTGTGCATGGCCACCCACGCACGCGTGTAGGCGTCCAGCACGCGCGCGACCTCGACGTAGGCCGCGGCGGCATACGGCTTGCCCGTGGCCAGGAAGGCGCGCGCGACCACCTGGGCACGATCCGGATCCCACACGCCGGCCAGCTTGCGCGCCGCGCCCGTGCACAGCAGCGCACGCTCGTCGCCGCGGTAGGCGAGCGCGCCGGCGGCGCCGCTGAGCAGGACGGCGGCCACGACCAGGACGCGCCAGTGCCGGCGCGCCGGCGTGTGCGCGAGCGCCACGAGCAGCTCGGCCATCGACGGGTAGCGCGCCTGGGCAGCGCGCGCCAGGCCGCGCCGCAGCACGCTGCGCAGGCGCCGCGGCAGGGCCTGGAAGCGTGCCCGCTCGCGCAGCCGGGCGCGCGTGACCGCGGCGACCAGGCCGCCCTCGCCTTCGAGATCGAATGGATGCTCGCCGGTGAGCGCCACATGCAGCGCGACGCAGAAGCTGAACTGATCGCTGCGCGCGTCGGTGGCCGCGCCCTCGAGCTGCTCGGGCGCCATGTAGTAGGGCGTGCCCATGAGCGTGCCGGTGCGGGTCAGCATGGCCGCGGGCGTGCTCGCGAGCACGGGCGCGCGCGCCGCCACGGCCTCGACGCTTCCGCTCGCGCGCGCCAGGCCGAAGTCGGTCACGCGCACCCGTCCGTCGCTGCCCACGAGCACGTTCTCGGGCTTGAAGTCACGGTGCTGCAGCCCCGACGCGTGTGCCGCGGCCAGGCCCTGCCCGGCCTGCACGAAGGCGGCCACGATGTCGCGCCAGCCGCGCGGCGCGGCCGCGA
>Ga0209515_10005619_pt1 | contig 16135 bp, 19 predicted proteins | sample Subgroupgradi54m_FD_187454 | JGI IMG/M metagenome (GOLD analysis project Ga0209515, IMG submission 187454) | Subsurface groundwater microbial communities from S. Glens Falls, New York, USA - GMW60B uncontaminated upgradient, 5.4 m (SPAdes)... ...
CTGGCATTTGTAGTCATTTGTGTTAGAAAACTGCTTCCTTAAAAGAAAAGTCTGACTATCCAAAGTCAGATTAAATCACGATAACCAGAGTTTTGAAACCGCTTCTGTAAAGATCAGGAGGAAGTCGATTATTACTGGGAAAAGCTGACATCAGGTGGAGGAGAAGAGTCAATGTGCGGGTGGCTCAAAGATAAATATGGGCTATCATGACAAGTTGTCCCTCGCGCACTAGGCGAGTTAATGGGCGACAAAGACCAGGAAAAAGCAGGAAGAGTTATGCAAACGATGCTTAAAATGAAGAAAATCGACGTTAAAAAGTTAAAAGAAACGAAATAGAAAAACTGGCAAAGACTTTTGAAGTAATTGAAGTCACCTGTAATCCAGATGGAAAACGCTCAGCCTAACTTAAGTCGAATCAGCTCCGCTGGCTAGAGGACGTTCGAACCTATTCAAAGAAAAGCTTTGCCTATTCTGCCTGAGTTTGTCGCAATTTCTCAATCAACCACATGCGTGCCAAAGTTGATAAGTTGATACCATAGCCTTGAGCCATTTTCTCTAATCTCTCTTTTAATTTAGACTGAACTCTGATAGTGATTGTTTCTTCTCTTTTTGGTTCATCCAGAAATTCGATTTCAACATCTTCCATTTCACCCCAATAATCTGTTATATCATGGGTATCCCAAAAATGGGCTTCTTCGGCTCTTGACTTAAATTCAGGAATTTTACTTACATTAGTTTTTTTCATTTTTGTAAATCTCTGCGCTCCTTTCTGCTTGCATTTCGTGAGGATAAAATGTAATAACCACGAGTCTCTTTTTCAAGTACAACTGAAAGTAACTTCTTCACTTTTATTTTACCAAAAACCATCAGTCTTCCCTTATAGTTTTTCTTTGCTCTAACCGCTCTCGCAAAAATTTCTTCTACCTCAACTTTGGTAACACCGTGTTTTGCAATATGCTCAATATTCCACTCGTCCCAAACCAAATCGCTTTTTTTAATCTTAACCTTAACCACAGCTAATTGTACTACAATGTCTTACAAATAATCAAGTAGTTGTATTGGAAATGGGGCTCCGCTGACTAGATGACGTTCGAACCCAATATAGTTCTATTTAACCCGTCGGCGATTGTTGACTTTAGAAAATTTAAAATAGATACTCAATATATGGGAGTTCTCTTAATTATCGCCGTAGAAATTATCGCCTCTGCCATCATGGTTTCACACAACCCCTTTAATAATCACAATATCCTAGGCACCAGACTTGCCCAAGTAGAAATACCCCCTAATAGCCCTCCTCCGGATTCATCACCGCCCCCTCCACAAGAATCACCGACCCAAAGCCCAATTAACGAGACAGCGTCGCCTGAACCTGTTCCTCCACCAGTTGACTCGTTTAATACCAACAAAATAGAAAACTATCCAGAGCTAAGCACCCCACCAGTTGAGAGCCCTCAAGATCAACCCTCATCAGTACCCTTGCCAAGTTCTTCAGCTGAAAAGACTAGTGAACAAGAAACTGTGCCTACTCAGCCAACAGTTGATTTTTCCTCAACCCAACAAACTGCTGTTTTAGATTCTGACCAGCTTCTGACAACTCCAGACAGTGTTTCTGAGAAGAATGCCCAGGCTGTACAAAAAGAAGATGAGCAGCTTGCTCAAAATACCTCACCAGAAGCACAGGCTTCACAACTATTAAATTTTACTAAGGATAAACCCGCGCAGATAGACCAAAGTATCAGATCCGACGATTTTGGTTCAGTAAATTTTGCAGCCGCGAGAATGAGCGATTTTGTTGATAGAATTGGTGAAATAATCAAAAATCTCCCGCCTTCTCAAGGATCTTCGATAAAAAGAAACACAGAGAATTTATGCAAAAAAACCGACTTCCTTCTCAAATCGATTCAGCTAATGGTCCCCGAAAGCTCCGAACAAGACTTGGAAATTACAAGGGGCAAGTGTCTTAGCATCAGTTTATGAAATTAATATCATTTATAGAACCAATTAATAAAATAAAGGCCAATCAGCATCTCCGACGGCTCCGTATCCCTCTCATCGCCCTGGCTATCTTTTTAATTCTAGAGAATATTATTCTTGCATATAACAATTTGCAGGCAAACACCCCCGTATTAGGTTTAAAGCTGGAAAATCAAAACCTAAATTTTCAGAATCAATCACAAATTCAGGCAGCAATTCAAAACCAAATTAATAAGCTCCCAGACCTAAAATTCTTATCAGATGGAAAGAATTTTACAATCCGAAAATCAGACGTTGATCTTAAGGTCAACAAAGAAGCACTTTCTCAAAAACTTTTAAGACTGGGAAGAACTGGCAACTTTTTTTCGAAGCTTATATATCAAAACCAGGCTCTTTTGGGTTTAAAATCAGAAAAGCTAAGTGGAGATATTTCGGAGACAAAATTGACTCTCCTACTTCTTGATTGGCAACAACAACTCAATAAAGATGCGCAGCCAGCTATGCCAGATTTTACAGGTAATATAAATAAAGTTATCCCAGCCCAAGACGGAAGCAAAATAGATACAGCAAAACTCACAATGCTGGTTGAAGACAACATTTTTCATCCGCAAAAAACCCCAATAACATTACCTGTCCAAAAAACATATCCCGCAAGCCATACAGAGTTAGAAATCAAACAAATCGCGCAAGAAGCACAAAAACTAACTCTTCTTCCGATTTCAATCTTAAGTGGGGATCAAGTCTTCACCTTAACTGCCGCAGACTTAAAATCTCTTTTAACTGTTGTTGAAAGGCCAAATACGAAAAACCCTCAAAAAATTATTTTAAATCTAAGGTTGGATGATGTTAAACTCAATCAGAAACTGGGAGAATTCGCCCAAAAAGTCGAGAATGTTACTCATGCTGAATTTGACGATCACGATGCAAGGGTGGCAATTTATTCCCAATTCTACTCTGACAAAAGAAGCACTGTCGCAATTCCTACAGGAAGAAACTTAGCTTACAGAAATGTACTGGGCGAAAAAGATCAAGCGGGCGAAAAATTTGTTTACTTAACTTTCGACGATGGCCCCAATTCTCTTTATCACCCCCTGATTCTCGATATTCTGAAAACGTACCAAGTTAAGGCGACCTTCTTTTTGGTTGGACAAAATAGCCAGAGGGATTCAGATATTGCAAAAAGGACCAAAGCCGACGGCCATACAATCGGCAATCACTCCCTAACTCATTCTTTTTTACCTAACCTTCCCCATGCAGCAATTCTTAAGGAGCTCCAGTCAACAGAAGATATACTTAAAGTTTTCAACAATGACCAGGTCGTTACTCTTTTTCGCCCACCATACGGTGGAGTAAATAAATTCGTTAAGCAAAGCTCAGATAACCTTGGGCTTAAACTCACACTGTGGGATGTAGACCCAAAGGATTGGTCAGGACCATCAGAAGACGAACTCGTCCGTAGAGTGGTAACGGCAACACACAGCGGATCAGATATACTTATGCACTCAAACCATCTTGCTACCGTCAAAGCCCTACCAAAAATAATTGAAGCGCTCAAATCCCAAGGCTATTCCTTTAAAACTCTCTGATCTTTACCCTAAGCTAGAGTTTCTTATATTAACCCTACACATTTGGGACGAAAAGTTTGCTGGCACTGGAGGTTTACCCTGAAGCATGAAAGGACTATGTTGAAACATTTTATTCAGCAATTAATTCCTAAATAAAATCAGCAATCGTTTGAGTGTGGTATTATAGTATTAATTGGCTATCAATGAAAATTACCCTTTATATCACTGCTATTAGTTTACTTCTCATAGCTGGTTTGGTTTTAGTCAACAATTCAAAGGTTTTAGCTCAAACTGCTTCCACAAGTTCAGCTGTTATTATTAGTGATTACGCTCTTGACGTTCAGAACGGACAGAAAAATACAGCAAACGATTCTCAAGCTCAACAAAACCAAAAGGACGAAAAGGACAATGAGAATATCAATACTGGTGAGGTAAATCAAGAAGGGGTACAAGAAACAGGCTCCAAGGAGAATATTGAAAATGATGAGAATCAGGAGAATAGCAATCAGCTGAATACTGACAAACACCAGATTGGTGACAATGAATCAGACAGCAACACTTCTACAGATAAGAACTCTGGCCAAGGAAACTCGTCAACGGGTGGAAATTCTTTAAATAATAATGGTTCCACTGGAACTACCCAATCTCTCCAACAAGGAAATAGTCCAGCCGGTCAAAATAACAATTAACATAATGGCACAAGAATCTGTCCATATAGCAAATAAAAAAGGATTTACTTCTATTGTTATCGTGCTTGTCATAATCCTTTTGATAGGAGGAGTATATCTTACTTATCAAGCTCTTGGGGGAAAAGCACCTTTTTCAACTCGGCAACAAATAATACCTAACCCAACTTCCGCTAAGCCTAAATTACGAAGTAAAGCTCCAGGATTAGTCACGCAAATTACACTCGCTAAAACTATAGATCCAAAAAACGGGTCAGCAACCAGCCCTGCCACTACCTTCTCTAAAACTGATCCAACTATTTATACAATAATAGCATTGAGCAAACCTCCTGTAGGTACAAAAGTGGAGTATGCAAGATACCTAAATGGAAAATTTTTAGATAACAGAAGCACTTCTATAACCAGGGCAAACGACAATAGCGTTCTCTTTAGCTGGAACTTGAAAAAGCCTGGAGCAACCCGCTCAGTCGGAAGTTACAAAGTGAAGATATACACCAATGGAGTTTTTGAAAAAGAAGTAAGGTACAGCGTTCAATAGAGACCACCCTTAAAAATTAAGTATCAGAAATTCTTGCATACAATTATTTTATTGTAAGGAAGAATCTGTTTTAATAATGATATGGCTCGAGTAAATAAAACGCATAAAAACAAACAGCCGTCGTATTTGCGTTTTGTAGCAATACCTTTATCTCTTACTGCTATATGGGTGCTTGTTACATTTTTCTCAGTACAGTTTGGCGATAGGCTTCTTGAGAAAGATAGGATAACGCAAGCACATGGTTTTTATAAAATAGCCTCAATTCTCAACCCATTTGATACAAAGATTAATCAAAGGATTGAAATAACCAAAGTTATTGCCAGCGAGCGCAAAGGCGAGTCTGAAGAAACAGCAATTGCTGAAGATAGTCAGTCGCAGCCAATAGCATTACAGTCAAATAACAATGCAGCCGTACTTGGGATAAGCACAACAGTACCAGTGCTTATGTACCATTATATACGTGTCAATCCAAATCCTAAAGACGTGGTAGGTTTTAATCTTTCAGTTACCCCAGATAATTTTGCGGCGCAAATGGATTACCTTGTCCAACATGGCTATCATAGTATAAGTCTTGATGAGCTAGGAGCAACACTTCTCTCGGGAGCAAAATTACCTGACAAACCATTTGTTATTACCTTAGATGATGGTTATAGAGATTCCTATTCCGCCGCATACCCCATTTTAAAAGCAAGAGGCCTGAAAGCAGTTAACTTTGTGATTACTGGTTTTGTCGGCGGTCCAAATTACTTAACTTGGGATCAAATAAACGAAATGACAAGCAGTGGTGTTTTTACGTTCGAGTCTCACACTGTTAATCACACTGCTCTTACATCAGTAGCACCACAACGGATTTCCCAGGAATTAAGTGATAGTAAAAATGTATTGCAATCTCATGTTGGCTATCTTATTAATTGGATTGCCTATCCATATGGGTATGTAAACCAAACAGTTGCTAATCTTGTTCCTAAAGCGGGATATGTCGGTGCATTTGGTACTAACAGAGGTACGTTTCAATCAACTGATGCTATGTTTACTCTTCCAAGAGTAAGGATCGGCGGAGGCGATTCAATGCCTTCCTTTGCCGCTAAACTACCATGGAAATAAACATTTATATATTTTAAAAATAATCTCTGCCTCTCTAGTTTGAAGACTTATTTAATAGAGTTTTGAGGCTAAAAATAATTGACTCCGCTCTCAAGTCATTACTCGAACGATATAGGAATTACTTCTTGATGACAGAATACTTAGGAATATAAGCTATAAATTACCTTAAAAGGCCTTTCCGTGATTAGCGAAGAATTATTCTATCTAGTCTTTAAAGAGTAAGTTGAGAACTTATACTTTATTTTTCAAAAATCGCATAAATTTTCTCGGCTTCTGGACCGAATATCACCCACACGTCAAGAAATCAGAACATATCTGTCAAAAATGGGACTGTAATAAGTAATATAGGCATAAAAAGAATACCCCAATAATCATTCTCTAAACTACTTGTAATAAAAGGCAAAACCAATAAAAATGACCATGAACTTATATAAATGTAAAATTTATCATCTAATTTTTCCCAATGACTAACCAAATATTTTAATAGACTAACCAGACCAATCACAAAAAGTATTAAGTTCACTCGAAACTTTATAAAAGGATAGCTCCAAAAAGAAAAAGCTGTCATCCTTAAAAACCCCAACCTTACAAATGGGTGAAATCTATGAAGCAACAAATTAAATGTAGTCATACTCTCACGATTATTATTAAAACTTGAAATAACCAAACTATAATGCAAGACAAAAAATATAATAAAAATCGCAACAATTGTTGTAAAGAAAAGTCTATTTCTCTTCTCTAATAGTGACCAAATTAAAAAACAAATAAGCGGTATCAAAATTAATTCCCTAATTAATACAGAAAACAACAAAATAAACCAGGCAACTCTATATTTTTTATAAATAAAAAAGGTTAAACCTATTATAAAAAAGAAAAGTGACCACCATTCTGTAAACAAAAATGAATCTTTATACCATAAATTACCCGCAAAATAGGGCAGTATTAAAATCACTCCTAACCAGGAGGCTATGATACCACTCAGCCTTTTCAGTAGAAAAAATATGCTTAATAAAAATAAGAAAGCCAATATCCAATATATTATTAAAATCTGATAGCCGTTTATTGCAAATAGTCTCCAAAAATAAAAAATGGTTGGTAAACGCCACGTAAAGACATCTGCCTTCAATTGCCTTTTGGAGTTGTCTCTTCCTGTTGCCTGTCTATAAGTATCGTAAAAATTTGAATTTGACTTCAACAAATAATAGGTCTTTAGAAAAATCATCCCGTCGCCTCTGTATTCATAATCTTTGGGGTTATCTAAATTTATGCCTTTATACTGAGTTCGTGCAGATAATATAAAAAATATTAAATTCACAAGAACAAATACCGGTAAAACTACTTTGCATAAGCTAACGACCTTTTGGAGTCTAAGTTTTTTATACACAATTTTCATATAGTAAGAACGTTTTCTTTTTGATTTTTACGAAAGCACTTCTAAGGATAAAACAATCATATCAGAACTTTAAAAACCGTAGAAATCTGTAGAAATTACTCCTTTATCAAACAATTTTCGACAAAAGTTAGTTATGATCGAGTAGAGACCTAAATGCTCCATAATGTTAGTACACTTAGGGCGTATTTTATAGAAACGGAAGAGGAGTATGAGCCAATATTTGTATCCGAAGCAATAATTGAGACTAAGGCGCGCAAATATTAGCTGGTAAAAATTTTATCTTTCCCTTTTTCGTACCAAATAAAAAAATTGGCTACATTTGGATCTACTTTTTTTAGCATTGCGATGACTTTTCCCCTGATCTCTAAAGTTGAGATCTTATCTTTATTTGTACTATTTACCCATTTCTGAACTTCAAGAGCGAGCGAAAAACCATCTTGGGGTTTTAAACCAGCAGCGGTGACAACTCTGGCAATTTTGTCCGGATCAAAATCCTCAACTGAACCGTTTCTTTTGAAAACTTTCACTTTGAGCTTTTTGTTAAAATATTTATAACAGTAAAACTAATCAGTCGCAGTTGAGGCAGTAGGCGACTCCTTGTTTGTTGACAGTAAACAAGACATTTTTTTCAAATATACCATTAGTGTACGTTTTTACTTTGTAGCTTCCAGGTGCGTAAAACACTACCGATTTGTTTACTGTCCAATCAAAGTCAGCGTAATTTGTGCCCTGCTTAGTAACCTCCATGGATTTATGGTCGATGTACCTGCCATTCAGGTACCTAACATATTCAATTTTGGTGCCTACCTGAGGACTATTTAGACCCATAACTAAGTAAACTTGCTTGTCATTGGCTGAAAAAGTATTGGTGGGATTAACCTCCTGGCCCGTTTTTGGGTCTATCCCTTTTGATGTCACGACATATTTAATAGTTCCCGGCTTTTTGCTCCTTGGCAACGGAGAAGCTCGGGTAGAATTGGTTTTTGCTATGTTAGTCTTTGTTAAGAGAGGTTTTTTGAACCTAAAATAGCCCAGGACTGCTACTGCGATAACGGCGACTGCCAGTACAATGAAAATTGGGGCAAAGCCGAATCTGAGAGAATATTGTGATTTTTTTAAAATATTTTTCATTTGTGTTATCTAAATAGACTTAAGATTAATTCTAGGAACCCTCTGTGAGTTGAAGCTCCTTGTACTTGGTTATCTGGTGGAGCAGAATTCCCGTTGTCTGTGTTCGGTTGGCCATCATTATTGTTATTGTTATCTGGCTCTGCATTCTTGTTTTGATTTGCTGGGGAAGCCATATTATCGTCAGGGCTTGGATCAAATGACGGTACTGGTGACTGATTATTGTTCGAATTGCCGGATTGGTCAGCTGATGTTGGTGATGATTTGATATTCAAACCGCCGGATTGATCTGTACTTGGGCTATTTTGTGGACTATTTGTGTTCTGATCTTGTGACTTATCATTGCCAGCTTGAGGTGATGGAGAAGGATTAACTAAAGCAGTTGATTCTTTTGCTTCCGAAGCATCCAATGTTTCTTTTAATTGCGTATTTTTTGCATCACCGTTTTGTGTGGCTTGAGGGGTTTGATTTACCAACACGTCTTGCTGTATTTTTTTTGCTTCAGGATCATTTGCTATTTGTTTTTCACCTTGGGCGACATCTATTGCTAGATCACTTGCGACTGTTTCATCATTTTGAGCAAAACTAAGATTGTGCCAAAAGACACCGATGGTCAATGCACTTAAAATAATGGCAACGAACAGTAATTTTTTGTTTAACATAGATGTGCCACCATAATTTTACTGTAATAGATTGACCGCAATCCGTCAATACTCAATAATAGGATATATGAGCGAAAGCCAAACAAAATTGCCTAAAGGTCTTGAGATAGGCCAAGTCAAGGAGAACCTTGTAAAGTACGGTTCGAATAAAGACAAAAAAAAGGATCTTTCAATCATTAAAATTTTTTTTACGACGGTATTCTCAGTTTTTAACATTGTAATGGGAGTTTTAATTATAATCATGCTTGTCATTGGGCAGAATTCAGATGCGTATTTTATAGGCATTATGGCTTTTTTCAATGCGATCTTTGAGCTATTTCAAAACATAAGGGCAAGGCTTATGGTAAAGAAGTTAAATAAGTTGTCAGAAAAAACTGCTAAAGCTGTTAGACAGGATGAAAATGGGGTCAATAAGACTTTAGAAATTCCCATTACACAGTTGGTTGTAGGCGATGTTGTTTTTCTTGCATCTGGGGATCGGATTCCAGTGGACGGGGAAGTGCTTTCATCGAATTACGCAGAGTTTGACGAAAGCATTCTAACTGGTGAGTCTGACTATTTGCAAAAAAATTCTGGCGAACAGATTCTAGCCGGTAGTTTTATTGTTGCCGGGAGTTGTTATTACAAAATTACTAAACTCCTCAAAGACTCGTACATTCAAAAAATGACTAAAGACGTGGAGAATAAAGAAATTCCAAAAACTCCACTGCAAAGTGATATTAATCAGATCATAAAATATTTAACTTTCTTAACTATATTCTTTTTAGCCCTACTTGGTGCCGATGGGCTGATATCCGAGAAAGCAAAAGCAGAGATAGTCTTGAACTCTTCTGTAATTGTGACTTCACTAGTGCCCCAGGGACTAGTATTGCTTACGACACTGTCTTTCACTTATGGAGCAGTTAAAATCGCGAAACAAAATGCAATTGCGCAAAAACTTAGTGCCATTGAATCAATGGCCGGTACTAAAGTTGTTTGCATGGATAAGACGGGAACCTTAACTAAAAACGAATTGCACCTTAAGGAAATAAAATGGCTATAAATCGGGATCCGAAAAGATTACTTGCGACTTTCGTTAGAAGCGTTTCACAAAAAAACAAAACGATTGAGACGATCGAAAAAACACTGAGCGAAACTAAACCTTATGATGACCTCACGAAAGTAGACGAAATCCCTTTCTCTTCTGAGCGAAAATACAGCGCATGTATATTTGGCGATTTAACACTTATAATAGGTGCCCCAGAAGTTCTACTTAGTCAATCATCTACAGTCTTAAGACAGGTGCAAAAGTTCACTGAGGAGGCTCTAAGGGTTGTGGTTTTTGGCTATATTGACGGGCGTCTAAAGAAGAACGAAAGTAACCTAGCTAAACTTTTTAAACCATTGTCAATGGTAGTGTTTGAAGACCCCATAAGACCTGAAATTGAAAAGATCTTGGCGGAACTTTCAAAAAGTAATATTGAGTTTAAGATTATATCTGGAGATTCCCCGCAAACGGTTGTAGCAATTGCCAATAAAGTCATCAAAAACTTCAAAGCGACAGCAATAACCGGTGATGAGCTTGCCAATTTAGATAAAGAGGCATTTGCCGCTGCGGTTTTAAAAAATAACGTATTTAGTCGTATAAAACCTGCCCAAAAACAAGCAATCGTCAGGGTTCTGAGATCAAAAAAGATCTCAACTGCAATGATTGGGGACGGTGCAAATGATGTTTTGGCAATTAGAGAATCCGATTTAGGAATTGCCATGAATGCCGGGTCTCCCATGGCAAAAGACGTTGCAGATATTATCCTTTTGGACAACTCATTTGGTGTCTTGCCGACAATTTTAAATGAAAGTAAGAGAATTGTTACAAATATACAAAATATCGCCAACATATTTTTGGTAAAAAATATTTCATCAATTTTGACAATACTTATTTTGGGTTATTTGGGCTTAAGGTTTCCTTTCGACCCAAGACACACCGAACTGACTGGAGATTTGATAGTTGGTGTACCGTCTTTTATGCTTGCATTTGACAGGCACAAAACAACCATTTCAAAAGAGGGATTTATTCCAAGACTTTTGTTGTTTTCAGGAATTGTCGGGTTTGTTAATGCAATTTTGCAAACAGTTGTATATGTTTACTATGATCTTGCTGATATAGGTTTAAACTTTCCAAAAACCATGCTTTTGGTAACGGTAATCTTTTTAGGGTGCAATACAGTTATATTAATTTACATGCAATACTATTCGATTGCTGAGATAATCCGAAAAAAAGTGATAATTTTTACTTTCGCGTTAATTTTGATCCAGTTTGTTGGAGCTATGTTGATACCATTTGCAAAAAGTTTTTTCCGGATAGACCAGATTGGTTTCAGAGATTTGGCGATATCTTTCTTTGTGTCAATAATCGGACTTTTGGTTTCTTATATTATCTTGAAAAATTATAATCTTATACGAGTGGATCTTAAACAAGATGAAAATAAAGCAGTTCCGACATTAAATTAAACGAAATAATAATGGTTTTTGACATAATTCATCTCAAACAAATCTTTAATCATAAGAACTTAGAGCTACAAAAATCCGAGGCCGAAATCAAAAATTTATTTAATAAATTATTTTATCTTGGAGGTTTCGTGGGCTCAGTCATACTTTTGCCTCAGCTGATTAGAGTCTGGATCTACCAAGATGTCAGAGGTCTTGCATTACTTACCTGGATGGGATTTTTAGCCGGTTCTATGTTCTGGCTTATGTACGGAATATTTAATAAAGTAAAGCCCTTGATTCTTGCTTACTCAGTCTCAACTATTATTCATCTATTTATAGTAATCGGCATCATGTTATTTCGGCAAAATACTTTATAATTCTGACCGCTTACTAGAAGCGGATAAATTATCTTGAAGCCTAGAATATAAATTCTCCTGACTAAGTATGATGTTGAGTATAAAAAGAATCAAAATATAAAAGACAAATATTTTCGCCGCCAGTAGTTGATCATCATAAAAATTAAAAAATTGGGTAACAAATAACGAAAAAAGGACACCAATTTTAAAAACTTTGTACGCTTTGATTTGAGAATTGCGATAGACCAAAATACCAAAAATTACAATTATTGAACTGATGGTAGACGAAATCAATTTACCTAAATCAATGGGAGACAGACTGAAACCTTCCAGTCGAAAAAACAAACTTATAACATCAATCGCCCTCCAGAAATTATAAATTGAAAAAATGATAAAAAACCCGATTATGCCCCTTGTAAACCATTTTTTCTCCATTATTTTTAAATAAAATCTTTGGATACTTTGCCTAATCCCTTTATGTTCGGCTGTCTCTGGAAATGCGTTGATAATAATACTGGAGAGATTTTTAACTGCCGGATTTGATGGGTCACATTTTTGTAATAAGCTAAGAGCTTTATCGCGTACATTGGGGTTCGCGTGTTCAGTCACAGTTTGTCTTGTCAGCTCAAAAGCATTACTCAAATAATCATTCTGCGACAGATGGTGCCTTTTTTCAAAAAAGTAAAATAAAAGAAAGAGTGTAATAAAAATTAGGTAAATAATGGCAATTGTAGGTTCAAAAAAATAGTTGTTGTCACTCGTTATAAATTTACCCAGCTCATCAATAAATGTCCCAAATCCTATACCAGCTAAAATGGCCACAAAATGCAAAATTGATCTATTTAGGACTGTAAGTAACACAATTATGCAAAAAATCATCAAAAAACCTCCCCAGAGCATATGGGCAATATGCAAACCACCACCACCTATTTGTGGATAACCTGTGAATTCCAGATAGAATCGAATTCCAAGTATTGTGCTAACTGCAGAAATAAGTAAACTTTGAAAATATTCCCAAGCGTCTATGTTTAAAATAAGAAGGTTTTTTTTCATAGTAAGCGTTTAAATTAGTTCATATTTAGCTACTAATTGAGTATTTCACAATCAAAACTAAACTTCAAATGAATTATTTTGCTCTAGAAGTCTTTATGGCCGCGTCGTTTGACAAAGAACTTTTATATTAAGGTATTGTTGAACCAGAATGGTAATACAACTAACTGATGCCAAAACTCTAAAAATTGAGTCCCAGCCGGGTAACTGCGACACTCATTCAATCCTAGTCAATCCGACTAATTACATTCGTTGATATTAACCTTATTGGTTTTCATTCTACCGATTTTGTCCATGCCAATTTTGTTGGTTATATAGATAATCATAAGGATTAGACCTGATTGCGACATAGCCTTCTAACTGTCCTTTTTCAAGATGAGTCATACGAGTATTACTGAACTGCTCACCGCTACACTGATAACCTTTAGCATCCGTTTGCTCACGGGTTTAAGACAAAATCACTCGGCTTATAACCAGGTGCCGCATACGATGCAAAGGTTTGAGGGGTCATATAATCGAAAATGGATAGGTAAACGGTCTTGAAGTCCAATAAGTGAGCTTCGTACGATACGTCTATACCATCTTTGGGACCAATAGTACCAATCAGATCACCGGATTTAACATTACTGCCGACACTTAGGTTGGGCAACAGGTCGATATGGAACAGCTTAATATAATAATTAGAGTTTTTGGCCGAGGCAATATGAACCTGAGTACCGATGGGGGTTTGTTCATTCTCGTTGGCGATAATCGAACCATCAAACGGTGCATAGATATTGATATTACTTTCACCAGGACCGGGAGTGGAGCATTTTGGCATACCGTTTACTTGGTATTGGCCGAGGTTGAAGTAATGCTTCATACTACGGCAGGTTTCACCGTCCCAAGCACCTTGCGAATAATCATGTCCTGCATCAGATCTGAACTGCGAAATGAAAAACACCCTATTGACGTCCATAGGATTCGCTGTGATAGGTGGCACGTCAGCCGGATTAAATTTCGCCAGAAGATTCATGTGTTCAAGATTACCTGGTGTTCCACTTTTGTTCATCCCTTACATCATATTCTGACATTTCTCACGGTTTTCAGGTTTTGTACATGCAGCAATACAATACTCTTGGGAATTGCATCCTAGTGCTTGCATTATTTGCGCAAATTTATCTTGTTTGAGCTGACCGGTAGTTTGAGAAGCATTATTAGAAGAAACTGTTTTATTAGAACCAGAATTACTTTTCATGTTAACATTTTGAATAAGCTAGACAAATCCTATTACAACCAGTAGTAATAGGACGATTCCTAAAATTAGGAACGTAGCAAAACCTTTTCTCACATTTTCAGCATAACAATATCAATAGAATTAGAAAATCAAGGCTAAATCCCGATCTAAAACAACTGATTTATGTTGCTTCAGTTCGAGTAAGACAGAATCAGCTCTCCCTGATTGACATATTCAGGAACCGAGAAGTTGAGTTTGATTATACTCTGGAACGCATAAAGATACTCTACTCATCTCTTGATTTATCGTTATTGGCTGTTTAAATTGTCACATGGGAAACGAATTTTACTTAATAGCAGTAGTCACTTGTTTTTCCTGCGATTCCGTCAGCTCCTGGAAGTAATTTAAATTTTAATTTGTCATTTGAGGAAAGCCAATCTAGCCAGCATACAGCATAAAAAGCCATTTCTTTTGAATCTGCATGCTTCTGGGCAAAAGTCGTCTGATGGGACACAGCATTCGGAGCCCGAAGATCATATACTCCAAAATCCACAGAAACATTTGCAGTTTTTTTAAATCCTACTTCCGTAGCAATAATATCCCCCGCCTTCAGGCTAAATTGTTGAAAAAAATTGTTGGTTCTAGAATCATCTAATTTCGCGGGAGGAAGTGTGTCAGCAACTTTTTGCAGCCCAGTGAAAGGGTGAGCAAATGGTCAAATCTGTAGGAAATCCCACATGGATTTACGAAAAATAAAAGGTGCTGCTCTTCGCCTTGTTCGATGTATCTACTTCCAGATACTAACATTGCATCCATGGGAGCCCGAACCGTAACAGCATTTGTTTTGCTTATTCTGAATCCACCATGAGGCTTATAATCTCCACCTCGTTGTTAGCCTGGATAGAGTATTGAAACAACCCTTGAGGAATCAACAGGGGTCATAAGGTTTATAGGCTCTGGACAGGACGGTGGACGACCCATTGACATCCACTCATTCCCATTAAATTCCCACTGCACTTGAGAATACTTTTCAGTCGTCGTTTTGCTGGAGGTATTCTGATATACATTATCGGATTGCATCGAAGTCTTAGATTCATTACTCTTGAGCAGAAAAAAACCAATCCCCAAAGCTAATATGACAATTGTCAGAGGAATTAGAATTTTAATGAAAATATCATAGCAAACATTATGAGGTTTGGTAAGGAGAACGATGTTGCTATTTGGAAATCTATTTTGAGGAGTTAATTACTCCCCGCGCCTAAAGACAGTATACTGCCTGGTTTTGAGGCTATTTTTAGAACGTTTGAGAACGTCAGTTACATCGGAGAATTAAGGCAAAGATGGCTTGAAATTAAGAAGCTTTTAAAAGGAGGATTAAAGGATGTTTTACCGGCTGCTATGCGCACTGAATAATCTGCTTTTGCGATCGTGCAATGTGATGATATCAAGTTTTTCTTTGGCGGCAACTTTCTTTTTAATTTTTGTTATTTCACTCCTACCGCCACCCAGCTGCTCCAGTCAAAAACAATTTTACCTCGGATCTCACATTTTTTCGCTGTCTCAAATACTGTCTGTTGAATCTCACGACGCTTCGCATCATCTGCTTCTGATAGCGCCTGAACAAGTGGTGGCGCAACAGCAGTCATTACATCCCAGTAATGTTCTGGTGAGTCAAAGGCAACGTGTCCTTTAATTTCTATCTCCTGCACATCCTTCAAACCAGCATCCTTAAAAAGCTGAGTGAGCGTCCCAAATTTAGCGCAACGAAAGGGGGTGGGCGCATCGGGTGGGGGTGGAGACACGGATAGCATGGTATTGATGACGCTACTAATCGTAGTAGCCCACGAGTTTTTGGCGGGTTCCATCCAAGCCGAGAGAGCAACTTTATGGTCAGACTTAAGCACTCGAACCATTTCGGCAACTCCTTCGCTCATGCTAGGAAAGTACATGATACCAAAACGACACATAACCGCATCAAAAAAGTCATTGGGGAA
>Ga0209515_10005621_pt1 | contig 16133 bp, 12 predicted proteins | sample Subgroupgradi54m_FD_187454 | JGI IMG/M metagenome (GOLD analysis project Ga0209515, IMG submission 187454) | Subsurface groundwater microbial communities from S. Glens Falls, New York, USA - GMW60B uncontaminated upgradient, 5.4 m (SPAdes)... ...
CTCCCGCCGCGGTCGCCGCTCGTGCTCGCCCAGAAGGTGCAGGAGCGCCGCCAAGCAGACCAGCGCGAACAGCTCGGGTCGCAGGTAGCGCTGCAAGGGCGCGTGCACGAGCGGCAGCGCGGCCAGGAGCGCCGCGCTGGCCACGCTCAGCCCGGCGCGCTTGCCCTCGCGTGCGAGCAGGAGCACCAGCGCGAGCAGCGCCAGGCTGCGCAGCACGTACACGCCCGGGTAGCCGGCGCGGAAGGCGAGCGCGAGCAGCACGTCGCCCAGCCACGCAGTGTTGGCGAATGGCCGGCCCGCGTAGGTGTGCGAGAACGAATCGGTGGCGGCGATACGGTGCTCGCGCAGCGTCTGCTCGCCCTGGACGACGTGCCAGTGGAAGTCGCCGCTGTACTCGCGGACGAAGCCCTCGCCGAGCGCCAGCGCGACGAGGAGGAGCAGGCTGGCGGCGGCCGCGACACGTCTCGTGCTCACTCGTCCAGACGCCTCCGGCCCGGACAGTACCATCGCGCCTCGCCGCGGTGATCGCGGTCACGCGACATCGCGTGACTTCCGGCCACAGACGGTGATATTCGGCGATACCCGGTGACAGATGCATGGACCCGAGCTGGACGCCAAACCCTCGATAGCACTCGCATGCCGCTCCTGGCACGGCCGCTGCTCCGCTCGACGCCGCGGTGCTCGTTCACCGCGACGAGGTGGCGAATGAAGAGGCGAGACGAGCTCCACAAGTGCGTCCTGCTGGCGGGCACGTTGCTGGCGCTGGCACCGGCCTGCGCGGGCGAAACCCTGGACGGGAACGAGGCGAGCGAGCCGGTGGCCGAGGTCGACCAGGCCATCACCGGCGGCGCGGACGTCTCGATCAACATCCCGCCTTACAACTCGGTGGCCAAGATTCGCTGGATGATCGGGCCCGACATGGCGATGGAGTGCACGGCGACCAAGATCGGCCCGCGCAAGTTCCTCACCGCCGCGCACTGCGTGGAACACATGACGGTCGGCCAGCTCCTCGGCCTGGTCAACAGCCTGGACGGCACCATCGGGCTGCCGGGCTCGATCCTGTTCACCATCTCGGCCTTGCACATGCATCCCTCGTGGCGGATCGGCTTCAACAACTCGCGCTCGCGCGACCTGGGCGTGCTCGAGGTCGGGCAGGACAGCCCCGACATCCCCACGCTGCCGCTGCGCCCCGACTACCTGGCCCCGGGCAGCAACGGCCTCGACGTCGGCTACGGCAGAGACGCCCACCAGCCAGGTGACGGCCCGCACCACAAGCAGGTGGCCGTGCTCGGCTCGCTGTCGCTGGCTCAGTTGCAGGCGGCCAGCCCCGCCAGCGACGAGCTCGACCTGGCCTCGTTCACCACCAACACCATCGCCGGCAGCGGCCCGGATCTCGTGCTCAACAACGGCGACTCGGGCGGCCCGCTGGTGACCAAGACCGCGGCGCGCGTGTTCGAGATCGCGGCCGTGAACAGCTCCGCCGACGGCACGTTCTCGGTCATGGCGCGCGTGACCGGGGCGAGACGGTGGATCCAGTCGCCCGGCGTCAACGTCTTCGCCGACGGTGAGCGCGGCTACTTCCTCAACGGCAAGTCCAACCTGTGCATCGGCGTCGACGGTGCCAGCACCGCCGAGGGCGCGAGCACCGGCCAGTACTACTGCGACGGTCGCCACGACCTGCTCGACAACCAGTTCTGGACCCTGCAAGCGGTCGACAACCCGGGCGAGGGCCAGTTCGAGTACTTCCGCATCGTGAACGGCAAGAGCGGGCGCTGCCTCAGCGTCAAGGACGGCAGCATCGACGTCGGCGCGCGCGTGGTGCAGTCAGCTTGCGGTACCAACCCCAACGCGCTCGACCACCAGGCGTGGCGCTTCCATCAGCTCAACGCGGGCGGGTACCGGCTGCTCAACGCCAGGAGCCAGCGCTGCCTGGGCGTGGATCACGCCAGCATGGCGCGCGACGCCCAGCTGTTCCAGTTCCTCTGCGACGGCTCGCTCAACCAGGACTGGCTGTTCAGCCGCTGACGGGCCACTCTTGCCGGCGAGGCGACGCTGGTGAAGATCTGGGTCGATGCGGATGCCCTGCCGGGCGAGATCAAGGACATCATCCTGCGCGCGTCGCAGCGGCTGCGCATCGAGACGGTCTTCGTGGCCAACAAGATGGTCCAGGTGGGGGTGAGTCCGCTGGTCTCCTTCGTGCGGGTGGCGCAGGGAGCGGACGTGGCTGACGCGTACATCGTCGAACGCAGCGCCGCCGCTGACCTGTGTGTGACCGCCGATATCCCGCTCGCGGCCCAGCTGGTGGCCAAGGGCCTCACCGTGATCGATCCGCGCGGCGACGAGTACTCCGACGCCAACGTGGGCGAGCGCCTGTCGGTGCGCGATCTCATGGCCAGCCTGCGCGAGGTCGGCGTGCAGACGCAGGGCCCGCCGCCGTTCGACGCCCGCGCCAAGCAGAGGTTCGCTGCCAGGCTCGATGCCCTGCTCACCCGGACGCTGCGTCAGAACCGGTGACCTTCTGGACATGGCAAGATGCCGGCGTGAAGAAAGCGCCCAGGACGAAGCAGGCCATCGCGCCCGAGCCCAGGCCCAGGCCGAAGGCGAAGCCGAAGACCCCGAAGGCCGCCCGGCCGCGCGCCGTGGCCAGGAAGATCCCGCCGCGCGCGGACCTCGGTGCGCCCATCGATGGCTGGTTCGCCAAGCAGCAGCCGCCGCTGCGCGCCATCGTCGACGAGCTGCGCAAGCTGGTGCACGAGGCCGCGCCCGAGGCGGTCGGCTCGCTCAAGTGGGGCATGCCGTTCTTCAGCGCGGGCGGGACCTTGTGCGCGATCTCGGGACACAAGGCGCACGTGAACCTGATCCTCCCCGGGCCGCCCGGCACGTATCCGGATCCCGACCAACGTCTCGAGGGCGACGGCAAGACCGGCCGCCACCTGAAGCTGCGCACGCTCGCCGATCTGCCGCGCAAGGAGGTCCGCGCCTGGCTGCGCACCGCCGCGGCGCTGGCACGAAAGGCGTGATCGTCCCCGGCGGCAGCGGCCAGAACGCCACCCGGGCATCGCATCGCGGCGCCCGGCAGGACAGCCGGCGTCAGTGGATCGCCTGGCGCCGGCGCACGACTCTGCGGCCATGACTCGAATGATCCGCGTCGCTGTGTTGCACATCGTGGCATGCGTCGCCGTGGCCGGATGCTCCTCGCCGCCGTCGATGTCGCCCGACGACGATGGCAGCAGCGCCGGGCCCGACGCGGCCCCGCCGCCGACCGGGCCGCCGCCCGAGCTCGGCGATCCGGCGACGCGCCACCTGACCGTGGTGGGTAGCGCGGCCGATGGGCTCGCGCACGTGCGCGACCTGTGGTTCCCGCCCGGGCACCCGGACCAGCTGTGGACCTTCAACGCCGGCATCCACGGCACGGTGATCTACTTCAATCCCGGCACGCCGCAGCAGAGCGTGCAGGTGCTCGTGGATCGCTACGCCGAGCACTTCATGGACACGGTCTCGAGCGCCGCGTTCGGCGCGCCCGGCACCTTCGCGACCTGCCAGGAGTCGCGCGACGACTGGAACGACCAGCCGCAGGCCGAGGACGACTTCATGGGCCCCACGCTGTGGCCCGACGACCTGTCGATCTACTGCAAGGTCGGGCAGGAGTTTCCCTATAGCCCCAGCCGCCCCGAGGGCAGCCACCTCGACATGCTGCACCAGAGCCCGCTGTGCATGGGCATCGCCCACGACCACGACAGCATCTACTGGGCGTTCGACGGCCAGGCGGGCAACATCGTCTACTACGACTTCAAGCAGGACCACGGCCCGGGCGGCGGCGATCACTCCGACGGTGTGATCCGGCGCTGGGTCGACACCCACCTGACCCGCGTGCCTGGCGTGCCCGGGCACATGGCGATGGACCGTCCAGACGGCCTGCTCTACGTGGCCGATACCGGCGCGGGCCGGGTCATGCGCCTCGACACCGCGAGCGGCACGCCGGGCGGACCCATCGACAGCTGGGACGGCGGCCACTACTCGGCGATGAATGGCGGAACCTTCGCGCCCTTCGTCTCCGGGCTGGGCCAGCCCTCGGGCCTGCTCTTCGACGGCCAGCGCGTCTTCGTGGCCGATCATGCAAGCGGCGACATCGTCGCCTTCGACACCGCCGGCCACGAGCTGGGTCGCCTGGCCACGGGCGCGCCCGGCGTCATGGGCATCCGCATCGGGCCCGACCGCAAGCTCTGGTTCGTCGACGGTGACCACGACCGGCTCGTGCGCGTCGATCCCTGACCGGAAGCTACTGCACGCGGTCGAGCGCGGTCAGGGTCCGGTCGAGCAGCACATTGTACGGACCGTAGTAGACCTGCACCTGGCCGGTCGGGTAGAGCCGCAGCGAGTAGTTGTCGATGCCGAGCGGGCCGGCGAGGAACTTGTTCCACGACGACACCGCGAGCTGCAGCGGCGCGCCGGCAACCGCTCCCGCGCTGGCACGGGCGGCCCCCGAGGGATAGAGGTCGAGCGTGATCACGCCGACGCTGGCATCAGTCAAGCGATAGCGACCGGCGGGCAGCGCGCTGGGACGGCTGGCCACCCAGTCCAGCACGTAGGTGTCGGCGCCGGGGTTCGGCCGCGCGCTGGTCTCGAAGCGATAGACGGCCTCGAAGGTCCGGCTGCCCCAGCCCAGGCCCGCGGAGACGACGTTGCGGACCAGCGGCTGCCCATCCATCGTCTCCAGCTCGGTGTCGAGGTAGTCGCCGAGATACAGGCTCGCCTGCGGCTGCTGCGCTCCCCCCCAGGTCGAGATCTGCACGTGCGTGGCGCCGAGGCGCACGCCGTTCTGCCACTGCTCGAGCAGGTAGTTGCCCGCGGGTGCCTCGGCGAGCGCGCTGGGCTGCAGCTGCAGGCCACGCTCCTGCCCGGTCGTCTCGTCGACCAGGAGAACCATCCCCGCCGTGGTCGAGCCGAGCGTGCAGGTGACGTTGCGGTTACTGTGCACGTAGCCCGTCCAGTACGTGCCGTAGAACGCATCCATGGTGCGATTCTCGACGTGCTCGATGGTCACGGTGCGGGTCACGGTGAGCCCGCCGACCGTGCGTGTCTCGACCGTCGTGCCCGGCGTCATGACGCCGATGCGCGCGACCGCGTTCGAGGTGGCGCGGGCCTGGAACTCGTTGCGGATGGCGTCGAAATGGTCGAGCTCCTGGGGCGTGAACGCGTCGGGATTGTCGACCACGGCGTCGAGGTCGGCGATCGAGATCGTGCTCGCGTCGGTGTCGCTGTTGAAGACGAGCTGCGCACGTGACGCGGCAGGCTGCCGCTCGGCGGCGAGCGTGGCGATCCGGATCAGCGGCGGCGGGGTGAGGCCGCCGGGCGGGACGAAGCGATTCTCGACCGTGAGCGCGGCCAGCTCGGGGAAGCGCAGGTCGACGCGCGGCGTGGTCGGCACCTCGAGGCGCTGGAAGAGCACGGGCAGGCGCGCCTTCTCCTCGGCAAAGAGCAGGTTGAAGAACTCCGGCTGCTCGAGCGACACCAGCTCGGCGAGGTCGATGTAGCCGTCGGCAGGCTGGTTGGCCATCACGCCGTCGGCGCGCTCCGCCACCTGGCGCGCCACGCTGTCGAGCGCACCGCTCCAGGCGAGCCACTCGATGCTGCGCCGGCTGGCGTACGAGCGCGCCGCATCGACGCGGGACGAAGGGATGTCGATGCCCGGCACGATCAGCATGGGCGCCTCGCCGACGTCGTGGGGCGGCGGCCACATCGATTCCATCCCGTGGGCCACCGCGTAGGCGAGCAAGCGCTCGAAGGCGCTCTGTCCGACGTAGGGCACGGCGGCCAGCGCCGCCAAGCTGGCCAGCGGCCGCTGCGCGACGATGCCCTCGGCGGCGCGATGGTCGAGGCCGACGCCGCTGTTGGCGTCCAGCAGCGCGAGCGAGAGATGGTTGGCCATCTTGAGGATGGAGCGCGCATTGCGGCTGCCCTCCTCGACGCCGAGCACCACGGGCGCGCCACCCGGGCCCACCTGACCATGGCTCACCGCGTAGGCCAGGAGCAGATCGATGGCGTGCGGCCCGACGTACGGCGCCACGTCCAGGGCGGCGAACGTCGCGAAGGGACGGTGGTCGACGATGCTGGTGGCGGCGCGGCGATCCAGCCCGACCGCCTCGTTGAGCACGGCGTAGGGCTGCAGGTTGGCCACCGTGAGCACCGCGGCCGCCTGCGGCGTGCCGTCCTGGACCACCGCCCGTTCGACGCTGGCCACGTCATCGTCGGTGCTCGCGCAGGCGGCGACGAATGCCAGCGCGGCCACGAGAACCGAGCGCGACCACAGCTGAGAAGGCGCAGAAGCAGTGAGACGCATGATGTCCTTTCGAATGGAGTGCAGAACCGGGCGCTGCCGCGGGGCAAATCTATGCACGAGCGGCCGCGCGCTTTCATCCGCGCAGATGCCGATGGGCCTCGACCCCCGACGCAAATCACGGCGAAATGACGCCTGGCTGCAGCCGGCGACGTCGCGCTACAGGTGGAGACACCTGGCGACCGGGAGTGAGTGAGGCGTACCCATTCGCCTCTCAGACACTGGCCGTCTCGAAGTCACCGCCGCTGACATTAAGACTCTCGTTAGATCTGACGGCGCACTGTCTCGCCCATGATGAAAACAGCGTGGCGAGTGCTCTTCGCGGTCTCGTTCAGCTTCATCTTCATGGCAGCCGGTTGTCAGGACGGCACGGAGGACCCGTCGCTCGGCAGCGACGAGGGCGACATCATCGGCGGCACCACCGACACCGGCGACCCGTCGGTGGTCATGCTGCGCAGCGGCGGCTCGGGCTTCTGCACCGGCACCCTGGTCACGCCCACCGTGGTGCTGACCGCGGCGCACTGCGTCGAGGGCGGCGACACCACCTCGGTCGGCTTCGGCGTGAACGGCTCGTCGACGCCCGCCTCGGTCAGGACGTACCACTACCACCCGAGCTGGAACACCAACGATGTAGGGGCCGGCAATGACATTGCCGTGGTCATCCTCAACAATCCCGTCAGCGGCGTGACCCCGACGCCCATCAGCCGCGGCGGCGCGAGCTCACCGGTCACCGGCAGCAACGTGCGCATCGTCGGCTTCGGCCAGAACAGCTCGACGTCCGGATTCGGCACCAAGCGCACCGCGAACACCACGGTCAGCTCGGCGCTCAGCCGCTTCCTCAACGTGGGCCGCACCGGCACGGAGAAGTGCTTCGGCGACTCGGGCGGGCCCACCTTCTTCCGCGGCGCCGACGGCGTCGAGCGTGTGGTCGGCGTGACCTCGTACGGCAACTCCAGCTGCACCAGCGGCGGCACCGACACACGCGTCGACGCCTACCTGAGCTTCCTCGACCCGTACATCGGCAGCGGCCCCGGCCCCGGCGACACCGTGCCGCCGGTCGCCAACCTGACCTCGCCCGCCAACAACAGCACCGTCGCCGCGGGTACGCGCACCATCACCTTCACGGTCACCGACAACGTGGGCGTCGGCGACGCCACGCTGACCTGGAACTTCAACGGCAAGGTCAGCCCGTGCTCGGCGCCTGCGGCCGGCTGGACCTGCTCGCGCAGCGGCAACACGTTCAACTTCACCGCCAACATCGGCGCCGGCACGCGCACGTTCAAGCTGCAGGCCAGCGACACCAGCGGCAACTCGACCACGACGCCGACCTACAGCCTCACCTTCCAGTAGCCTCGTCGAGCTCGGCGCGCGCGCTCTCCAGCTCGCGTGTCAGGGCGAAGGTCAGCCGGGAGATCGGGCGGTCGACGCGGGCCAGCTTGCGCGTCACCGCCTGGCGCCGGCGCAGCTCGGCCGCGAGCGTGCGCCTGGCCAGCGCGCGCGCGTTGCCCTCGCTGCAGTTGAACGTCGCCACCGCCGTCTCGATGGCAGCGTCGGCCAGCAGGGCTTCATCCAGGTGCACGGCGCGCTCGTCGCTCAGGCGCTGCGTCTCGGCCAAGATGGCGCGGCTGAGTGCCTCGATGGTCGTGTGCTGCGTGCGCAGGCGCAGGGCCAGCTGCTCGCGCGCGAAGCTCGCGGCGGGCGCGCGCGGCTTGCGGCGAGGATCGAGGAATGCATCGCTGCCGGCGCTGCGCGCTGCCTTCTCGCCGCGGGTCAGCAGGTCGGCCGAGACGATGGTGCGCACGCGCGCATCCGCGGGCACGATGGGCGGAAACGGCGACGAGCTGTTCACGTCGATGAGGTGGGTGAAGGCCTCTGCCCAGCAGTGGTCCTCGCCGTAACCGGTGTCGGAGATGCCGACCGAGACCACGCCGGGCTCGCGCAGCGCCGGGTAGCGCGCGTAGAGCTCGTCGAGCTTGGCGCGGCCGGCGTTGATCCGGCCCAGGCTGGGCGGCGTGATGCGGTGCGGGGCGGCGTCGGGGCAGGCGAGCCGACGCAGATCGCAGGGCGCGCTCAGCCGGCCCTCGTGCTCCTCGAGCGACGAGTAGACCACCGCGTCGACGCCCAGCTGGGCGGCGGCGGCCTCGAGCGTGGGCTGAGGCGAGGCGCTGCTGATGATGACGCGCACGCCCGGGCAGCGCTGGCGCAGCCACGCGATGTCCTCCCGCTCCACCGTCTGGTCGGGGCGGTAGCGCTTCCACACCCGCGCGGCCAGCTCGCGCGCCGTCGCCAGCGGCAAGCCGGCGATCCGGTGCATGAGCGCGTGCTGGGGGATGTTCTGGATGGCGCGCACCGGCTCGGGTCCGAAGCGCAGGTAGCTGTGCCGGCGCAGGCGCGGCCAGCGCGGCGCGATCTTGCCCCACAGCAGGTAGAACAGCCCGGGCGGCCCCCAGTGCGCCGTGGCCAGGCGCATGTAGCGCAGCGAGCCGAGCAGACGCTTGCGCTCCAGGTAGATGCGGCCGCCGGTGCGCGCGGCCTCCAGGTCGTCGAGGTACGACGTGCCGTAACTGAGGTGGGCGCAGATCTCCCAGCCGAGCAGCTCGCCCATGTTGCGATCCAGGTGCAGCGTGCGGTCCAGGTCGAACACGACGAAGCGCGTGGCCGGCGGCACGGCGCGCGCGCACAGCTCGCGAAAGTCGACCGGTGCGCCCAGGATGGCGAAGTGATCGACGAAGCGCGTCAGATCACCGGCGTCGCCTGGGCGCTGGGCAAGCGGAGCCTGGACTGACTGCAGCATCGTCAGGAAGGCTAACAGCCGGCCGGGCGCGTGCCTGTCACGGTTCGGTAACGAGAGCGCCTGAGTTCGGTCAGCCCGGCGCCGGCAGGCCTACGAGAGCAGCGACGTCGATGGGGCGGTGACGTCCGAGCTGCTCGGCCGGCGCAGCACGACGTTGCCCTTCTTGGTCTTGATCCATTCGGCATGCAGCGCCGGATCGCGCGCCAGCCAGTGCGCCACCGTACGCCGCTCCTCGGCGGCGACATAGTTGATGCAGTAGACCGCATCGGGCGCGAGCTTGGCCTGCAGCAGCGGCAGTGCCGCGTCGCGCAGCGCGCGCCCCAGGTACAGCGGCGGACCATCGTCGAAGACCAGATCGATGGCGGCGACGCCTTCGAGCGCGCGCGGATCGTGCCAGCGGTAGCTGCGGCCCTCGACGATGACCTCGCACAGCGGCGCGTGCACCACCGTGACCCACTCCGACAGGCCGTGCCGGGCCACTTCCTCGCGCGTGCGCTGCGCGTAGCGTTCGTCGAGCTCGAGCGAGATCAGCCGCCCGCCCTTGCCCAGCGCCTTCAGCTCGTAGCCGATGACCAGCGTCGACACGCCGCTGCCGGTCTCGACCACCACCTTGGGCGCGGTCTCGCGCACCAGCTTGCACAGCAGCAGCGCCGAATCGGGCGCCAGCGCGTAGTCGCGCAGGAGCGGCAGGGGCGCGATCGGGCGCAGCTCGTAGTACAGCGCCAGCGCGGCCTCGCTGAGCGAGCGCGCGTCGTCGATCCGATCCTCGATGCGCCGGTACAGCTGGGTCAAGAGCAGCAGCAGCGCGAAGCCGGCCGCGGCGGCGATGAGCGGCAACGCGAAGCGCCCGGTCAGCTCCATGGCCGCCACACAGAACCCGAAGAACAACCCCGACGCTGCACAGCCTGCAGCGAGCTCCTTGCGCGACATCCCGAGCATGCGCATTACCCCCCGGTAAGATCGGTAGAATCGCACACTCTGGCGCGTCCCACCGGGTGATTCGGCGCAGGTGAGGTTTGCGACTGCTGCTCGCCCTGCGCGGCGCGAGCTACGCGGTCGGGCGCAACGTGGTAGCCGCGCAGGTCACCACCAGCGTCGCGGTCTCGAGCCCGGGCGACGTGGCCTCGACGCGCAGCGCGCCCGGCTCGCGCGCCGACTGCACGATGGCGCAGGCCAGCCCGCCGAAGAGGCGGCGCGTCTTGCCCTTGTCGGCCTCGTGGCTGGAAGGATCGCCGTTGCCCACGCCGATCAGCTTGCCCGCGCCGCTGACCTCGAAGGCGATGGCGCTGTCCGCGGTCGGCACGGGGCGGCCCTGCGCGTCGACGACCGACACGGTCACGACCGAGACGTCCTCGCCGTCAGCGGCGATGCGGGCGCGATCCGCGGCCAGCACGATGCGCGCGGGCGCGCCGCTGGTCTCGTGGCGCACGCTCAGCACGCGGCGACCGTGCGCGTCGTGGCCGTGCGCTTCGAGCGTGCCGGGCGCGTAGGGCACCTTCCACGACAGGTGGCCCAGGCGCTCCATCGTCTTCGCGCCCAGGCTGACGCCGTTGAGCACCAGCTCGATGCGCTCCAGGTTGGAGTGCACCCAGACGTCGATCTCGTGGCCTTCCTTGCCTTGCCAGCTCCAGTGCGGGAACAGGTGCAGCACCGGCTCGGAGCCCCACCACGCCTTGTAGTAGTAGAAGTTGTCCTTGGCGAAGCCGCAGGTGTCCATGATGCCGAAGTGCGAGCTGATGCACGGCCACGCGTAGGGCGACGGCTCGCCGCGGTAGTCGAAGCCGGTCCACACGAAGCCGCCGCTCAGGTACGGCCGGGCCGCGAAGAACTTCCACCAGCCCTCGGCGGTGGCGCCGTAGCCGGGCTTGTCGACGTCGTAGCCGGTGACGTAGCCGCGCTGCTTGTCGACGCTGTACACGCCGCGCGTGCAGTAGGTGCTGGCCACCTCGGTGCCCAGCATGGGCCGGTCGGGGAAGCGCTGGTGGAAGGTCTCCAGGTTCGACTCCGGCCGCTTGGGCCGCTCGTAGTTGCAGCCCTGCACGTCGACCGCGAGCGAGATGCCCGCGCCCCAGCCGCCGTCCATGGCTGCGGTCACCGGCCGCGACGGATCGAGCCGGTGCGCCAGGGCCGCCAGCGTGGCCGCGATGCGCGTGCCGCGGCTGTTGTCCTGGTCGTTCCACTCCTCGTTGGCGATGGACCAGGCGAACACGCTGGGATGGTTGCGGTCGCGCAGGATGAGCCGCTCGAGCTGGCCCAGGCCTTCCTCGGTGGGCGTGAACAGGCGCGTCTCGTCGAGCACGAGCATGCCCAGGCGGTCGCAGGCGTCGAGCAGCTCGGGTGTGGGCGGGTTGTGCGACGCGCGGTAGGCATTGGAGCCCATCGACTTGAGCTTCTCGATGCGGAAGGCCTGCAGCCGATCCGGCAGCGCCGAGCCGACGCCGGCGTGGTCCTGGTGGTTGCACGTGCCCTTGATGACGAGCGGCGCGCCGTTCAGGAAGAAGCCCTTGCCGGCGTCGAAGTGAACCGTGCGGATGCCGAAGCTGGTCTCGTGGCGATCGACGACGGCGCCCTGCTGCTCGACCGTGGTGACCAGGCGGTAGAGCGCGGGCGTGGCGGGCGACCACAGGGCGGGCGCGTGCACGTCGAGCGCGTGGGTCACCTCGGTGCGCGCGCGCGCGGCCACCGCGACCGGCGCGGCCGTGCTCGTCGCCACGACGCGACCCGCGCCGTCGAGCACCGCATGGGTGACGCGGCCGGCGGCCTCCTCGTCTCCATGGTTGTCGAGCGCGGTGACGATGGCGAGCGTCGCGCCGGCGCGGGTCAGCGCCGAGGTCACGAAGGTGCCCCAGCGGGCCACGTGCAGCGGGCTGGTCTTGACCAGCCAGGCGTGACGGTAGATGCCGGCGCCCTCGTAGAACCAGCCCTCGCGGCCGGTGGCGTCGACGCGCACGACCAGCACATTGGCAGCACCGTAGTCGACGATGTCGCTGACGTCGTATTCGAATGGCGCGTAGCCGCTCAGGTTGCGGCCCAGGTAATGGCCATTCAGGGCCACGACCGCGTCGCGGTAGACGCCGTCGAAGCGCAGGAACAGCCGCCGGCCCGCGTCGCCAGCAGGAATGTTCAGCACGCGCCGGTACCAGCCAATGCTGGTCTCGGGATAGGCACGTCCGAGTGGCTTGGAGCCGAACTCGATCAGCTCCTCGACATTGTCGCGGAATGGCAATTCGACCGCCCAGTCGTGGGGCAGGTCGACGCTGCGCCAGGCCTGGTCGTCGAAGTCCGTGCTCGAGGCGCTGAACAGGTCGCCCGACTTGGCGAACATGCGGCCGCGTCCGTAGCCGAGGTCGTGCTCGAGGTCACTGGCGTTGCCGAGCCGGAAGTGCCAGCCGAGATCGAGCAGCAGCTGCTCGCGCGGTGCCCGGCCGCTCGCGGCCAGGCTGGCGCCCGGGCCCGCTGCAGGTGCGGCGACGCCGGCGCGGCGGGCCGGCACGCAGCCGACCCCGGGCAGGAACGACGCACCCGCGGCGGCAGCGCCGGCCTTGAGCACGTCACGACGGGTCCATCTTCGCACCGGGCAGCCCGCCGCTACTCTTCGGCCTTCTTCATGGCCTTGTCGACGTTCTCTTCGTGCTGGTCGTTGACCTTCTCGACCTGGTCCTTGTACTTGTCGGGCGTGACCGCGTGGCCGGGATCGGTGTACACCGCGCCCGCGGCGGGGTTGGCGCACTTCGAGCCCAGGCAGCGCCAGCCCTCCGGGCAGTCCTTGTCGACCTCGCAGGTGTCGGGCGGCTTGACCGGCGGCGGGGTCGGCTTCGACTTGCCACACGCGGCGGCGAGGACCAGCAAGATCGCCAGGATCGAGGTGCGCATGGTCGGCGAGCATACATGAGCTCCGGCGCGACACGCGCCGCGGCCGTGCCGAAAGCCACCGTCAGGCGAGCCAGCATGCTTGCCAACCTTGACAGCCATGCACGGGCAGATTAAAGGTTTGGGCCGGGATACTTCCATGACGTGGTCGCTGCACACTGTCCGTCTTGCTCACCTCGATTCGGGAATCCGGATCGAGGACGTGCGGGCGCGCGCGTGCGACTACGCCTGGCTGTGTTTCACGCCCAAGGCTGAGTAGCCCGCGCGGAGCTGCCCGGGCCGGTGCTGCCGGGTCTCGCAAGGGACCCGACGCTCCGGCCCGCGCTCCGACGCGGGTGCGCCGCGTTTCGGGCCAGCTCGGCTGGCCGTCCACGGCAACGTCCACACGCGAGGTCGGTATCGGCCTCGGCGTGACTGGCATTTTCATGCTCGGGAAAGATTCGTCATGACCAGATCGTTCAGCATCGAAAGGATTCGCAATCTAGGCATCATCGCGCACGTCGACGCCGGCAAGACCACGCTCACCGAGCGCGTCCTGCTCTACACCGGGCGCATCCACGCCATGGGCGAGGTGCACCAGGGCACGGCCCACACCGACTCGCACGCGATCGAGCAGCGCAAGGGCATCACGATCCTGGCGGCGGCGGTGACCTGCGACTGGCAGGACCACCGGATCCACCTCATCGATACGCCCGGCCACGTCGACTTCACCATCGAGGTCGAGCGTTCGCTGCGCGTGCTCGATGGCGCGGTGTGCGTCCTCGACGCGGTCGCCGGAGTCGAGCCGCAGACCGAGACGGTGTGGCGGCAGGCCGACCGGCACCGCGTGCCGCGCCTGGTGTTCGTCAACAAGCTGGATCGTCCGGGCGCCGATCTCGAGCGCTGTGTCGCCCAGCTGCGCGAACGCCTGGGCGCGCGTCCGGTGCTGCTCAACTGGCCGATCTTCGACGGTGAGCAGCTGGTCGGCGTCATCGACCTGGTCGAGCAGCGCGCCCTGTACTGGCAGTCCGCTGACGGCGCGGCGTACCAGACACGCGCGCTGCCGGCTCCGCTCTCTGACAACCTGAGACAGGCTCGTCAGCACATGCTCGAGGTGTGCGCCGACGAGGACCCCGCGCTGCTCGAGGCCATCGTGCACGAGCGCGAGCTGGCGCCTGCGGCCATCCGCGCCGCGCTGCGCCAGGCCACCGTGCGCGCGCACATCGTGCCGGTGCTGTGCGGCTCGGCGTACAAGAACCGCGGCATCCAGCCCCTGCTCGACGCGATGGTGGCATTCCTGCCCTCGCCCCTCGATCGCGGGCCGGTCGCCGACGTGACCAGCGGTGCCACGCGCGCACCGTCGCGCAGCGAGCCGCTGGCGGCCCTCGGCTTCAAGGTCGTCTTCGACGACCACGGGCAGCTGACGTTCGTGCGCGTGTACAGCGGCGTGCTCGAGAAGGGCATGACCGTGCGCACGTCGCGCAGCGGACGTACGCTGCGCGTCGGCCGCCTGGTGCAGCTGCTCGCCGACAAGCGCGAGGAGGTCGAACGCCTCGAGGCGGGCGAGATCGGCGCCATCCTGGGCGCGCCCATCGCGAGCGGCGAGACCCTGGCCGATCCCGGCCATCCGCTCACGCTCGAGTCGATCGTCGCGCCCGACGCGGTGATGCGCGTGGCGCTCGAGCCGCGCACGCGCGACGATCGCGAGCGACTGTCGCTCGCGCTCGCACGCATGGTCGCGGCGGATCCGTCGCTGCGCCTGGAGAGCGACGGCGAGACCGGCCAGGTCCTGCTGGCCGGCATGGGGCAGCTGCACCTCGACATCGCGGTGGAGCGGCTCGCGACCGAGCACGGCGTGCACGTGCACAGCGGCCGGCCGCGCGTGGCCTACCACACCACGCTCGGCCGCACCGTGCGGCGCGACCTGCGCCACGTCAAGCAGAGCGGCGGCCCCGGGCAGTATGCCCACGTGGTCATCGAAGCGGGTCCCGCCCCCTCGGGCGCTGGCTTCGTGTTCGAGGACCGCGTGCGCGGCGGGGCCATCCCGCGCGCCTTCATCGGCGCGGTCGAGGACGGCGTGCGCGAGGCCATGTCGGAAGGTCTGCTCGGTGGCCATCCGGTCGTCGACGTGCGCGTCGCCCTGCTCGACGGCTCGACGCATGCCAAGGACTCCAGCGAGCTCGCGTTCAAGATCGCGGGCGCGATGGCGTTCCGGGCGGCGGCGGCCGAGGCGGCACCGGTCGTGCTCGAGCCCATCATGCGGCTCGAGGTCACCTGCCCCGACGCCCACGTGGGGGCGGTGGTGGGCGACCTGGGCCGCCGACGCGGCCAGATCGTCGATCTCGACCTGCGCGGCGCCGAGCGGGTCATCCGCGCCGAGGTCCCGCTCGCCGAGACCTTCGGCTACGCGGGCAGCCTGAGCGGCCTGACCCACGGCCACGGCCGCTTCGTGCTCGAGCCATGCCGCTACCAGCCTGTCCCCCTCCCCGCGCGCGCCAGCGCGTCCCAGGGCTGATCGCCCCCCGGGCCCGACGGATCCTCCGTCGGGCCCTTTTCATTTGCCGCTCGCGGCGCCCGGATGCCGCTCGTCTTCCCATGCTGCGAGGAACTGGTAGGATCGACTGCAGCGCGGCGTCCAGACCGGCTTCATCCGCAGCATGAATAGAGACGAACTCATCCAGCAGCTCATGGGGACGTTCCTGGAGGAGCTCGAGCAGCTGCTCGGGTCCATGCGCCTCGATCTCCTGGCCCTGGCGCAGACGTCGCCGCCGCCGGACCAGCAGCAGCGGCTCGAGCTGTGCCACTCCCTGTACCGTAGCGTGCACAGTCTCAAGGGCGCCGCGCGCTCGGTGGATCAGGACCTCATCAGCTCCGCCTGCCAGCTGCTGGAAGAGATCCTGCCCGGTCCCAGGAGGGACCCGGGCACCGTCCATGAGCACGAGATCGACACCGCAGCGGCGCTGCTCCCGGGCGCGGTCGAGGCGTTCGTCGACGCCGGGCGAAGGCTCGGCCTGGGCGAGAGCCTCGAGGGCGCTGGCGGCAGCGCCGGCGAGGCGCCGATCGCGCGCCTGGTGCGACAGCTCGAGACGCGGAGCCCACCGCGCGTCCGCAATCCTGGCCGGTCGATACCACCCGCGGCGTCAGCTGCGCCCG
>Ga0209515_10005622_pt1 | contig 16133 bp, 14 predicted proteins | sample Subgroupgradi54m_FD_187454 | JGI IMG/M metagenome (GOLD analysis project Ga0209515, IMG submission 187454) | Subsurface groundwater microbial communities from S. Glens Falls, New York, USA - GMW60B uncontaminated upgradient, 5.4 m (SPAdes)... ...
GCCGAGGCTCTCTATGACACCGTCACCGTCTATCTCGTTGATCGTGAAAACAATCCCACTGCGAAACGACCTCTGGAAACAAGATATGATTGGACATCCTCACGCTCGTCTGGCGGTGGCTTCGTGTTTCTCGGTGGCTTCGGCTCGGTCGGCGCGAGCGTGGAGGGGTGGGATCCGGAGATTGAGTTCGGTGATTTGGGTTGCGTTCTTTCCTCCCGCTAGTGTGCCCCGCGCAAATCTTAACGGGATAAAGAGTATTGGACACTTAAACACTTAAATTCTTGGACACTTGGCTCTAAATTTTTTTAAAAAAAGAACCTCGTGAGTAGAAACTCACGAGGTAAAGATTTTTTCGCCGATTATGATCGGAACACATCCGAGCGCGAAGCCGATCATGATTGCAGGCAGATGCGTGAGCGCAATGAAGCCCACAACGAGATACTCGAGGAGTACCCACAGGCCGCCGATCGTACTGCCCCAGATACACCCGAGTCCACTTTCGGCAGGATCACCATCGGAGCACACATGATTCATGCGCAGGCTGTGTTCATGTGCCGGTCCCCATGATCCCATGAACTCGGGGACATCAGGGCGCCACACATCAGGCTTCCACGCAAGCATCAGACTGATTCCGAGAAGTGCGGCAATGGCAAGAATCCATTTGCGCATGACTATTTCTTCCCGCCACAGAGTTCGCGCAAGCGTTCGGCAAGCGGAAGCACCTCGAGCACCTGCGTCCCGTTCCACGTCACCTTGTAGGTGTAGCGAAGCAGAGCGTCTTCCGGATCAGGCACCGAACCTGATGGTCCGACATGCAAAACCGTGAGAACAGCTCCTGCACGCGCCAATTCTTCTTGCCACGCCTCGAGTGCCGCGCGCTCGGTACGCGGAATCACCACATCAAGAATCACTGCCGGTTGCGCTCTTATCTGCATCGGTTTTCTCCTTTAAGCGGGGTTTACCTTAAATCAATAACACACAAGTATAACACATTTTAGGCATCTTGTCAACAGGAACCCTCTTTTTATGTCATTGCGAGGAGTCGCACGACTTGTGGTGAGCGCAGCGAATCCACGAAGCAATCCCGAGAATGGGCATACCTCCTTTATTTCACGGGATTGCTTCGCTTCGCTCGCAATGACGGTTCATATTTGTACCGATTCATAATTCGATTCCCATCATAATATGGATTTATCAATAATTATTGTTAATTGGAATGTCGGGCATCTCGTGAAGCAACTTCTCGAGTCGGTTTTTCAGTATACTTCGGGGATTTCTTACGAAGTTTTTGTGGTTGATAATAATTCAAGCGATGGATCGGTTGCCCTGATACGCGCCGCGTTTCCGCAGGTGCAGGTGATTGCAAACAGCGATAATCGCGGATTTGCGCGTGCGAATAATCAAGCGATTCGCGAGAGTGGGGGAGACTTTGTTCTGCTCCTCAATCCGGATACCGAAATATTTGATAATTGTTTGGGCGAACTCACCGTGTGGATGCGCGCACATACTGACGCGGGTATTGCGAGCGGCATGGTATTAAATCCCGATCACACGCTTCAGCGCACCATTCGCCGATTTCCCGAGATTTTTTCGCAAGCCATGATCTTACTCAAATTACATCATCTCTTTCCCCGATCCCATGCCGTTCTACGCTATTTTGCGCTTGATTTTGATTACACGCGTGAACAAGAGGTGGATCAGGTGATTGGCGCCTTTTTCTGTATTCGCCGATCCGTGATAGAAAAAATAGGACTTATGGACGAGCGTTTTTTTCTGTGGTACGAAGAAGTTGATTATTGTAAATCCGCGCGCGAGGCTGGATTCAAAGTAATCTACACTCCGTCAGTCTCCCTAATTCATCACGGCGGCGAAAGTTTTGCGCAGGTTTTTGCGCTTCGAAAACAGCGCTATATGAATCAAAGTTTACGCCTCTATGCGCGCAAACATTGGGGGCGTGGCGCGTACTTATTTTTCTCGATACTTTCTCCCGTCAGTTTATTTCTCGCGTGGCTTGTCGGTCTTTTTCACATTAAACCGACCGCATATAAAAGAATCGTATGAAAATTGACAAAACCCTTTTTTGGAATACGCTCCTCGGCATCACCATCATCGAAATATGTTCGCTTGCGGCGTATCATTTCCATTCGCCGACACTTCAGATTATCGGATGGGGCGCCGTATTTTTGGGCACCCTTGTTCTTTCGTTGTGGAATATCGAGTACGGGGTTTTGATCGCATTTACCGAGCTCTTCATCGGTTCGTTTGGGCACCTCTTTCAACTTCCGCTAGGAGACTCACCGATCGCCATCCGCATCGGTATTTTTTTCGCGATTCAAATTGCCTACAACACCATACTCATTACTCATTTTTTGCGCCAGTGGACGGGGCATCCTTTTTTTGTTCGTCTCCACCGATTTTTTCAAAAAGGGTTGCACGATTCGGTTATCCTTACCTCTTTTTTTCGCGGACCTTATTTTTATCCCAACGTGGTGCTGACCGTGGCACTTGTGCTTGCGGCGCTCGTGGGATTTACCAAACACAACGCGATGACCAATATTTTTCATGATGCGGACGCCTATGTGGTGTTCGCCTATTTTCCGATCGTCTGGGCGGCGCTTCGAAGTCAAAAAAGTCGAGAACGCATCGCTACTATTTTTACTGCGTCACTTGTATGGTTTTTGGCGCAGACGGCGCTCGTGCTTTTTATCTTTTCCCATCGCCTTCGTGAGCCCATGCAAGCACTCTACGTATGGATTCGTGATGCGCGAATCGGCGAAATCACGATCATTGCCGGTGATTTTTATCGCATCTTTTTTCAGTCATACATCTACGCGCTCATCGCGGTTTTTATTTTTGCGAGCATGATTATCTTTCGCGAGAAGGAGCCCCCTACGCGCCGTGGTGCACTCTATTTTTTGGCCATCTCTCTCTTTCTGCTCCTCGTCAGTTTTTCGCGAAGTTTTTGGTTTGGTGGCGCGATCGCCACACTGGCGCTCGGAGGAACGCTCTTTTTTTTCAAGAAATCAACACGTATCTGGAGGGGACTTTTACGTTGTGGTGGGGGATTTTTGATCGCGATTGGTTTGCTTTTTGGCATCGTCAATTTTCCGATTCCTTACAAAGGACCGCCGATCTTGCTTGCCGATCTTTTTGCCGGACGCGCATCCGCGCTTTTTGGCGAAGCCGCCGCCGGCAGTCGTTGGCACTTACTGCCGATCATGTGGAACGAAATAAAGAAATCACCCGTCCTTGGTTCCGGATTTGGTCATACACTCACCTACATCACCGATGACCCGCGCTATCGTGCAGAAGATGCAAGCGGCGCACGCACCACCTACGCGTTTGAGTGGGGCTACCTTGATCTGTGGTTGAAATTGGGTGTTGTCGGTTTGCTTGCCTACGGTTGGCTGATTGCTCGGATACTTCGCCATGGTTGGATGACTGTGATTAAATGTCAGGTGTCAGATGTCAGGTGTCAGGTGTCATACGGCTTATGGCTCGGCATGATCGCGCTTCTCGCCGCACACTTTTTCACCCCCTACTTAAATCATCCGCTCGGCATTGGTGCCCTCATTTTGGCGGCCGCGTGGTTCGAATCACCAGAGATCGAGGTTTAACCTCGTTCTGCCACACGAGGTTAAACCTCGTAGTCGAGAAATGTCTTATTTTAGTCACAAATAAGCGTCTTGCTGGCGCGCTTATTGACTTTATCCACAAAATGTGGTATTATACTCCGTTGGATTGTAATGTAGTTTAACCCGTAAAGGAGGCCAAAATGGCCAGAGTTTTTACACACCAGAGCGTGGACATTGATGCCGCAACATCGGTGGCCGCGTGGCGGAAGTTCGTTGACCCAGAAGCTGAAATTGTATTTGTGCCCGCGAACTTTGACGGAAGTGAGATGCGTGACGGCGACGTCGCGCTCGATCTCAATGCCGGCGGTCGTGGCATCAAGGGTCATTACGATGGCACGGTGGTCAATTCATGTCTTGCGCTCATCGTGCATGATCATTGCACCGAAAGCGACAAACGTGCACTTGCGCCACTCGTGGAGTTTGTGAACGCGCAAGATGCTCATGGGAGCGCCTACAGGCATCTCGTGCCCGGCATGGACAAGCGCGTGCACAACATTTTGATGCACTGCGGTTTGAACTCGACTTTGCGAACGCTTCAGAGGATTTTTCCGAACGATGATCGAATCGTCGTTGACCGTATGAGCGAGATCTTCACTGGACTTCTCGCGATCGGACGCGGTGAGGTGAATACTGAATCGCATCTCGATTTCGTTGCGTCCGTATGGGCGTGGCGGCGGCTCCTGAAAAGGACGGCAACGCTCGAAGAGATCCGCACACGCATTGCGGCCGACCGTCGCGACGGTCACTCGTGCTTCACGAGTCTTGTACTGAAGTCTGACACGGATTCCATGGAAGCGCTTATGTCGCTCATGTCGTTTGTTGATGTGAGTGCGTCAGGTGATCCCTTTCGCCATTTTTTGCCGGAAGCGACGGAACACGCACTCACGGTCATTTCGCGTTGTGGCCTTCCCGAGGTCGTTCGCGCGATTGAGTTTGTGGCGAACGGGAACGAGGAACAGTTTTTTTCGCGTACCGCCGAAGTTTTCGACGGTATGTGGCAGAACGGCAAAGGGAGACGCGCCGCCGAGGAAGAAGCGGAAAAGTTTGCGCACGGTGAAGTGTACGAAGGCCGTGTCGTTGTCGTGCGTAATCCACGCTCAATTCCTACAACCATCACCTTGCTCGAGGAATATCGGTTCGAGGCGGTGGTGTTTGTTGATGGGATGAACTTGGGTGTGGTGCGACGAGGTGATCTTGCGACACGCATGGATCATCCGAAGATTCGCGCGGTGGTCGAGGGTGAAGAAGGGTGGTTCTTTCATCTTGCAGGATTCATGGCGGCGCGCGGAACGCGCAAGTCGCCGGCAAAGACACTATCGCGCGTGGATCCCACCGCACTCGTGCGTGCCGTGCTCGAGGTGCTCAAAGAAAAGAATCCCGAAGCGGTCCACGCCGCATAGGGATGAACAAAAAGAAAGGAGACTGTTCATGAGTGCACGGATTAATATCGAGGAAAGTTTGCGTTTGATTCTTCGCACTGAACGTGATGAGGAAAATGTCCGGTGTCGGGTTCGGGATTTGTTTCGAGACTGGGACAAAGTGGTCGTCGGGCCACTTGTCTTCTGTGAGAAGGAAGGACGAAACTTGTCCAAACGATCCGCTATCATGGGGTTTCGTGACGTGAACGGGGCGTATGTCGAACTTGTTGTGGAAGAACAACTGTTCATTCACAGCGGTTCGTGCGGATTGTTTGGTGGCGGATGTGTGTGCACAGACGGTTTCCCCGTAGTGCACGCCAGTCTGTCCACCCAACCGTCATGGCCGCCTTTGGCGACCGAACATCAAGGTAAATGGTACTGACTTCAATCGAAAACGACCCCCCGCGGGGTCGTTTCTTTTGTTCTCCCCCTTAGGGTAAGGGGGAGATGTAAGACCGAGGGGGTTATGCAGACAACATAAGTTCGCTTCGCTCCTTGCCTCGCGTCCTCGTTCGGAAGTCCCAAAGCTACGACGCTTTGTGACTTCGCTCACTCCTAGCGAGGTAACTCCCCTCGCCCCTCTTACCTTAAGAGGGGAAGAGTTCGTACGACACAACATAACTCCCCCTCGTCCACCTCTTACCTTAAGAGGGGGCAGATCAGACCGACCTCTCTCCCCCTTGGGGCAAGGGGGAGACGTAAGACTTGAGGGGGTTATGTAGACAACATAAGTTCGCTTCGCTCCTTGCCTCGCGTCCTCGTTCGGAAGTCCCAAAGCTACGACGCTTTGTGACTTCGCTCACTCCTAGCGAGGTGGCGTCGCTTCGCTCCTTGCCTCGCGTCCTCGTTCGGAAGTCCCAAAGCTACGACGCTTTGTGACTTCGCTCACTCCTAGCGAGGTAACTCCCCTCGCCCCTCTTAACTTAAGAGGGGAACAGAATTCGTACCCAGTCTGATGATATTTGGGTAGCCGTGTAGAAAATCGGTGGCGGACATGGGGCGTTTGCCTTCGGGTTGCACCTTTACGATTTCGAGGGCACCGGTGCCACAGTGGACTGCGAAGCCGGTGGGGGTTTGGAAAATAGTTCCCGGTTGAGTGACGGAATGTGAGTTTAAAGATTTAAGTTGTACGATGTGGGCTTGCAAAACTTTAATCTTAAATCTTAAATCTTTAGTTTCAAGTTCAGTCCACGTTCCGGGCCACGGATCATAGGCGCGAACCATTCGCTCGATTTCTTCCGCCGATGCGTGCCAATTTATTTTTCCATCTTCTCGCGTCAGAAGTTTTGTGGATGTTGCATCTGCGTGATTTTGTGCGCGCGGCGTCATTTTTCCCGCAATAAAATCAGGAAGTGTCGTCGCGAGTAACTCTGCGCCGAGCGTTGAAAGTTTTTTGGTGAGTGAGTCACCCGTTTCATCGGGTGCAATCACCACGCGACTTTGGGAAATGATAGGGCCATGGTCAAGCAGTTCATCAATCTGCATCACGGTGATGCCTGTTTCAGTTTCTCCATTTTTTATGGCCGCCGCAATGGGAGACGCACCGCGATATTTCGGCAGAAGTGATGCGTGGACATTGAGCGAGCCGAGTCGTGGAATATCGAGAATTGCCTTGGGTATGATTTGTCCGTATGCGGCAACAATAATGAGATCAGGATTCAAAGCGCGAATATGCTCGATGGTTTTCAGATCACGCGCTTTTTCCGGTTGGAATACCAAAATACCGCCGGCTAAAGCCGCAGTTTTTACTGGCGGGGGAGTGAGTGTATGTTTTCTACCGACGGGGCGATTCGGTTGAGTGATAACTTCAATAATATCGAGGCCATATTTTGTGAGTGCCACAAGCGACGGAACAGCAAAATCCGGCGTGCCCATGAAGATTATTCTGGTTGGGGTGGCGCCGGAGTGGGTCATAGATTTGCTCGACATTCGAGGTTGCAGAATCGAGGTCACACCTCGAGAAGATTAAAAACCCGAGGAGTGACCTCGCTAGATGCGCGGCTCGCGATCCGTGATCGGAAATACTTCCTCGGCTTTGTCGGTAAAAAGAATACCGTCCAAGTGATCAACTTCGTGTTGGATTATGATGCCGAGCAGTTTGTCGGAGGTGATAGTTATTTTTTTACCTTCGCGATCGAGTGCGCGCGCCGAGATCTTGCGATGACGTTTCACCGTTCCGTACTTGCCGGGAATGGAAAGACAGCCTTCTTCGCTCAACACTTTGCGCAATGATTTTGAAGTAAACTCCGGATTCATGAGTGCGAGCGGTTTATGATCACCCATTTGGGCGATGAGTACGCGCTTTGAAACGCCAATTTGTGGCGCCGCAATACCAATACCGCGCGATGCGTACATCGTTTCTATCATGTCATCAATTAATTTTTGAAATTCAGGTGTGGTAATTTCGGCAACAGGCACGGGTGCGGCTTTTGCGCGAAGAGTAGGATTAGGATCGGTGAGGACGGGATAAATCATAGGTATAATATGAAAGCATGAAAACATTAAAATACACCGATTTGCTTTAATGCTTTAATGAATTCAGTATATTACAACAGGGAGGCGGGGTCAAGATCAATGATAATATCATCCGGAAGCGTCGCAAGAGTGGGCTCGATGTGAGAAATGGCGTCATGGCGAAAGCGGAGTACGATATACATACGAGCGCGACCGCGTACCACAAAAGGAGCGGCGCGGTAGGGGGTGCTGATCTCGATCGTGGGGTTGTCTTTTAATGTTTCACGGAGCTTCGTGAAAACAGTATGCGCTTGTTTTTCAACAATTGTAGGATTTTTATCTTGAAAAATCAATTTTGCCATGCGATAAAAAGGGGGATAGTGAAGCGTTTTTCGATCTTCGAGTTCAGCGTCAAAAAAAGCAGATTGGTCGCGCGTCACATTCCATACCGGAAGCTCCGTGAACGATGTTTGAATGATGAATCGCGTATATTCATTGTTCGCGAACGATGCACAATCGGCAAGAAGGGATGATAATTTTTCAGTGCTTTTGAAATCAGGACGAAAGAGCATGCTGTCCGCGTCAACAATGGCCACAAGGTCAAAGGGGGGTGTGGCTACGTTTGATTTCAAATTATTTATGAGACCCACTGAACCGATCTCGACGTTGCGCATCGCATCGCCCAGCGCATCACGCAGTTCATCTTCCACCCGTTCGACGCCGACGCCATGACTGATAAAATGAGCGCTGTGGCACGTGGGGCAATCAAGCGGCATCGGAGATAGTGCGCGACAGGTTGGACAACGGAGATTCGTGCGATGCGCCGCAAGCGCCACATCGCATGTCGCACACCTCCAAAGATAGTAACAATCATGACATCGAAGGGTGGTGGCACGTCCTACACGAGCAACAAAAAGGAGCGCGCGTGAGGATTCTTTGAGCGCGGAAAGAAGTTCATCAGTGATCGAGGTGCGATTGCCGGAGCGCCAATGGTTTTTGAGATTGAGGATGGTAACGCGTAACTGGTAACTCGTAACGGGTAACTCGTAATTTGTAATTTGTAATTTGTGATAGGTGTTGAGGGTGGGTAGGGTGCCGAGGCGGATCACGGATGAATTTGTCGCGCGTGCAATCAGAGGAAGAATAAGGCGTGCGTCATAGCGTGGATTTATGTCCTCCTGTTTCCACTCGGGGGCCGTTTCGTCAACAAGTATGTAGGTGCTCCCGTGTGGAGGCTCAAAAAACAGTGCGCTTCGTGTGCCCATTAAAACGGGAATCTCACCGCGTTCGAACTGTTTCCCCAGAGCATACTGCGCGATTTTTCCGAGATCTGCAGGTGCGTAAGAAACAGGTATCTTATTTTCAGTAAAGTAACGTGCGAAGTTTTCCGCTTGTTCGCGAAGAGGAAACAGTATGAGAAGCGTTTTTTTGTGTGCGATCGATTCGGTAATGGTGTTTGCAAGATATGTTTTTAAGAGATCGCGGTGGGGGATCGTGATAAAAGTATCTGTCGGGGTGGAGGCTCGATCCCCGGTAGGTATCAGCCGGGGGTCGAGCCTCCGTAGGTGTCGAGGCACCTCCGGCAATGCGCCTCGCAAAAAAAGTCCTGGTGCTAGACACAGGTTTTTTGCAATAGCACACAAGGTTTCTAAAAAAGGCGCTGTCACAATCGGTTCGGGATCATCTATGCGAATAATTTCTGCGATGCGCGTAGAAGAGACATCGGAATTTGTTTTCAATTTGAAAATAACGCCGGCGACCGGACGTTTTCGAAAAGGGATGGTAACGATCATCCCTATGCGTAATGTGGCGCGGAGTGGTTCGGGAATCCGGTAATCAAAAGCCGTTCGCGAGCGCGGCAATCGTAGAAGCGGAATCACTTCAGCGTATCGTGCGTTTTCTGACATAGCGCGTACCGGCAATAATAACGAGAATGGTGAGACCGCCGAGAAGATTCATAAGTAAATCGTTTGCCGTGTCGCGGCCATCTCCCAAACGGTTGGTAAAACTGAAATAATCTTCAAGATATTCTTCAATTTCATAGAGCACGCCAAAGATGGTTGCGATGCCGAGCGCGTAGGAATAACTCAAATGAGTAGGATGTTGCCATGCATGGCGGTGTGATACGAGGGTAAAAACAGTAAGCATGACGAGGGTAAGAACGGCACCGCCCGTAAAATGCGCGACCTGATCATACCACGACCAACGACTGTACCAATGAGCCATATCACCAAAGGCGTCAATCCCTGTTGATATAAAAGCGATGGGCCAGATAAAAGAAGGGAGTGGCACGTGAATTTTTTTTGTAAAAAATTGATTAGTGATTTCAAGTCCGGCGAATACACCTATGCCCGTCAAGGTGAGTCCAAACCAGGTGAAATCAAGAGTAAAATGAAAAATACGAATGTAATTCGCAATTTCAAAAAGGATAAGAAGTACGAATGCGGCGCGAGCAATAGTTTTGGTCACAATTCAATTTACGGGTTTACGCACGAGCGGTCTCAAGCTCAAATTGCATCGTGAGGTAGCCGGTGCCAAAGGGATTTTCGTATGACAAAAGGTGTGGTGTGATAGGCAAGTGTGCCAGGGCGCCCGCAAGCATCAAGATGCCGCGAAACCCGCACGGTTCGGCAGATTTCACCAGTTCCGGAGACAGGGTAATGAGTTGGGTGTTATTTTTTGATTTGAGCGCCTGCTCGACACGTGCATCGAATTCGGCGCCGACCGGTGAAAATCCGGCAGGCGAGTTTGAAGAAAGTTTATGAGAAAGATTACTTGAGGCGATAAGCGCGATGCGACGATGGGTACTTTGCACAAGGTCCCCAAGCGCCTCACCGAACCCAAAATGCGTTTTGAAATCCATAGCGGTCGGTGTCACCGGCACCACGCGATATGTATTTTTGGAAGTCGCGAGAAGCGCGAGCGGAACACCAACTCCGTAATCAAGTTTTTTGGTTGAAACGAGGGTGACCGGTTGATTTTTTTTGCGCAAAGCGCGTTGCGTTTCGTCAATGAAAGCGGCGTCAGGAAGAAATCGGCGCTTGGTGCCAAGGTCGCCAAATTCTTTGAAGTCAATGTCATAGTGATCGCTTAAATTGAACGCAAAGGCGTCCGTCACGATGGTGCGGTGAGGCGAAAGAATGACAAACGTATCCGGCGCGGCGCGTTCGAGTGCGACACGGAGCGTATCAAACGCTTTTTGCGTACCACGAAGCGATTCGCGTTCTTTTTTACCCACCGCCTCAAGGAGAAGCGGCGTGTGTGGGGTGATAGCAGCAAATACGAGCATATTTTTTGAGCTTGCTAGCTTGTTAGGGTGCTGTCATTCAGAAGCGTAGTGAAGAATCTCACGGGGTTGCTAGCAAGCTATAAGCTAGGAAGCTAGCAAGCTAGATTTAAGTAAAATCGGTTCGCCGATCGGGTGGGCCGAGAGGGCTTTTTTACTTGTCCAGATAATATGTTCCCAGCGCCATCCGAGGTTTTCAAAAGTTTGGGGAGAGGGAATGGGACGCAGAAGCCCACGTGACACAACATAGACCGTCGGTGTACCCGCTTCGCCGACCAATTCACCATCAGGGAAGCGTACCGGCTCACCGGTGGGGAATGTTTCAAGTTCTTGAGTTGTCTTTTTTACGAGAGGCATATGTTCAAAACGACTCATCAAAATTTCACGCGACCAAATCGGATGTTTGATGCCGTCCTCGACATAATAGACACCGCCATCGGTTGCGTTTTGGAAAAGAACACCGAGCGGATAGATCGCATCACTCGTGATGATTGATCCCTCTTCATAGCTCGCCAATTCCTGCCATGTAACAGAAACAATTTCATCCGGTGAAAAACCGATGGTACGAAACACTTCACGATTGGCCAGTTTGTCGCGCAACGCGCCGCGTGTCAAATAAAGATCACCGTCAGGATCTTCAAGGATCGTGAAGTCGGGAAATTGAATGGGAAGACCGATATCATAGCGCGTCAATTCTTCACGAGGAACGGTGATGATTTTTTTGGGATCAAATCGAGACACGAGCGCCGCTTGTGACTTCACCTCGCGTCGTTTACCAAACTCAATAAGCCACACGCGCACATCTTTTGGATCATCGGATTCAAGAAGCGCTCCATCAAAATATTTTTGATTGAACCACTTGTTCCAAATGCTCCAGAGGAGGCGATTTCCCGAGACATGTGGCGTATAGGTGTAGAGTACGGCGGTTGCCCGATTGACCGGAATTATTTTTACGCCACCCAGTTTCTTTTTGATGCCAGGACCCCAGCCGGTTACAGTTTTACCAACACGATCAATGTCAGAAAGAAATTTTTCTCGCACGCGGCGCGCCGCCTGTTCCATTTGATTTGCAAAACCGGAAAAAGGCTGCATGTCAGGATGAGCACGATCGCAGTGATCGCAGACAGCATACCCGGCCGCCCACGCGAGATGTGCATCAGTTGGAATTTTTCCTTCAACAATGCCTTGTTCTTTTTGTATGAGGGCAATTAAAAATTGCGGGTTTAAATGATACGTGTTTGCAATGCGCGCAATAATATCTGCCGCCGCTTTCATGCGACCATCGGTATCGGGAGTGATGAGAACTCCTAAAGATCCATGACGAAGAAGAAAGCGCGCGATGTCGTCACGCGTCATAGTACTCGTATCTTCAAGATCAGAATCTGTAAGGACGAAGTTAGGATTAAAAATAGCCGCGCGAGCCGGTGGCGTGAACAAAAATAGGCTTATTAAAGCCAAAAAAAGCCCTATACTCTTGTGCATCATACGCATAGAAGTATAACAGGTTTTTTATCATTCCGCAAAATGGGTTCTCTCACTCGTCCCGATCTCCTAAAATTTTTAATATCAGTTATCCGGACTGTGGAGTGCGCATCAGTTCAGTCATGCCCACATGTGAGCAATTCGCTCACAGATTACTCCTTGAGGTTGCACCTCCCGAGGTGCAACCTCAAGAAGGTAGCGTGGCCAAAGTCTGTGAGCGAACTTTCACGAGAGATTGGAGGAAGACCGGAGCGGGCATGCTCACGTCGACGGAGGGAGCGCCCCGCTTCCTTATTAAAATTGAAGAGGCAAAAGCGGGGAAGAAAAAAGTATCCCGCAGGATACTTTTTACGTCGCTATCCTCCGCAAGTGAGGGTGTCAGCGCAGGTCTTCTGATACTCATCTCTCGGGAATGATGTGGTGGGCAAATCACTAAGTAACGACTGCTGTCGAGCGGGTTTTGCCGGTTTTGAAGGTCATCTCATTTTCTTTTGCGTCAATAGTGACCGTGTCATCATCTTTGACGGTGCCCTCGACAATTTTGAGTGCGAGCGGATCAAGTATGTGGTGCTGGATAACACGCTTGAGCGGTCGCGCGCCGAAAATCGGATCATAGCCTTTTTCGGCAAGAAATTTTTTCGCCGCTTCAGTGACACGAATCGTTACGCCGCGCTCGGTGAGACGTTTGCCCACGCGCGCAAGTTGCAAATCAACGATGTACCCCAAGTGTTCCATCTTGAGTGCGTGGAACGTGATGATTTCATCAACGCGATTCAAAAATTCCGGTTTGAAACGCTCGCGCAACATCTCGCGAATTTTTGTGCGCATGGTTGTTTCGGCATCTTCACTCTTTCCACGCTCCGCAAAACCAATGGCGCCAAGCCTCGTGCCCATCTGCATAATTTCTTCGGATCCGATGTTTGAGGTCATGATGATGATGGTATTTTTGAAATTAACCGAGCGTCCTTTGGCATCGGTGAGCCTACCATCATCCAAAATTTGGAGAAGTACGTTGAATATATCAGGATGCGCTTTTTCAATTTCATCAAAGAGCACGACCGAATAGGGCCGACGGCGCACGAGTTCAGTGAGCTGACCACCTTCTTCATAACCAACATATCCGGGAGGTGACCCGAGCATGCGCGATGCAGTGTGTTTTTCCATGTACTCGGACATGTCGAGGCGAATCATTGAGTTTTCATCATTGAACATGAATTCGGCGAGCGCACGCGCCAGTTCCGTTTTACCGACACCCGTGGGTCCCAAAAAGATAAACGATCCGATGGGTTTGTTTTCTTCCGAAATACCGGCGCGACTGCGACGGAGTGCATTTGCCACTGCGGTAATCGCTTCATCTTGACCAACCACGCGTTTTTTGAGCTCATCTTCCATGCGCGCGAGTTTCGAGAGTTCACCCTCGAGCATTTTTTTCATGGGAATGCCGGTCCAACGGCTCACGACGCCCGCAATTTCTTCCTCGGTTACTTCCTCTTTCAAAAGACCGCGATCTTTTTGCAGTTCACGCAATTTTTTTTCGGTTGACTTCAATTTTTTCTCCGCTTCGGGAATACGACCATAACGAACCTCGGCGACCTTGCCCAAGTCTCCGCGACGCTCCGCAATATCGGCTTCTTGACGCAGTGATTCAATCCGCTTTTTGGCGTCGCGAATGGCCGTGATGGCGTCTTTTTCCGCTTGCCATGTCATCTCAAGCGCGTTGCGTTTTTCCATAAGTTCCGCCAGTTCCTTGTCAATCACCGCAAGGCGCGCCTTTGATTCTTTATCCGTTTCTTTGGCAAGGGCGCGTTTTTCAATTTCCAGTTTTATGGTTTGACGTTTCAAAGTATCCAGTTCTTCGGGCATGGAATCAATTTGCATGCGGAGTCCCGAGGCCGCTTCGTCAATCAAGTCAACTGCCTTGTCCGGCAAAAAGCGATCAGTGATGTAGCGATGCGACATTTTTGCGGCCGCAACAATGGCGGCATCCGTGATGCGCACGCCGTGATGGAGTTCATATTTTTCTTTGATACCACGCAATATCGCAATCGTATCATCAACTGAAGGCTCAACGACATACACCGGCTGAAAACGGCGTTCAAGCGCTGGATCTTTTTCAATATGACGTTGAAATTCTTTGAGGGTCGTCGCGCCAACCGCGCGCAGTTCACCGCGGGCAAGCGCCGGTTTCAAAATGTTTGCGGCATCAAGCGGACTGCCTTCGGAGGTGCCCGCGCCGACGAGCGTGTGCAGTTCATCAATAAATAAAATAATTTTGCCACCGGCATCGTTTATTTCTTTGAGCACTGCTTTCAAACGATCTTCAAACTCACCGCGATATTTCGTACCCGCGACGAGTGCACCAAGATCAAGGGAAACGACTTCTTTGTCGCGTAAACTTTCCGGAACATCACCGGCAACAATGCGTTGCGCTAATCCCTCAACGATTGCAGTCTTACCCGTGCCCGCTTCACCGATCAGAACCGGATTGTTTTTAGTGCGACGCGCAAGCACTTGCATGATACGTCGAATTTCACTGTCGCGACCGATCACCGGATCCAGTTTTTCGCCGCGCGCAAGATCGGTAAGATTGCGACTGTACTTTTCGAGCGCTTGATAGCGGGCCTCGGGTTCTGGCGAATCCACTTTTTGGGTGCCGCGAATCGCTTTGAGCGCTTTCATGACATCATCAGCAAACACGTCGAACTCACGCAGTAACGCGGCGGTGGGGGAGGGGACTTCGATAAGCGCCAAGAAAAGATGCTCGGTTGAAATATAATCATCTTTGAAAAGTTTTGCAGTGCGATCGGCCGCGCCAAAAACGCGCACCATCGATTGCGAAAGAAAAATTTGCGCCATACCGCCGTTTGCGTTCTCGACGCGCGTGAGAGCACCAAGCATTCCTTCAATCGCTCCGCGAATGCCGGCTATGTCAGCGCCGATTTTTTTAAGCACCGCACGCACCGTACCTTCCTCTTCTTCAATAAGCGCCGCAAGGAGATGAATAGGTTCGAGTTGTTGTTGGCCATTCTCTGTTGCAATCAAGTGCGCCTTTTGAATGGCTTCTTGAGATTTTGTGGTAAAATTTTGTGGTAACATATTATTTGATGGGAACCGAATTACGAATCGGTACGAATATACGAATCTATGAATCGAATAGCGGGTGGTTTCTCCAGCTCTTTTGAGGGGGAGAACGAGAAACTAAGAAGGGGTAATCTGACAATTCGTAAGTTCGTATATTCGTATAAATTCGTTATTCGGTTATTTTAGCACTCTCTAGTATAGACTGCTAACTCTCTTTTGTCAAATAAAGATTCGCTCACTGTTCACGAGAGATGGGTTTCGGAAAGACTATCCAAGCGCCCTCGTGTTAAAGCAAAGGATACTCTCGGGGTCCTGCCACTGCGGGCTCGCACAAAAGATTTTGTTCAAGTATTACAACAAAACTTTTGCACGACCCCTCCGTGGCTCCCCTCGAGTTTCTTTATTTAAGACAGGGCGCTTCAGTTACAGTTTTATTCCAATCTCTCGTGAAGGTTCGCTCATAGGACTCTCTAAAGGAATGCGACCTAGAAGTGAAGCAAACAGGTCGCGTTTTCTTTAATGGATTCGCTCACGGTTCACGAGAGATGAGGAGAAGAAGACCTGCGCTGACACCCTCACTTGCGGAGGATAGCGACGCAAGAAGGTTCGCTCGGGGTCCTGCCGTCAACCTTTCTCCCCCTTAGGGTAACTTCGCGAGGTTAAAAAGGGCGCTCCTTGCCTCGCGTCGCCCCTCTGCGCTCCGACTTCGAGGGACAAGTCGTTCGGAAGTCCCAAAGCTGTGACGCTTTGTGACTTCGCTCACTCCTAGCGAGGTGG
>Ga0209515_10005624_pt1 | contig 16133 bp, 14 predicted proteins | sample Subgroupgradi54m_FD_187454 | JGI IMG/M metagenome (GOLD analysis project Ga0209515, IMG submission 187454) | Subsurface groundwater microbial communities from S. Glens Falls, New York, USA - GMW60B uncontaminated upgradient, 5.4 m (SPAdes)... ...
CGACTGGTCGATGGCGAGTCGGGCGAAATCATCGATGCCGCTTCGGCGGATAACGCTGCCGATTGGTCGGTCAATGCCGAGCAAGTCTCGACCTGGTTGCAATCGACGGTGAAGACGGCCATCGATCATCACGATCTGATCATGTTGGGGGCTGGGCCGGCGGTAACAGTGGCCGCCGGCTCCAGCGTGACGTTGGATTATAGCGTGAGTACCACCCAGGGACGCATCATCGCGCGATCCATCATTGGCACGCTGGCCGGCTCGGCGCTGGCGGATGGCAGCAGCACCTTTCGGGTCAATGCCACGAAGGTCGAGGATTTCACGCTGGCGGTCCCGCTGACTGCGGCATCCGGCAGTTATACCGTGAGCGTGCAGTCGGTCTGTCGTTATGATCCGTCGATTGTGATCGCCACGCTGGAACCGGTAACCGTCACCGTGCAGGGGCTGGTTGGCCTCTGGTGCGCGCGCAGCCAGGATGATCCGGTGTTCGATAACGATCCACCAAGAACCTATCTTGGCGATTGCTCGGATTCGGCCGACTATCTCCGTATTTACGAATCGGGTGCCGGACTGAAAGTCACGCCACTGATTGGAGTTTGCGAAGACGAGGTGCCGGTGACGGATCCCTTCACGCTGTCCGGCGATATCATATCCTTTACCACGCGCACGACCGGAAGTTTGAATTTTCCGGGATGCAACGGCGATAGTTTTGCCTATGCGCTGACGCGGATCAACAACGAGCTCTCGGGACATTATACCGGGCATCACGCCGACCCCAATATATCCGATCAGGAAAACGACGTGATCTACGTCAAAGCGTCGGAGGATCCATGTTCGCTCACGTCCTGGAATAATGGGACGCAGATCCTGTGTCAGTAAGCGTTGTGTTTCCAAGCTCTATAGAGCGCTATAATGAAATTGTGATCTGTTATAATATATAATTTTTATGAAGAATAATATATTTTAGCATGTAAAAATAAATAATTTTATGTGTTAAAAAATATAAAAATTTCTTTAAAATATTCATTAAAACATATATATTGTATTCATGACGAATCGAAAACATTTTGATCTTGTAGAAGAAAGGGCCTTGGCCCAATTGCACAGGCAAGGGGCTCGAGAAGAGGTGAATTTCCCCTTCAATGCGTGGATCCGTCTTTTAAGAAAGTATCTTCGAATGACGCAGGCCGAGTTGGCGGAGCGTGCAAAGATACCACAGTCGCATATCGTGAAGATTGAAGGAGGAAAAGCAGATGTTCAAATCAGCACTCTGGAAAAAATATTTAAGGCCATTTCTTGTGAGTTAGTCATTCAACCAAAGCCGCAAAAACCAATCGATGAAATATTGCGTGGTCGCGCACGTGCTATTGCATTGAAGCGGTTGAAGCAGGTGATGGGAACAATGGCTCTGGAAGGTCAGGCTGCGGAGGCAGATACGTTCCGGGAGTTGCTGGAAAAAAAGACGGACGAAATTTTACGCGATCCCCGCGAAAAATTATGGAACAAAACTCGATGAATGACGAGACGGAAAGCCCGGATGCGACTGCCGGAGAGGACATTTCAGACCTGCGACTGCGGCACCTTGTAACACGAGATTCCAGAAACGCTGTTGAATCGGAATGCATCGGGCGAGCCTATGACAAGCATGTGTTTCGAGGCCGCAAGAAAATAGCCAAAAGCAAGTGGCTGACCGAAGAGTATATCCGTCAAGTACATCGGGATATGTTTGGAGAGATTTGGCGCTGGGCGGGACAATACAGACACGTGGATCTGAATATCGGAGTGGCTTGGAGCCAGATTCCGGAAGAGATCGGTGTCTTGTGTGAAGATTTTGCATTTTGGAATGCCGCCCAAAGTTCCATGCCGATTCTGGAAGTGGCCGCACGGTTACAGAATCGGTTCACACGCATTCATCCGTTCAAAAATGGAAATGGCCGTCATGCACGATTGATGACAGATACTTTTTTACGCTCTCGGGATCACGCACTGCCAAAGTGGCCGCAGATTCAACGTATTAAGCAGGGGGATCTTGTGAGAAAGCGTTATATATCCGCTATGCAGCAAGCAGATGTGGGGGATTTTGATCCGCTCGTTACTTTTATTCGAGAGTGTCTATAAATCCTTCCTGTAGAAAAAAATCCGCCGGCCCCAGAAGGGACCGGCGGATTTTTGCTCCCGCTACTGGACGCATTTCGTACGGCGTGTGCGGAGATGACGGCCGAGGCGGCGTGAGCAATAAAAGTTGTTCGCCATGATCGCCTGATGTCGTATGAGTGCCGTGATGAGCCTTCCCGAAAAACAGCAGCGACCCGATCAAGTGGTCAACATCTCTGATTGGGAGCGATCCGAGGAATACGAGGGCGTGTTTGGCAAAGGCGCCAGAGTCAAAAGCTTACTCTTTTGCCCAACCCCGTCTCCATATCCATTCCTGACGCCGGGACATCGATACATCTACAAGCTTTCGAACCCGCGCTATCCGTGGCAATTTTGGGTCGAGGTGTTTTGCTATCGCGTGGGTTGCATCATGGGCATCGCAGTGCCGCCTGCATTTGCGGCGATTGCTCCCAATACGCCGGAGGCCCCATGTGGCGCTTTGATCGAATGGTTTTATGAGCCAGGGGTTGAATATATTGACGGTGGGAACCTGTTTAAAGAGCGCATTACTGGTTACGATCTTAAGAAGGGATCACAGCATAATTTCACGACGCTCCGCGAAATCGCGGCAGAACATGCGGCGTCAGACGACTACATGGTGCATTGGGCCAAAGTGCTGACGCTGGATGCCGTGATCGGCAATACTGATCGTCACCACGATAACTGGGGGCTGGTCGAGGGCCGATTTGCTCCCGCCTTTGATAACGGCACCAGCATGGGGCATGAGCTGATGGAAAACAACTTGGCGCAATTCCACACCGAAGCGAAGTTGATGAAATATGTCAGCAAGGGCACTCACCATATGAAGTGGGCTGCTACTGACGCCAAGCGCACGAACCATATTGATTTCGTCGTGCGGCTTATTCAAGAATATCCGCACCTCAAAGCCGTGGTTCTGCAATGCTTGGATTTTGCACCGGATCAGGTTAAGGAGATTGCGGAAGCGTTAACGGCGTTTGCACTGCCGGAGCCCCTGACGCACGCGAGAGCGGATTTTATGACGACGTTATTATTGTATCGTCGCGACGTGTTGCAGACTAGAATCGCTTAAACATATGCATCACTGGATTACACATATTGTGGAACCGCAGCGCCTCTTGCTGACCTGGCAGGGCAAGGGGGCGGATCGCATGCGCTGTCTTGTTGCTGAGTTAGTCCAGACCGGCGACAAGGTTGCGCTGCACTATCTGGCGAACACTCTTGATTATCGCAAGGCAGTTGGCATGGGTTTCGAGGGGTATCCTGGCTACCTCATGACACAAGTGAGGCATGCCGATGTCTTGGATACGTTCATGCGGCGCCTGCCGCCGCGTTCGCGGGAAGATTTTGGCAAGTATCTGGAGTCGATCCGCATCCGACCGGAGGCCACGCTTACCGACTTTGCGCTGCTCGGATATTCCGGTGCGAAGTTGCCGGACGATGATTTCAATATCGTGCATCCGTTTGAGGACGTTTCTGGTGCGTGCGAAGTGCTGACCGAGGTCTCAGGCGTCCGATATCACGAGTGGACTCAATCGATTGATGTGCTGCAGTTAGATCAGCCGGTTTCGTTTATGCCGGAGCCCACGAATCAATGGGATGCGCAGGCCATCAAGATCGTCTGTGTCAACAAGACGCTGGGGTACGTGAATCGTGGACAGGTACCAGCGTTTCATCGGTGGTTACAGCAATGCAAAATTCGCCAAGCCGTGATCGAGCGCAAGAACGGTCGCCCTGAACGGCCCAGTGTGTATGTGTTTGTGGAAGTTGCGGGGTGAGCGCGCTGCTCAGCTTCAGCGGTACTTCTCGACAAGTATGGCGTGGCTACTCTCACATCTCCGGATCTTCCTCATCGTCCAATTTTTCTTCAAACCCTTTAACGCCGAGTGCGTGCAAAGCTGTTGGTGCGATCTCGACCATGTGTTGGATGATGTTCAGCAACTCCGCCGCCGATTTCGTTTGTAACGGCGCCAGCACAGGCTCGACATCGACAAACGATTGCGGGCGTTTTTGATATGTTTGCACCAGCGCGTGCATATGTTTGCAGGGAAAATATTCCGACCAGCAGGTGCAGGAATTTTTCTTGTGGTCGGGCGTGTCGATGCGGGTCTGCACGCGATACCGTGCGTAGCGCCCCAAGATCAGGCAGGACAATTACTCGACCAATTTCATGCGTTGCAGAAGGCGCGGCGAATCCACATATTCCGCGATGCGTGCGGCGATTTTATCCTGCTTGGATTGGGCTGTGGATTTGATGATGGTCATAATTTCCTTTCATCCGAAACCGTATCGTCGGTGTGTTGCTCTTGCACGGAGTACCCAATGGCTTGGTATCCCTGCAATCGTCGTTGATACATACGGCGCAGCATCGGTACCTCCTGATCCACATAGTCATAGACCTGCAACAATTGTTTGCCTTGATGTGTGCGATGCAATCGTCCCACATACTGCTGCAGCGTCCCTTTCCACGAAATCGGAATGACGAGAAAGAGGGTGTCGAGGCGGCTGTCGTCAAAACCTTCGCCGATGAATCGTCCGGTGGCGAGAATCACGCGCGGTTCTGTTTCCGGCAGTGCCGCAAGGCGCTCCATTATTTCCGCACGCTGTCGCGTGCCCATGCCACCACGGAGCACGAAAATATTTTGGAGGTGTTCACCGAGTTGCTGTTCCAAAATTTCGAGATGTGCCGTGCGTTCTGTCAGCACAAGCGGTGTACGACCCATCTGCATGGCTTGTAGGAGGTCGTGCACAATCAGCGCATTACGCTTTTGATCCTGAATCAGCGCGGCGTAATACTCCTGGATACTGTGCCGCTGATCAACGTCAAAGAGAGTAAACGTGGTGTAACGCGAAATCACATGATGGGAAAAATTGGTCAATGCTTGCTGCTGTTTGGCGGTGATAGTGTATCGAATTGGGCCACATTGCATTGTGATGATTGGATGATGCCCGTCTTTGCGAATCGGCGTGGCGGTGAGCCCCAACACATATTTGGCTTTCACCTGTTTTAGCACGGATTCAAAACTGAAGGCCGAAATGTGATGGCATTCATCAGAGGAGGCGGAGGGCGTGCGGCTCATCTTTGAACATTTTCTTAAGACGGGATCGCAAGCGGCGGTGAAGGAGTTAGTCAACTCGCTCGGCTATAAGACGAAAGAACGAAAGCTGACCACGAAGGACCAAGTCGCGCGCGTGGTTGGGGGCAAGCGATTTGACGAGGATCGTATTACCAGCATCCTCAAGAATCGCGTCTACATCGGCGAGCTGTATGATGAGCGCTCCGAAACAGTTTACGATGGGCAACATGTGCCGATTATTCATGACAAGACGATCTGGGTGCGGGCGCAGGGAATTCTGAATGAAAAATCGATTAAGCTCAGCGGTCGCCGGAAGACGCAGCAGGAGCGGGATAAGTATGTCTTTCTTTTGAAGGGGCTCGTGCATTGTTCCGATTGTGGTTCGACCATGACGCCAACGTTTCCGGGAAAATCGTCCAAGACCGGAGAACCGTATCTCTTCTACATGTGCACGCAGGTGAGCGAACAGGGGCGGGCCTGCAATTGTACGATTCGCAGTTTACCGGCGCGACCCATGGAGCAGCTTGTGATCGATGCGACAGCCTCACTCGCGAAGGAACCCCACGTCATCGAGGGGGTTGTGAAGGCGTCTGTTGCGAGGGCGCAAAAAGAGTTGGGGCCGTTGGAACGTGAATATGCCCAATGGATCCAGCGCAACGGCGCGATTGCAACACGTCTCAAGCGCTTGCTGGAAGTCGCTATTACCAAAGGCGTGGAGGCGCTGGTGGAGTCCGCCAGACAGGAAGCGGAACAGCTCGAACACGAGCGCCGCGCGGTCGATAGCAAGGTATACGAGCTGAAGCAAAAAATCGATGATTGCAAGAACGCGTTATTGAATGCGGAGATGATTCATAAAGGCTTCACGCATTTTGCGAAAACGATTAACACGCTGACGCTCGATCAAAAGAAGGCGTATTGCCAACATTTGATCGATCGCATCGATGTGTATCCGTGGGATCCGCTCCAACAAAAGAAAAGCCCTCCTCCGAAAAAATCGAAGGAAGGGCTTCTCAATCCCGAGGTGATAGTGCGTAAAACCCGAACTCAGTGGTACCGGTTAAAAACCCGGTATCGCGAACTCCCCGAAACTCCGCCGGTTTTGGGCGGGGGTTCTTCGAGTTTGGGTTCACACCTCCTTGGCTCCGCAGACAGGACTCGAACCTGTGACAAGGTGATTACGCTCTGACTCCAATTTCTTGGAGAGCCGGACTTTCTCTTCACCCGTTCCGGTCTAATTGGAAAGAGGGTGGCGGGTGTAAAGTCTCTGCACTTGCCCTCATCAGAAGGTGCTGGAATATTTTCTGATGATGCTAGCTCAGGATTGCCGGCGACAAATTTTCATTTGCGCTACGGGTTCCCTGATTTAGCCCGCTGTTCACCGTACTGTTTCTAGTACGGGCTGCTAATCTGGCGTGTTCTTCTCGGTGGCAATTGGCGCAAAGCATCACACATTTGTCGAGCTCGTGCCGGATTCGCTCCCAACTGCGTGTGCAACCGTCGCTGGAAATGCTGAAATCCTTTTGAGCAGCATCTGTATGGTGAAATTCGAGTGCTTCACTACAACGATTGTATCCGCATTGTTCACATTTTCCGCCCTTGTACTCTACGGCTTGGGCCCGCAGTTTTTTTCTGCGTTTTTGCACTGCGTGGATCATGTATGTGCGTCGATCACTGTATGTCCGCTTCTCGATTGCCAACGTCACCTCCTTTTACATCGCCTGTGCTTACAGTCACCTGCTCTACCGACTGAGCTACTGCGGAATTGTGCGGGCTTCGCTATCGGGTTTTTTCGGGGGTGTCAACAGTGGGGTTGTCGCTAGATTATTTTTCGCAATTTTTGTGTTTGTTGGCGATGCAGGCGGCGGCAGCAACCACGCAGCGAGTGGGGAGAGGCCGCTGTGGGTGAGGAGATTTGCTAAATGTTGGAGTGGCAGCGTGGGCGATTCGATGGCGGCGTCGGCCGGAGTGCATTGCAGGGCGTGCCACAGCGGGCGGTCATGGCGATTCACATAAATGATGAGACTGCAGGTGTACGCCACGCGCAGTGTAGTGAGTTGATAGGATCCATCGGTGTCGTCGCGATTCCACAAACGATGCACGCGCCACGGCCCAGTGAAATTGACGCGGAGCTGATGTTGCGACCATTCCCACGCGGTAATGGTGGGGACGATCTCGCGATCTTCCGGATAGCGGCGCCGCATTTCTTCTGCGTTGTTCCAAAATGTTTCGACGCTGCGATTGCGGGTGGAACTCAAACTCACATCGGGGACGGTATCGGCCATGTGGCCTCCTTTGTTGAGGAGGAACTTAGCAACGGTCGTGCCATGATTGCGTGGTGCTGGCGTGTGCATCAATCGCCGCTGCTCGCACGCGACGCGCAAAAGTGATCGAAATCTGGACGGACATGTCCGACATCTGGACACTTTCAGGCGCCGGTTCATACAGCGACGTCGCCGGTCGCCGGTAAAAGCAGTGAGCATCAATTGGTGTGCGTTGTTGCTGTTGCAGTAAACTGGCGACTGGCGACCGACAAGCAACTTTTCCAAAAATCTGCCGATAATAGATAATGAGGCCCCACGGGTCGCCCGTAGATATTTTCCCAGCGAGCACCGCGAGCGTGAGGGGGAGCAAGCAGGCAAACTTCAGCCAGTGGCTGAAGGCAAACTGCGCGGTAGTGAAATATCTTTGCCGACGGAGGGGGCGACGTGAGCCCCTGTAATAGATATGGGAGATGGATGATGGGGAACGGTGGTATGCCACCAAAGTTGATATCACGCGGGTCTTTGGCCCGTTTGAGTGCTGTGCGCAATGTCGCACGTCACGCCGCCTGTGTGCCGCCCGATGTGGTGGCCGCGGTGGTGTCGGAGTGTGCGCGTCATGCGAATTTTCCGGGTCTGAATATTTCCGGACAATCGGTTGTGCAGTGGGGAATCGCGGCGACGATGTTGGCGCGCATGCATCCACTCGTTCGAGAAACGGCGGTGGCCGCCATAGCCAGTATGGGCGCACGAATCACGCTGGGCGGCGGCGTGGTGGCGGCCGCGGTGGCGCATGATCCAAATATGCTGGCCGACGGCGCCGGTCTTGCCTTGGGCGTGTATGCTGGTGGTGCGCTGGCACTCGCGGGCATGCGCACATTGTGGCCACTGCTGGCGAGTGGGTCCGACGATGCGCTGATCGATTACAGTGTGCACCCAACCTGCCGTACGCTACTGCGCGAAATATCGACGCTGGGTGCGCAGATCCGCGCGGTGTTGCGAACGCTGGCGGAACATTTGGTGCGGGAAAAATCGTTGCTCGAATTTTTTGGTTACACCGATGTGGCGCCCGACGTCGACGCCGTCGAAGAATTACTCCACCATGAATTGGGCGATATTCGCATGGTGACGAGTACGCCGGGGAGTAGTGGCGGTCACGTGCAAGGGGCGTATGCGCCCGATGGGCGCGCGTTGTATATGGGCGATGCGGTCGCATCTGCGGTGCTGGTGCATGAATTCACGCACGCGCTGCATCACGCGGCGCTCACCCGTTATTTGGCGCGTGCTGCAAACGCGGCGCAGATTCCGCGCATCGTGGCGGCGATGCATACCTTGCCAGACAACGCACTCGATGCGCAGGAGCGCGCAAATTTGGTGCGCCTTGAATCGTATGTCATTTCCTGCGCGGCGAATCCAGACATGACCCCCGACACGGCGGTGACGCGCGCGGCGGCGGATCTGTTGATCATTTACGGAACGCACCGCACGCGCGAAGTGTTGGAGGCCGTGGGAACCCGCTTCGACATTCCGGTCGGGGGCAGGATGACAACGGTACGAAATCTTGTGCAGCGCACACTGGGCGGTGCCGTGCGCAACATCGCGCGCTTCGCTGGCGTGTTCCACGACAATCCCGCCATAGCGGCGTTGTATGGGTATTCGAATACGCCACTCTACCAACATATCCTCACGCTGGGCCTGGTGGATTCCCTGCTCACACCCGTACCCGCGTTTGCGACCGCGGTGGCGCGGTTTCATCACGAAGACGAGAGAACCCACGATCTCATTCCACCACTGATGGCTGCGATTGGTGCCGCTGCGTTTGTGGGGCATCGTTTGACGATGGGAACCATCAGCGGTGAATGGACCACGCTGTCGCCAGGCGGAATATATGTGCGGACAGGTGATTGAATGATTTTTTGATCACGATTTTTCACACGGCCTGTTAGTCAATACACATGTCTCGATTTTTTTCTCGTGTGCCCATCTGGCTCACGCGCAATATTTTTGTCTTCGGTGTCGTGAGTTGTCTCACGGATCTCTCCAGTGAAATGTTGATTCCGTTGTTGCCCGCCTTTCTGTTGCAAATTGGCGGCGGACCGCTGGCGCTCGGCTGGATTGAAGGCGCGGCCGACGGGTTGTCGAATCTGCTGAAATTATTCGCGGGGCATTGGTCGGATCGTCGCGCTCGTCGGCGGCCGCTGGTGTGGTTCGGGTACGGTGTGTCGTCGGTCGTGCGCCCACTCATGGCCGTGGCGACGGCGCCCTGGCACGTATTGTTGGTGCGATTGACTGATCGTGTTGGCAAAGGCATTCGCACGAGTCCGCGCGATGCGCTGATTGCCGCGGCGGTGCCGACGTTGGCGCGTGCGCGGGCGTTTAGCTTTGATCGCATCATGGATCACGCGGGCGCGGTGTTGGGTCCGCTCGCAGCGCTCTGGTGTCTGGCGTATTGGACGCACGATGTCCGCAAAATTTTTATGCTCGCGGCAGCGCCGGGTGCGATCGTGATGCTCGTACTCGGCTTCGGCCTTCGCGAAACAGATGCATCGGCACAATCACAATCGACGCCGCTGCGCTGGCGATGGCCCGATGTCATGCAGCGAAAATTTTTGGTGCCGCTCGGAATTTTTACGTTGGGCAACGCGTCGGATCTTTTTTTATTATTGAAGGCGGGCGGTGATGCGCAAGGCATGACGCGTTTGCCATTGCTGTGGATTGCGTTGCATCTCGTGAAAATTCTCAGCTCCGCCGTCGGTGGTCGTTGCGCCGATCGCTACGGATTACTCTCGACCATCACGGCGGGTTGGGGTGTGCACATTGTCGTGTATGGCACGCTCGCGTTTGTGCAGGATCCGCACTGGGTGTGGGGATTGTGCGCGCTCTACGGCGTGTATCACGGATTGATCGAAGGTCCGGAAAAGGCCTTGATGAGTCGTTTGTCCGCGAGCGACGCGCAAGGCGACGGATTTGGCTGGTATCACGTGGTGAGCGGTTTATTGTTATTGCCCGCCAGTGCGCTGTTTGGATGGCTCTGGAGCCACTTTGGCAATTCCGTCGCGTTTGGTGCCGACGCCGCACTTGCCAGCATCGGCCTCGCTGTGCTGCTCGTCACCCAGCATTTTTCGGCGGAAAAAATGCCGTGATCACATCCGCGGACAGAGGGCTTCCAATTCCTGGACCTCACTCGCCACCGCCGCTTCGAGTACGCTCGACGGCTGCATGTGACGGAAAGTAACCCGCAGGGGTGTTTGCATACGCGCCTCTCTTTCTACGGCCACTGTAGAAAAATTGACCGCGCATGCATATGACGGCGGTCAGTGATCACACCATCCCAAAAAACGCCTTAATCCGATCGAGCATGCGACCGGTGACGACGGGTTCGACGAGGGCGCGTTCATTTTTGGCGTCTTGTTGCTGGCGCATGCGGAGCGTGAGTGTGTCGGCAAACGTGGTGGCTATGGCGGGTTGCGCGGCGAGGAGTTCACGCACGACTTCCTTGCCGATGACCATGACGCTTACATCGTCGGTGGCGCGCACGGTGGCGGAACGCGGGGCGCCGGTGAGCAGACTCATCTCGCCAAAAAAATCGCCGCGCCCGAAGGTGGCGAGTTGCTGTTCGTGTCCGTCGTTGTGGCGCACCGACACGGCGCAGTTGCCGCGCTTCACAATAAACAATGAATCGCCGGGATCGCCTTGGCGCACAATAATTTCGCCGCTGCCATAATTTTCCAGCGTGGCACTGTGCACGACCTGTTCGCGCTGTTCCGAGGAGAGTGGCGCCAGCATTGGTACGGCGGCTGCCACCGCTCGCAGTTCACCGGCCAGTTCGGCCAGGCGGGCGGCTTCATGTGGGCGTTCATGATGCGCAATGCGAATATCGCGCGTCGGTACCGGAATGCGAATGTGATTGCGACGTAAGGCGTACCAGAGCTGATTGTTGATTTCGGCGATGATGAGCGGTTCGTCCGGAAAACGGTTGTTGGCGAAACGAATATCGTAGGTGATGGCAAAATCGCCGAATGCAATGAGCCGGACTTCCGCTGGCGGTGCGGGCAACACCGCGGGATGCTGCGCGAGCACTTCCAGAATCACGCGTCGCACGGCGTTGGGCGGCGTGGTGTAGGAAATGCCGATCGTAAAATGGGAGATGTGGGTGGGCGAGGGACGTGAATAATTGCAAAAGGTGGTTGTGGCAATTTCCACGTTGGGAATCACAATCATTTCTTCGTTGCGTGTGAGCAGTTGCGTCGATTTCCACGTGATGCCAATCACTTTGCCGGTGTTTTGCCCGGCGGTAATCCAATCGCCAATCCGAAACGGGCGTTCGATTTGCAAGATGACGCCCGCAAACAGGCTTGACAGCGTGTTTTGCGCGGCGAGACCAATAATTGCGGTGAGGACGGCAGAGGTGGTGAGCAATCCCGTGAGATTCACACCGCCCAACACGCGCAAGACAATCAACGCGATCGAGGTGTAACTGAGCACGATCAAAATATCCTGCGTGATTTTTGGAATGGCCTCGGTGCCGCGGAATCGCGCGATGTACGAAAAGAGGACCGAAAAAAACAGGCGGCAAATCGCCCAGGCGAGCACGATGGCGGAAAGAACATTAAATCCTAATTCGCCCGCATGCATCCAGGGGACGTACTCCGCGAATTTCCACGCGAGTTGCAACACCAGGTACACAATAAATAATCCGATCGGCAATTTCGTGCGCTGGACGCGATCGCGCACCAGATATTGATACATGACCAACGCGAGCACCAATCCCGTAATGCCGATCGGATGTGTCACGTAAAATTGCAACAACTGCGGAAATGAATTCATGCCGCTGCGCGTAGCATGAATTGTGGGGGAGGGCTAGATGAGAACGTTTTACAACCTATACGCATTATCCATATATTGCTGCACCATCCGCTGCGTGTTGAAAAACGAACCGTTGAGTGCGATGCACGAGCGACGAATCGCGGTGTAGGCGTCGGGGGATTGGTAAAACGTTGGCAAAATTACACGCGTGAGTTTGTCATAGAGACTCTCCGACTCGCTCTGGGCGTGGCTTTCCTCGCGGTAGTCTTCGCCGATCGACCAGCCGGTCACGTGTTCGATGAGCCCTTCAATCCACCACCCATCGGGGACACTCACACTCGGCACGCCGTTCATGGCGGCCTTCATGCCGCTCGTGCCGGAGGCCTCGAGCGGTTTGTGCGGCGTGTTGAGCCAGCAATCCACACCGGCGCAGAGTAGACGCGCAAACGCAAAATCGTAATCGGCGATGTAGACCACGCGCACTTCATCGCGCAGCGTTGCGGCCACGTCGAAAATTTCGCGAATGAGACGTTTGCCTTCGTCGTCGTGCGGATGCGCCTTGCCCGCGTAAATAATTTGCAGCGGACCATGATCGCGCGCAATCTGACGCAGGCGCGGCAGATCGGTGAAGAGCAAGTTCGCGCGTTTGTACGCGGTGGCGCGACGCGCGAAGCCGAGTGTGAAGGCGTGCGGATCGAGGGTGTGTTGGCTGCGCGCGGCAATGTCGGCAAGGAGTTGCTGCTTGGCCTCGTGATGCGCGCGTTGAATTTCCGTGAGTGGAATGCTGATCGCGTGGCGTAAATACAAATTGTCGCGGCGCCATTCCGGTATGAGTCGATCGAAGAGGGCGGCGAGCGGTGGCGCAATCCAGGTGCGCGCGTGCACGCCGTTCGTGATGGAATTAATCGGATAGTGCGGAAACATTCCTTGTGAAATTTCCCGGTGCCGCATGGCCACGCCATTAATGTAGCGCGAAAAATACAACGCGAGAAAGGTCATGTTGAGCGTGTCGTCGACAAAGCAGTGGCGTTGGGCGAGTCCGGAAAAAAATAATGGATCGATAATTTCGTGCGCAAGGGCGAGCGGAAATTTGTCGTGGCCTGCGGGGACCGGTGTGTGGGTGGTGAAGACGCATTGTTGTTTGACCGCACGAACCGCTTCGTCCGTGACATCGCCCATCGCCTGCGCGTCCGCGAGTGTTGTGGCGTTGCGGGCGCGTTGTAAGAGCGCGAGCGTGAGCAGCGCCGAATGACCTTCGTTCATGTGAAAGGTGCGCAGTTGGGTATGACCGAGTGCCGCGAGCATCGCGACGCCGCCCAATCCCAACACGGCTTCTTGTCGCAACCGATACCGTGCATCGCCGCCGTACAACGTGCCCGTGAGTCCGCGGTCGTCGGGATGATTCGCGTCGCAGTCGGTGTCGAGTAAATAGACCGGCACGACATGATCGCCCAAGCCGCGCGCCAAATACCGCCACGCCTGGATTTGCACGGGACGACCTGACAGCATCATGGTGATGCGCGTGGGTAACAACTCCAAATGCGCTGCCGGATTCCAATCGATGGCATGTTCGATTTGCAGTCCATCGTTCGTGAGTTCCTGCCGAAAATATCCGCGCCGATACAACAGCGTGACGCCAACCAGGGGCGTGCCCAGATCGGCCGCCGCGCGCAGCGTGTCGCCCGCCAATATGCCGAGACCGCCACTGTACGTCGGAATCGCCGGATCCAGCCCAATCTCCATGGAAAAATATGCAATCGTGTGTGACGTATTCATTTGTGTGTTCCTTGCAGTTTCGTCCCTCGTCTGAGTGAGCGCAGCGAACGGTCGTCCCTCGTCCCTCGATTACATCCCCATCGGAATCGCACTGCGCGGACGGTTGTGTACTTGCGCGTACAATTTCACATAGGCCGCTGCCGAATGTTGCCAGGAAAAATCTTGTTGCATCGCCCGCACGCGCACGGTGCGCAGTGTCGTGGTCTTGGAAAATAATTCAATGGCCCGCAACACCGCATGGTGCAAGGCCTCGGCGGTGATGTCGTGAAACACAATGCCGGTGCCTTTGGGGCGCGACGTTGCCACATCGTGGACGGTGTCGCACAGTCCGCCGGTGGCGCGCGCGATCGGGAGCGTGCCGTAGCGCATGCCGTACATCTGATTAAGTCCGCACGGTTCGTAGCGCGAGGGCATGAGCAAAAAATCGCTCCCCGCAATAATGCGATGCGCGAGCGCTTCATCGAAACCGACCCGCACAAAAATTTGTTGGGGATATGCGGCCGCCAGATCGGAAAGAATTTTTTCAAACGCGGGGTCGCCGCTGCCGAGCAACACCCACTGCGCGCTGGTGTGCAGCAATTGCGGAATCACCTCGCACACCAGATCGACTCCTTTTTGATCGACCAACCGATTCACCATACCGATGAGCGGGCGATGTGCATCGACCTGCAACCCGCATTCCGCCTGCAGCGCCTGTTTGACCAACGCCTTGCCGCGGAGTTGCGTGTGGGAAAAATGCGCGGGCAGATGTTCGTCGGTTGCGGGGTTCCAGCGCTGCGCGTCGATGCCGTTGAGAATGCCGACAAAATCGGAGACGCGATCGCGCAACACGCCGTCGAGTCCGAAACCGCCGGTGGTGGTGAGGACTTCATGTGCGTAGGTGGGCGACACCGTGGTGATCGCGTCGGCGCTCACGATGCCGGCTTTGAGTAAATTCAGCAGTCCGTAAAATTCCACGAAGCGCGGCGTGCAAAAGCGACCTTCCAGACCCAGTGCGGAAAAATTTTCGACGGGAAAAAATCCCTGATACCCCAGATTGTGAATCGAGAGGACGCTGCGCGTGCGCGCGAAATACGGGTCAGCGGCGTGCGTACTTTTTAAATAGAGCGGCAACAATCCGGTTTGCCAATCGTGCGCGTGTAAAATGTCGCACGGGAGTTGGGCGGATGTGATGAGCGCGAGACTCGCGCGACAAAACGCCACGAAGCGCGCCAGATTGTCGGGATAGTCGCGGCCGCTCTCACCATAAATTCCGGCACGATCAAAAAATTCCGGGATGTCGATAAAATAAATCGGCACGTCACCCAACCCGCGCCCCTGAAAAATCGTCGCCGCAATTTTTCGCTCGCCCACCCGCACCGACAGCACCGACGCGAGTTTTGTGAGTTCGCTCACATTCACACACCGATAACGCGGCATAATAAAATAGGGCGCATTCCCCAACGCCGCCGTCGCCGGCCCGAGCCCGCCGATGACTTCCGCGAGCCCGCCCGTCTTCGCAAACGGCGTAATTTCCGACGCAATATGGGCGACCGCGAGTGACATACGTGGGAAGTACGTAGTGCGGATAGCGGAGAGCGTATAGGAAAAATTTTGTTTGCGATGACGCAACTTTTTGTACACGCGTCGCGGCTATCGTGATTCGTTTTGAGTCCACTCCCGATACAGCGCCGCCGCGGAGACGTGATCGGTGCGATTGCTGTGAATCAGCGCGAGTTGTCGCACAAACTCCGGTTCACAATCGATCTGCAGATGCGTGCGCGCGAGCTCGATGGCGCGTCCAGCGTAGCGCAGGAGTTGAATCGTTTCGATCCCGGCGACGTCTGAAAAAAACCAACCGCAACTGGTGAACATGCGCATCGCGTTGTGTTGCAATTCGAGCAGTGCGAAGACGCGCGCGGATTCTGCGGTGGTGAGTGGGCGCACGGCGTGGCGTTGCAGAAATTCGGTGCGCGTGGTGTCGTTGGGTTGCAAGAGACAGTCGATGTACGCATCGCGCGCGGCCCACGGATCGCGCAGAAATTTTCCGGCCGTCTGTTCAAATGGTGTGGTGAGTTGATCGCGCAACCATTCGAGTGCGGCG
>Ga0209515_10005625_pt1 | contig 16130 bp, 9 predicted proteins | sample Subgroupgradi54m_FD_187454 | JGI IMG/M metagenome (GOLD analysis project Ga0209515, IMG submission 187454) | Subsurface groundwater microbial communities from S. Glens Falls, New York, USA - GMW60B uncontaminated upgradient, 5.4 m (SPAdes)... ...
CGCGAAAAACGTGCTCGGTCCCGAGCATAAGTGGGATAGACTGGGATGGTCAAGCAAGATCTTTACCAGGATGAAATTTCTTTCTCCCCCCCCGGCCGAGCTGCGGCACCTGGTCCGCTGCCTCGAGCTCTACTACCGGCAGCAGCGCAGCCAGAAGGACATCGCCAGGGCCCTGGGCGTCTCCGCCGCCACGGTTTCCCGCCTCCTCAAGCGGGCCTTCGACGAGGGGCTGGTCCGGGTGGAGCTGGACCTGCCCCGGATCCCCCGGCTGGAGGCGGCGCTGGTGGACACCTACGGGCTCCGGGAGGCCGTGGTGGTGGCCACGGGCGGGCGTGGCGACATCCGGGAGGAGCTCGGCTTGGCCGCCGCCGGCTACTTCGAGTCGGTGGCGGCGAACGGGATGCGGATCGGCCTCTCCTGCGGGTCCACCCTCTACCAGATGATCCGCTCGCTCCGGGACCGCCGCTTCCGCGGCCTGAAGCTCTACCCCCTGTCGGGCGAGAGCACCTTGCGGCTGGTCGACCTCTTCCCCAACACACTGGTCGGCATCATGGCGGCCAAGTACCGGCCCCACGTCACCGCCTACGCCCTCCCCGTCCAGCACCTCGCCTCCCTCGGCGAGATCGAGCGCCTGCGGCGGCGGCTCCTGCGCGACCCGGAGATCCGCCGCATCTACGAGGCCGCCCGGGACGTCGACGTCGCGCTCGCCGGCATCGGCATGATCGCCGAGCAGACGCCGGGGTTCTGCGCGCTGGCCGAGTCCTACGGGGTGAGCGTCAAGCGGCTTCGCCAGCTCGGGGTCGTGGGCGAGATCAACTACCAGCCCTTCAACGCCGACGGGCGGATCGTCGAGGAGCCGGAGCTCCGGGCGCTGATGCGCCGGATCCTCTCGGTGGGCGGCGACCGCCTGCAGGCGCTGGCGAAGCGGCCCGACCGGCGCGTGATCGCGATCGCGGGCGGGCGGGCGAAGCTCGAGGCGATCCGGGGCGCCCTGCACGGGGGGTTCATGAACGTGCTGGTGACGGACGACGAGGTCGCGTCAGCGCTGACCGGCCGGTAGGCTCTCCTCCTCCCACACGCCGATCTTGCGAAACTTCTCGTAGCGCTCGCGCACGAGCTCCTCGCCCGACTTCGACTTGAGCGACCAGAGGTGCTCGCGGATCGCGGCCCGGAGGGTGGCGGCCGCGCCCTCCCAGTCGCGGTGGGCGCCGCCCACCGGCTCGGGCACCACCGCGTCGATCACGCCGAGCCGCCGGAGGTCCGGCGCCGTGATGCGCATCAGCTCCGAGGCCTCCGGGGCCCGCGCGCGGTCGCCCCAGAGGATGGCGGCGCAGCCCTCCGGCGAGATCACGGAGTAGATGGCGTACTCCAGCATGAGCACGCGGTTGCCGACGCCGATGGCCAGCGCCCCGCCGCTGCCCCCCTCCCCGATCACGATGGCCACCACCGGGGTGCGCAGGCCCGCCATCTCGCGCAGGTTCCGGGCGATCGCCTCCGCCTGCCCGCGCTCCTCGGCGCCGAGGCCCGGATAGGCCCCGGGGGTATCGATGAAGGCGAGGAGAGGCTTGCCGAACTTCTCGGCGAGCTGCATCAGGCGCAGCGCCTTGCGGTAGCCCTCGGGGTGCGGCATGCCGAAGTTGCGCGCGAGGTTCTCCCGGGTGTCGCGCCCCTTCTGGTGGCCGATCATGACGACGGACTGGCCGTCGAAGCGGCCGAGGCCCCCCACGACCGCCTTGTCGTCTCCGAAGACCCGGTCGCCGTGGAGCTCGATCCAGTCCTCGATCAGGAGCCGGATGTAGTCGAGGGTGCGGGGGCGCTTGGGGTGCCGGGCCAGCTGGGTGCGCTGCCAGGCCGTGAGCGACGAGTACGTGCGCTGGCGGAGCCGCTTGAGCCGCTCCTCGAGCTTGGCGATCTCGTCGCTGCGCGGGAGCGCGTCGGCCTCGGCGCGCAGGTCCGCGATGCGGTTCTCCAGCTCGAGCAGCGGCTTCTCGAAGTCAAGCCCGTCGGGCATAGTCGAGAATTATAGCGCCGGCGCCGAGGAGCGTCTCGAGCTTCGCCACCAGCTCGCCGCTGCCGTCCACGGCCACGCGGCGCGCCCGGACCACGACCTCCTGCGCGGGGAGCAGCAGGTGGAGGAACACCGGCACCTCGCCGGGGTGCTCGGCGCAGCAGCGCTGCACCTCGGCCAGCCGCGCCTCGGCGCCCCTGTCGCCGATCACCCGGATCCGGCACGCCTGGGCCGCGCCCTCCGGCGGGCGGCCCGCTCCGTTGGCGGCCTGATCCAGTCGGCGGACCTCCTCGGCGAGGATCACCCGGCCCTTGTCGGTGTCGTCGACCCGGCCCACCACCAGCATGGGCTCGCGCGAGCGCAGGAGCGCGGCGGCGGCCTTGAAGGGGGCCGGGAACACGGTCAGCTCGATCGTGCCCTCCATGTCCTCGAACGTCACGAACGCCATGCGCTCGCCGCTCTTGGTCGGGATCTCCTTCATCGCTGCGACCTGGCCGAGGAGCCGCACGCGGGCGCCGGGCGACTTCGCCGGGACGTCGCCCGTGGTGGTGACGCCCAGCGACTCGATCAGCGGCCGGTACCGGGCGAGCGGGTGCCCCGAGATGTAGAAGCCGAGCACCTCCTTCTCGCCGGCCAGGAGCTGGTCCGTGTCCCACTCGGGCACGATCGGCACCTCGGCCGTTGCCGCGGGCGGCGCCGCGGCCCCCAGGTCGAAGAGCGAGACCTGGCCCTCCTCCCGGTCGCGCTGCTGGCGCTGCCCCGTCTCCATCGCCGCGTCGAGCGTCGCCAGCAGGTGCGCCCGGGTGGGGCCGACCGAGTCGAAGGCGCCCGCCTTGATGAGGCTCTCCAGCACCCGCCGGTTCAGCAGCCGCAGGTCCACGCGCGCGCAGAAGTCGGTCAGCGAGCGGAAGGGGCCGCCGGCGGCCCGCGGCTTCAGGATCGCCTCGATCGCGGTCTCCCCCACGTTCTTGATGGCGGCGAGGCCGAAACGGATCGTGTCGCCGGCCACGCTGAACTGCACCGCCGAGACGTTCACGTCGGGGGGCTGGATCTGGATGCCCATGGCCCGGCACTCCTCGACGTACTTCACGATCTTGTCGGTGTCCCCCGTCTCCGACGTGAGGAGGGCCGCCATGAACTCGACCGGGTAGTTGGCCTTGAAGTACGCGGTCTGGTAGGCCACCACGGCGTAGGCGGCGGCGTGAGACTTGTTGAACGCGTAGCCCGCGAAGGGGGCCATCAGGTCCCAGACGCGCTCGGCCTTGCCCTTCGGCACCTTGCGCTCCAGGCACCGCTCGATGAACTTCTCGCGCTGCTGGGCCATCAGCTCGCGGTCCTTCTTCCCCATCGCCCGCCGGAGCAGGTCGGCCTCGCCCATCGTGAAGCCGGCCATCTCCGAGGCGATCTGCATGATCTGCTCCTGGTAGACCATGATCCCGTACGTCTCGCGGGTGAACTTCTCCATCGCGGGGTGCTCGTAGGCGATCCGGGCCCGGCCGTGCTTGCGGGCGATGAAGTCGGGGATCAGGTCCATGGGGCCCGGCCGGTAGAGCGAGACGATGGCGATCACGTCCTCCAGGCGCTCGGGCTTGAGGCCGCGGAGGGCGTCCCGCATCCCCGCCGACTCGAGCTGGAACACGCCGAAGGTCTTCGCCTCGGAGAGGAGCGCGTAGGTCCGGGGGTCCTCGAACGGGACGGCGTCGAGGTCGATCCGCTCCCCCCGTGACTCCTCGATCAGCGTGGCCGTGTTGGCGAGCACGGTCAGCGTGCGGAGCCCGAGGAAGTCCATCTTCAGCAGGCCGAGCTTCTCGATCGGCCCCATCGCGTAGCCGGTGATCAGCTCGGGGCGCTTGGGGTCCTTGTAGAGCGCGATGTGCTCGTCCAGCGGGTCGTCGGAGATGACGACCGCCGAGGCGTGCACCGAGGCGTGGCGGGTGCAGCCCTCGAGGGTCTTGGCGATGTCCCAGAGCTCCCGCACCTGCGGCTGCGCGCGCACGGCCTCCGCCAGCGGCGGGCTCTTGGCGAGGGCGTCGTCGAGCGTGATGTTCAGCGGGAAGTTGGGGACGAGCTTGGCGATCCGGTCGACGTCGTTGTAGGGCATGCCCAGGACGCGGCCGACGTCGCGGATGGCCGCCTTCGCCCCCAGCGTCCCGAAGGTGATGATGTGGGCGACGCGGTCGCGGCCGTACTTGTCGGCCACGTAGCGGATGACCTCGTCGCGCCGGTCGTCGGCGAAGTCCACGTCCATGTCGGGCATGGACACGCGCTCCGGGTTCAGGAAGCGCTCGAAGAGCAGGCCGTAGCGGATCGGGTCGACGTTGGTGATGCCGAGGCAGTAGGCGACCAGCGAGCCCGCCGAGGAGCCGCGCCCGGGGCCCACCGCGATGCCGTTCTTCCGCGCGTAGGCGATGAAGTCCCAGACGACGAGGAAGTACCCGGCGAAGCCCATCTTCTCGATCACCGCCAGCTCGTGATGGAGGCGTCTCTCGACGGCGTCGCCGGGCGTCGGGCCGTAGCGCCGGTGGAGGCCGTCCCCGGCGAGTTGCTGGAGGTAGGTCTCCAGCGTGTGGCCCTCGGGGACCGTGTAGCGCGGGAGGTGGAAGTTCCCGAACTCGAGCGTCAGGTTGCAGCGCTCGGCCACCGCCAGCGTGTTCCGGCACGCCTCGGGGATCTCCGCGAAGACCCCGTGCATCTCCTCGGCCGACTTGACGTAGAACTCCTCGGTCGAGAACTTCCAGCGCTTCGGGTCGTTCATCGCCGAGCCGGTCTGGATGCAGAGGAGCGCCTCGTGGGCCCGGGCGTGCTTCGCCTCCAAATAGTGCGAGTCGTTGGTGCCGACGACCGGGGCGCCGAGAGCGCGGGCGATCTCGAGCGTGGCCGCCGTCACCCTCACCTGCTCGTCGAGCCCGTGGGCCTGGACCTCCATGAAGTAGTTGTCGCGGCCGAAGACCTCCTGGTGCCAGCCGGCCGCGGCCCGGGCCCGCTCGGTCTCGCCCGCGCTGAGGAGCCGCGACACCTCGGAGTTGAGGCAGCCCGAGAGCACGAGGAGGCCCTCGCCGTGGGCGGCCAGCAGCTCCCGGTCGACGCGCGGCTTGTAGTAGTAGCCCTCGAGGTACGCCCGGGAGACGAGCTTGATGAGGTTCCGGTAGCCCGTGAGGTCCCGCACGAGGACCGTGAGGTGGTTGGCGCCCTCGTAGGCGCCGTCCTGGGAGCCCCGCTCGGTGCGCCTGCCGGGGGCCACGTACAGCTCGCAGCCGAGGATCGGCTTGATCCCCGCCTTCTGGGCGGCCAGGTAGAAGTCGATGGCGCCGAAGAGGTTCCCGTGGTCGGTCAGGGCGATCGCGGGGAACCGGAGCTCCTTGGCCTTGGCCACCAGCTTGTCGAGCTGCGCGGCCCCGTCGAGCAGGCTGTACTCCGAGTGGACGTGCAGGTGGACGAAGTCGCTATGGTGCATCGTCTATTTGCCTGCCGGCACCAGCTTGACTCTTCGCACGCTCAAGGCCACGCTTACTCCCACTCGATCGTGCTCGGGGGCTTGGAGGAGACGTCGTAGACCACCCGGTTCACGCCCGGCACCTCGTTGATGATGCGGTTGCTGATCTTCCCCAGCAGGTCGTAGGGCAGGCGCGCCCAGTCGGCGGTCATCGCGTCCTGGGAGGTCACGGCGCGGAGGGCGATCACCTGGGCGTAGGTGCGGAAGTCGCCCATCACGCCGACCGTGCGCACGGGCAGCAGCACCGCGAAGGCCTGCCACAGCTCGCGCTCGAGCCCGGCCGCCCGCACCTCCTCCTGCACGATCGCGTCGGCCTTGCGCAGCAGGTCCAGGCGCTCCTCGGTCACCTCCCCCAGCACGCGGATGGCGAGACCGGGCCCCGGGAAGGGCTGGCGCCATACGATGTCGGGGGGGAGCCCGAGCAGCTCGCCGAGCTGGCGCACCTCGTCCTTGAACAGCTCGCGCAGCGGCTCCACGAGCTCGAACTGCATGCGCGTGGGCAGGCCGCCCACGTTGTGATGCGTCTTGATCGTGGCCGACGGCCCGCGGAAGGAGATCGACTCGATGACATCGGGATAGAGCGTGCCCTGGGCGAGCCAGGGGATCGCGCCGAGCCGCCGCGCCTCCTCCTCGAACACCGCGATGAACTCCGCGCCGATGCGCTTGCGCTTGAGCTCGGGGTCGCTGACGCCCCGGAGGGCCTCGAGGAAGCGCCGGGAGGCGTCCACGTGGACGAGGTTGATCTTGAAGGCGTCGCGGAAGGTGTGGACCACGGCCCCCGCCTCGCCCTTGCGTAGCGCCCCGTTGTCGACGAACACGCACGTGAGCTGGTCGCCGATCGCCCGGTGCACGAGCACCGCCACCACGGAGGAGTCGACGCCGCCCGAGAGCGCGCACAGCACCCGGTCGCGGCCGACCTTCGTGCGGATCGCCTCCAGGGCGGAGTCGGTGAAGGAGGCCATCGACCAGTCGCGCTTGACCCCGCAGATCTCGAGGAAGTTCTCGAGGACGATCCTGCCCTGGGGCGTGTGGGCGACCTCGGGGTGGAACTGCACCGCGAAGAGGCGGCGCGCCTCGTCCGCCATGGCGGCGACGGGGCAGTTGTCGGTCGAGCCGAGGGCCGTGAAGCCGGCCGGCGGTCGCACCACGGTGTCGCCGTGGCTCATCCAGACGGTCAGGCCGTCCGGCGTGTCGGACGTGACGCCCGTGAAGATCCCGTCCGCTTGGCGGAGCCTCAGCGCGGCCCGGCCGTACTCCCGTCGCGCGGCCGGCACCACCTCGCCGCCGAGCAGGTAGCCCATCGCCTGCATCCCGTAGCAGATGCCCAGCACGGGAACGCCGGCGTCGAAGAGCGTCCGCGGCGGGAGCGGGGCGTTCTCCTCGTAGACGCTCGAGGGCCCGCCGGAGAGGATGATCCCCTTGCAGCCGGCCTGCAGGATGTCGCCGATCGGGTGCGTGCACGGGAAGATCTCGGAGTAGACCGACATCTCCCGGATGCGGCGGGCGATGAGCTGGGTGTACTGCGACCCGAAGTCGAGAACCGCGATCTTGTCGGCGGTCACCACCGGGGCGAGACCGCTTTCAGCGCGGACGGCCGAGCTTCTGCGCCTGCTGGAAGACCTTGCCTTCCGTCTTGATCGCGGGGGCGATGATCAGCTCGGTGAGCTGCAGCTCCCGGATGTTCCGGGCGCCGACCGAGCCCATGCAGGTCCGGATCGCGCCGACCAGGTTCAGCGTGCCGTCCTCGGTGAAGGCGGGGCCGAACAGGATCTGCTCGAGCGGGCCCGCCACGCCCACCCGGATGCGGGTGCCGCGGGGCAGGTTCTGGTGCGGCGTGGCCATGCCCCAGTGGTAGCCGCGGCCGGGGGCCTCGGTCGCCCGGGCGAAGGCGGAGCCGATCATCACCGCATCGGCGCCCGACGCGAGCGCCTTGCACACGTCCCCGCCCGTCGTCATGCCGCCGTCGGTGATGATGGGCACGTAGCGTCCGGTCTTCTTGTAGTAGAAGTCGCGCGCCGCCGCGGAGTCCGCGGTGGCCGTGACCTGCGGCACGCCCAGGCCGAGCACCTCGCGGCTGGTGCAGGCCGCGCCCGGGCCCACGCCGACCAGGAGCGCGTCCACGCCGCACTCCATCAGCTCCAGACAGGCCTCGTAGGTGACGACGTTGCCGACGATCAGCGGGATGGCCAGGTGCGTCTTCAGCTTCTTCAGGTCGACCGGCACGTACTCGGTGGCGAGGTGGCGGGCGGTGGTGACGGTGGACTGGACGATGAAGAGGTCGGCGCCGGCTTCCTGGGCGATCTGGGCGAAGCGCTCGGCGCGCTGGGGGATCGAGGAGACGGCGACCGGGCCGCCGCCCTTCTTGATCTCGGCGATGCGCTTGTGGATCAGCTCTTCCTTGATCGACTCGCCGTAGATCGACTGGATGATCTTGGTGGCCTCCTCCTGGCTGGCGGAGACGATGCGGTCGAGGACCTCGTCGGGGTTCTCGTAGCGCGCGAAGATGCCTTCGAGGTTCAGCACAGCCAGGCCGCCGAGGCGGCCCATCTCGATGGCGAGCCGGGGCCCGACGACGCCGTCCATCGCCGCGGCGATGATCGGGATGTCGAAGCGCCGCCCGCACAGGTCCCACGAGATGTCGACTTCGTTGGGGTTGATGGTCAAGGTTCCGGGAACGAGGGCGATGTCATCGAATCCGTACGCGACTCGCGCCTTCCGCCCACGACCGACCCACATGCCCATAGAGGTCCCCTCTCCCCTTACTACCGTTCGAGCCCAAGGACGCTGTATGTAGGGAGCATCCACCCCAACCTATACAACATTTCGTACCACTATAGCGACGCTGCCACGGCGTGTCAACCGGGACGTCCGCCCCCTCAGCGCCGCCGAGCGTGCTCGTAGACGAGCCGGAGGCCCTCCAGGGTCAGGTCCTGGTCGACGTGCTGGATGCTCCGGGCCACGTCGGCGATCAGCGGCGCGAGCCCGCCCGTCGCGATGACTGTGACGGTGCCGTCCATCTCCGCGCGCATCCGCTCCACGATCCCGTCGACCAGGCCCGCGTACCCGTAGACGATGCCCGACTGGACGTTGGTCGTCGTGTTGCGGCCGATAGCGTCCTTTGGCCGTACGAGCTCGACCCGGGAGAGCCGCGCCGCCCGGGTGAGGAGCGCGTCGGCGGCGGTGGTGATCCCGGGGGCGATGGCGCCGCCGATGAACTCGCCCCGCGCGTTCACGCAGTCGAACGTGGTGGCCGTCCCGAAGTCGATCACGATGAAGGGCGCCGGGTACCGGGCCAGGGCGCCCACGGCGTTGACCACCCGGTCGGGACCGACCTCGCTCGGCGTCTCCACCTTGAGCGGGATCGGCGTGTTGACGCCCGGATCCACGAAGAGGGGGGCCACGCGGAAGTACTTCTCGCACATCCACTCGAGCGTCTGCTGGACGGGCGGGACCACGTTGGAGATCGCCACGTCGGTGATCTGCCGCAGATCGAGGCCGTGGCTGCGCAACAGGGTCTGGATCAGGACTCCGTACTCGTCGGCGGTCTGCTCGCGCCGGCTCGTGAGCCGCCACGAGACGACGAGGCGCCCCTCGTCGTAGACGCCGAGGACGGTGTTCGTGTTCCCGACGTCAGCCACCAGGAGCATCGAGGACCTCCCCCGCCACCACCCGGTGGGTCCGGTGGGCCGCGTCGCGCACGAGCAGCGCTCCGTCGTGGTCGAGGCCCACCGCCGTGCCCTGCGCGCCGCCCGCCACCACCGTCCGCCCGAGCGTCACGGTGCGCCGGCACCACTCGGCGTGGATCGGCTTGAAGCCGTGATCGAGGTAGATGTCGTACCAGTGCTCGAGCCGGGTCAGCAGCCCGTCGAGCAGCGCCCCGCGGTCGACTTCCCGGCCGGTGAGGAGCGCGAGCGACGTCGCCCGCGCCGCGAGGTCGACCGGGAACTCGCGCTGGCTCACGTTGATCCCCATCCCGAGAATGACGCGCGTGACCGCGCGGCTGTCGGTGGCCGCCTCGGCGAGAATCCCCGCCAGCTTGCGGTCCTCGACCACGAGATCGTTCGGCCACTTGATCCCCGGCGCGAGCCCGGTCAGTGCCTCCACGGCTTCCGCGACGGCCACGGCGGCCAGGAGCGCGAGCTGGGGCACCTCGGCGGCGTCGATGGCGGGCCGGAGGACGACGGAGCAGAGGAGCGCCTCGCCCGGACGGTCGAGCCAGGAGCGGCCGCCGCGCCCCCGCCCCGCGCGCTGGTGCTCGGCCGTGACCACGGTGCCCTCGGGAGCGCGATCGTCGGCGAGGGCGCGGGCGACGGCCTGCGTGGAGTCGACCTCGCCGAGCGCGTGAACGACCGCCCCGAAGCGTTTCTTGGAGGGGGGCGAGCCCTCGGAGGGGGGCTTCGCCCCCCTTCCGAACCTCCCCCCAACACCGGGTTGCGCCGGCGAAGCCGGCGCTCGGAATGGCGGACGGTCAGGCGGGGGCGGGCTCGTCATGCGCCGGCCGGGTCCTCGATGATCGAGTGCAGGCTGTCGGCGAGCTTGGCGCGCCGGCGGCGCTGCTCCTCGAGCCGGCCGCGCTCCCGCTCGACCACCTCCGCGGGCGCGCGCTCCACGAACTCGGGCCGCGCGAGCTTGCCGTCGAGGAACCGGATCTCGTCCTCCGCCTTCTTGAGCTCCTTGGCGAGCCGCTGGCGCTCGGCGGCGAGATCGACGACGCCGGCCAGGTGGACGAACACCTCGGCCGAGTCGACGGCGGCGAAGGCCGAGTTCGCCGGCCGGGTGGCCTCGGGCGCGATCGTCGCCGCGCAGCGCGCGAGCGCGTCGATGAGCGGCAGCGCGCCGGCGAGCAGGTCGGCCTGGGGCTTGCTCGCCGGCTTCACCGTCACCGTCAGCTCCACCGACGGCGGCACCCGGCTCTCGCTCCGGATGTTGCGCACGGCGCTGATGATGCCGATGATCGGCTGCATGTCCCGCTCGGCCGCGGGGTCGGCCTTCGTCCGGGACGGCCTGGGGTACGGCGCGACCATGATCGACTCGCCGCGGTGGGGCAGCCGCTGCCAGAGCTCCTCGGTGATGAACGGCATGAACGGGTGCAGGAGCCGGAGCGTCGCCTCCAGGACCTCGACCAGCGTCTGCTGCGTGCGGGCGCGCTCGGCCGGCGCGTCGGCGGCGTAGAGCGCCCGCTTGGCGATCTCCAGGTACCAGTCGCAGAACTCGTGCCAGAGGAACTGATAGATCGCCGACGCGGCGTCGTTGAAGCGGTAGCCGTCGAGCGCCTTGCGCACGGCGCCCGCGGTGGCGTTGAGGCGGCTCCGGATCCACCGCTCGGCCAGCCCCGGCGCGGCGCCGCGCGCGAGCTTCGGGTCGTAGGCGTCGAGGTTCGCCAGCACCAGGCGGGCGGCGTTCCAGAGCTTGTTGGCGAAGTTCCGGTAGCCCTCGACCCGCTCCTCCGCCAGGCGGATGTCCCGCCCCTGCGCCGCCAGCGCCGCCAGCGTGAAGCGGAAGGCGTCGGTGCCGTACTTGTCCATCACCACCAGCGGGTCGATCACGTTGCCGCGCGACTTGGACATCTTCTGGCCCTCGGCGTCGCGCACGAGGGCGTGGATGTAGACGTCGCAAAAGGGCACGTCGCCCATGAACTTCAGGCCGAGCATCATCATCCGCGCGACCCAGAAGAACAGGATGTCGAAGCCGGTGACCAGGCACGACGTGGGGTAGAACGCGGAGAGCTCCGGCGTCTCGTCGGGCCAGCCCAGCGTCGAGAAGGGCCAGAGCCCCGACGAGAACCAGGTGTCGAGCACGTCGGTGTCCTGGTGGACGGCGCTGCCGCACCGCGGGCACTCGGTCAGGTCGACGCGGGAGACGTGCATGCTGCCGTCGCCGTCGCAGTACCAGACCGGAATGCGGTGGCCCCACCAGAGCTGGCGCGAGATGCACCAGTCGCGGATGTTCTCCATCCAGGCGAAGTAGGTCTTCCGCCAGCCCCGCGGGATGATCCGGGTGCGCCCCTCGCGGACGGCCTTGATGGCCGGCGCCGCCAGGGGCTTCATCCGCACGAACCACTGCTTGGACACGAGTGGCTCCACCACCGTCCGGCAGCGGTAGCAGACGCCGACGGCGTGCCGGTAGGGCTCCACGCGCTCGACGAGCCCGAGGGCGCGGAGGTCCTCCACGATGCGCGTCCGGCACTCGAAGCGGTCGAGGCCCGCGTACTTCCCCGCCAGCTCCGTCATCCGGCCGTCGAACCCGATGACGGTGCGGATCGGGAGCTGGTGCCGGCGTCCGATCTCGAAGTCGACGGGGTCGTGCCCGGGCGTGACCTTGACGACGCCGGTGCCGAACTTGGGGTCGACGGCCGCGTCGGCCACGACCCGCATGCGGATCGTCCCCTCGACCGACGGGACCTCGAGCTCCTGGCCGACGTAGCGCTTGTAGCGGCGGTCGCGGGGATGCACGGCGAGGCCGGTGTCGCCGAGCTTGGTCTCCGGCCGCACCGTGCCCAGGGTCAGGGGGCCGTACCTGATGTAGACGAACTCCGCGTCCCGCTCCTCGCGCTCCACCTCGAGGTCGGAGAGGGCCGTCTGGCAGCGCGGGCACCAGTTGACGATGTAGTCGTCGCGGTAGATCAGCCCCTCTTCCCAGAGCCGGACGAAGACCTCGCGCACCGCCCGCGACAGGCCGGGATCCATCGTGAACCGCTCACGCGTCCAGTCGCAGGAGGCGCCGAGGCGCTTGAGCTGGGTGATGATCGTGCGCCCCGACTCCTCCTTCCACTTCCACACGCGCGCCACGAAGGCCTCGCGCCCGAGGTCCTCCTTGCGCCGGCCCTCGGCCGCGAGCTGGCGCTCGATCACGTTCTGGGTGGCGATGCCGGCGTGGTCCGTGCCCGGCATCCAGAGCGTGTTGTAGCCGTCCATGCGCTTCATGCGGACGACCACGTCCTGCAGCGTGTTGTTCAGGGCATGGCCCATGTGGAGCGAGCCCGTGACGTTCGGGGGCGGGATGACGATCGAGTAGGGCTTCTTCGGCGACGCGGCCTCGGCGTGGAAGTAGCCGCGGGCCTCCCACTCCTGGTACCAGCGGGCCTCGACCTGGGAGGGATCGTAACGGTCGGAGAGGGACGTCATAGGATTCGGCGAGGCCTCAGTGTATCACCGGCGCCGCGACGACCAGGCGCCAGGCGGCCCCCGCGCGCCGGAACGTGAGGGTCCATGGGCGGCGCTCGGGCCCGACGGCGGCGGCCAGGCTCAGCGTCGCGGGCGGCGTGCCCTCGGTGGCGTTGCAGGCGGGCTCGAGCGCGAGGCCGGCGGGCAGGCGCGCCCGGAGCCGCGCGTCGGGCACCAGCTCGCGCAGGACCGCGGCGTTGTCGGCGCGCAGGGCCGCGAAGAACCGGTCGATCGCGGCGTGGGCCTCGCGGTGCCACGCGGCGTGCAGCTGGCGGCGCACGCGGACGAAGGTCTGGCGCGACGGCGCGTACCGGTAGAGGTCTTCCTGCTCGGTCTGGGCCTCGCAGCCCGGAACCCACCCCGGGTACTGCAGCTCGTACCGGAGCGCGACCTCCGCGCCGTGGACCGCGTACTGCCACGTCTGGACCGGGCCGCCGAACAGGTCCGCCGTGCTCCACGCGATGCCGATGCCGTCGCCTTCCTGGCGGATCAGGTCGACCCAGACCGGTGTCGTCCCTCGCCCGGATCGGGGCGCCTCCCAGGCGACCAGGAGCTGCGACTTGCCGCGCGCCGCCGGCAGCGGGTGGAGCGTCGGGTTGGCCTCCCGATGGAGGCTCCCGAGCAGCCGGCCCTCGCCCCGGGGGCTCCCGTAGACGCGCACGCTGTTGGCCTCGCTGGCGTCGCCGAGGCGGAAGGCGCCCACGACGAGCGGTCCGACTTTCGACACCTGGAGCGCGGCGCCGCCCCACGCCTCGTTGAAGGCGTCGAGACGGTCCTGCAGGAAGCCCTCGCTCGCGAAGACGCTGCCGCTGTCCAGGCTCTCCACGATCTCGCCGTCGAGGAGCGCGTAGATCTCGCGGTAGAGGCTCTGCGCCTGCTCGCCGCCCGCGGCTTCCGCCTCGGCGAGCCGGGTACGCGCCAGCTCGCGGAAGCGCTCCAGCCGGTCGGCCGCCGTGCCGGGCGAGTGCGGCGGCGCGAGGAAGAGGAGGAGGCCGAGGCCGATAAACCCGGCGCGGAGCCGGGTCGAGCATCTGCGGGCCACGGAGGGTATGGTACAACAGTCGGAGAGACTGCCGCGTGATCCGCGTCATCGACCGCTACCTCCTGCGGGAGCTCCTGGCGCCCTTTGCCCTCGGCGGCGGTCTCTTCACCTTCTTCCTCATCATCGACCGGCTCTACAGCCTGACCGACCTCGTGATCACCAAGGGCGTGCCGTTCTACCTCGTCCTCCAGCTCCTCGTCTTCATGCTCCCGTCCTTCCTCGCCCACACGCTGCCCATGGCCCTGCTCGTGGCGATCCTGCTCGCCGGCGGGCGCCTCGCCGGCGACCTCGAGATCGTCGCGTTCAAGGCCGCGGGAGTGGGGCCGCTGCGGCTCCTCCGCCCCGTCGTGATGGCCGCCGTGCTGGTGGGCGCCGCCACCGCCGGCATGACGCTGGTGGTGAACCCGGCGTCCAACGCCGTGTTCCAGCACCAGCTCTTCAAGATCTTGCAGACCCGGGCCACCAGCGGGCTCCACGAGCGGGTCTTCAACACCTCCTTCGGCGACATGGTGATCTACCTGGAGGAGGTCAGCCCCTCGCAGGTGGCGCTGAAGGGCGTGCTCGTGTCGGACGAGCGCGACCCCAAGCTCACTCGCATCATCACGGCGCGCGAGGGGCGGCTGCTGACCGACGAGGCGAACCAGCGCGTCACCCTCCGGCTCATCGACGGCGCGATCAACGAGAGCGACGTCGCCGCCACCCCGCCCCTGAACGCGGCGGTGCACCCGACCGGCGAGCCCCTTCCCCTGCCCGCCGGCGGCGCCGCCACCACGCGGCGCTACCGCTACACCGCCTTCGGGCTCTACGACATGAACCTCACCGTGGCCTCGCCGTTCCAGAGCACCAAGCTCGACAAGCCCGAGAAGAACTTCTCGATGGGCGAGCTCACCGCCGCCATCGGCGAGGCCCGGAGCCTCGGCCAGCCGGCGGCGCCCTTTCTGGTCGAGTACCACAAGCGGGTCGCCCTCCCGTTCGCGGCGCTCGTCTTCGCGCTGGTCGGCTTCCCCCTGGCGGTGCGGTCACATCGGGGTGGGCGGAGCCTCGCCCTCGTGGGCAGCCTGGCGATCCTGGTGGCGTACTACCTGCTCCTCACCTCGCTCGAGGGCCTGGCGCTCTCGCGCCGGCTGCCGGCGTGGTTCGCCATCTGGCTCCCCAACCTGCTCTTCGTGATCATCGGCGCCGGGCTGGCGGGGGCGGAGATCCAGCGGGTCCGGGTGCCGCCGCCCCGCTGGTGGTGGGCGCTCGTGGAGCGGGCGCGGGGCGTCGCGGAGGTCGTCAAGCAGGCGCCGCTCGTGGCGGGGCGGCGGCGCCACTGGGCGCCGCGCGAGTCCACGCACCTGATCGACCGCTACCTGATCCGCTCCTACCTCACCTACTTCGGCATCGCCGTCGCGGTGGCGTCTGTCCTCTTCGTCGTCGTCGACCTCCTCCAGACGCTCGACCGGTACCTGCGCGTGAAGCCGCCGCTCGTCTACATCCTCGAGCACTTCCTCTACCGCCTGCCGGCGGCCGTCTACGACGGGCTCCCCGTCGTCACGCTGGTGGCGACGATCTTCCTGTTCCTGACCATCAGCCGCTACCACGAGCTGACCGCCCTCAAGGCGGCCGGGGTGAGCCTCTACCGCGTGAGCCTGCCGATCATCGGGCTCGCGATCCTCACCTCGATCGGGGCCGCGCTCTTCCAGGAGCTGGTCCTGCCCACCCTCAACGAGCGCGGCGAGGAACTGGACCGGGTCAAGATCCGGGGCCAGCGCCCCCGCCACCTGCAGGTCCGCAGCCGCATCTGGTTCCGCAGCTCCGACACCCGGTTCTTCCGCCTGGAGCTGCTGGACCCGGTGACCAGCGACATGCACGGGGTCACGATCCTGGAGATCGACAAGAACTTCCGGCTGGTCAACCGGCTCGACGCCACGCTCGCCCACTGGACGCCCGACGGCTGGGAGTTCTCGGACGGGGCGCTGCGGGAGATCAGCCCCGAGGGCCACGTGCTGACCGTGCCCTTCGCGGTGACCGCGCTCGACCTGCCCGAGCAGATCCAGGACTTCACGGAGATCCAGAAGCCGGTGGACGCCATGAGCTTCACGGAGCTGCGGGGGTACATCGCGCGGCTCCAGGAGAGCGGCCACCAGGTGAAGAAGTACCTGGTCGAGCTGTACGGCAAGCTGGCCTTCCCGCTCGCCCACCTCGTGATGGTGCTGGTGGCGATCCCGTTCGCGCTCCAGTCACCGCGGGGCGGGCGCCTGGTCGGCATCGGCCTGGCCATCGGCATCCTGGCCGGCTACATGGTCGTCCACTACTCGGCGATCGCCTTCGCCCGCGCCGACCTGCTGCCGCCCCTCATGGCCGCCTGGACGGCCAACGTGGTGTTTCTCGGGATCGGCTTCGCGCTGCTCTTCCGCGCGCGGACCTGAGTCGGAGGGGGCC
>Ga0209515_10005626_pt1 | contig 16130 bp, 17 predicted proteins | sample Subgroupgradi54m_FD_187454 | JGI IMG/M metagenome (GOLD analysis project Ga0209515, IMG submission 187454) | Subsurface groundwater microbial communities from S. Glens Falls, New York, USA - GMW60B uncontaminated upgradient, 5.4 m (SPAdes)... ...
AGCGCCCAGGATGAAGATGTATTGCACGCGATCACGATGCATTTGACGCCGTAGCGCAGAAGGAATTCGACGTTCTCGAGCGAAAACTTCACGATCGTCGACTTGGACTTCGTGCCGTAGGGCACCCGCGCCGTGTCCCCGAAATAGATGATCGACTCCGTGGGCATCTCTTCAATGAGCGCCTTGACGACGGTCAGGCCACCGATCCCGGAATCAAACACACCAATGGGCTGACGCGCGCCGTTCATCGCGGCATCCTATCGGTGCGCGCGTGTGTGTCCGCGTTGGTTGGCAGCACCGCGAGTGCCCTCTGGGTCCTTGTCCCCGTGAACATCCTCATGCGGTCAGACGCCATGGCGCAGTCGTCCGTCCTCATAGTTGTGCCCCAAGCTCTCGCACGTACGATAGCGCACCCCGCGCGATAGCATCCGCCACGGCTTGCCGGTAGTCCGGCCTGGCGAGTCGCCGAGCTTCCATCTGATTTGTCACGTAGCCGACCTCGACGAGCACCGCCGGCATCCACGCTTCTCGCAAGACGACAAAACGCGCCGGTTTCACCCCATGACAGGGCACCTGTAAGGTATCGCGCATGGAACGGCAGATCGCGGCCCCAAGGCGTCGCGAGTGGGAGCGTGTCCGTCCGAGCACCAAATCCCAGAGGACCTGCCGAATCGTCGTGGTCGGCAACGCCACTTCCGTTCGATCCACCGACGGCGGCCATTGCGCCGAGGCGGAGACGACGGAGTCGCGAGGATAGTAGACCTCGCTGCCCGACGTATTACGATTCCGGCTCGCATTGACGTGGATGCTGATGAAGAGATCCGCCTGGAGACGATTGGCGATTCCGGGACGGCCGCTCAGAGGGATGAACTGATCGGCATCACGAGTCATGATCACGTTCAATCCCACCTGCTGCAGTTCGGAGCGAAGGCGTCTGGCAATGTCAAGCGCGAGGTGCTTTTCCCGTAGCCCGAAATGCGACGTCCCCGGATCGTGCCCGCCGTGGCCGGCATCGATGACGATGGTATGAACCGGGCTGACCGCAGAGGCTGACGGCGCTCTGGGAGGACTGATGAGAGGCGTCTGGGAAGTGGCCATCGGCTGAGTGGCGCAACCCGAGAGCCATAGCCACACGACGCCGGCCAGCGCAAGGTGAAACCGCGGTACACTCAGCACCCGCATGACCCGCGCAACACTCGCCACTCACTCACCATGCAAAAGAAAACGTGGAACGCCTGCAGCCCCACTTCATCTGACGGCGTTCCACTCCAAGGATACACGCGACTCACTATCTGAACGACGATCGGTTGTAGTCTTGACCTCTCGGCCTGTCTTACACCACAGGACCTCGAGGTCTCCGCGACGAACAATGGTGGAGGCGGCGGCCGAACGCCCACCGCGTTCGGTGTAGCAGCCACGATCAGTGTGGCTGCGGAATGCCGAACGCACCAGCGGTCGGCCATTTCGCGCCGACCCTGATGGTCGGCGCTTCAGGAGTTGCCACATCTTGGTACGACAATTGGTGGAGGCGGCGGGAGTTGCACCCGCGTCTTCGGATCGAGAGCGTGAGCCCTCTACATGCGTAGCCCCACATCGAACGCTTCACCGTGACCCGTCTGTGGAGCGGGCTTGTCACGGCTGAGCCACATACGTCTCACCCAGGTATGTGCGGCCCAAGCCCGAGCCAGCCTGCTCAAAACGCCCGCCCAGCCCGCAGGCTGACTGAGCGACGGCGCTACCTAATTACTTAGGCAGCGACTTGCAGTGCCTCAGAAGCGAGAATTGCTTCCGCTTCTGCTACCGGGTTGTAGTTGGCACTTGGTGTTGCGTCAGGTGTTTTACGAGGCCTCCTGACCACCTCGGCATGCCCCTCGCTGCTCACTGGTCCGAATCGAATCTCATCGCCCCCAGTGCTCGTGATCGCTACCGCGCCCGCTCTTGCCGCGTGCGCAACGCGCGCTGAATCTCGCGGTCCATCTCGCGCTCGCGGATACGATCCCGTTTCTCAAAGACCCGTTTGCCCTTTCCGAGGGCCAATTCTACTTTCGCCAAGCCGTGCTGTTGATACAGCCGCAGCGGCACCAGCGTGACCCGCTTCTGCAACAGCAATCCGGTGAGCCGATTGATTTCTCGACGATGCACTAAGAGCTTGCGCAGGCGCACCGGATCGGCATTATAGCGACCGCCCTGCTCGTAGGGACTGACATGCATATTATACAAGAAGAGCTGGCCCTCATCAACGCGCGCGAAACTATCATCGAGGCTGACGCGGTGCTGGCGGATCGACTTGATCTCGGTGCCTTTGAGCTCGATGCCCGTCTCGAACGTTTCAAGGATCTCGTAGTCGCGTCGGGCTTTGTGGTTGGTCGCAAACGTTTCGGTGGGGGTCTTGGGACTCGCCATGGTCAGCGCTTCTGCAGCACGCTGATCATCCGCCACGAAAGCACGTCCCGCGTCAAGGGCTTGGCGAGGTCAAACTCCCCATGAGTTCCTAAGAGGTTGAATGCGCCTGAGCACTCCACGAGCGCCCGAAATTCCTGCGGCAGCAGCAGGCGCGTCCGCGTGCGGCCGCCGCGGATCTCTTTCGTCTGGCCCTCCTCTTGAACCTCGAACACCAGTTCATCCTCAAACGTCTGCGTAATCGGATCGATCGATTCGGGATGCTGGAGGTAGAAGACGCGTACGGTTGTCTCGTCCAACGTCTGTTCCCACTGATGAATCTCGTTTCCGACGAGATCCCACTGGTGCGGCACCCAAAAGTCGGTGAGGTACAGCCCACCCGGCGTCAGGAGATCGGCAACCGTCCGCAGGTGCGCGATGATCTGCTCATTGGTAAGGAGAAACCGAAACGTGTCCATAAAACAAAACGCCGCGTCATACGTTCCGGACATCGACAGCTCGCGCAGATCATCCACCGACGCCCTGACAGAAAGCCGCAACGTCTTGGCCGCGGCTTCGACGAAGGCGATCATCTCCGAACTCGCATCGACGCCGGTCATCTGATAGCCGCGTTTGGCCAGCTCCAGCAGATGACGCCCTGCCCCGCAGCCGATGTCGAGCAGGCGCGTGCCCGCTGGGACATAGGTCTTGAGACACGCCTCGATAAAATCGCACTCCGCATCCGTATTCCACTGGTAGCCGATCGCGTAGTAGCGCGGATGGCGATACACTTCAGAGTCGGTCATCGGGATCCGTCCAATGGACGCGGCATCGTGGGACGCGGCATCACAGCGCGCGGTGCGCAGCCAAGGCGCAGGCGGGCCGCCTCAAGGATACGACCAACCAACTGAGTGTAGGTGGTGCCGAGATATTCCGCCATCAGTCCGACGGTGCCCTCCGGATCGAACGATGGCAGCGGGTTAATCTCCAGAAAATAGAGCCGTCCCTGTTCGTCGACGCGCAGATCAACACGCGCCATATCTCGGCATCTCAACGTCTCGAACATCGTCACCGCAAGCTGGCGCGCACGCACATCGAGCTCGGGCGTCAGCTCCACCGGGCAGAGCCACTGCGTCGTCGAGCCTCCCGCCACGTGAGACGCGAGACGACTGGAGAGATCGATCGGCCGCTGAACCGCGGGCAGTGCGTGGGGCGGCGTATTGCCGATGAGCAATACCGTCAGCTCACCGAAGGAGACGAACTCTTCGATGAGGCAGGACTCGCGAAGTGTGGTCGTCAACCACTCCACACGTTTCTGGAGCGAGGCTACATCATGGACAATGGCTCCGGGATCGATGCCGCGTCCAGATCCTTCGTAACGAGGCTTCACGATGAGCGGAAATGTTGGATGCGTAATGTGAGCGAGTGTGTCAGCACGTTCCGCGACCCACCAGCGAGGCGTTGGGATGCCCACGGCGCGCGCCAGCCGCTTGCTCATGACCTTATCCAGACCGAGCATCTGCGCTGCCACACCGGAGCCGACGAACGGGATGCCCCACTGCTCGAGCAACATCGGCACCCACGCCTCCCGGCAGCGACCGTGTGTGCCCTCGGCGATATTGAAGACGAGGTCGATATCGCACCAGTGCTTCGGTCCGGCATCCAGAAGGTCCGTCGCGCTGCCCATGAGTGTCACGTGATGGCCCAATGATGCCAACGCCTGTTGCAGTGCGCGAATCGTCGAGGGCGGATCAAACTCTACCTGCCGCGCGTCGGCAGGATCAGTTTGAAGATCATACGTGAATCCGATGTGCATGGTGAGGAGATTATAGCATGACTGCCTCGGAGAAACCGGTCAGCGACGTTGAACCTTCGACGCGTTCCGCCATCGATTGGTTGACACACCAATCGTCTGCTCGTTATACTGCCGTGGATGGACTCAGAGGAGACTCGCATTGACCTGTGAGATGCACGTCACCCCTTCCTGAGGCTCCCGTCATACCGCATGGGCAGACCACAGTCTCGCGCAATATCCGCTCGCGGATCGTTGCGGCTCTTCGACCGCCTCAACTTCCTCTCGATTGTCATCACGGCTCTTCTCGGCGTCGTGATCTACCACTACTCCCAGCCTCACACGTCTTATCTCTCCTACTTCTTGGCCACCCACCGGGTCATGAACTATTTGGGGCTCATTCATTTCGCCGTCGCGTATCAGTTCTTCTTTACCTCCCCGACCATCCGGCCGCAACTCAGTATCCGCAACACGACACTGATCGCTAAACTCCTCGGCTGTGTTTTGTTGAGCATCCCGTTCTACGCACCAGGACTCAGCCCCATCGTCTTTCTCTTCTTCTACATCCATGCCTTTGAGAATGCGGGCTACCACATCTTTAAGTTGTCCGCCATCGACACGCAGCGACCGAAGGAGCGGTTTCCAATCGAAGCACTGTTTCCTCTCCTCCTCGTGCTAGTACTCACTAGACTCTCGCCTTCCTACTTCATGGACTGGAGCATCCCCATGCGACTCGCGCGGCTGGCGTTGTTGGCCGGCACACTCGTGTTCCTCCGGCATCTCTTTCCTGTGGTATCTTGGACCGAGGGATGGACCGTGGTCCGCCGGTACCCCTTCGTCATCGGCTCGTTCATCGCCGTCTCCCTCTTCATGCCTGAGGGCCAGGCGCTGTACAACCTCTTCATTATTTGGCATTACGTCATCTGGGTGGTCTACACGTGGGTGTACAAACCACAGGATCGCTCGCGCCTCATCTGGTCACACCTCATGTTCGTCGCCCTCTACACACCCCTGTTCCTGCTGGACAATGCCGGGATGGTCCTCTTCCATCCGCTGGTGCTGACGATCCTGGTGGGGCGCATGTCGTTCATGGCACAGTCCGTCTGCCACTTCTTGTTCTCCCTGGTGTTCCGGCAGTATCCTCTGACCCACCCGCAACGGGTCACGACGTCACTGCGCGTCGCCCAGCGATCGAGCTGAACTGCTTCCTACGTCAACGGCTAGCCCGCGTACTATTTTTTCGCTATACTGACCCCCTCGCGTGCGGAGGTGGTGGAACTGGCAGACACGCAGGTCTCAGAAGCCTGTGCCGAAAGGCGTGAGGGTTCAACTCCCTCCCTCCGCATTTTCCTTTGATGAATCCTTTCAAGTTCACACGACTCCGATGGTGGATCTTTCTTGGATTCCTGGGAGCCATCCCTCTCAGTCTCGCTTGCGTGTTCATTGCTAGCCGAATCCCGATCATGGGAGCGATAGTGACGGGGGTGGCGTTTTTCGCCTATCTGTTCCTCATCAATATCCCTGGTCTGATCTTCCGTGAACCACTGTTTACCTTTCAGGAGTTTGGTGCCATCCCTCAGGGTGTGGCTGGTTGGGGTACGGTGATAGGATTCTGGATCGTCGCGGCATTTCTCCTCTCATGGCCGGCAAACTGCAAGCGTGATCGCTAACTCAGCACCTCGAGCCCCCGCATGATCACGCAGACGTTTACCGAATCGCACAGGACACAAGGCCGTAACGATTGCGTGGATATCACGGGGATGGTACAGCAGGCCGTGGGGCGGGCGAAGATTCGAAACGGAATTGGGACGGCCTTTGTGACGGGCTCAACAGCCAGCGTGACGACGATCGAGTATGAGCCGGAACTCGTGCGGGACCTTAAGGAAGCGGTGCGGCGGCTCTTTCCTGAAGGGTTACGTTACGCGCACCATGAAAAGGCCGGTGATGACAACGGGTTCTCGCATCTGCGAGCGTCGTTCATCGGCCCCTCACTTTCGATTCCCATCGTTGATGGACATCTGCAACTCGGCACGTGGCAGCAGGTCGTCTTGATCGACTCTGATACCCACCCCCGAACCCGCGCTTACCTCATCCACGTGATGGGTGAATAGGAGCGCGGGTGAACGGTCACGTTTCTCGGTAGGCCTTCGCGAGCTGGACGTATTTCTTGACCCAGCTGCGGATGTAGTCGAGATCGCGCGCAGTCACCTTGCGCACCGCGCGGGCGGGGGCCCCCACCACGAGCGTCCGAGGGGGCACCTTCGTGCCTTCCAGCACCACACTGCCCGCTCCAACGATGGCCCCGGCTCCGACGTACGCACCACTGAGTACAATCGCCCCGATGCCGATCATCGCCCCGCGCTCGACGACGCAGCCGTGCAGGTTCACGTGATGGCCGACGTGGACGTGATCGGCGATCAGACACGGTGAGTGATCATCCACGTGGAGGATTGAGCCGTCCTGGATGTTCGTCGCCTCGCCAATCTCGATCCGATTGACATCGCCGCGCAGCACGCACCCAAACCAGACGCTGGCGTCTTTCGCTAACCGCACCCGCCCGATGAGATCCGCTCCCGGTGCGACGTAGGCGCTAGGATGGATCGTCGGCGTGAAACGTCGATATGACAGAATCATTCGTCGCCTTTCCACTTATTACGGACGCAGCATAATGAATGACGTCAAACGGCCCGTACCGTCCCCTTCCCGACGGACAGAAAACCAGTGCTGCGGCTCGCAGGCCGTGCAGTGCGCGCTCTCGAAGATCCGCTCTTGACGGACACCGCAGCCCCGCAACTGGCTCATGGCCACGCCGATGAGATCGCATGTACGCCGACCACCGCGCTCCTTCACGAATGCTCCGAACCGTGGAATGAACTCGGGCCCCACCTCATAACAGCAGGCGTGGATGGCCGGACCAATCGCGACCGCCAAATCTTCCGCTCGACTGTGATACACATGATGGAACGCCGCGATGACGCGCGCAGGCAGCTGTGCCGCCAGGCCGCGCCATCCTGCGTGCGCAATGCCAATCGCGCCTCGCAGCGGATCGACAATAAAGATCGGCAGACAGTCCGCCGTGCGCATCAACAGGGCCAGACCCGCTCGCTCCGTCAACAGTGCATCGCATCCGGGCACGACGTGACGGGACTGATGGACATGTTCGATCACTGCGAGGCTCGCACCGTGCACCTGCTCTGCCTCAACCGTGTTCGTCTGCGCGCCCAAGTCGCGCACGAGATCGTCAGGTGTGAATCGACGATCCGTCACCCCGGCGAGCAATCGAGGAGTACCCCACCCCTCAAACCACCAGCCGCCGTCTTCGTGCCGCGCAAGCGTGGGACCGCTATTCGCCGCCACTGGCATCTTCCGAGTCCTGGGCGTCCTGCTCGTGTCCTTTGGCATAGGCGCTCGAGCCCGCACGCTCCTGCACCGTCAACCCCAACAGCGTGGGGTCGATCGGTTCGCCGTTTTTCAGCACCTCAAGATGCAGGTGCGGGATGATCAACGGACTCCGCGCGTTGCCCGTCTTGCCGACACGGCCAATGATCTGTCCCTGCCGCACGTGCGCTCCTACGTCAACGCTCACCTCATTGAGGTGTGCATAGAGGCTGCGCAGCGATCCGCGGTGTTCCAGCTCGATGAATCGCCCGAACCCTTGATGCACTCCCACCAGCACCACCCGGCCGCTGCGAATGGCGCGCACTGGGCTATTGAGTGTTGCGGCCAGGTCAATGCCGCGATGGTGACGGTGCCCGCTGCGGGGCACCTGAAAGTGGCCGTCGCCTTTGGCATCGTGCCGAATCATCAGCGGCCGCTCGTCAACCGGCGCGGCGGCCGATCGCCAATTCACGTACGGCAGCGCAAACGCCGCAGCCGTCAGTCCCCCACCAAGGAGCAGTCCGAGCCAAAACGTCCCGCGTCCCGCGAAGGAACGTGTCGGGGGACGAGTCTTAGGCGCGACTGGCGGTTCGTCTCGATGCCACATAGAGTGATTCTCCGTACAGATGTGCCGCCGCCTCGGTGATGGCCTCCGGTAGCGTCGGATGCGCCGTTATCGTCTGCGCCAACTGTTTCGCCGTCAGTCCGTGGTGGATGGCGAGCACCGCATGGTGAATCAGGCTTGACGCATTGGCACCGACGATTGTCGCGCCCCGCACCCGATCAGTCGCTGCATCGACGAGCAGTTTGACAAACCCGTCGGTTTCTTCATCGCAGTAACTTTTACCGAGTGCTCCAAACGAGAAGCGGCTGACCCGCACCGACTCGCGCACCTCAGACTCCAACGGACCGATGTGCGCGATCTCCGGATCAGTAAAGACGCACCGGGGGATCTCGTGCGGTTCCAACGCGTCGACCGTCTCACCCAGCAGATGACGCACGGCGAGTGTTCCCTCGGCACTGGCCCAATGCGCCAACCCGTGCCGCTCGAGACAATCGCCAATTGCGGCGATGTGCGGCTGGCGCGTGCACAGGAACTTGTCGACGACGATGCCCCGCTGTGCCTCCACCGAGGCGGCGGAGAGATTGAGCGACTCGATGTTGGGCTGTATACCGATGGCGATGAGGCAGCGCTCCGCGGCCACCGTCGTGCTGTTCGTCAGGGTGGCGCGCACCTCACTCGATGACGTCTCAAGCCGCTGGACACTCACACCGGTTAAGACCTTCACCCCCTGCGCCTCGAAACGTCGGACGAGCCAGCGCACCGCGTCCGGATCTTCGCTCGGCAAGAGCTGTGGCTGCTGCTCCGCAATCGTCACCTCGGTACCAAACGCGGAGAAGCATGAGGCAAACTCACAGCCGATCACGCCACCGCCAATAATGAGCAGCGACTTCGGTAGCGTGGAAAGCGCGAGCAGGCCGCGGTAGGAGAGGAGTCGCTGTTCGTCACACGTCCACGGACCCGACTGGGGACGCGCGCCTGTGGCGATCACGATGCGCCGAGCCTCAAGACGTTGGGACTGACCATCGCTCGTCACGATGAGCTGCTGGGGTGACTCAAACACGGCGCTCCCCGTGATGAGCTCAACACCCTCGTGTCGCAGCACGTCGGTCAATCCACGACGGAGCGTGGAGACGATTCGTGCATTCCGCGCGAGCACGGCGGGATAGTCGAGCGCGTAGCCCTGAATGGTCACGCCCAGTTGTGGGGCGTTCTGGAGTTGGCGAATGAGGTGGGCAACGGAGACGAGCGCTTTCGTCGGAATGCAGCCAACGTTCAAACAAACCCCGCCGATCTGTGCGCGCTCAATGACGCAAACGCGCAGCCCTCGACGAACCGCGGTGAGCGCTGCTGCGTGTCCGCCGGGTCCGCTGCCGATCACGGCAAGATCGTAGGGGTGCACCATGCAAGTGTTGCGGGTCATTCACCGTCGATGAACAACGGCGAGCGATGTGTCACGAAACGTTCGGGGCGTTCTCACGTCGCACAGCACAGACTTTGTTCTTCCCGCTGGTCTTCGCACGATAGAGCTGCTCATCCGAAAGGCGAATCAACTCCTTGTAGCTCGCCTCGCGATCTTCGGGATAACGCCGCATCGCCACGCCGAGACTAACGGACAGATTCAACGGCTTCTGCAGCCCCTTAAACTCCTCGTCCACCGCCTTGCGGATGCGCTCGGCGACGATCAGGGCACCGGTTGGGTTCGTCGTCTCATCGCCATAGCCGGTCTCAGGCAGCATGATGATGAACTCTTCTCCACCGTAGCGCCCCACGAGGTCAATCGCCCGCACTTCTTTGCGGATGAGCCGCGCGATGATTTTCAACACCGCATCGCCTTGCGGATGGCCGAGCGCATCGTTGACCGCTTTAAAGTTGTCGATGTCCACCATGAGGAGCGACAGCGGCAGCTGATAGCGCGTGGAGCGTTCCACTTCTTGCACGAAGCGCTTCATGAAGTACTCGCGGTTGTGGGTACCCGTCAAACGGTCGAGAATGGCCAGTTCTCCTTGAATCGCCACGGCCAAGGCCAGCGCCAGAGCACCCCACATCGCATCGTAGTACGGCTTGCGCTCCTCGTAGCTCTTCAGGACATCCGGGTGACAGCAAATCGCGAGCACCCCCAGCACGCTGTTTTCTACGATGAGCGGAATGACCAACAGACCGCTCGCGGTACTGAGCTTAGAGGCCTGCTCGGGCTTGATGAACGCCATGCCCCCCGCCGAGGGAGTTCCCACCCACGGCTTCTGACTGGTGATGACGCGCGCAAATGGCTGCTCGGTTGGTTGAAATTCTGTTTGCGTAAAGAGGGTCTCATCACAGTACAACCCCATCTCGAAGCACAGGGTATCGGTTTCAAAACGCAGCAGCCACAGACTGACGAGGCTGTTCGCTTGAGACACACTGGTAATGCGGCTAGCGGCCTCGACGATGCCCTGCACCAAGACGCGCTTATCGAGTCGCTTCGTCAGGGTCTGCTCGAGTGTTAAGAGCTGCTCGTACTGACGCTGGTGCTGGCTCGTCACGTGCTCGATCTCCCGTCGAGCGGCGGCCGCTTGGCCCGCCTGCTTCTGATGCGCCACAGACAGGCGCGCCCCAAAGAACGCGATGAGAGCGGCGCTGCCGCTGACCACCACGACTGAGACGAGCAAACCGGTGACGGTCGCGAACACGAGGAACTGATCGAAGTTGAAGGAAATCGGAAAGAGCGGCTGGATCGCGAGGAAGAGGCTGGCGAGGCGTTCCGCAAGGTCGAAGTTACCGGTTACGTACATCGCCACCGCGATGATGGCGATCGCAAACAACACCCAGAGGAGCCCCTTGAGAAAGCGCATCGGCTTAATTCTACCCGCAGAGCCTAGAGGCCGTCAAAGTAAAACCGTGCCACCCAGACGGAAGGTCGAGCGTGGCGTGTGCATGCCGTCCCCTGAGCCTTGAACGACGCACTCCGCACTTGAAAAACCGTGTGAGCTTACGCTACCATACGGCATGATGACGATGAGGCCTCTGGAGAGGCCTCGGAGCAGTAGCGTCCGCATATACGAACGGGAGGAGGATCGATGGCGATTTCAGAGCGGCTCAAGACATTTCTTGCATCGTCCAAGGTCAAGTACAGCGCGACGAAGCACCCCGTCGTTTACACGGCGCAGGAAATCGCCGCGGCCCAGCATGTCCCCGGACGCCAGCTTGCCAAATCGGTTCTGATCAAGACCGACCGCGGAGTGGTGCTGGCGGTCTTACCGGCGATTCATCTCATTGATCTAAAGAAGCTCAAGGCGTTGCTGCGCGCGAAGACGGTGGCCATCGCCAAAGAAGCGGACATCAAACGCCAATTCCCGGATGTGGAGGTGGGCGCGATGTCGCCCTTTGGCAACTTGTACCAGGTGCCGGTGGCCGTGGATCGGGATTTAGGCATCTCGGAGGAGATTGTCTTCAACGCCGGCTCACACACCGACACGATCAAGATGCGCTACCGTGATTTCGCCGCGTTGGTCAAACCAAAAGCAGGACCGTTCGGTCAACCGATTGGCGGGAAGAAGACGACCAAGAAGAAAACGTCGACGGTTCGCGCAAAACCTGCTCGATCCAAGACAGTGGGGCGAAGCCGTGCGAAGAAGGTGTCCCGCAGACGCTAGACGACTTTAGAACCAGACGTGGCCAAGCGGCGGGTGAAGGAATGTTTCAAGATGAGTCGTTGCGTTGATCCATAGCACGTGCGGCAGCCGCGTGCCGAATTCCACCGCCGTAATCCCCGCGTTATCGAGCCGCAGTCGTCGCAGTAGCGCGTCAAAATCCGCCCCTAACGTATCGGCCAGCACCGCCGCAATCACACCCCCGTGTGAGACGATGACGTATTCCCCATCTTCCTGACATGTCGAGAGAACCTTCTCAAGCGTCCGCCGCACCCGCGCGCGAAAAGCGTCCACCGGCTCCGCCTCCGGAATGATGACCATTGAGGGACGCAGCTTCCACTGCTCGTAAGCTCCGTTGTATTGCGCGTCAATCTCTGCCGGTGTCAGCCCCTCCCACACGCCCAAGTGAATCTCCACGAGCCCCTCTTCGACGACCGGAGCCACCCCATGCCCATTGCCGTCGATGATCGCCCGCGCGGTTTGTTGGCTGCGCGCGAGACTGCTTGTGAACACCGCTTGAAGATGACGCGAGGCGAAGAACGCACCAACCCGCTTCGCCTGCTCCTGACCCAGCGGGCTCAGCGGCACATCGGAGTGGCCTTGGATCCGGTTCTCACCGTTCCAGGCGGTTTGTCCGTGACGAACGAAGTAGCACCGTTTCATGGAAGGACCTGTGAAGCTGCGGGGGTTACAAGCCGTAGCTCGAAGCGACCTGGTTCAACACTTCTTCGGCGACGAAAATGGGCGCATCCGCGCGCAGGGCCACGGCGATGCTATCTGAAGGACGCGCATCCACCGCGTGGAGCGTGCCGTCCTCGCGCTGCAAGATGAGCTGCGCGAAAAAGGTGTTGAACTCCAGCTTCGTAATGACGATGCGCTGAAGGCTCGCGCCAAGGGAAGCGATTGTGTTCTTCAGCAAATCGTGCGTCAGCGGTCGCGGCGGCTGGATGCCGCTGATCTTCATCTTAATCGCCGTGACCTCCGAGATGCCGATGATGATGGGCAAAAACCGGTTACCGTTGCGCTCTTTGAGGACAATGACCTGCTCGCCCCGCCGCTCATCGATGCGGATCTTACTGACCTCCATTTGAACTAAACCGTTGCCTTCGTGGGGCGCGTCGCTCATCGATGCTCCATGAGAAAACGTATCGTAGCTCAATGCTATCATGCGGCGTTCCTGAGTGTCAACCCGAACACCGACGATCCAAAAAAAAATCCAGCGACCCTGCATGCGGCGACCGAATGATTTATTCTTGACACTCCCCTGAGGGGAGCGTAGGGTAGCTCCACAATTGAATTGTCCGATGGGTCGCTCGTCCGGCACGAAGGACGAGACTTGAGGGAAGCCCGTGACTTGACGCGCGCGGTAACGCGAGAGGCGCAGGAAATCGGGCGCGGACCCGCCGCTGTAACCCTGGATCGTGCCCGTGCAAGGCCACTGTCGCCAACTGGCGTTGGGGATGGGAAGGCGCACGGGATGTGGGGGAGCCAGAAGACCTGCCCGTCGGACGTCTCCAGCGATATTCGCGTGCTGGACCTTCACACCGCTCCGTGGAGCGAGTCCAGGGTGAAGCAGACTGGGATTGACCCTGACGAACCCCGTCAGGGTTTTTTCATCTGGACTCCTCCTCACGCCCACGTGGATTGGGCAAGGAGGCCTCATGGTTCGTCGTCGGGTTGGTGTTTGGTTGTGGGTGTGTTGTGTCGCGTGGTCCCTTCCCTGCTCTGCGCAGGAGCTTCCTGCGAGTCCGGTTTCCCATCAGACGTTCGACGTCGATGAGGTCATCTCGTCCCGCCGTGTTCCTGGTCGATCGCTCAACGAATTCGCCGTCCCGGCCAACGTCACCGTCATCACCGCGCAAGAGATCCGCACCTCTGGTGCTTCGACCATCCAAGAAGCGATTGCACGTTCTGAGGGGGTCGCGTTCTCTGACCAGCAAGGCTTCGGGCTGGCCTCCGACGGCACGCTGAACCTGCGCGGTGTCGTCAACAGCTCGCGGACCAACGCGCTGGTGCTGGTCGATGGCATCCGTCAGAACCGCATCACGGGAGACGAGGTCCACTGGCAGTCGATCCCTGTGGACCAGGTTGAACGGATCGAGATCATCCGGGGCGGCGGCGGGATCGTCTACGGCGAAGGGGCACTCGCCGGCGTCATCAACATCATGACGAAACAGGGCGGCGAGAAGCCGCTCGAAACAGAGGCGGGCGTTGAGCGCGGCTCGTTTGGTTGGCAGAAATATATGCTCTCGGGTCGTGGTCATCTCGAACCCGTCACGTACGGGGTGAACTATACTCGAGGGCTGGTCACCGGTTACCGCGACTCGTCGTGGGCGCGCAATACGACCGTCACCACGCACGTCGGTGTGCAACCGCTGCCGGGCCTCAACGGCACGGTGCACGTCCTCCATAGTCAAGACACGACGGCCTTTCCCGGAGGCCTGACGCAAGCACAGACAGATGCACGCCGTCGACAAACGAATGCATTTCACGGCTTCAACGATAACAACATTGACCAAGTGTCGCTCGATCTGGTCGCCGGACCGTGGGAAGGGTTCTCCAGCGTGGTCACGCTGTTTTGGAGACGCTGGATCCAGAGCTCTCAAGACTCCATTGATTTCAACTCGTTTACCATCGCGCCATCGCGCGGCATCAGTGCACGGACCAACTCCGAGTGGCACGGCACGTGGGCGAAGAATTTACTCGTCAGCGGCGTGGAGCTCTCGGAAGATAAAGCCACGACGGGCGATCGTGACGCCTTTCCCGGTCCGGACAGCGAGTCGAACCGAGCCGGCTACGGCCTGTACATTGAAGATACGCTGACGCTCTTGGACCGGCTCGTGCTCGTCGGTGGATTGCGACATGACCGCGCTCGATACCACGAAGACCTCAGCTTCCCTACCTTTGAGGGCACGCTGCGGTTTCAGGGCACGAGTCCAAAATTCGGACTCACGTACACGCTCATCCCTGGGACACTCAACGTGTTCGCGGCTTACTCGCGCCCGTTTAAGGCCCCGAACGTCGATGATCTCTCCGCGCGGCTGCCGAGTTTTTCCGGCAACGTCTCGCTGACTCCGCAGCAAGCGGACACGTATGAGTTGGGCGTACGCGTCACGAAAGCCCAGGTGAAGGGTGAGGCGACGTGGTTTTTCGCGCGCACCCATGACGAAATTTTATTCAATAGCCTCACGAGTCAAAATGAGAATTTTGATACGCGACGGTTCGGCATGGAACTGGGCCTCCACGCGGACGCGCCGAACCATCGGGTGCGCGGCTACACCACGTACACCTTCGTCAACGCCGACTTCCGCAAGGGACCGTTTGAGGCTCACCTGGTCCCCGGCACACCACGCCATACGGTCCACGTCGGCATTGGCGTCTCACCGCTGAAGGCCTGTTGGGTGGATCTTGACTGGGGACTAACGAGTGACTTCTTTCGCATCAACGATATGAACAACGCGCTGGGGAAAGCGAAGGGTTACGGCGTGCTGAATCTCTTGATGACGTACGAACTCCCATCGAGAAACGTGCTGTGGAGTCATCCCATCACCAACGCCTATCTCAAAATCCACAATCTCACGAATGCGGAATACGTCACGTTTCAGTCCAGCAACGGCAAGAATCTCGGCGGCGCCGGCCAGTATCCGATGCCGCCCATCACGTTCACAGGGGGGTTCGACATCCAATTCTAGAACTCTAGCGCGTGACAGTGTCGTTGAGACCGTTGCTTTACGGCTAGCACCTCAGTCGCTATAATGCAGAGGTACGAGTCGTTTGGCATGACGCAGGAGGTTGTGAAATGACCGAGCAGACATCACATCGTCAGGGGTGGGTCGTCGGCGGGTTGTTGTTGATTGGCATCGGCTCCCGTGTGGTCGTACACCCGTGGAACGCCACGCCGCTCATGGCGATTGCGCTTTTTAGTGGAGCGTATCTCGCGAAACGCTGGGCGTTGATCCTGCCCCTGGCCATCGTCGCGATCAGCGATCTCTTCCTTGGCTGGCACGAAACGATTCCCTTTACGTGGGGAGCCTTTGCCCTCACCGGCATCATCGGATGGTGGCTGCGTTCACGCCCAAGTCCCCTCCGCATCCTTACCGCCGCCCTGGCAGGCTCCGTTTCCTTCTACCTGATCACGAATTTCGGTGTCTGGATCACATCCACACTCTATCCTCGAACAGTGGCAGGTGTATGGGAGTGTTACGTGGCCGCGATTCCCTTCTTTCGCGGCTCGCTCCTCGGCGATCTCATCTACACCGGTGCCTTCTTCGGCCTCTACAACCTCTTCGAGCTTTTTGGCGCGGTACCGGCCAGTGTCCCATCATCGCGGTAACACGCTCGAGCCATGACGATCTTGGGTGGAAGATACCTCTTCTTCCTCGGTGTGGCC
>Ga0209515_10005627_pt1 | contig 16129 bp, 13 predicted proteins | sample Subgroupgradi54m_FD_187454 | JGI IMG/M metagenome (GOLD analysis project Ga0209515, IMG submission 187454) | Subsurface groundwater microbial communities from S. Glens Falls, New York, USA - GMW60B uncontaminated upgradient, 5.4 m (SPAdes)... ...
AGTTGCCGCCGGAGAGGTACCGAAGCGGTCACAACGGCGCTGACTCGAAATCAGATGGGCGGAAACGCCACGGGGGTTCGAATCCCTCCCTCTCCGCCAGTCAAATAAAAAGGGGCCACATGGCCCCTTTTTATTTGACCGTGAAAAGGAAATCGAGCCAAAGAGCGCCTTATCCGGGATGTTCTACTATATAGAGTACCTCCATACAAAATTATCGTTGCAACATGGATAAGAGCATCCTCAAAACCCTGGTCCCGATCAATTCGCTGACGCCTGATAATTTCAGGGAATTGGCGGCCGAGGCCGTCATCGAAAATATGACTGCCGGGAGTCAACTGTTCAAGCAAGGCGACCGCGACCTTCATTCCGTGTTTCTGTTGTCGGGGGAAGTGGCGCTTACTTCAACCGACAGCGCCGAGAGTCGCCATGTGGTTGCCGGTACCGATGACGCACGCTATGCGCTCGCCCAGCTCAAGCCGCGCCAATACACCGGCACCGCCAAGACAGCCGTTACCGTCGCGTGGGTGGACAGCGCCATGCTGGACCGTTTGCTCACCTGGGACCAGACGACCGGTTATGAAGTCACTGAATACGACGGTAGTCAGGACCCCGAATGGATGATACGCATGCTGCGCAGCGAAACATTCCAGAAACTGCCGCCTTCCAACATCAACGCCCTGTTTGCCCGCTTTGAGCCGGTCGAGGTCAAGGCAAATCAGGTCATCATCCGGCAGGGCGATCCGGGTGACTATTACTACATCATTAAAACCGGCAAAGCCAACGTGTCACGCAAGGCAGAGAAAGACGGCAAGGTTTCTGTTGTCGGACAACTGGGTGAAGGCGACGGTTTCGGCGAAGAAGCGCTGCTGTCCGGTGCGCCACGCAATGCCACGGTGGTGATGGCGGTGGATGGTGTCCTCATGCGCTTGGGCCGGAAAGATTTCGATGAGCTGATGCGCGAGCCGCTGGTGCAGTGGGTGACACTGGATCAGGCCAGGGCCTTGGCGCAGAAGGGAGCCGGGTTGATTGACGTGCGCACCGAAGATGAATTTCGCAACGGGACCGTCAAGGGCAGCACTAATCTGCCGCTGTATCAGCTGCGGCGCAAGGCCCAGGAACTCGATTCAAAGCGCCACTATGTCGTCTTTTGCCAGACCGGCAGCCGCAGTTGTGCGGCGGCGTTTCTGCTGAGCCAGCGGGGATTCGAAGTTTCGGTCCTGCGCGGCGGTTTGGGCGGACTTTCTCGCGTTGCCTGATGGCTTTATTGCGGAGAACCGGCCGGTAGTTTACCCTTGCGTCCCGTTTTGGCGCGTGTCGCCAAACGTTATCCCGGAGAGGTGTCCGAGCGGTTTAAGGAGCACGCCTGGAAAGTGTGTGTGCGTCAAAAACGCACCGAGGGTTCGAATCCCTCCCTCTCCGCCATTACCCAAGCCGGGGGTGTAACAACCCCCGGCTTGGGTAATGGCAAAGTGCGAAAGGTATTCGAACCCTTTAGGGTTCGGAATCCTGACGTGCATGGATGCACAAATGTCGCGAGAGCACAGGGATGTGCGGAGCGACCTCCCTCTCCGCCAGTCATAACACAATGGGGCCCCTTTGGCCCCATTTCTATTTGACCAGTGAACAGGAAGATTCGAACCCTCGGTAACTCAATAGTGACTGAATAATATTCAACCATTCGTCTGTTCGCGTTATCCGTTGGTAAGCTGGGGCGCATTGAAGTCCCGCGCAGAATTTCGGACACTACGGAATCGTCGCACAAGGACGTGGGGTTGCAGGATGCGAATAATTCATACCGCCGATTGGCATCTCGGTCGGATTTTTTACGGCGTCCACCTGACGCAGGACCAGGCTTATGTGCTGGACCAGTTCATTAACCTGGTCCGTGAGGCAAAACCTGACGCTGTTGTCATCGCGGGAGACGTGTACGACCGGGCGGTCCCGCCGCCCGAGGCGGTGAGTCTGCTCGATGAGACTCTCTCGCGACTGGTCATCGACCTCAAGACGCGGGTGATACTGATCGCCGGCAACCACGACAGCCCGGAGCGACTGGGTTTTGGTACGCGGCTGCTATCCCAGAGCGGCCTGCACGTGGCGGGGCGTGTCGGCCTCGACCCGGTGTGGACTTCGCTCACGGACGCCCACGGCACCGTGAGCGTCTGCGCGATCCCCTATGCCGAGCCCGTCCTCGTGCGCGAACGCCTCGGCAATCCGGACATTCTCGATCATGCCGCCGCGATGCGCGCCATCATCGCGAAGGCGCGCGAGACTCGCCCGCGCGGCACACGTTCGGTGCTCGTGGCCCATGCTTTGGTTATCGGGGGCGAGGAATCTGAATCCGAGCGCCCGCTGTCGGTCGGCGGTACGGGCGCCATGGCAGCGTCGGTGTTCGATGGGTTTTCATTTGTCGCGCTCGGCCATTTGCATCGCCCGCAGCGGGCCGGCAACGACCGGATCCACTACTCGGGATCGCTGCTTCAGTACTCTTTCTCCGAGGCCGCCCACTCAAAGTCGGTCAACCTGGTGGAACTCGATGCCGCGGGTCGATGCCAGCTCGAGCGGATCCCACTCGTGCCGCGTCGTGCCGTGCGCTGCGTAACCGGGACGCTGGAAGCGCTGCTGAATGCGCCGGTCGGAAGCGAAGCCGACGACTACCTGTCGGTGACGCTCCTCGACAAGGGCCCGGTATTCGATCCCATCGGCCGGTTGCGGTCCAAGTATCCCAACGTGCTGGAACTCAAGCGAATGGAGCGGCTCGCCCGGAGTGATACGGCGGCGTCCCGCGTGGACTATCGCACCCTGAGCGATCGCGAGATTTTTACTTCCTTCTTCCAGACAGTGAAGGGTGAAGCCGCGTCCGAGGACGAGGTCAACGCCTACCTCGGCGTCGTCGAACGGCTGCACGCTTTGGAACGGGAATCCCAACCGTGAAGCCCCTGCGCCTCGTGATGCAGGCCTTCGGGCCGTATGCTGACCGGCAGGAAATCGATTTCCGCCAGCTCGGCAATCGCTCGCTTTTCCTGATCCATGGCCAGACCGGCGCGGGCAAGACTTCGATCCTGGATGCCATCTGCTTTGCGCTTTACGGCGAATCCTCGGGAGCGGCCCGCGAGCCCCGTACCCTGCGCAGCGATCATGCGTCCCCCGACGTGTCGACGGAAGTCAGCTTCGATTTTTCCGTGGGTGCCGAGCACTACCGTATCACGCGGATACTGGAACAGGAGCGTCCCAAGAAAAAAGGCACGGGCATGACGCGCGAGCCACCCGAAGCGACGCTCTGGCACCGCCGCGGCGCCACCGATGACGCGGACAATGGGACCGTGCTGGCGACGCAATGGATGCACGTCACCGAGAAGGTCGAGCAACTGCTCGGCTTCCGCTGCGATCAGTTCCGTCAGGTCGTCATGTTGCCGCAGTTTCAGTTTCAGCGGTTCCTGATGGCGAATTCGACGGAACGCCAGAGGATTCTCGAAGTACTGTTCTCCACCGAGTTCTACCGCCAAATCGAGGAGGCGCTCAAGCAATCGGCGGTCGACGTCCGCCGCCGTTGCGAGGATCTCGCCGGACGAACCGGCTTCGTCCTGGCGCAGGCCGGGGTGACGGCCGTCGAGGAGCTTTTCAGCCGGCAGGAAACCCTGCGCCGGCGCGCCGGCGAGATCGAGATCGGGTTGACCGCCGCCGCGGCGCGACGGGAACAGGTGGACAAGCAATTGCGCGAGGCGCATCAGCTCGATGAGTTGTTCGTGGAACTGACGGAGGCCCAGGTCAAGTATGCCGAGACGGAAGCGCGCCGCGTGGAAATCGATACGCTCGACCAACGCCTCGAGCACGCCCAACGCGCCGAGACGCTGCGCGATGCCGAGATTTATCGCCGACAGCGCAAACAGGAACACGAAACGGTGCTTCTCAAAAGAACCAACTTTGCCACGCAACACGAACGGGCACTGGAGATAAAGCAGGTTGCGGAGCGCGCGCTGGCTTCCGAACAGGCCCGGGAAGCGGAACACGAGCTGGTCCGGGGAGAGATCGCGCGCCTGGAAGCCTTGACCGGCAAGATCGAGGAACTTGAGCAGGGGAGTAAGGATTTTTCCGATCATGCGCGGCGCGTCACGGAAGCCACGCAAAACCGAAATCAGGCGCAGGAAGAACTGCGTGAATGTACCCGCACGCTTCGCCAGCTTCAGAAGGACCTGGAGAAGATGATCGAGATGTCCGGAAAGACCGGCGAGTTGAAGGCCAGGGTCAGGGAGCTGCAACGGTTGCACAAAGCCGCCGCTGATCTGGCGGAACATCAAACCAGACTCAAGACGCAGGACGATGTCCTCGAAGGCGCCGAGGCGTTGATTCTCGAGACGAAGAAGTCCCTCAACGAAGCGAAGAAAAGGCTCGACCGCCTGCAAGAGCAGCGCGTCAAGGCGCAGTCGACGGTGCTGGCGAAGCAGCTCGCGCGCGGGGAACCTTGCCCGGTGTGCGGTTCCACGCGGCACCCGACCCCGGCCCATTTTCGCGCCGCGGTGCCGGATGAGCAGGAGATCGCGGAACTGCGGGAAGAGATCCCGCGTCTGGACAAAACGCAGGACGACGCCGTGCAGGAGGCCGGCCAGATCGCGCAGCGCGTTGCCATCACGAAGGAGCGCATCGCCAAGTGCCTGGAGGATCTCGGTGCACAACGCAAAACTTCTCCCGCGGCGCTGGCGAAGCGGCTCGAGGACGCGCAGACCGAGCTCGATAAGGCCAGGGCCGCCACGGAGGAGCAGGGTGGGTTGCGCCGGACGATCGTCGATTTGCAGGCAACTGAAACGAGGCTTATCGAGGAATTGCCCCGGCTGGAAGAGATTTTCACCGGGGTGAGCACCGCACACGGCCGCCTGCAGGAGCGCATTGCCGGACTTGAAAAGGACATCCCCGCGCCGCTGCGTTCCCTCGAGGCGCTGAACCAGGCGCTCGCGACGGCCCAAGCGAGGCATGAGGCGCTGAAAACCGCGCTCGAGCGCGCGCGTCAAAACCATGACGCCGCCATGGCGGCGTGGCAGACCTGCCACGGACAGCTCGATGGCGTGGAGCACGAGGTCAACGAAACCCGCGTTCGCCTGGAGGCGGCCGTGGAAGATTTTTTGAAGCGTCTCATGGAGGCCGGGTTTGTCGACGAGACGGCTTACCAGGGGGCCAAGCTCGAGCAGGAGGAACGCGCCCGGCTCGAGCAGGAGATCCGGGTTTTCCGTGACGCGCAGGTGGCCGTCAAGGCGCGCCTTGACCGCGTCGTCGACGCCGCACGCGGGAAGGTCCGTCCCGACCTGGCCGCGCTCGATACCGACTCGGCAAACGCCCAGGCCGAGGTGAACGGTCTGCTCGAAGAGCGGGCGCGCGCGCGGGAACGAAGCCGGCAGATTGACGGTTCGGTCGGCGAGCTGAAGTTTCTGCAAGGGGAACAGGCCCGGATGGACGCGCAGCTGGCGGTGGTGGGGCGCGTGGCGGAGGTGGCCAATGGGAAGAATATTTATGGCATCACGCTGCAGCGCTACGTGCTCGCGGCGCTGCTTGAGGATGTGCTCGCCGCCGCTTCCCACCGCCTGCGTCTCATGAGCCGCGGCCGGTTCGACCTGCAACGAGCGACGGAGCGAGTGGATCTTCGGGCTGCCGGCGGGCTCGATCTGCTCGTGTACGACGCTTACACGGGAACAACCCGGCCGGTACAGACGCTATCCGGCGGCGAGAGCTTTCTGGCGTCGCTGTCGCTGGCCATGGGCCTCGCGGACGTCGTTCAGTCATATGCCGGGGGAATCCGCCTTGAGACGATTTTCATCGACGAGGGGTTCGATTCGCTCGACCCTGAAACCCTTGAACTCGCTTTCCAGGCGCTGGACGAATTGCTGAAGAGCGGTCGGCTGGTCGGGCTCATCTCCCATGTTGCCGAGCTTACGGAATTGGTGCCGGCGCGGCTCGAGATTATCAAGGGCAAGCATGGCAGCCATGCCCGGCTTGTGCATGGCGAAACGCGCATCGCCCAGCATGTCGCGACGGAAGCCTGAAATAATACGCGGTCTTGACCTTATCAAAGACCACGACAGAAGGTTAAGGTTGGCATGAATAAGCCTTGGCCCAAGCGTTAGGCCAGAGCACCGGAAAAGTCACCTCAGGTTAACGGCCAATGGCGCGCAATCGCCACATTTGTTTTTGATAACGCTCATAACTTTCGCGGTTACCGCCACCGCCTCACCGTGATACACTTTCATCCCACAGATTGATTATGGCGGTGAGAGCCGGTCCCCTCGGCGACGGAAGCTTGTGAACCCGGTCAGGTCCGGAAGGAAGCAGCCGCAGCTTGCATTTCGGGTACTGGGGTGTGGTTGGCTCGAACCGCCACCCGTTACGGAAGTCCTTTATTGATGGCAGGCCAACGTCCATGAGCTATCAGGTTCTGGCGCGCAAATGGCGCCCCCGAAACTTTTCCGAGCTCGTGGGTCAACAGCACGTCGTGCAGCCGCTGGTCAACGCGCTTGACCATGGCCGGCTGCACCATGCCTTCCTGTTCACCGGCACTCGCGGGGTGGGCAAGACCACTATTGCCCGCATACTCGCGAAATCCCTGAACTGCGAAACCGGCGTCACCTCGAAGCCCTGCGGCCAGTGCAGCGCCTGCCAGGAAGTGGACGAAGGACGGTTCGTGGACCTGATCGAGGTGGATGCCGCCTCGCGCACCAAGGTCGACGACACGCGCGAATTGCTGGACAACGTGCAATACGCCCCGTCACGCGGCCGCTACAAGGTTTATCTCATCGACGAAGTGCACATGCTTTCCGGCCACAGCTTCAACGCGCTGTTGAAAACGCTGGAAGAACCGCCGCCGCACGTTAAATTCCTGCTGGCCACCACCGACCCACAAAAGCTGCCGGTCACGGTGCTGTCGCGCTGCCTGCAATTCAATCTCAAGCGTCTGCCGGTCGAGCAAATCGCCGCGCAAATCCAGAAGATACTGGAAGCGGAAGGTAACGCGCATGATGCGGGCTCGATCAAGCTGCTGGCGCGCGCCGCCGACGGCAGCATGCGCGACGGCCTCTCGCTGCTCGATCAGGCGATTGCCTACGGCGGTGGCCAGGTCAACGAGCCGGAAGTGCGCGCCATGCTCGGAACGATCGACCAGAATTTCATCGAACAGCTTTTGCAGGGGCTGGAGGCCGGCGATGTCGGCGTGCTGCTCAAGGCCGTGACCGAGGCCACGGAATTCGGCCTGGATTACGAGTCGGTGCTGAAAGAATTGCTGTTGACGCTGCACCGCATCGCGCTGGCGCAGGCCGACCCGGCGCTGGCGGGCGAAGCGGGCGAGAGCATCCTGGCCCATGCCCATGCCATCTCACCGCAGGATGTGCAGCTTTACTACCAGATCGGCGTGACCGGGAGCCGTGACCTGCCGTATGCCCCGGACCCGCGCAGCGGGCTGGAGATGATCCTGTTGCGCATGGTGGCATTCCGTCCGGCGGAAGCGGGCGAGATGCGCACCACCGCCGCTCCAACCACTGCCGCGCCGTTGTCAAAAACCACAACCCCGGCCGCGACAGCACCACGAGCTGCTCCACCCGTGGCAGCGAAGCCCGCGCCCATTCCCATGGTCACGCCAGCCGTTTCCATGGCGGCGCAAAACCCCGGTGCCCCGGCAGTGAAATGGAGCGACGTGGTGACCCAGCTCGGGCTCGCGGGCCTGGTGCGTGAACTGGCCAGCAACACGACGCTCGAATCCTCTGACAACGGCGCCATGGTGCTGGTGCTGGAAGAAATACATGGGAAACTGCTCAACAAGGAGCGCGAAGCGGAATTGAAGCAGGCGCTGGAAAAATATTACGGCAATCCGATCAAGCTGACACTGCGAATCGGTCGTCCCGCGGTGGAAACGCCGGCGAAGGAGAAAACCCGTTTGCAGGATGAAAAACAGCAGGCTGCGGTGCAGGCAATCACGGACGATCCCAACGTGCGCGCGCTGCAGGAAAAATTCAATGCCCGGGTGAACCCGGCATCGATTCGACCCAAGGTTTGACGCGAGAGGAACACATGAAAGGCGGACTGGGAAATATCATGAAGCAGGCGCAGGCGATGCAGGAAAACCTGCGCAAGGCGCAGGAGCAGCTCGCGACCATCGAGGTCACCGGAAGCAGTGGCGGCGGCATGGTCAGCGTGACCATGACATGTCGTCACGACGTGAAGCGCGTGCAGATCGACCCGAGCCTGCTGCAGGACGACAAGGAAGTGTTGGAGGATCTGGTCGCGGCGGCGATGAACGACGCCGTGCGCAAAGTGGAGAAGACCACCGAGGAAAAGATGGCCGGGCTCACCGCCGGGCTCAACATTCCCGGGATGAAGTTGCCGTTCTGATCAATAGACAGGATTAACAGGATTTTTCAGGATTAACAGGATTTCGAGAATGCAAAAAATAACTCATCAATCATTTTCAATTTTATTTTTTAATCCTGTAAATCCTGTTTTAATCCTGTAAATCCTGTCTATTTAAATTCTGCCATGAACGACGTGACCGTCCTCGAAGCGCTCAAGCAGGCCCTGCGCCGGCTGCCGGGCGTGGGCCCGAAGAGCGCGAGCCGCATGGCCTATCATCTGCTCGAACGCGACCGCGAGGGCGCGCGCCAGATCGCGCAGGCGCTCACCAACGCGGTGGAACGCATCATCCACTGCAAGCGCTGCAACAATCTGAGCGAAACTGAAATGTGCCCGATCTGTTTGTCAGCGCGGCGCGACAAATCGCTGTTGTGCGTGGTCGAGTCGCCCTCCGATCTCGTGTCGCTCGATCAGTCCGGGGTATACAACGGCCTGTACTTCGTGCTCATGGGGCGGTTATCGCCGCTCGACGGCATCGGCCCGGAGGAAATCGGCATCCCCCGGCTCGAAGCCTTGCTGGACGAAGGGACTATCAAAGAAGTCGTGCTCGCCACCAACCTCACGGTGGAGGGCGAAGCCACCGCGCATTACATCAGCGATCTGGTGCGCGCCCGCCACATCAAAGCCACGCGTATCGCCTATGGTGTGCCCATCGGCGGCGAGCTGGAATACACCGACCGCAATACGCTTGCCCGCGCACTGGTCGGCCGGCGCGAGGCGTGAGTAGTGCCCATCTCAAAATATATGTAGGGTGAGGCGGAGTTTTGATGCGCGCCATCCCTGGCGCGCACCCCTCCGGGGCGCGCTAAAGCGCGTCCAATTTCGCTCCTGGCGAAATTGTCACGAACACACTTAACGTGTGTTCGTGCCGCCGAACGGGTGCAACGGGTTTTGTTGCACCCCGGGCTGGAAGCACCGCCCACCGTCGGACAGCCGGCGAAGCCGTGTTGGTGGGCGATGCCCACCCTACCAATGCTGGCCGTCCGGCGTGAGGCGTGATTAACTAAACCAATAAACTTCTGCTCGCGTTCCCGACGCGCGTAGTGTTCCGCATGCAAGGAGCCCGCGGTCATGCCCAGTGAGTCGCTGCTGTTCATGGTGTTCCTGATTTTCACCGGCGCCGCGGTTTTCGCCACCGTGGCGCTGTATGCGCGCCAAGCACTGATCGTGTCCTATATCGTGCTCGGCGTGGTGATGGGTCCGTCGCTGCTCGGCTGGGTGACGGATGCCTCGCTCATCAAGGGCGTGGCTGACATCGGTATCATGTTTCTGCTGTTCCTCCTCGGCCTCAACATGCATCCGCAGAAACTGTTACGGCTGCTGGGCTCGGCAACCATCATCACCGGTGTGAGTTCGCTGGTTTTCGGCGTTCTCGGCGTGCTGGCCGGCTATCTGCTGGGTTATACCGTCGTCGAGTCGCTCGTGGTCGGCGGTGGGCTCATGTTCTCGAGCACCATCGTGGGCCTGAAACTGTTGCCGACCACGGTGCTGCATCACCGGCATACCGGCGAAATCATGATCAGCATCCTGTTGCTGCAAGACGTCATGGCGATTGTGTTGCTGTTGATTCTCCAGGCCGGTATTGGCAAGCATGCATTGCTGGCGGACGTCGGAAGACTGGCGCTCGCGCTGCTCGGGGTTTGCGGGCTGGCCTACCTGGTGGAGCGTTATGTGCTGCTGCCGCTGATTGCGCGTTTCGACGTGATTCAGGAATACATCTTTCTGCTCGCGATCGGCTGGTGCCTGGGGCTGGCGGAACTTTCCGTGTGGTTCGGGCTGTCGCATGAGATCGGCGCTTTCGTTGCCGGGGTGGCGCTGGCCTCCAGCCGCATCTCGCTGTTTATCGCCGAAAACCTGAAACCGCTGCGGGATTTTTTCCTGATCATTTTCTTTTTCACGCTCGGCGCCGGGCTCGATATCAAGTTACTGGCGGACGTGCTGATGCCGGCGATCGTGTTGGCGGCCGTGGTGCTCGCGGTAAAACCCTGGGTGTTCCGCTGGCTGTTGTCGAATGCCGGCGAGAGCCCGCCGCGCGCCATGGAAATCGGAGTACGACTCGGACAGGGCAGCGAGTTCAGCCTGCTGATCGCGGTGCTGGCGCTGGAAACCGGCGTCGTGCGTCATCAGGCGGCCCATCTGCTGGAACTGACTACCATTCTTTCCATGATGGTCTCGATGTACCTGATCGTCTGGCGCTATCCGACTCCCATCGCGGTGCGCGATGACCTCCGCCGCAACTGATGTACTGATTATCGGTTGCGGCGATATCGGCGAGCGCGTCGCCCGGCTCGAACGGTCAGAGGGCCGTGCCGTTGCCGGCCTGGTCCGCTCGGAGAAATCCGCGCGACGCTTGCGCGCCGCGGGCATCCAACCGATCACGCTCGATCTCGATGTTCCGGCGCCCTTGAATAATCTTCCCGTCAAGGACACGGTCGTGTATTACTTCGCTCCGCCGCCGGACACGGGGGTGACCGACCCGCGCATGGAGACGTTCGTTTCGGTGTTGACGCCACCTCATCTGCCCAGACGTATTGTGTTGATCAGCACCACCGGCGTTTATGGCGATTGCCATGGCGAGTGGGTGACGGAGGACCGGTCGCCGAACCCGCAGGTGGATCGCGCCCGGCGCCGGCTCGCGGCGGAAACCACACTCCAGGCTTGGAGCAAGGCGAGCGGAGTATCGATCGTGATCCTGCGCGTACCGGGTATTTACGGCCCGGGGTATTTGCCCGAGAAGCGGCTACGCTCCGGCGAGCCAGTATTGCTCGAGGATGAGTCGCCCTTCAGCAATCGCATCCACGCCGACGATCTCGCGCATGTTTGTGTCGCCGCGGCACGCCATGACCATCCGAGTCTGCTCTACAACGTCAGCGACGGTCACCCCACCACCATGACGGATTTTTTCTACCGCGTGGCGGATGTGCTCGGGATATCGCGTCCGCCGGCGATTACCATGGAAGAGGCGCGCCGCCGTCTGGGGGAAGGCATGCTTTCCTATCTCGCGGAATCCAAGCGCATCGACAACCGGCGCATGCGCGAAGAACTGGGCGTGGAATTGCTGTATCCGGATCTGGCGGCGGGCCTGGCTTCGTGTTTTGAAAGGTGCGGATAACCGGGGAACAGCGATTATTCACCCAAGAGGGCGTTGATCTTGGCGGCGCCGATGAAGTCGTTTTCCGACAGTCCCTTGACACTGTGCGTGCTGAAACGCACTTGGCAGCGGTTGTAACCGACTTCGATGTCCGGGTGGTGGTCCTCGCGGTGCGCGACCCAGGCCAGCGCATTCACGAACGCCATGGTCTCGTAGTAATTCTTGAACTTGAAACCGCGACTGATCTCGGAGGCGGTTTCATTCAATGACCAACCGGGCGTTTGCTGAATCAGGTCGGCGGCACGGTCGCGCGACAGCGGCGGCGTGCCGGGGGCGCAGGGCTGGCAGGACTTGCGCGTGAGGTCGTCCATAACTTTCGCCGACTATTTGAACTTGTAGTAGGTTTCGTTCAGGTATTTCACCAGATCGCTCACCTGGGTCTTTCCCAGCGTAACATCGGTCATGTGCTCGCAATTGTGGATCTGCTCGGTTAATCCCTCGAGGCTCTTGATCTTGTGGTCCTGGCGCTTATAAACACTGTCGTTGTGACACGAGGTGCAACTGGCGTCATGCAGTTTCTTGCCGTTGGCGGCGTCGCCCGGCAGCGTCGCGGCTTGGGTGGAAACGGAAAGGGCGGCGACAATCGGAAATAAGAATAATGACTTGAGCATGGTTCCTCCTTGTGAACAGTGTTAAAGCTTGCCTGCCAGATGCGCGATGCGCAGCGCGGCAGGCGGATGTGAATCGTAAAAGGCCGAATGCAGCGGGTCGGGAGTGAGGGTGCTGGCATTTTCCCGGTAGAGTTTTACCAGCGCGCTGACCAGTTCACCGGCATCGGTTTGCTCGGCAGCGAAGCTGTCGGCTTCATATTCGTAGCGGCGCGAACCCCAGGCGAGCAATGGCTGCAAGTAGAAGGTGAACACCGGCCCGATCAGCATGAACAGCATCAGTGCCGCGTGGGTTGAGGGCTGCGACATGCCCAGGCCGATGTAGAACCACGGTTGCATGATCAGCCATCCGAGAATGGCGAGTCCGGCCAGGCTGAACCCGAAGGTGAGCACCATGCGCTTCATGACGTGCCGGCGCTTGAAGTGCCCGAGTTCGTGCGCCAGCACCGCCTCGATTTCTTTCTCGCCCAAATGCTCGAGCAGTGTGTCGAAGAACACGATGCGCTTGGTCTTGCCGAATCCGGTGAAGTAGGCGTTGCCGTGGGCGCTGCGGCGCGAACCGTCCATGACGAATATCCCGCGCGAACGGAATCCGGTGCGTTCCAGCAACGACTGGATGCGCTCACGCACGGAGCCTTCCTTGAGCGGGGTGAATTTGTTGAAGATCGGCGCGATCAGCGCCGGATAGGCCCAGACCAGCAGCAGCGTGAAACCGCCCCACAGCAGCCAGACGTACACCCACCACAGTGCGCCGGTCTCCTGCATCAGCCACAGCGCGGCGATTGCCAGCGGCGCACCGAGGATGCCGAGCAGCAGGGTCTTCTTGATCATGTCGGCCACGAACAGCCCGGGGTTGGTTTTGTTGAAACCGAAGCGGTTCTCGATTACGAAGGTTTGATACACGGACATCGGCAACCCGAACAGGCCCATGAGGATGAACGCGCTGAGGATGAAGACGGTTCCGGTGCCCAGTTCGCCCCAGCCGAAATCGCGGCACAGCCGGTCGAGCCACTCGAGACCTCCACCCACCGTCCACAGGGCCAGCAGCAGCGTGCCGTAGCTGTCTTCAATGCGTCCGAAACGGGTGTGCGCAATGGTGTAGTCGGCGGCCTTCTGGTGATCCTCGATCGTGATCTTGTTGCGGAAGGCGTCGGGCACGGCGGCGCGATTCGCGGTTACATGGCGGATATGGCGATTGGCGAGCCACAACTCCGTCAGCAGCGACAGACCGAGCAGGGACAGAAAAATGATCGTGAAGGTATTCATATCGGAGGAATGTTATCATTCCGGCACAAGAGACAGTAGGTAGCCCGAATAATTCCCCTGTTCCCCCCCAGGGAGGTGGGATTTTCCCGATTCGAGCGGCCCGCATTTAAATCCGGAGAACGCGCATGGCACAAACACCCAACGGGGCGCAGAGCAGCAACGCCTTGATCTGGATAGACCTGGAAATGACAGGGTTAAATCCGGAAACCGACCGCATCATCGAGGCCGCCACCATCATCACCGACAGCGAGCTGAACATCGTCGCGGAAGGTCCGGTGTTTGCGGTGCACCAGTCTGATGCCATGCTGGCGGGCATGGACGACTGGAACCAGCGCACCCACGCCGGAACGGGTCTGATCGAGCGCGTTAAGCAGTCGCCGTATTCCGAGGCCGACGTCGAGCGCCTCACGCTCGAATTTCTGCAGCAACACGTTGCTAAGAATAAATCCCCGATGTGCGGCAACAGCATCTGCCAGGACCGGCGCTTCCTGGCGCGCACCATGCCGCAACTGGAAGCGTGGTTTCATTACCGGAATCTCGATGTCAGTTCCATCAAGGAACTCGTCAAGCGATGGAAGCCGAGCCTGTGCAGCGGGATGGTGAAGAAGAACACGCATAAGGCGCTGGACGATATCCGCGAATCCATCGATGAGCTCAAGTACTACCGGGAACACTTCTTTGTAAAGTAGGGGCGCAATTCATTGCGCCCATATGGTGGGCGCGGAAAATGTAGCCCCACTCCGCTGGTCTTGTCGTTCTTATCCGCATCCCTGCATTAAATTCTGTTGTGCCAGCGCCCACCGCACGTGTTCCCTCACCAGCTCCGAAGGATGTTCTAATCGCGTCTTGAGCGCGGCAACAATAGTTTCATCGGTCGGCGCATTGCCCAGCGCTACCGCAATATTCCGCAGCCAGCATTCATAGCCGATGCGCCGGATGGCGGAACCTTCGGTATATTTCAGAAACTCATCCTCGGTCCAGGCGAATAGCCGGATCAATTCCGTGGCATCGAGTCCGTGACGTGGCGCGAAGTCGGATTCGGCAGTGGGTTGGGCAAAGCGGTTCCACGGGCAGACCAGCTGGCAGTCGTCGCAGCCGTAGACGCGGTTGCCGATCAGCGGACGCAGTTCCTCAGGAATGGCGCCGCGCAACTCTATAGTAAGGTATGAAATACAACGGCGCGCATCGAGTTCGTACGGTGCGACGATGGCCTGGGTCGGGCAGATGTCGATGCACGCGCGGCAGGTGCCGCAGTGGTTTTCGGCGGGTGTATCCACCGGCAGCGGCAGGTCGGTATAAAGCTCGCCGAGAAAAAACCATGAGCCGGTTTGTTTATCGATCAGGTTGGTATGCTTGCCGATCCAGCCAAGCCCGGCTTTTTCAGCCAGGGCTTTTTCCAGTACCGGGGCACTGTCGCTGAAAGCGCGGTACTGGAACCGCCCGGCGCGCGCCTCGATGCGCTCGGCAAGCTTCTGCAATCGCTGACGCATGACCTTGTGGTAGTCTCGGCCCAGGGCATAGCGGGAGACGAAACCGAGCGACGGGTTGCGCAGGACCGCGTCGGTATCGGCGGCTTGGCCCGGGAAGTAGTCGAGGCGCGCGGAAATCACGCGCAGCGTGCCGGGCTGTAATTCCTGCGGGCGGCTGCGGCGCGTGCCGTGGGTCTCCATATAATGCATGGCCCCGTGCCGGCCGCGATTGAGCCAGTTCAGCAGGTGCGCCTCGGCCTTGCCCAGCTCGACATCGGCGATGCCGATCCGCTGAAAACCCAGTTCGCGACCCCAAGCCTTGATGTCGACGGCTAGAAGTGCGAGATCGATATTTCTGTTTTGCACGGTGTGCATGAGCGCCTATCATATACGCGCACAACGAAAGGATGAATTCATGAGTCTCCCGGAAGCCCTTTATACCGCGGCCCAGGCGCGCGAGCTCGATCGTCTCGCCATCAAGGAGCGCGGCATTGCCGGCGCTACGCTGATGCAGCGTGCGGGCGAGGCGGCCTTTGAACTGCTGCGGGTACGGTGGCCGCGGGCGCGGCGCATCGCGGTGGTGTGCGGGCCGGGCAACAACGGCGGCGACGGTTATGTGCTGGCACGGCTGGCGCAGGGCGCCGGCCTCACGCTGGTGGCCATGAATGTGGGCCCGACGGATAAATCGAAAGCTGACGCCGCTGCGGCACGCATGGCATGTGAATCGGCCGGCGTCACGATTCAGAATTTCAGCGCCGGGTTGCTCGCGGGATGCGATCTCGTGGTGGATGCCTTGCTCGGCACCGGCCTTGAACGTGAAGTCAGTGGCGAATGGCTTGCCGTGATTGAGGCCATCAATCAAAGTCGCATTCCGGTGCTGGCGGTGGATGTTCCCTCGGGGCTGCATGCCGACACCGGCCACGTGATGGGCGCGGCGGTGCACGCGCAGGCGACGATGGTGTTTATCGGACTCAAGGCCGGTCTGTTCACCGGCGCCGGGCGCGCATGCAGTGGCGAAATATTTTTCGACGATCTCGGCGTGCCGCCGGATATCTACCCTCTGATCCCCGCTTCGGTGCAACGCCTGACGGAACGTTCGCTCCACGGCCTTCTGCATCAACGGCGGCGCGACATGCACAAGGGCGATGCTGGTCATGTGCTCGTGATCGGCGGCGACCGTGGCATGCCGGGTGCGGCACAGCTGGCCGGCGAGGCGGCGTATCGCGCCGGCGCCGGGCTGGTGATGTTGGCCA
>Ga0209515_10005629_pt1 | contig 16125 bp, 13 predicted proteins | sample Subgroupgradi54m_FD_187454 | JGI IMG/M metagenome (GOLD analysis project Ga0209515, IMG submission 187454) | Subsurface groundwater microbial communities from S. Glens Falls, New York, USA - GMW60B uncontaminated upgradient, 5.4 m (SPAdes)... ...
CTCGCCGTGACGGCCGTTGCGCCGGCCGCCCGGACACACGTCACGATCGCCGCTCTCGCGATTGACGAAGATCGCGCCGACGAGCTCTACCAGGAAGGGCGCGAGGCGATCGAGGAAGGCCGCTTCGATCGCGCGATCGATCGCTTCAACACGCTGATCGAGCTCAAGACCACCCGCACCGACGCGGCGCTCTACTGGAAGGCGTACAGCCTCGCCAAACTCGGCCAGCGCGACGCCGCGCTGAGCTCGCTGGCCGATCTGCAGAAACGGTTCGCCGACAGCCGCTGGAGCCGCGACGCGAAGTCGCTCGAAGTGGAAGTGCGCCAAGCGTCGGGCCAGACGGTCACACCGGAGTCGCAGAACGACGAGGAGCTGAAACTGCTCGCGCTGCGCGGGATCATGCAGAGCGACCCGGAACAAGCGTACCCGATCATCGAGAAAATGCTGACGGGCGCGAACTCGCCCAAGGTGAAGGACCGGGCGCTGTTCGTGCTGAGCCAGAGCCGCGGCGGGCGAGCGCGCGACATCATCGCCAACGTGGCCAGAGGGAACGCCAATCCAGATCTCCAGCTCAAGGCGATTCAGTATCTCGGGATCATGAACGGCACCGAGAACCGCCAGCTCCTGGCCGACATCTACAAGAGCTCTCCGGATCCCGCCGTCAAGAAACGGATTCTCCGCAGCTTCATGGTGGCCGGCGACAAAGAGCGCCTGCTCTCGGTGGCGAAGACCGAAACGGCGCCGGAGCTGCGCGGCGAAGCGGTCCAGCAGCTTGGCGTCATGCACGCCGGCGCCGAGTTGAACGAGCTGTACCAGAGCGAGTCGTCTGCCGACGTGAAGAAGCGGATCATCCAGGCGATGTTCGTCGGGAACCAGGCGGACAAGCTCGTCGAGCTCGCGAAGGGCGAAAAGGATCCGGAGCTGCGCAAGACCGCGATCCGCAATCTCGGCTTGATGAAGAACGCCGGCGCCGCCGACACGCTCGCCTCCATCTACGGCTCCGACGCGTCGCCCGACGTGCGCAAGGCAGTCGTGAACGCGCTGTTCCTGCAGAACAACGCGAAGGCGCTCGTCGATCTCGCGCGCGCCGAAAAAAGCCAGGACATGAAGAAAGAGATCGTGTCCAAGCTGTCGATCATGAAGTCGAAGGAAGCGACCGACTATCTGATGGAGTTGTTGAAGTGACCAGAACAGGGTTCGGGGTTCAGGGTTCAGGGTTCAGGGTTCGTTCGCGGTTCTGGGTTCGCGGTTCGGGGTTCGCGGTTCTGAGTGCGGCGGCGCTCGCCATCGCGCTCCCCGTGTTCGCTCAGGGGCGCATCGCCAACGCGAAGACCGAGACGCGGTCTGCGGCGCAGGGGCTCGAGCGTGAGGTGCGCGCCGCGGCCGCGCGCGGCGGCGTGACCTGGATCGGCTACCGCATGCCGATGGTCGCCGGACCGCGGCAGATGTGCTGCTTCGACACGATCTCCGACTCCTCTTTCTCGGGCGGCATGTGCCGGCTGGAAAGCGGTGGTGGCGTGTCGATGAACACCGGTGACGTTCGCGACCGGAACGGCTCGCGCGTCACGCTCGAGCCGGCGACCGAGTTTCTCGTCCTCGCGCGGCTGGAGGGTGGGGACGTCAGCCGCGTGCGGACCTTCACGCCTGACTGCGATATCGACGCCGCCGGCATGTCGCTCGTCTGGCTGAACGACGTCAAGCCCGATGAGAGCGTCGCGTGGCTCGCGTCGCTCGTTGCCACTTCTCCAGACAGCGGCGACCGGCACGACCGCGTCGGCAGGACGGCGATGAGCGCCGTCGCGCTGCACAACGTGGCGTCAGCCGACCGCGCGCTCGAACGCTTCGTTGCGCCCGCGAGTGCAGCATGGCTGCGCGGCGACACGGCGTTTTGGCTGGGCAACTCCCGTGGTGAATCCGGTGCGCGACTGCTCGCGCGCATGATCGCCGAGGATCCGAGCGACAAGGTCCGCGACAAAGTGACCTTCGGCCTCTCGGTCAGCAAAGTTCCGGCGGCGTTGACGACGCTCATCGCGACCGCGCGGGACGACAAGAGCACGAAGGTCCGCGGTCAGGCGCTGTTCTGGCTCGCGCAGAAGGCCGGCAAGGAAGCGATCTCCGTGATCGTCGGCGCGATCGACAACGATCCCGATACCGATGTGAAGAAGAAGGCGCTCTTCGCGCTCAGCCAACTGCCGAAAGACGATGGTGTGCCGAAGCTGATGGAGGTCGCGCGCAGCAACCGCAATCCGGAGGTGCGCAAGCAGGCGATGTTCTGGCTCGGCCAGTCGCACGACCCGCGCGCCGTGAAATTCTTCGAAGACATTCTCCTGAAAAAGTAGCGCAGCTCCTGAAGAAGTAGTGCAGGCCTTCAGGCCTGCCGAGATGATTCATTCGTAGCGCAAGGCACTCAGCGGATCGACTCGAGTGGCGCGCCGCGCCGGCACGCTCGCCGCCAGCAGCGTCACCGCTATCAGGACGAGCGGCGTGATCATGAATACGGGCGCGTCGTGCGCGCTGATCTCGTAGAGGAGGCTGCCCACCACCTGGGCCAACGCGAATCCGAGCAGCGTGCCGGCCGCGACACCGAACACCGACAACCAGCACGCCTGGCGCAGTACGAGCCGCAGTACATCACCGGGTCGAGCTCCAAGGGCCATCCGGATGCCCACCTCGCGCGTCCGTTGCACCACTGAGTATGAAATCACGCCGTATAGGCCGAGGAGCGACAGCAGAAGGGCCATCGTGCCGAAGGTCGACGCCATGTATGCTTCCGACTCGGCGAGATTGAGCGCCCGCTTCAAGTACACCTCGATCGTCTGCGCGCCAAAGATCGCCACATTCGGATCCATGCGCTCGATTGTGGCGCGCACGGTTGGCTCGACGGCGGCTGCGTCGCCAGCCGCATGCACGACGAGCTCCACCCAAGGCGTGTAGTTCTGTCGCAACGCCGTCCACATAGCCGGCGTCGCCTGATCGCCGAGAAAGATGTACTTGCCGTCGCGCGCGACACCGATGACGCGCAGCACCTTGCCGGTGCGGCCACCGACGCGCATTTCGCGGCCGACGGCGTCATCGCCCGGCCAGTAGCGGCGTGCCATCGCTTCGTTGATGATTGCGACCGCCGGCGCGCCTGAATCGTCTTGCGCGGCAAACTCACGCCCCGCCACGATCGCTGTTCCCATGGTCGCGAAGTATCCGGGATCCGCGCGGGAACTCCACGCCGGCTCGGTTTCGCGATTCGGCGCCTCTGTCTTTCCCGCCACAAACACCGCCGTGGACGAGGACTCGTAGTCCATCGGGAGCGGAAACACCATGCTCGCCGAGGCGACACCCGGCAGCTCACGCACCCGGCGCAACACGTCGCGTTCGAATCTGTCGCCACGCACGGGGTCGTACCCGGCGATGCTCACGTCGAATGACATCACAAAGCGGTCCGCGCGTTGGAAGCCCACGTCGATCCGGCGGGCGCTGCCCAGGCTGCGCAGGAACAGACCGCTGCAGATCAGCAGCGCGGCCGCGAATGCGATCTGCATGACGACCAGCAAGGAACGCAGGTCGACACGACGACCGCCGAACGGGGCCATGGGCGTTTCGTTCTTCAGTTCGGAGACGACGTTCGTTCGCGTGGAGCGTAGCGCCGGAGTCAGCCCAAAGATGAGCGCCGTTGCAGCCGAAGCCGCCACGGCGAACCACACCACGTTCGAGTCGACTGCCTCGGCGAACCCGAGTCGGAACGGGCTCGGCGGGACCATCCCAGCGCTCAACGTTTGTCCGACGCGTGCCAGCGCGAGTCCTGCCGGACAGGCCAGCGCCGCGAGGATCACACTCTCCGTGAGCATCTGCCGCACCAAGCGGCCTCGCGTCGCGCCAAGCGCCAATCGCGTCGCGATCTCTTTTCGTCGCCCCGACGCGCGCGCAACCAGCAGGTTCGCCACATTCGAGCAAGCAATCAGCAGCACCATCAGCGCGGCGCCGAGCCCCAGCCGAGAAGCGAACACGATCGTGTCGCGCGGGACCCACGAGGGATTGTCGAACTGCGTGCCGGCGGCGATCAGCACGGCCCCCTTGAGTCGGCGAGGCCCGCTCTGCTCGTCACCGAGCCGCCGCGCGAATGTCGCCGTCCGGGCTTGCGCTTCGCCAATCGTCAACCCCGGCGGCATGCGGCCGATCAGCAGCAGCCACGCATTGTTCGGCTGTTGCAGGCGGTCGCCGCTATCGGGCATCACCTGCGCGTAGGTCATCAGCGGTACCCACATCTCCGCCCAATACCCCATCATTCGTGTGCCGTGAAATCCAGACGGCGCCACGCCGATCACGGTGAAGGGACGCCCGTTGATCAGGATTTTGCGGCCCGCGACGTGAGGATCGGCGGTGAACCGATGCTGCCACGTGTCATAACTGAGGACCGCCATCGGGTCCGCGCCAGGACCACGATCGTCCTCCGGCAGAAAGAGGCGGCCGAGTGCCGGTTTCATGCCCAGCACGCTGAAATAGTTTTCGCTGACGATGTTGCCCCACAACAGTTCCGCGCGGTGACCGATGGTGACGCTCAAATCGAGGCCCGACTGTGCGGCGACGCCTGCGAAAATCCCACTGTGATCGCGCAACTCGCGATACTGCGGGTAGCTCCAGTCGCCCACGCCGTCCGCGCCGCGATGGTCACTGTACAAAGCAGTCAACTCGTCGGGGTGTGACACCGGCAGCGGCCGCAGCAGGACGGCATTGACCAGGCTGAAGATCGCGGTCGTGGACCCGATCCCCAGGGCCAGCGTCGCGACGGCGACGGCGGCGAAGCCCGGAGCCTTGCGGAGCATCCGCATGCCGTATCGCACATCCTGCCCGAATGATTCGACCCATCCGCCGCCCCGCACGTCGTACCCTCGCTCGCGCGTCTGCAGCAGATGCCCGAAGCGCTCTTCGGCTCGTTGGCGCGCCGTCTCTGGCGTCATGCCGGCGCGCACATATTCCTCCGCTCGCATATCAATGTGACAGCGCATCTCCTCCGCAATTTCGTCGTGGACCCGGTTCGCATGGCGGAACGATCGCAAACGGGCCAACAAGGTCTTCAGCATGATCGACGCCTTCATGTCGCTTCCAGGACTTTGCGAATGGCCAGAGAGAGATATTTCCAGTGGGCCTGTTCCGCGGCCAGCCGCTTGCGCCCCGCTGGTGTCAGCGCGTAGAAACGCGCACGGCGATTGTTTTCCGACACGCCCCACTTCCCGACGATCCATCCGCGCTGCTCGATTCGGTACAGCGCTGGGTACAAGGTTCCCTCTTCGACGCGCAACATGTCTTCCGCCATCTGCTCAACGCGCTGCGCAATCCCATAACCGTGCATGCGCCCGAGGGACAGCGCCTTGAGCACGAGCATATCGAACGTGCCCTGCGGCAGCTCGGGTTTGCGTTTCACCACGGTTCGCCCTCTCCCTTGTTGCTTCTAGGGAACCATCCTACGACGTGTGCGGTGGAAGGTCAAACGGCCGTCGGGCTCGAGCTGGTGGCTGACTCGATCAGAACCCGTGGCGGCGCTCGGGCTCCGGCTTCTGGCCACTCGGCTTGATCTTGGCCTCACCGCCGACGATGCTCTGGACCCTCTCGTGGGTCAGGGTCCGGTTCGACGCCTTGGCGGCAGCAAGAATGCGATCGACGATCTCGTCGGTCGCCGGCAGACCGCGGCTCTCGAGCCAGAAGATCACGTTCGAGCGGCCGGACATCGGGCCGACGTCGATCTCCTGCTGCCGGCCGACAAGGCTCGCGGGGACGGCGGCATACACCGCATCCATCAGCGCCCGGTCGCCCATCCTGAATGCCTTCACGACCGCCGCGGCGTGGACACCGGTCGCGGTGCGGAACGCATCGGCGCCAATCACCGGGTAGTTCGGGGCGATCCGCACGTCGCACGCTTTCGCGACGGCATGGGCGTACGCCAACAGGCCGGAGAGATCGTTGTCGCGATAGCCCATCATCACCAGATTGACCATCAGCAGATCGATCGGCGTGTTCCCGCACCGCTCGCCGATCCCAAGCGCCGCGCCGTGCAGGCGCGTCGCGCCCGCTTCAAGGGCGGCAATGCTCGACGCGACGCCGAAGCCGCGATCGCGGTGGCCGTGCCAGTCGATGCCGACGTCGGCGCCGAGCTCGGCGATCAGCCCACCGACGAACCTGACGACCGCGCGGGCGCCGTTGGGCGTCGCATGCCCAACGGTGTCGGCGACGCACAGCCGTTTGGCACCGGCGCGGATCGCCGCCGTGAAGAGCCGCCGCAGCGACTCGGGGTCGGCCCGCGTCGTGTCCTCCGTGACGTACATCACGTCCATGCCTTCCTTCACGGCGAAGGCCACGGCCTCTTCGGTGCATGTCTGCAGGTAGTCGAGCGTCCACCCTTCCGCGTACTGCCGGATCGGGCTCGACCCGATGAATGCGCAGCATTCGATCGGCACGCCGGTGCGCTGCTGGATCTCCGCGATCGGCTTGATGTCGGACACGAGAGTTCGCGCCGCGCAGTTGGCGCGGATCGTCAACCGGCCTTCACCGATCGCGCGCGCCAGACGCTCGACGTCCTTCGCCACCTTCGGACCGGCGCCCGGCAAGCCGATGTCCGCCGTGTCGATGCCGAGCGTGTCCATGTGATGCAGGAAGTCGATCTTCTGATCGATCGTCGGCGAGCGCACGGACGGCGACTGCAGCCCGTCCCTCAGCGTCTCATCGTTGAGCATCGCGATCGGCTTCGCGGGCCCTTCGGGCGACGCGTCGCGGTTCCAGTCGTAGATCAGCGGATGCGGCGCTAGGCGCACAAGGTCACCTGAAAGAAGGATCGGTTGGGTGCGCGCGGCGCGCTACCTGCCTCACGGCGGCAAGGCCGGTGAGGAGCACCACGGCGCCGGCGGCCGTGGCCATCCAGAAAGCGCGCGTGACAGCCGGGCGCATCCAGTCGTCCATGTTGGCGAACGGCCCGCCGGAACCGGCAGCGGCCCGCCCCGCCGCCGCGACGTAGTTCCGGCCCGCCACGACGATCACGCGGTCGAACACCACGTTCCAGACGATAACCGCCAACGCGATCCAGAGGGCACGGGCGATGCGAGCGGCAGGCCGCGGCTGCCTCCACGCTGTGACGCGAAACCCTACGTTGGAACGCAAAGCGCGCAAAGGTCGCAAAGCCAATCTCTTTTTGCGGGCTTAGCGAGCTTCGCGTTCCTGATTCGAGCCCGCGAGCAGCATAGGGTCGATTATCGCACGAGGGAACCCGGCGAATGTGTTCATCGAGTCACGTGGTTATCTGGTCATTGAATTGTTCAATCGATCAATCAATTGACCCGATAACCGGATGACTCGATGACACAATTCATGGTCGACGTTCTTAGCGGCGGCGGGCGTAGGCGCGGATACCGATGATGATCACCGAGACCGCCACGGCTGCGTACGTGACCCACGATGTGTCGGCGCTCGACGCGCGTTCGATGTAGAGCGCGGCGGCGACGAGCAGCACAAGCGCCACGACGGTAGCGACGAGGCCCGAGCGCGACGCGGTACGCGGCAGCGCGGCGGGCTGATACTTTGCTTTGGTCGTCGCCGTGCCGCACTTGTAGCAGATGAGCGCCTTGTCGGCGATGTCGGTCCCGCAGTTACGGCAGAGCATGACGCTGGATCAAGGGACGTACGGAGGCCATGATAATCAAGACCAGGCCGAACGTGCACACGATCGTTGCGCCGGTCGGCAGGTCGAGCTTCAGCGACAGGAATACACCGAGCGCCGACACGATCGTCCCCATCGACCAGCCGATCGCCAGGCGTTTCCCGATCGAGTCCGCGTACAGCATCGCGGCCACCGACGGCACGATCAGGTAGCAGAACACCAGGAGCACACCCGCAATCGAGACAGACGAGGTCACGACGAACCCGAACGACGCGTAGAACAGGAAATCCCAGAACTTCACGTTGAGACCCGATTCCTCCGCCTTCTTGTGATCCATCGAGATGGCGAGGAACTTGTGGCGAAAGATGAAGTGGAACGCGCCGATTCCGCTGTACAGCAACGCGGTCTTGCCGACTTCCGGCCACGAGACGGCCAGAATGTTGCCGACCAGCATGTCCTTCAGGTGCTCGCTTTCCGACGTGGACTTGCTCATCGCCAGAATCGCCGCCGCGGACGCCACCGCATAGCAGATGCCGATGATCGCTTCCTGCGGAATGCGCGCGCGCTTGCTCCGAATCGTCGAGAACACGAACGCGCCGAGGAACGTGAACACGAGGCTGATCCAATACACGGCCGGCGCGTGCGGGTCGTTGCCCGCCAGCGGCGTCAGCATCGCGATCGTGGCGCCGAACGCGGCAATCTGCGCGAGCGACAAGTCGACAAAAATCACGCCGCGCTCGACGACGTGGACGCCGAGGTACGCGTGAATCCCGGTCAGGATCAGGCTGGCGACGAATGGCGCCGCCAGAAACGCGAGCATGGATGTGTCGAGCACTATTTTGCTCCGCTCTTCTTGATCGCCTCGATCAGCAGGTTGATGTCGTAGTCGAACAGCTTGAAGTAGTCGGGGACGTCCTTCGTACCGCCCACAGACGGAGGCATGACGAGAACCTGGGCGCCCGTGTCGCGCCCGATGGCCATCGGTGTCTTCATGTCGAAATACGGCTCGACCAGCACGAGCTTGACGTTCTGCCGCTTCATCTCGTTCATGAGATCGAGCGTGTGCTGGGGCGTCGGCGGAATGCCCGGGCGCGGCTCGACGTAGCCGATGATGTCGAGGCCGAAGCGCTCGGCAAAATTCGGGAACGACCGGTGATAGGTCACCATCTTGGTACCCTTGTAAGGCGCCATCTGCGCGAGCCACCGCTTTTCGGCGGCGTCCAGGCGGGTCGTGAAGCTCGTGAGCTGCTGCTGAAAGAACGCGCTGTCGCCGGATCGAAGCTCCGACAGCTTGTCGGCGATTTCCTTGCCTATCCGCTTGCCGTTTTCCGGGTCCGTCCAGTAGTGCGGGTTCCCCAGCGGATGGACATCGCCCATGGCGCGGGTGATGTTCCCGTTGGGGATCTCGAGAATCGTGGCGCCAAGCGACGCGTCAAGATAGCCCTGCGCGCCGACCTGAATCTTCGCGTTCCGGCTCTGCTGAATCAGCGGCGGCAGCCAGCCGATCTCGAGTTCGCGGCCGACGCAGATGAGCACGTCGGCTTTCTGCAGCTTCAGGATGAAGCTCGGCTTCGCCTCGACGAAGTGCGCATCCTGATAACCCTTGGCGATCGACTCAACAGTGATGCGATCGCCGCCCACCTCGCGTGCGATCGACGCGAGATCCTCGGTCGTCGTCATGACGTTCAGCTTGCTTTGCGCCGCCGCCGGCATGCCTGCGAGCATCGCTGCCACCGCAAGCACGGCTACCCATCTTGTGGTCTTCATATATAGAACCTCCTAAAACACATGCGCACCGTGCGCGCCGATCGAGAACTGGAACTGAAACAGCAGTTCATTGGCTGATGGACCCAGCGCGTAGTTGGTGCGCCGGAACTGCGTGCGCACCTGGCTGAACTCGCTCGGCCAGTACGTGACGATGAACGATCCGCCCGTGTCTATCGCCGACGCATCGTCGGGCCGGTTGCTGCGGTCGTAGCGCACGCCCGTGAACCACCGCCGCCCGACCTGATAGTCGCCGGAGATGTACATGCCTGAGCCGCTCTGCAAGCCGTCCGGCTGATCGCGACGGCTCCAGATCCATTCCGTGCGGCCGACAAACGAGTGATAAATCGACCGCTGCAGCGGCTTCCAGCGATACGTCGCATCGATGCCGTACAGCTGAGTCACCAGCGACGCCGGGTCCACAACATTGCCGTTGTTCAGGCCGTTGTGACCGCGCGAGTACGAGAATCCGAGATCGATGTTCGCGTTGTCGGTGAAGTCCTGGTACCCGCGCAGGTGGCTGACGTAGCTCAGCTCGCCGCGGCGCGTCGTCTGGTAGAGCGGGTTACCGTTCGGGTCCGCGCCGGAGTCGCCGCGAAACACCTGCCCGGTCGCTTCAAGAAACATCCACGGGTTCGGAATGAGCCGCGCGACCGAGATGCCGGCATCGTTGATCCCGTCTTCGCCGCCCACGAGGTTGCTGATGACGAGCGGCCGGTCGGCCCACGGCAGCACGTGGTTGTGCAGCGAGTTGACCTTCCCGAACGCCGCGCGCATCTTGCCGACCTTGGTCAGCAGCCCGCCGGGCAGCGACGTCAACGTGATGAAGCCCTCCTCGACGTTGACACCCTGTTCGCCGAACGAGATGAAGAAGTCGGCGCGCGCGTAGGGGTCGACAACGGCCTGGAAGGCTGCCTCCGATTCGTGCAGCTGAAGTGCGTTCGGATGCGTGCCTGGACCAAAGGGATCGGGCTGCACGGCGTTGCTGCCGGCTGCTCCGAGGAAATCGCCGATGACGGCGATGTCCGGGTTGAAGACTTTCGCGTTGCTGACGGACGCGCCAAACACCGGCGCCTGCTCCGCGGCGGGCGTTGCGGCCGGGGGCGGCGCCGCAGCCGCAGCGGCGGCAGGCGGCGTGCCTTCGGCGACAGCCAGCTTCGCCTCCAACGCATTGAGGCGCTCGCCGTACTGCTGTTTCAGCGCCTCGAAATCTTTCCGCAGCTGATCGATGTCCTGCCGCAGCGCCTGCGGGTTGTCCTGGGCGGACGCGCTCGACGATCCGAGCACGAGCACGCCGGCCAGCACCGATGCGCACAAGAATTGGGTCGCTCGCATGAATTGCCCTCCGGGCGGCGGGCCTTCGGCCTGCCGCGTTGTTTCCCGTGGAGAAGGATGTGCCTAGAGGGTGACGGGGGGAGAGCGGCCGGTGGATCGAACAACGAGCAGCGTGTCGGCGGCGAGTTGCGGGACAGCCACCGCTCGTCCCGCGTCGGCCATGTGCCAGGCGCCGGGATTCAGCGGCGTCTGCAGATCAGATCCGAGCTGGGCCGATGTGCACGACGTGCAGTGCTGTGGCGTCCTGAGTTCGCAGAGCAGATCGTGATGCTCAAACGGCGACGCGACGAGGAAGACGGCATAGATCGCCATCCCGACAAGCGCCAGGCGCCGCGAGAATCGACCGCTCCCGCTTCGAGACATCTTCAATGAGTATACGCCTTCGGCGCCACGCTCAGCGGCCCACGACGAGCTTGAACCGCGCCGCCACACCGCCGAGGTCGGTCTCCCCCGCCTGCTGGGAAAGGCCCCCCTGCCCGAAGATCCCCGGCACGTGGCTGTACTGAACGTCGGCGGCAACACCAATCCAGCGATGCAGGCGGAACTCGGCTCCGCCGTTCAGCACGAAACCCGAGTGCCGCGTATCGACGTCCTCGCCGGGATCGGCAAACGCGGAGGTTTCCTTGTAACCGTAGGATCCGAACCCGGCCGCGACGTACGGCCGCACGCGCGGAAGCTGACGCAGGCGAAAGCGATAGCCGCCGGTGATTTCGACCGGCGTGATGGTCGCGGTGAGCGGGATGCCGAGCTTGAAGGCCTGTCCGCCGCCCCGGTACGCGCGCTCGCCGTTCTGCCGGAAGTGCGACGCGCCGAACTCCGCGAAGAAACGATCGTGAACGAGGACCTGGACGCCGCCGCCGAAGAACGGGAATAGGGTCTTGCTGAACGCCGCTTTGAACGAGTCGGCGGCGGCGAACGACTGGTCCGTCACCATGACGAACGGTCGAATCGACAGCGAAGGCGCGCCTTGCGCCGCCGCGGGCGCCGCGAGCGCAAGACCGATGAGCAGCAGGACGGTGAGTTTCACTTCGCCAGCCCCAATCCGCGCAACGCCGCGCGCGCATCCACCAGGCCGAACCCGAAAGAACAGGTCCTCGGCGCCGCTGCACTCGTGCCGGGGGGACACTGGTCGCCGCCAGCGGGGATCAGGGCGACGGCGGTCTTCTCGAGGATCTCTTCGATGACGACCGGGTCGGTGACGCCCTGCTGCATCAGCATCGCGGCCACGCCCGCCACGTGCGGCGCCGCCATGGACGTGCCGATGTACCCGATGTAGCCGAACACATCGAAGCGCGGTGCGCGATATTGCGACGGCGGGAGCAGGAACGTGTCCGTGAAGGTGAAGTCAAAGGTCTGCTGACGCACGAACCCGGTGCTGCCGAAGCCGCGCTCCGATCCGCCCGGCGCCGAAAGCTCCACGTAGCTCCCCGAGCTCGAGTAGTACGCGTGCTCCTTCGCGCGATCGATGGCCGCCACTGACACCACGCCGGGGATGCGCGAGGCAATCTCGGCGAGCACGCTGGTCGGGTTCTTGCCGTACGGCGGCACGGTGTCCTCGAACTCGTTGCCGCCGGCGACGACGATGAAGCACCCTTTGCCGACGGCGTAGCGCATCGCCGCTTCAATCACCGGCGAGCAGTCGCTCTGATTCGGCCTCGTCGCGCAATCGGGCGGCCCGGAGCTGCCAAGGCTCATGTTGAGGATTCTTGCACCGTTATCAGCCGCGTACCGGATTCCGCGGGCGACATCGTCGTCACTGCCGCCCACGTTGGAAATATTCGTGAAACCGGCAAACAGCAAATCCCACTCGCTCGCCAGCACCTTCACCGGCATCAGCTTGACGTTGAAGGCGACGCCAGCGGTCCCGATGCCATCGTTCGTCAACTGCCCGATGGTTCCGCTCACGTGCGTACCGTGACCCTCGAAATCGAGCGGGGTCGCGGTTTCGTTGACAAAATCGTGCGGCGCGACGATGCGGCTCGATCCCGTGGCCGACACGAGCTGGGGCGCGGCGGAATACGGAATGGTCACCCGCCCAAGCGCCGGATAGTTGACCCCGCCGCTCCTGAACGCAGGGAGCGTCGCCGTGATGGTGGCGTTCTGGTACGCCATGCCCGTGTCGATCACGGCAACGGTGATCGACGATCCGGCCTGCGGTTGAATGTCCCAGGCCTTCTCGATGTTGATGAGCGGCAGGTTCCACTGCTGCGTCGCATACAACGGGTCGTTGGGCACGAACAACGCGTGGACCCGGTGCGCCACCTGCGCGTATTGCACGTCCGGCCGCTGCCGCAGCACGCGGGCGGCCTCTTCCGCGTCTTCAGCGGGGTCGATGCGGACGATGTCGAAGTCGGCGTACGAGGGGCGATCGGCGATCTCACCCGTGTCACTCGCCGCGCGCGCGGCTGCGCGGCGCTCCGGCATCGCCACTTCGTCGCGGAACTTCACGATGACGCGGCCGGGCCTGTAATGGCCGCCAGACGCGCCGACGCGATCCTGCAGCAGCGCCTCGCGAAGCGCGGCGCGCAGGCGCGTCTCGGGCGAAGAAGGCGTATGGCTGTCGTCCTGAATCAACCCCTCGTCAACCGCCGCCAGCCCGAGATGCTCCTGAATCAGCATCTGCGGCTCATCGGCCGTCTGCCCGCGCAGGCTCACGATCAGACCACCGGCGACGACGACGACCAGCGTCGCGCACAGCGTACGAGCACGAAATCCACCCATCCGTGTATTCTAACGGCAGGCCGGGCGCGAACGCGGCCACAAACCTGTCATATGGCTGCCACACTATTTCATAAGGTTTGGGATGCGCACGCGGTTCGCGTGCTGCCGAGCGGACAGACACAATTATTCGTCGGACTGCACCTCGTCCACGAGGTCACGTCGCCGCAGGCGTTCGACATGCTGCGCCAGCACGGGCGGAAAGTGGCCTTCCCCGATCGCACGTTCGCGACGGTCGATCACATCGTGCCGACGAGCTCGCAGAAGCGGCCGTTCCTCGACCTGATGGCCGAACAGATGACCAGCGCGCTCGAGCGCAACTGCCGCGACGCCGGCATCCACCTCTGGGCGCCGGACAACGACAACCAGGGCATCGTTCACGTGATCGGTCCGGAGCTCGGCCTGACGCAGCCGGGCATGACCATCGCGTGCGGCGACAGTCATACGTCCACGCACGGCGCGCTCGGCGCGATCGCCTTCGGCATCGGCACGTCGCAGGTGCGTGACGTGCTGGCGTCGCAGTGCCTCGCGCTCGATCCGTTGAAAGTGCGGCGCATCGACGTCCACGGCGCGCTCAGGCGCGGCGTATTCGCGAAAGACGTCATCCTGACGATCATCCGGCGGCTCGGCGTTCATGGCGGCGTCGGCTTCGCGTACGAGTACGGCGGCGACACGCTCGACGCGATGACGATCGACGAGCGGATGACGATCTGCAACATGTCGATCGAAGGCGGCGCGCGCATCGGCTACGTGAACCCGGACGAGACGACGTTCGAATTCCTTCGCGGACGCCCGTTTGCGCCGGCCGCGGGTGATGCGTTCGAACACGCCGTGGCTTGGTGGCGTCAGATGGCCTCGGACAGAGACGCCCGCTACGACGATCGGGTGACGTTCGACGCGTCGACGATCGAGCCGACTGTCACCTGGGGGATCAACCCCGGTCAGTCGGTCGCCATCTCCGAGCCGATCGACGCCGAGCCGGACGATGAGGCGCTGGCGTTCATGGGATTCAAGCCGGGATCGCGCGTGCAGGGCACACGCATCGACGTCGCATTCATCGGTTCGTGTACCAACGGACGGCTGTCGGATCTCGAAGAGGCGGCGCGTATCGTCCAGGGACACCATGTTGCGCCACACGTGAAGGCGCTCATTGTGCCGGGATCGCGCGCGGTCAGCCGCGCGGCGGAAGCGCGCGGTCTGCACGAGGTGTTCATCGCGGCCGGGTTCGAATGGCGCGGCGCCGGCTGCTCGATGTGCCTGGGGATGAATCCGGACAAGCTCGAGGGACGGCAGGTGTCGGCGTCCTCGTCCAACCGTAACTTCAAGGGACGCCAAGGCAGCCCCACCGGTCGCACGCTGCTCATGAGCCCCGCGATGGTCGCGGCCGCCGCGATCGCCGGCGAAGTCGTCGACGTCCGCGAGCTTCTTGTGGGGGCGGACCCGCGTGTCCGTCCAGGAGTACCGGCATGAGCCATGAGCCATCGACCCATGAGCCATCGTCCATGAGCCATCAGCCCTTAGCCATCAGCCATCTGTCCGGTCGTGGCCTCCCCTTACGGGGCCACGACGTAGATACGGACCGCATCATGCCGGCGCGCTTTCTGGTCGCGGTGTCGTTTGAAGGGCTCGAGCATCATCTGTTCGAGGACGATCGCAAGGCCGATCCCGGTCACGTGTTCAACGATCCGCGCTTCACTGGAGCCTCGATCCTCGTCGTCAATACGAATTTTGGATGCGGGTCATCGCGTGAGCACGCGCCGCAGGGCCTCTTCCGCGCGGGGTTCCGCGCGATTGTTGGCGAGTCGTTCTCGGACATCTTCCAGGGGAACGCCGCGATGCTCGGCATGCCCTGCTTCGTCGCGAGCCACGACGACGTCGATCGGCTGCAGGCGCTCGTTGCCAAGACGCCCGATGTCGTGATCGCGGCCGACGTGGCGGCCGCCGTGATCACCGCAGGCTCACTGCGCATGACGGCCACGCTGCCGTCCGCAGTGCGCGACGGTTTCCTCTCGGGACAGTGGAATCCGACCGCGATGCTGCTTGTGCGCTTCGACGAGGTCCGCGCCGTCGCGGCGCGGCTGCCGTACATTACTGGCTTCTGAATTGGATAATCTGGTAATCGGGTAATTGATTGGTAATTGGATCGCAATCCCCAATCGATTACCCAATTACCCGATTACTCGATTACCCGATTCTTTTTTTCCAGCGCCACCGACAGGAATGCGTCCGCTGCGTGCGAGCGGTGCGCTTTCCGGCACACCAGCGTCACCTGACGCTTACGCGACACGCCCGTGACGAGGATCGCGACGAGCCGTCCGCTCGCGATCTCCGTGATCGCGCAGCGGCGTGGCAGCAGCGCGACGCCCAGCTTCAATTCGACGGCGCGCTTAATGCCGTCGAGGCTCGGCAGCGAGATCACCATGTGCAGCGGCACGTGGTGTTCCTCGAACAGCCGCAGCACGCGCTCGCGTGCCGGCGACGGATCGTTGTGCGCGACCACCGGCTCCTCCGCAATGTCTTCCATCGCCACCTGACGCCGGTTCGCCAGCCCGTGCGAGGGCGGCACGAGGAGCACGAGCTCGTCGGTGCCGACCGGCACCTCGAGCAGCCCTCCTTCGGTGGGGTGAAACGTGAGCGCGCCGAAATCGAGGCTGCCCTGCTGCACTTCGACC
>Ga0209515_10005630_pt1 | contig 16125 bp, 18 predicted proteins | sample Subgroupgradi54m_FD_187454 | JGI IMG/M metagenome (GOLD analysis project Ga0209515, IMG submission 187454) | Subsurface groundwater microbial communities from S. Glens Falls, New York, USA - GMW60B uncontaminated upgradient, 5.4 m (SPAdes)... ...
TTCTACCTCCAGATTCTCGGTTAAAAATTGAACGATATTACCTAGCTTGCTCTTGGGGAAAGCCACTTGCTCAAAATTCTCTTGATCCATAAAATAGCCCAAATCACCGTCAAAATAAAGAAAGGTTTTCATTCTTTTTTCAACTTCGACTTCTTTGAAACGTTGATTGGGCCGATAGGTCCGCTCCGTAATGGCGCCGGTGGTTAAATTTTTCATCTTAATGCGGCAAATCGCGTCCGCCATGGCCACGCGGTGATGCTGAAACTTTAAGACCTCAAAAAAAGTTCCATCCGACTCAAAAAGTGTCCCCTCGCGAAAGCCGATAACTTCGATCATACCCGAGTTAAGATTTCGGAGCCATTTTTGGTGACGAGCAGTGTGTCTTCGATGCGAACGCCGAGCTTGCCGTCTAGATAAATCCCCGGCTCAACGGTAACAATCATGCCGGCTTCCAGGGGGTTATCGCTTTTGGCGCGAACCCAGGGCGGCTCGTGAATCTCAATACCAACGCCATGACCGGTTCCATGCGTGAAAGCATCGGCAAAACCGGCTTTCTCAATCACCTCGCGACACGCGCCGTCGATATCGCCCCCGCGCAAGCCCGCGCGTAGTTTCTTGATGCCCTTATGCTGGCTCTCCTGCACAATGCCGTGTATTTTCTTAAAAAGTTCTGATTTCTTTTTTCCAACATAAAGCGTCCTGGTCATATCTGAACAGTAATTTTCGTAAATACATCCAATGTCAATGACCACCGCGTCACCTTCCTTGAGCTTGCGACTGCCTGTTCGATGGTGCGGCACGGCGGAATTGGGCCCACTGCCCACGATCAAATCAAAACTCGTTTTCTCGGCCCCCTTAAGGCGCATGAAATTCTCAATCATGTAAGCAATCGTCGTCTCCGGAACTCCGGGCTTAAGCTTTCTGGCGACAAACGCTAGGGACTGCGCGGTAATCTGGCAAGATTTTCTGAGTTTCTGAATTTCTTCTTTGTCCTTATAAATACGCAAAGACGCCATGAATTTCGGGTAGTCCTTAAAGCCTTTCTCCTCTAAATATTTACCCAAACCATATGTCGCGACCTCTCCGTCAAAAGCTAAAGCACTCCATCGGTTTTGGGAGATTAAGGCCTCTAGCTCTCCCTTAAAATTCATTTTGATTTTTAAATTGGCGTCACCGGCGCCCATGTCCCGGAAAGCCCCGTCCAAAAGGCGATTCGTCAGTATCCACCAATTGTCTTTAGAAACGACGATCCAATAACCTTCCATGGAAAGCTCGGTTAAATACACCAAGTCAGGAATAAAAGTAACTAAAAACGCGTCTAAATTTTCCTGCTGAATCTTTTTCTGTAATTTCTGAATTCTTGCTAATTTAATCATCCCACCACCTCCGTAAACCATTCAGAACTTCCCCGAACACCTCCGGATGTACAGAATCGCCCCCTCTCTTCGTCATGCTCGCGCAGGCGGGCATCCAGTTCTGGATTCCCGCTTTCGCGGGAATGACAACGAATGGGGAAGTTCTGCATCTATTATACCCCACCATCCCCCATAGACCTAACGTTTTTCAAAACTTTCTCGTCAAAATCACTTATAGGAGATTCCAAATGGCGAATTTTACCCTCACCCCCGCCGTTGGCATAATACAAAGCGAGACTAACGTTAGCACCGTGGACTCTGCAGTAAATTCCCAAAGGCGCCAAGCATCCCCCGCCAATGGTTTCTAACACTCTTCTCTCCAAAAGACACTCCTGGCGCGTTGCCGCGTCTTCAACGCTTCCCAAAAGCTCCCGGGCATCCCGACGATCACCCTTAATTTCAGCAACCATCACTCCCTGGCCGCATGCGGGGACCATCTCATGGACGGGATCAAATACTTGCGTAACGGAATCCTTGAAACCCATTCGCAAACAACCGGCGTAGCTCAGCAGCGCGCCGCCTAACTCCCCGGACAACGCTTTCTTCACCCTGGTATCAACGTTGCCCCGCAAAGGAACAATTTCAAATCTTTTATTTATTTTTTTAGCCATTTCCAAAATTTGAAATTTTCTTCTCAAAGAAGAGGTGCCGATTTTGGCTCCATCGGTAAGCCCGGCGAGCGGCGCCTTCGCCACCAAAGCATCACGCGCTTCCTCTCGTTTTATAAACCCGGTCAAAATCAGGCCATCAGGAAGCCCACTCGGCAAATCTTTCAAGGAATGTACGGCAAAATCAATGGATCCTTTAAGCAGAGCGTCTTCGATCTCTTTCGTAAAGATGCCCTTGCCCGAGGCGGCCATGACGGCCTCCGGCGGCAATTCGGCGAATTTATCTCCCGAGGTGGCGATGACTTCAATATCAAAAGTTAAAGAAGGATTCTTGACTTGCAGATAACCGATATAGGCTTTGGTCTGTGTTAGCGCAAGACGGGAACCACGGGTTCCAACTCGCCAGTGAATTTTAGATTGGTTTGGCATCGTGCTGAAAACTTATCAAGCTCTTCTTCGACTATTTTCCTCGCCCTTTCGACTTCGCTTTTTCTTCTTTCCAAATTAGCCTGGGCGACGGCTTTTAAATCATCAATGTTATAGAGATAAACATTGGGCAATAAAGAAACACTGTCCTCTACATTGCGGGGTAAGGCGATATCTAAAAAGAAAATACTCCGGCCGCTGCCCTCGATCACCCTGGCTACCTGAGCATGAGTGATCACGGGTGTTTCGCTCGAGAGCTGTGTCACCACAATGTCTGAGGCTCGCAAAACTTGATCCAGGTCTTCTAATCCAAACGCGCTGCCTCCAAATTCCCGGGCCAAAACCTCCGCTTTTTCTTTTCTTCGGCTAACAAACAGCTTAGCGCGCGTTTGAACATTCAAAAGATTCTTAGCGGTCTCAGATCCCATCGCTCCCGCGCCAACAATAGCAATGGTTAAACTGGAAAAATCCGTAAATATCTTTTGAGCAAGCTCCACCGCCACGGAAGCCACGGAAAGCCTCCCGCGAGACACGCCGGTTTGGGAGCGCACTTTTTTGCCCACGTATAACGCCCGTTGAAAACTGGAATTTAAAGCGCTTCCCGTTAACCCCAGGGCGCGAGCGGTCTCATAGGACAGCTTCACCTGACCCAATACCTCGGTTTCTCCAATAACCATGGATTCTAAACCGCTGGCAACTAAAAAAAGATGCCGCAGGGCGTCTTTTTCTTCTAAACAATCCAAAGAATCTTCCTGGGGACGCGCGGAACCTAGTTTGGAATGAAGATATTCTCGAACCGCTTGGGGCGCCTCTTTACTACCCGTCATGTATAGCTCAAAACGGTTACAGGTCGAGACCAAACACAACTCCCCTAAAGTACCGTTAAAATGACTTTTAATGCCGCGAAGCGCTTCTTCGGGCTTACCATCCCAAAGCCTAGCTAAAGCCTCCCGAAACTTCAGGCTAGAGTTTTTATGACTGACTCCAATGGCGAAAAGATTTGTCATGTCAGTTCGCCCCTGATAAATATCCGTGTAGATGCGAGAAAAAACTAACTATAAAAAAAGTGAACAACACACTGGTAAAGCCGCAAAAATTCACCCATACGGCCTGGCGGCCGCTCCAACCTCGCCCTAACCTCAAATAAAGATAGACGCTATAGATCATCCAGGTAATTAAGGCCCAGGTTTCTTTGGCGTCCCATCCCCAGAATCTCCCCCACGCTCCCCACGCCCAAATTCCTCCCATAACAATGCCGATGGTTAGCAACGGCAAAGTCATAAAAATCACACGACAGCTGAGACTATCTAAAATTTCAAGAGATGGAATCTGCCAAGTCATCTCCTGGGGTCTTCGAGACTTTAATTGTCTGTCTTGAATTAAAAACGCCGCCGAAATTCCAAAAGCGTTGGCAAAGGCGCCGTAACAACTCATTAAAACCATGGGGTGAATATTAATCCAATAACTCCGCAAGGCGGGAACTAGGCCGGATAAAGCGGGATCAGCCCAGATCCAGGCGCTGGCTTGGGCCATCACGGAAAGAGGCAAAACGAAAACACCCAAAACGTTGATCCCATATCTCACCGCGAAAAGAAAACACAACAGATTGGTGATAAAAGCTAAGTAACTAATCGCTCCAAAAAAAGTGTTGATCGGAAGAAAACACTGATTCTCGGCGTAAAGCAACCAAAAACTGTGTGTCCGAACAACAAAGCTGGCCAAATGGAGCAATGTGCCCAAACCCAAGAGCACTTTCCAAAACGTTCCCGTCCAAGATACGCGGCCGAAAAGATAAACCAAACTGCACGCCAAGGCGCCCAGATTGGCCGCTAATGAGATTTTAAATAGAACTAATTCCACTTAGATTTTCTTTACAAAATCAACGATGCGGCGAGCGCTGATGCCATAGGCATCAAGCAACTCTTGGGACGTGCCGGAGCGAGGAATTTCGGTAACCGCCAATTTGTGAGCCCAGATGCCTTTATGAGCCACCGCGGCGAGCACCGCGTCACCTAATCCGCCTTCCCCGTAGTGATCTTCAACGGTTACCACGGTTTGATTTGTTTGCGCGGCCAAACCAACGATCGTATTTTCATCAAAAGGCTTAATACTATACGCGTCAACAACGCAAATAGAAATGCCATCTTTAAGCAAAGCTTCGTAAGCCTTCAGCGCTTCAAAAACGGTGACTCCGGCGGCAACAACCGTTAGTTTATCGTTCTTGCTTTGGCGTAACACTTTGCATCCACCAATAGGAAATTTTTCATCATTGGAATACACCACCGGAGTCTTCGGCCGTGATGTGCGAATATAGACAACCCCTTGGTATTTTGCCGCCTCTTCCACCAAGCGCTCGGTGCTCACAGCGTCGCAAGGGTAAAGCACAGCGGCATGAGGGATAGCCCGCATCATGGCCAGATCCTCTAAGGCCATTTGAGAAGGCCCGTCTTCACCGATAGAAATGCCGGCGTGAGAACCCACGAGCTTAATATTGGCCCTGGCAATCGCGGCCATGCGAATAAAATCAAAAGCGCGAGCCATAAAGGCCCCAAAAGTTGAAACAAAAGGAATTTTCCCCCGTCTGGCAAGACCAACGGCCGCGCCCACCATGTTTTGTTCGGCGATAAAACCCTCAAAAAAACGTTGGGGATAAGCTTTCATGAAAACTTCGGCAAAAGTTGAATTTTTTGTATCGCCATCCAGAGAAACCACGCGATCACAAACCGCGCCCAGCTTCGCCAAAGCCGTGCCATAGGCCTCTCGCGTTGCCACACTCGCCCCCATCGCGTATTGGGGAGCGGCAACAGAAAAATTAGAAACCGAAACTACGGAACCCGAAGACTTTGGTTTCTTTAAAGCCACCGGCGTTTCAATAGGATCGGCCCCTGAAGCATCCAGCTCTTTTAAAGCCAGCTCTAACTCTTCTTTCTTCAGGGGCTTGCCGTGCCACCCGTCTTTATTCTCAATGAAAGAAATCCCCTTGCCTTTTAACGTTTTGGCGACAATCATTACGGGTTTATCGGTTACCTGCCGCGCCGCCTCGAGCGTCTTAACAATTTCCGTCATATTGTGGCCGTCAATCAGGAATGTCTTCCAGCCGAAAGCCTCAAACTTGTTTTTATAAGCCTCGGGATGGCCGGTGTGCATGGTGCGTTGGCTTTGACCCATATCGTTTGCATCCAAAATGCCGATCAAATTATTGAGTTTGTGATAGTTGGCAAAGGCCGCGGCCTCCCAAACGGAGCCCTCCGCGACTTCTCCGTCACCCAAAAGCACATACACCTTTGAATCCGAATGATCCAGTCTTCCCGAAAGCGCCATGCCGGCGCCCATGGACAAGCCCTGACCTAATGAACCCGCGCTAACTTCGGCTAATGGAAATCGCGGCGTGGGATGCCCCTCGAGATCACTATTAAATTGCCGCAAAGTAAGCAGTTTCTCCAATGGCAAGGCGCCCGCCAAAGCCCAAGCCGCGTACAAAAGAGGAGCCGCATGGCCTTTGGACAAAACAAAACGATCGTTGTTGGGATTGTCAGGATTTTCCAAATCAAAGCGAAATTCGTTGTAAAACAAGGCACTGACCAAATCCGCCGCGGAAAGGCAAGAGGTGGGATGGCCCGACCCCGCTTGGGTCGTGGCTTTTAAACAGTGTACTCGCAAAGCCTTAGCGTAAGCGGCAAGCTGAGTTTCTAAAAGGAGGGTCGGCATCTTCAGTATTTTATCAAAACCTAGAGTGGGCAGTCTTCCGCGATAGGTCTAAACTAGAACTTCCCCAACGCATCTCATTTCGTCATTCCGGCGGAAGCCGGAATCCAGTCTCTCTCGGAATCTGGATTAAAGTAGCTTTGTAAATTCTTCCAAAGAAAGCCCGGTATCACGAATTACTGACTGAATAATTTTGGGGTGTAAAATCTTTCCTTTGTGATATGGGATTGTAATACGTTTACCGGTAGCATTCTTAAAAATCTTATGACTACCGGACTGCCGAGCAAGAAAAAAACCAACTTTAGATACAACTCGAATAAGCTCATCGGCGTTAAGGCGAGGTAATTTCAAGGCAGGCTAACTTTCTAAGGCGACTTCAAGGCTGGTTACGCTGATTGATTGAGCCGACGGAGTTGCCTCGCCTGTAGCGATGCGATCCTCCAGGTGGAGCTTGATAGCATCTCGGATATTTTCCACAGCTTCTTCATAGGTTTCTCCTTGAGAGTAACACCCCTGAAGGCTCGGACAGTAAACAAAATAGCCGTCATCGCTCTTCTCGAGAACGACATCCGTCATATAGCTTTTCATAGATTCCTCTAAATCATAACAGGCTTTCGCGGAAATCGCAATGCTTTTTTTCCATCTCAGACCCAAGGGGCGAGACGCGAAGTGGTTTTAGTGTAATTTATTCGGCAAAAAGTCCAACCTGACTCTCAAGTCGATGAATTAAGCGTGGTATAAATGCGGGTGCTGCGATGTTGCATAAAGTTTTCATAAAGTCTTGCGTAAAGTCGATAAGGGTCTACGGCTACGGCTGGTTTAAAAATTCCAAAATTTCTTGGGCGTGGCCATCGGGCTTTACCTTGGGATAAATCTTCTCCAGCCGCCCATCCTTGCCGATCACGAACGTGGCCCTTTGAACTCCCATGTATTTTCTGCCATACATGCTTTTCTCCACCCATACCCCATACGCTTGGCAAGTTTTTTTGTCTTCGTCGCTTAAGAGCAAAAAGGGGAGCTTAAATTTCTCAATAAATTTATTGTGCGCAGCCGTCCCATCGGGACTCACCCCTAAAACCACGGCTCCTCGGGACTCGAAGGTCTTAACCTTATCCCTAAAACCGCAGGCTTCCGTCGTACAACCCGATGTGTCATCTTTGGGATAAAAATAAAGCACAACGCGCTTACCTTTGAAATCTTTCAAGGCAACCGTCTTGCCATTGCTCGCGGTCAATGCAAACTCCGGTGCTAAAGCGCCCTCTTCCAGTGTTGCCATCTGCATTTAGAGTTTCCCCCAATCCCCATACATGGGATTAGGAAGCATGAAATATTTTTGGCCCCACAACGTATCGTCGGCAATTTTTGAATCTCGGAGTTCTTGGATCTGCTCGGGCTTGGTAAGCTCCATAAAGTCTCTAATTTGATCGCCAAGCAAAGCGACAATCGGCATGGGGCCGTATTTGGCGCATCGCCCCGCGCCCGAAGTCAGGCATTGGCGGCGCACTTCCTTAGTGTCATCTTTACCGGTTTTACTAAGCATGATGTCTCCATCACGAAACAAGCCCAGACGCTTCATATTTTCAATGGTGTCTTGATCGAGCGACACGTCCCTGTTCGAGATAAAGGCGACATGGGCTTTGCGGCCCAAGCCGCGCACACTGTCCAAGAATGCCTTGGCACCCGGGACCGTCCCGGCCTCCCTTCGCTTCACCCAGGCGGCCCAAGAATCGAGCGTAAATTCCGTGCCGCTTGAAAAAAGTTCAATTTGATATTGAGAATTATCCAGCACGGTTTCATCAATATCCAAAACGACCACCCAGTTTTTGCGCTCCTTTTTGGCTGTCTGCCGGACTGCCCGCTGCGCTTCTCGGTAGGTTTGAACACACAGGGCGAAGTATTCGGAAGATTTTCTAATCCACCGAACGTCTTTGGGAAGAGGCGCCGCCTGAACGGCGGCGGCCGGTAGCGCCTGACTCGCGATCGCTTTGGCGGAAGGAACGCCCGGTTCCGCCGTGACCAGAGCAGGCAGGATGAAAAAGAAAAACAAAGGCAAAGCTAACCTGTCACGCGCAATCATGTTTTTATACTCGAATCAGCTTACGGCTTAGCGGCCGGAGTATCCGCTCCTTTGTGAAACGGGCAATCAGCACTCTGACTGCTGGCGGGGCTCATTGCCTTTTTGCCGGAGCAAATATGGCAGGCAAGGCCGCAGATTAAGCCGCCCAAACTGCCCAAAAGAATAACTAGACCCGTTCCATAACTCACCCACTTAAACCAACCCTGATCCTTATCTTTTCTAACGGTTCTTAATACCCAATAGCCCAAAGCCAATGAGGCTAAAAACAAAACGGTGCCCGTCCCCCCGTGACTGCCATACTGACCGGCCCCGCGCATATCGCATTCAGCAAAAAGCGCCACCGGCAAAACGAACGATGAGACCAAGATCGCTAACCTACCTATCGTTTTCATGAAACCTCCTTGTCTGCACCTCAATTCTAACCCGAATTTTGCAGCTACAACACGCTTTCCATCTTAGCGGGTTACGCAAAAAAGTGCAACTGCAGTCCAACAGACCAGACGCCGAACAAAATTCCCCCAAAGGGGCGAATGGGGTTGGCGCTCTGTGCCAATCCCATTCGGGGTAATCCAGGGCGAAGCCCTTCCCGCCTCCGACGGAGCGAATTCCCCAGTTGGGGAATTCGGGATAATTTTTTTGAGCTCGAGGTACGGGGGCTCAAAAACAAGACAAAAAACAAGACCATTGACAAGGTAAGTTTATCCGGATAAAATTACCTTATGGGTAAGATAATTCAAAGGCTCTTTGAGCTGAACCTGCCTCCGGGTAAGTCCGCTTTCCTGTGGGGTCCCCGTAAAGTAGGTAAAAGCTACTGGATTAACCGCCATCTTAAAGGCGCCAAGATTATTGATCTTTTGCAAACGGATACCTTCGCGGATTACGCGAGTAAACCGGCATTGCTGAGGGAAAGACATCAAAATCATAAAGGCTTGTTAGTGATCGATGAAATTCAAAAGGTGCCGGCTTTATTAGATGAAGTCCACTGGCTCATTGAAAATAAAAACCTTTCTTTTATTTTGACGGGATCGAGCGCTCGCAAACTCCGCCGGGGTCATGCCAATCTTTTGGCTGGCCGCGCCTGGCGAAGGACCATGATGCCTCTATCACGATTAGAAGTTGACGATTTCGATCTTGAAAAAATAATGGTGTCGGGCCTTTTGCCTCCCCATTACCTATCGCCAAACCCTCTGGAAGATTTAAGAGCGTACGTCGCGGATTATCTAAAAGAAGAAATCGCGGCAGAGGCGTTGACACAAAATATACCCGCTTTTAGAGAATTTTTAAGGGTGGCCGCCCTCACCAACAGCGAACTCCTCAACTATGCCAACGTCGGGCGAGAAGTGGGGGTTTCAACTAAGGTTGTCCGAACCTATTTTGATATTTTAGAAGACACCTACCTAGGTTTTCGCGTACCCCCATGGAAAAAATCCAAAAATAGAAGATTAATTGAGACGGAAAAGTTTTATCTCTTCGATGTTGGAGTCGCCAACTATCTTGGTCGTCGTCAACCAAGAATAGGATCTTCGGAGTTTGGAAAATCCTTCGAAAACTATATCCTTATGGAACTGCGAGCTTACCAAGCGTACCGGAAACCAGATTTAGAAATTTCCTTTTGGAGAACCAGCACGGGAAGAGAGGTGGACTTTATCTTAGGAGACAAATTGCTTGCCATAGAAATTAAGGCAAGCAGCAGGGTCCACGAGGGCGATATCGCGCATCTACTAGCGCTCAAAGAAGATGGTCCCTTAAAAAAAGCTGTTATTGTTTCTCTAGAAAGAGAGACGAAACATCTTGCCCAAGGCATTGAAGTTATTCCTTGGGCTTTGTTCGTGCAACGCCTTTGGAATGATGAATTTTGCTAATGCAAAATCAGGGTTTATGAGTTAACCTTAGGGCGTGGGAAGGGATTTGACCGCGAAACAGCTAAGTATTTTCGCTATTTTCCTTTTTCTGCCCATCTTGGCCGCGGCGGAAGGGGTTTCCGTATCCACCGCCGTACCGTCGAGACAAACAACGCTAATTCTGGGCAAAGTAACTTTAGAGCCCAAGAAACATTACAAGAAATACAAAAAAATGGCGGATTATGCCGCGAGCCGACTGGGCGAGGTAGGCATCAAATATGGAACCGTCATTTTCGCCAAGAGCAATAAAGAAATGATCCAGCTATTAAAAGAGGGCAGAATTGATTGGGTCACCGATTCCCCTTTTTCCGCTTTGTTGTTTTGCGAGAAAGGCGATGCGGAGGTTTTTCTACGTAAATGGAAAAAGGGCGAAGCGATGTATCGCTCCGTTATTTTTGTTCACAAGGGTGGCAATGTCCGCGCCCTGAAGGATTTGGCCGGCAAAACTTTCGCTATGGAGGATCCGGGATCCGCGAGCTCTTTTTTCATTCCCCTGGCCATGGTTAAACAAGCCGGCATCGCTACAATCGAGCTCCCCTCCTTTCGAGAAAAACCCCCCACCGGCACCATGGGGTACATTTTTGCCGACGATGAGCTGAGCGTGGCAACCTGGGTTTTCAAAGGCTTAACCGATGCCGGCGCCGTCAGCGATGAGCGCTGGCGATCCAAAAAAGACATTCCCCTAAACTTCAAAAACGACATGGAAATTATCGCCCAGAGCGAAGAATTCCCGCGCTCCATCGAAGTTGTGCGCAAAAACCTTGACCCCAACCTAAAGGAAAAACTTAAGAAAGTCCTTTTGGAAGCTCACGAGGACCCCGAAGGGCAAGAAGCTTTGAGAAGCTACGACAAAACAGCGAAATTCGACGAATTCACCGGTAAGGCCAAAGAAGGGCTGGACCGAGTAAAAGCCATGATGCAAATTATCCGCAAAGAACTTGAGTGAGGGCCCGTGACAGACCCTAGGCCAAAATTCGCTTTCAAATTAAGCCATCAATATACCGCGGTGATCGTCTCGGTAGTGCTCGTGGTTGTGACCACCTTGGCCGTGACACTTTTTGTAAATTCAAGAAAAATTCTAAAAGACCTCACAAAATCCAGCGTTACCCTTTCTGAAAAAGACCTCTTAGATCAGCTCAAAAAACGCGCGGAGCTTCTGGCCGGTTTCGCGGCAGAAGATTTGATCACCCCTCTGTACCAATTCCAAATGAACTCGATCGCCGATAAGCTCAAAACGCTCAAAAATCAAGAAGATGTAGTTTACACATACGTATATGATCCCTCGGGTCGCATTCTGCATGACGGCACTAAAAAATCGGCCCTTATCAACAATGTTTTAGAAGATGGGACCAGTAAACGGGCTGTAGCTTCGACAACGAGCATCCTTGTGCAAATCTCCTCAAACACACTGGATGTCGCCGCGCCCATACGGCTTGAGGACCAGCTTTTGGGGGGCCTGCGCATAGGCTTTAGCTTGAGCGGCATCAAAAAAGAAATTGGCACTATGAACGCAGAGCTGGAAACGCTGGGAAACACGGGCGTTGGCCGCAGTAGAAAAGCAGTTTTGATTATTACCCTCATTCTGGTAATTCTTGGAATTATGGTTTCTCTGGTTGTCGCTAGGGGATTAAGCCGGCCTATACACCTTTTATCTGATTTCGCTCGCCAACTCGGAGATGGGAACTACGATGTTCAAATACCAATCCAAAGACAAGATGAGATAGGGCAGTTGGTGCACGCTTTTAACCAAATGACGACTAATCTAAAAAAGGCAACCGCGATGCTTATTCAAGCGGAAAAGCTGGCAGGCATTGGGCAAATGGCGGCCGGCGTGGCCCATGAGATTGCAAAACCCCTAACCGCGATTTACGGTTACATTCAAATCATCAACCGCGATAGCGCCGCGCCCAATCCCCACAAAGAAAAACTTCAAATTGTGGAGCAGCAGTGCGCCCGTATGGCTGAGATATTGGACAACATTCGAACATTTTCAAGGCAGTCTAAATCCAAGCTGGAACCCATCGACATAACGCGCCCTTTAAAGGAAGCCCTGATGCTACTTGAGCCGCAGTTACTAAAAAATCACGTAACGGTTACCCAGCAAATAGACGATAACCTACCCAAATTTACCGCCGATTCCAATCAAATCCAGCAGGTTTTAATTAATCTAATCGCTAATGCCACCGACGCCATGGGCGGCAAAGCGGGAAGCAAAATTTTGGTTAGCGCGCGGCAGTCAAGAGACAAGCGTTATCCGAAAGAAAATTTCATAGAAATCATCATTAAAGACAACGGGCCGGGCATACCGGAAAATGTGATCGGAAAAATTTTTGATCCTTTCTTCACCACCAAAGGGGAGGATAAAGGAACAGGGTTGGGGCTTTCAGTAACCTACGGCATTATCAAAAGCCACCATGGCACTATAACCGCCTCCTCGCCTCCCGGAGAAGGCGCTGTCTTCACTATCACTTTGCCCATCACGCAACCCCAGAATCCCGGCACTGCCTAGAGCTACTCGTTTTCTTTGGAGGCTGAAATCTCGGGCTCCTCTCCATCCACGCAATGGACGGTTAAGACAATGGGGTGGCAACAAACCGAGCAGTCTTCCACATAAGACTGGCCTTCCGTGGAAGGATCCACGGTAACTTCGATAGTTTCCCAACAGTAAGGACAATCAACCGAAGCGTTTTTTAGGCTCATGAACCCATCGTTATGCGACAGAAGATTTTGAAGAATACATGAGAAGCTCGAGCGCGCAGCTTAAATAAACTTGCGCTTGTTCTCGGTCCCTGTAGAAAATAATTAACGGCAAGACTCCCAAATTTTTAAAACTGGAGCTTACGCTCTCCGCGAATTTTTCTTCCTCGAGCGCGGTCTCGGTCGGTTTCATCAGAACCACCGCGAAATCCGGCTTTTTGCCTAATAAAGGCCACATACCGGTCAAAGTTCCAATGTCTTCTAATCGGTTGTAGAAAAATGGGGCATTAAAGGAAACGCCAAGCGGCAGATGGTGCGAGCTGATCGCTGTTGCCAAATTCTTGACTACAGCGTCTTTCGATACCCCGCCAATGTGCTCCTCGGGAGCAAAAATAAATCCAAAAAGTTCACTGTCGTTTTGGGGGGCCGTGAGAGCCCCAGGCTTTGACACGGACACTGCCGGCACGCCGTTAAACTCGCAATCTTGCAAAAGTCCTAGCACCTCGCGCATGCTCTTGCCCCCGGATCTCTCCAAAATTGAATTCAGCGCGCTTGTGTCCGGCTGACCACCGGAACGCTTGTAGAGTTCTCTTTGAATAAATTCCTTGCGAACCTGCGCGTCGGGATTATCCATAGTAAGGCGCAAGGCCTGAAGGAGGCGACTTTTGACGCTGCTGCTTAAAACCAACTTTTCTAAATCACGGTCGAGCGCGATAAAAATTTGGGTTTGAGAATGATAGCTCCGATCAAAAAAAGCAAGAAAGGGGCCTTCGAGCTCAGGAGGCAAGGTCTGCAAATCATCAATAAAAAGCACGTCTAAATTGGGCAACTCCACTTCCCGAGAATAGGTCAAGAGTCTAGACAAACTGGCGCCATCAAGATAAAGCGAGCGCAATGAAGAATAATCGAGCAAAGTTTTTCTAAAAAGAGCAACCATCAAATGCGTTTTGCCGCAACCATTGGGTCCCGTGATGATAACGGGGTTATAGCGCTTAGGCTGATCGATAGCTTCCAGACAAATCTTGTGCACCTTTTCATTGGAGGCGCCAATGATAAAGTTGTCTAAAGAAAGCGCCAAAGGCAAACCCGGATCAACTAGATAAGACACCCTACTTCTTCTCCCCCCAAGGAATACTCTGAACTAAGCCCCGGGTGGCGCCGTCTAAAGCGCTTTCTAAGTCGAGTCCCTCATAGCTATAGCTGCCCGCCCAGAGAACATCGCCCGTGCCCGAATGAATCAGTTCCCCGCTTAAAACCACTTGCGCGTAACTCGCCAGCAAAACCTCTCCCCCTCCCATAAAACTTTGCGTCACGGTGGGTAAATTGCCGTTCACCTCAATGGGTGGATGACCCTCTTCCTCGATAAAGGTGACCTGGGTCGTGGTCGCGGAGGGATCACCTTGAGACACCGTGTTCTGCTGTTTTATTTTTTTGGGCCGAATGAGATATTTTTTGTCCGGGGATTCGCGATTAATCGTCACTTTGAGAATACCATCGGCTCTGCCGGAGGCGTGATCCGAAGAAACGGCGGAAATTCCGGTCAACAAAAGTTCCTTAGACACAAACGCGCTCAATTTTTCATCCGCGTCCACCCGCACGGTTTTAATTTGGGCAAAACTGAATCCTTCTTTTGCCGCCGAACGCACAATGGATTGGCAAGAGGTGAGACCCAACAGTACCGCTAAAAAAATAGCAACCATTAAGGTTTTAAATTACCCAAGTGTTTCTGCGCGAAATGCTTTGTTTTCTCATCTTTCGCTAAATCCAAAACCTTTTTCCATGCTTCTTGGGCGCGTGGAATGTCTTTTTTCTTTTCATAGATTAATCCCAGTTGAAGATAAGCCGGTAGATGATCCGCGTCAAGCTCAATAACCTTGCGAAACTGAAGCACGGCCAAATCCCACTGCTCCAGGCGCATATCGGCTAAACCCAGAAGAAATTGGGCTTCCAAATCTTGCGGATCTTTCGTAACAACTGCTTGGAGAATTTCGGTAGCGGTTTTATAATTTTGGGCCTGGTAAGCTTTTTTGGCCTGTTCGAGATTCTGGCTAAACGCTAAGGACGAAGCTAGCAAAAGAATTAAGACTCCTAACCTCACTTGCCCCCCTGTTCCATCTCAGAAATTTTTTCAATTCTTTTCTTATGTCTTGGCTCTTGAGACGGTTTTGTTGAAAGGAAAGTCGAAAGTGCTTGAGCGGCTTGGCGGGCGCTAAGGAGCCTCCCCCCCAAACAAAGTACATTAGCTCCGTTGTGCTCCCTGGCTAAGGCTGCTGCCCTTTTGTTCCATACTACCGCCGCGCGTACTCTATTAATCTTATTAGCAGAAATTGCCATGCCAATGCCAGTGCCACAACACAAAATTCCTAAATCCGCTTTTTTTAAAGAAACCGCTTCGCCCACCGCGCGCGCGTAGTCGGGATAATCAACTTTTTGCTTGGGACTATCACAGCCCAAATCAACAATTTGGTGTTTTTTACTTTTTAAAAATTTAAAGATGGCTTCTTTCAACTTAAAGCCCGCGTGATCACAACCAAAAACAATTTTCATGTTTCACTTAAAGTATATGTTTTTAGCGGGGGCAGGGACAAAAAGTTGGTAAAGGTGCGTCTGACCAAAGAGTTGCCCTTGCCCCCTGACCCGGGAACCAGCCCCAGTCCGGAGGCCTGGGACCTACCGAGCCCCGGAGGGGCGAGAGGTCCCGTCGGTTCCCCCCGCTAAAGCGGGTCCCCCCTTCCGCTACAGGGTTCAAGGACAACTCTTTGGTCACCCGCCAGGGGGTGCAAACTTTTTGCCCCTGCCTCCCTTTTGGTTGCGTTAGTAAAATTTTCATAGTAGCAAAGCGATGAATCCCCCGTTAAACTAGGGTAGTGACAGAAATTTACCGTTCGGTCATTGCGAGGCCCCGCCGTAGGCGGGGCCGTGGCAATCCCATAGAGGATTCCCTGATGAGATTGCTTCACTACGTTCGCAATGACAGAGGATGGGTTCTGGGGTGATAAGGCTTCTTGTGTTTCTCTTTTTGTGTAGCACCGGCTATGCCAAAGAGCTGGAACCATGCCTTAATCAACACGCTTTAGTCCGTAAAGGGTTTAGGCCAGACTTTGCTATATGCTGGACAAATGACAAAAACCACACTATTGCTGATGATACTTTTAGACTAATCACCAATCCCAAAACATACGACCCCAAATACGGCAATCCTATTACCGGCGTACTATTGAACCCCTCTAGCGAAAAAAATAAAACACTGGTTGTTCATCAAGGCAATCTGTATCTTGTGCTGGGTTCCACCCTTG
>Ga0209515_10005632_pt1 | contig 16123 bp, 23 predicted proteins | sample Subgroupgradi54m_FD_187454 | JGI IMG/M metagenome (GOLD analysis project Ga0209515, IMG submission 187454) | Subsurface groundwater microbial communities from S. Glens Falls, New York, USA - GMW60B uncontaminated upgradient, 5.4 m (SPAdes)... ...
GATGGCACGTGAGATCAAAAGCGCAATCAACCCCAACACCGCCCAGGCGCCGGCGGCGGTCACCGCGTCGGCGAACACGACCGGCCTGGACTGCTCGGGATACGAGGAAGTGGTGTATCTGCTGGCCGTGGGCGCGGTGACCGGCACGAGCCCGACGCTGGACGCGAAAGTGCAAGAATCGGCCACGCAAGGTGGCACCTACACCGACATCGCGGGGGCGGCGTTCGCACAGATCACGAACGCGAACCATGCGCTGCACCTGAATGCGCGGGTGACGCCGGCGAAACCGTTTCAGCGCGTCGTGCTGACGCTGGGCGGCACTACTCCCAGCTTCACCATGGCGATGATGCAGCTGCGGTGCAATCCGCCGCTGCTGCCGGCGGCAGCTGGTTCGTAAGGCGTCTGTGGAGCTGGGTGGGGCGGCCGCAAGGTCGCCTCGCCTGGACTCTCAATGTCATTGAAAAACCCGCTGAGCTTGAAAAAGAGCTTTGAGGAGCCGCCGATGGAACGGATGGTCGGCGGGCCGAAGACCCGTCGCCGCAGCCGCTTCTTGACTCGGTTGCTGCCGGGGTGGGCTCGGCGTGCCGGGACGAATCTTGAGCCGGAAGCGACAGACGATGAGGACGCCGAGGACGAGGAATGGCGCTGACGACCCATAGCCGCGTCAAGGAATTTCTCGGCATCAAGGCCGATGACGCCAGCAAGGACGCGATGCTCGCGGAGTTCGTCGAGCGCGTCAGCGCGGCCATCAGCGCGCGGTGCAAGCGCGTCTTCGAGTTCGAGAGCGGCATCACCGAGTACTACGACGGCGATGGCGTCATGAGCCAGGTGATGGCGCGGCGCTATCCCATCGTGTCGGTGACCAGCCTCTCTGACGATCCGGATCGAGCCTACGGCAGCGCCACGCTCATCGCAGCCACGGATTACACCGTGGATAAGGGGTGGGGCGTCGTCCAGCTCGATGGGTTCAGGTTCCGGAAGGGCCTCCAGAACATCAAGGTCGTCTACGACGGCGGCTACAAGGTCATCCCGCAGGATCTCGAGCGAGCGGCAATTTTGCTCATCGCGGCCGACTTCCTGGAGAGCCAGGGCGAGCTGCACGTCAGCATTGAGCTCGAGGTGAGCAATCGGATCAAGGCGCTCCGTGATGAGGGGAACGCGGTGGTCGATCTGTATGTGAGGCCAGTGCTGTGATGGCTGACAGTGAATTCGTCCTCACGCTGGAGGGCCAGAAGGAGCTGCTGGCGAAGATCGAGCGGCTGCCGTCATCTGTGCGCGAGGAGGTTGGACAGCGGACGCTGCTGCAGGGCGCCATCCTGCTGGAGGGGTACATCAAGGGGCAGAAGCTGAGCGGACAGGTGCTCCATGTCCGCAGCGGACGGTTGCGGGCCTCCATGGCGCACCAAGTGGCGCAAGAGGGACAGGATCTGGTTGCGAGAATCGGGCCACACGTCGTCTACGCGAGGATCCTCGAGTTGGGTGGGACGATCACCGCGCGAAACGCGCGGAACCTGACGATCCCTGTCGGGCCCGCGCTCACGCCATCCGGGGTGCCGCGCTACACCGCCCGCGATCTCATCAGCAATCCGAGCCTGGGCGGATTCAAGCGGACGTTCTTCAGAAACAAGAAACTCTATGGGGTGACGCGAGGCGGCCGGGCCGTGGTGGTCTTCGTGCTGAAACCGAGCATCACGATCAAAGAATATCGCTACATGCGCTCTTCGCTTGCGGAGAAAGCCCAGGAGATCATCGCGCTCATTGCGGCGGCGGTGGAACGGGCACTGAAGCGATTGTAGATGTCAACGACCAAGACGATTCTCAACCAGCTCAAGACGACACTGAGCGCCGACCCGACACTCTCGGCCGCTGGGTACATCCAGAAGGTCGAGCTCGGCTTGCGGGCGATGATCCCGGAGCAGGATTTTCCGCTCATCATGATCGAACCGGATGCCATCAATGAGAACGCCCAAGCGTTCCCGCAGATCGACGGGCACTTCATCGTCCTCATCGCTGCCTATACGCGGGTCTTCGACGTCGAGACCCAGATGGTGGGCGATGCGAACTACAAGGGCGTGCTGGACCTCGAGAAAGACATCAAGCTGGCACTCGGGCTGCAATATCCGACACTGAATGGGACGGTGCTGGAGTTTACGTTTCCGAAGACCGAGTTCGTCGTGCGGCAGGACATGGCAAAGTTTCCAGTGCGCGGGGTGCTGATCCAGGTGGATCTGCACTACCGCACGCGGCTGGATACGAGGACGTAACGGGTGGACAGCGACTAATACACTGAACGTGCCGCCCATCGCGGGCTGATCACTCGCGGGGGCAACCTAACAGAGAGGCGGTTCTGGTGCACCAGCCAGAACCGTCTTTTTGTTTGGGCGGACAGAGGAGGAGCAGAAATGGGCTTACGACGACGGGCGTTGGTCTTGGCAAAAGTGGAAACCACGTATGGGACGGATCCGGTGCCGGTGGTCGGCAGCGATGCGATTCCCGCGTTCAATCCGACGATCAATCCCGTCGGGGCGAAGGTGGAGCGCAATTTCTCGCGCGATACGATCAGCGCCTCACCAGGGCTGCTCGGGAGCCGGTACTACGAGCTCACGTTTGAAACAGAGTTCTACGGCTCAGGTACCGCCGGGACGGCCGCGCGCTACGGCGCGTTGCTCCAGGCGTGCAGCATGACCGAAACGATCTCTGGCGGCATCTCCGTCACCTACAAACCGAACAGCCTCGGGACGGGCGCGAAGTCGGTCACGATCTACGCGAACTTCGATGGGCGTCGGCACATTCTGACCGGGGCGGTGGGGACGTTCGAGATGATCCTGGCGGCAGGGCAACCGGCGAGGATCCGCTGGACGTTCCGCGGGATTTACCTCGTCCCGACAGACACGGCGTTGGCTGCGCCGACCTATGAAACGAACGTGAATGCGCCCCCGAAGGTCTTAGGGTCGTCCTTCACGTTCAATAGTATTGCCACGTTCGTCGTGCAGCAGTTGACCATCACGCTCGGCAACGTGATCGCCAACCGCGAGGACATCAACGCGACGCACGGTTACAAGGGTTTCACGGTCACGACGCGCAAGGCGATTGCGACACTCAACCCGGAAGCCTTCACGGTGGCGACCTACGACGCGTTCACCGACTGGGTGAACGCCACGCTGCGGCAACTCTCCGTCGTGGTGGGCGCGACGGCTGGCAGCATCATGACCATCACGTTACCCAAGTGTGAGATCGATGACATTCGCCAAGGGGATCGGGAGGGGATCGAGACGTGGGAAATCCCGCTCAGCCTCGCCTACAACACTGGTGACGATGAGCTGACACTGCAGCTGACCTGATGAATCGACAGCGGTGCAGGAAACTAAACGAATGGGATGATCTCGCCATCGTATTGTCCTATCGGTCTGGAGAATCACTGGAAGCAGTCGCTAAACATCATCAAGTCACTGCTGGAGCTATCCTTCGAGTTTTGGATCGTTGGGACGAACCGAGAAGAAAAAGTACAGCGCACTGTCATGGAGATACTCACCCACAACGAAAAGTGATACAGGCGCAGGAGCAGTTGATCGCCAATCAATACCAGCGAGGGAATACGTTGAAGGAACTCGCTGCTCAATGGGGGATGTCTGTGCCAGGGATCAGTAGCATCTTGTGCCGCAACAGCGTGATGACTCGCCGGACGAAGGAGACAGGCAAGCAAGGCCGCTATGCCTCCCGCTGGCGTGGCGGGATCAGCTATGACGGTAAGGGTTACCGTCGGCTCTATCTCCCAGAGTACTCGCTAAATCGAGGCGGTCTAATCAAAGAGCACCGATATGTAGTCGAACAGCATCTTGGTCGACGACTACAACCGGATGAGGTGGTTCATCATCTCAATGGCATCCCGGATGACAACAGGATTGAGAATCTTCGGGTCATGACGCCAGCAGAACATAGCGCGGCCCATCGTGCCTAACAACGGAATGCAGCAGGAGGATCACATGGTACAGGTTCAAGCCGAGATCGTCGGAGAACACGTCGACGGCGGCGTGGTCTTCGTGCGCTTGCAACAACCAGGTCAGGACATGACCGCGCTGATCCCCAAGCATTGGGTGATCAGCCAACAGGAAGGAGAGCTACATGATCAAGGCGATCAGCCCGGATCAGACATTTGAATATGTCTGCGAGAACGACCGCGAGAGCGAGCAGCCGACCAAGTGGGTGCTCGGAGTGATTGATGGTCGGGTCCGGCAATACATCAACGACCGCGCCGTCGTCGTAGTTGAGAACGGGAAGCCGGACGAAGCCAGTGGCCACACCTTGCGGACAGGCACGTGGCAACGGCTGATCGTGAAGTTCGGGCTGCGTGGGTGGGTCAATTTTCTCGATGCCGACGGTAAGCCAATGGCCGACAGTTTCGACCACCTGCCGATTGGGAGTAAGTCCTACGCGGTGGTGCCGGATCGGGTCCTCGATGTGATGCCGTTCACGGTACTATCCGAGTTGGCGACCCAACTCAGCAAACAGAACACCTTACAGGAGCACGATAAGCGCCCTTTCGGTTCATCGTAGAGTTACGTGGCTTGAAGATCAGTTGTTTGAACAACGAGCGATGCCGATGCGTGCGGGAGATTCAACCGTGGCTGCAGATCACCGACGAGGACACCGGGGAAGTGTGGGACATTACCGGCTGTCCATTTGCGCGGCTGGATCCGGTCGCCATGGAATACGTACGGTGGTACGGGTACTGGCAGCGCGGCCTGTTGCCGGTGCCGGGTGGGGTGCTCGACCAGGCGCAGCTATTCATGGAGATCATGGAATATCTCGACACCTTGGTCACCCGCAAGGACGCGCGTGATGCCGACGACAGCCGAACTCGCCTTGATTCTTCGGTTCAGGGACGAAGCCAGCGCAGCGCTTAAGGCTTCGGTGCAGGGGATCCAGGGAACTTTTGGACAACTCGCTGCTGGCGTTCGCTCCGCGGTGCAGGGGGTCGGTGCGGGTATTCAAACCATTGGCCAGGGGTTTCACGACTTTGGCATCGCAGTACGGGCAACCAGCCGTGAACTCACGACGATGGGCACCGTCATTGTCGGGGCGTTTGCCATCGCCTTCAAAAACGCTGCCGAGTACGTGCCCGCTGTGCGCGATCACCTCCGGAGCCTCAGTGATGCCGCCGTCAAGTTTCAAATCATTATTGCGACCGCTGCTCTCCCTGTTCTGAATAATTTGACCAAGGTGATGAACGCCCTCAAAGACGCCTTACAGAACATGGATGCGCCGACCCGCGATTTTCTCATTCGCGTCGTCCTGATGGGTGGGGTGCTGTCGCTTGTCAGTGGGCTGCTGCTGCGAGTGGTGGCTGATATTGCGCTGTTGGTCGGGCGCACGCTCGAAGCGGTCGGCGCGTTTATCGTCCTGCATCCGTGGTTGGCGCTGATTGCGTTGGTGGTCGGCACGCTCATCACTGTGTTCGGGGGATGGGAAAATACCATCCTGAAAACCGCGCGGGCGGTCGATCTCTCCGTCGAGGCATTCCAATTGCTCGTCACGTTATTCAAGGCCGGGTTGTTGGTGGCGATTGATCTGGTGGTGATGGGGCTCATTAAGTTCTATGACACGTTGGGACATTTGCCAGGGCAGCTCGGAAGGAATTATCGAGAAGCTGCGGATGCGGTGCGCGGGTTCCATCAGACCTTGACGGCGAAGATCGTTGACCTTGGCGATGCCGCCGATGCCAACATCAAGAAACTCGAAGCCACATGGACACATGGCGGGGGCGTCGTGGAAGAAGGAGCGAAGCACGCGATTAGTGCTGTGAAAGCGGTCGCCACTGCCATGAGGGACGGGAAAGATCAAGCGGCCTCATTTTCGACGGATATGTTCAATCAGGTCGCCAAGTTTTGGAACTCCTTCACGGATATTTCTACCAAGATGGCGTCCATCATTACGGGAGGAATCGCCTCATTGGAGTCGAACTTTACCAGCCTCTTTAAGGGCATGATCGACGGCACCGTGAAAGCCAAAGATTTCTTCAAGGAGTTCGCCAAGTCGGTGCTTGAGGCCATCGCGTCGATGATCGCCAAGTTCTTCGCCTTCATTGCCGCCGTGGGCGTCATCGCCGCGATCCTCGCGCCCTTCGGGGTTGGGCCCGGCTCCGTGTTCAAAGCGGCCTTCAAGTTCATCGGGGCATTCCACCAGGGCGGCTACGTCGGAGGCCTCCCGAAGTACCACGCCGGCGGCGAGGTGCTGGCCGCGTTGCAGCCCGGAGAGTTCGTCGTCAACAAGGAGGCCACGTCGAAGAATCGTGGCTTGCTCGAGCAGATCAACAACGGCACCGGCTCGAAGCAGCCGGGCATGGTGATCGTGAACAACTGGAACATCAACGCCACCGACGCGCAGAGCTTCCGCAACCAGATGTCGCAGCACAATGATCTCGTCGAGGCGATGTTCCAGAGGGCGATCAAGCGCAATAGCGGGGCAATGCGCCAATCGGTGAGAACCTGATGCCGCAACCAAACCAATTACATGACTATCCATGGTGGGTCAACGCGAGCGTGATCATCGTCGTGCTCGGCGTGATCTGGACGATTCTTCGATGGATGTTCCTCGGCCTCATGTGGATTCTGTTTCGGAATGGAGCGCCGTGATGGCGGTGTCTGACGTGCTGCCTGTTGACCCGTCGTTTCCCGTTGGTGAGCGCATCTTTCAAAAGGTGCTGACCAGCGACCCGGATTCGGGGCAAGAGCAGCGCAAACTCAAGTGGCAGAATCCCAAGCGAACATTCAAGATTCGCACCGAGAATATGACGAACGCCGAGATAGATACGCTGCGTTCGTTCTTCATCGCCCGCAATCTCGCGTTCGATGTGTTCTCCTTCCTGCCGCCGAAGAATATGGATCGCTTGGCGACCGCGCTGGCGTGTGGGACGGGCAACGGATCGACGACGGTGTTTAACATCGGTAACAGCGCCACCCCGCCATTTTATTATCGGCTATTCACCGGCGCAGGGACACGGAATCAGGCGTATAAGGATGGATCCCCGTCTGCGGCGACCTTCGCCAACAACGACGGCGGCACCATCTCGACGGTGACGTTCTCTGTGGCTCCGGCGAATGGCGTGGTGATCACGGCAGACATCGATCGGTACTTCATCGTGCGACTATTGAATCCTGAAATCATCTTATCCCTTGAACACTATGCCATTGGCAGTGTTCAGGACTATGAAATGGTCGAAGTGCTAAGGAGTTCCATCACATGAATCCTGAACTTAATCTGGTGGTGTTGCCTGCGGCTGGCTGGCTGTTGTGGACGTGGGGCGGCTTGAACTGGAAACCGGCACGATGGGCGGTGTGGCCGACTGTCGCCGCCTTGTTCACCGGCCTTGTCTTTGGTGTCGGAACGGCGGTCGGGCTGGCCGTAACGATGGCGGCGACGTTGAGCGTCGGCTACGGGCCCAAGAGTCTCCTGCACCACGTCGTCAACAACGAGCCCATGGAGGAAATTATTGCGGGGCTGGCCTACGGCCTGTCGCTGCTGTGGGTCGGGTTCAACTGGTGGACAGCCGCCGTGATCGTGTATGTGCCGGTGGGCTTTCGCCTCTCGCACAAGTGGTTCCCGGCATGGACCCATAAATACGTGGAAGGCTTCGCAGGCCTGTTTCAAGGGCTGGCGATTGCCAAGCGACTCGCAGGAGTGTAATGGCGCGAACCGTAGCCTCGCCCCTCAATACCGAGTTAGCGAAGCATCAGAACAAGCCGATTGAGCTGCTCGATCTGTTCTTCGGGTCGCAGTCCAACGACGATGCCTCGACGCTGCACTATGCCATCGGGACGGATGTGCCGGTGAGTTTCTTCAACATCGACGGCAACGCCAAGACCTACACGCCCATCCCGGTGTCGCGCAGCGAAGTCAGCAACGTCCTCGACACCGAAACGCGCACGCTGACGCTGCAGATCGAGAACATCAACCGCGCCTTTCAGGCCTTCTTCTTTCAGGGCGCGGACTTCATGCGCGACAAGCGGGTGATGCTGCGCCATGTGGACTTGAACGCCCTCGGTGCGGCCGCCAATGCCGTGATCATTCTCGATGCGACCATCGGCAGTGTTCGCATCACTGAGCGCGTGTGTCAGATCGACTTGGCTGGCGCCATCGGCAACCTGAACTTTGAAACCGGCCGCAGGTTGGATCGCTTGTGTCCCTTAACCTTCGCCGGAACGATCTGCGCGTCCGGGGTGAGCGCCGCGACATTGAAACAGGAATTGACCGACACGGTGGCCTCGGGCAGCACGAAGACCTCGGTGAAACTGACGAGCACCAATAAACCTGACAAGTATTATGCGATTGGGGAACTGGAGTTCACATCGGGGCAGAACATCGGGCAGATTCGCAAGGTGATCACGTGGACGAGCAGCACCAAGACCGCCGTCCTCGACTTCGGTCTGCCCTACACTCCCATCGCTGGCGACGCGGTGAAGATTCGTCGCGGCTGCGACAAGACGTTCAATGAGTGCAAAAATCGATACACGGAGATTGACACTGTGAATGGGAACACCGCGAACTTTCACGGGTTTCCCACTGTGGTTGACAGCGTGAATCCATGAACGACCTGATGATCGCATCCTTACCCCAACAGACGGCTCCTGTGAGCGAGCAGGAGCCGTCCCACTCCCTGCCCGATATTCCGTTCAAGGAGATGACGGAACAGGAGTACGAGCAGTATGTGAGTCAGTGGATCGGGATTCCCTATGTCCTCAATGGAAACGATCTAAAGACCGGCCTTGATTGCCGCACGCTGTCGATTCACTTCCTGCGCGGGCAGGGCGTTGGGATCAAGGGCGATGATGGGCAACCGCTACCCGAAGACATTGATCCGGAAGTGATCAAGCGGTACGAGGCTGCGGTGAAAGAGGCCGGAGTGACCGTCGAACTCAAAGACCTGAAGCGCAACGACATCGTGTGGTATTACAACAAGCACCGCCAACTGCACGTGGGCGTGTGGCTGGGCTATGACCGCATCCTCACCACCGGGACACCCTACAAGTCGTGCATCTATCGGCTGAAGCGAGAGAAATTAGCCGGGGCGGTTCGCGGCACGCATGGTATTTGGCTGGACACGCGTGGCGTGGAAGCACCACCCGGACACCCCCCTGTGCTGATTGCGCTGGAATTGATCGGATACGCCGTCACGCTTGGGGCAATTGCTGGGACCGGGGCGGTAATTATTGGAGCCATTGTCGTCGGAGCCGCGGTTGCGACGGCGGTGCATTTCGGCCTTGGCGCGATGGCCGCCGGGCGCAAATCCTTCGACTTCAACGGGTCTGCGGCGGCCGGGATTGGCGCGTCACAACGTTATGCGTTCGACGGCGCGAAGAATATGCGGACGAACCAGCAGCCGGTGCCGTTGATCTACTCCGGGCTTGGGATTCGCTTATTGCAGACCTATGAGATTTGGAACAGCGGACAAGGGGCGCAAACGCAGAAACGGTTGGTGGTGCTCGGAGAGGGGGAAGTCGGCTCGATCACCGAAGTGCAGTTGAATGGCGTCGATATTGCGACCTTCACCGGCACGTCGTACACCGCCTACACCGGCACGTCCTCGCAGGGCGTGGACTCACGAGCCACTGGCAGCAACGTCGTCGGCCTCAAGGATACGGCCTACCTCGCGCTGACCCTCGCGGCCAGCGAACAGTTGAGTGGCGACCCGGTGATCACGTGCAAGGTCACAGGACGAAAGATCAACACATGGAACGGAAGCAATTGGACGGCGGCTGCGGTATCAGCCTCAGGCAACCCAGCGGCCGCGATCCGCGACTACCTGACCTTAAGCCGGGAGCGCGGGGGCTGCGGCTTCCCGACCTCGGTGATTGATGATGCGAGTTTCGGCGCAGTCTACGATTGGGCAGAAGTTACGGTCACGAATCTCGACGCGACAACCGAACCACGCGCCCGGCTGGATATGATTATCGACACCTCGCGGCCGTGGCTTGACAATCTCCAAGATATGCTCACGACGTTCGGCGGCTTCATCGTCAGCGACGGGCGCAAGTTTTACCTCAAGGTCGAGAAATCCGAATCCCCGATCCAGTCGTTCACCGACGATCAGATTTGGGACTTGGAGTATCAGACCTACTCGAAGGACGACCGCCCGAACCGCCTCATCGGGGTCTATATCGACCCGACCGCGGCCGGCAACGATGCTCGGACTCGCGTGTCGGTGGACGACCTGACCGATCAGGCCAGCAACCCGCGTGGGATTGTGCCGCGCGAAGTGAATCTGCTGGGCCTCAGCCGACAGACACAGACCATTCGCGAGATCACGAAAATCGCCAATGATCTCAAGGTCAATTGGTACTCCCTGACCTTCACGACGGACGTGAACGCGCTGGCGATTGAGCCGGGCGACGTGATCAGCGTGACCCACCCGATCCTGGGGGACGGCATGACCGCCTACCAGTTCAGGGCGCAGCGCATCTTGGAGAACGAGGATCACACCAGGAAACTGGTCTGCAAAGCCTATAACTCCTCCATCTTCGGCGACACGATGGAGCAGCAGTCGGTGACGCTGAACTACACGCCTCCACCCAACCCCTTCAGCCCGATCGCCGATGTGACCAACCTGAGTGTTCAGGCCGTCGGGTTCATTCAAGTCGATGGGAACTTCTACTCGACCCTGCAGGTCACGTGGACGGAGCCTATCGAGAAGCTGTACCTGCAAAACTACACGTTCGAATGGAGCGAAAACGGCGGGGCCTACGAGGAGCGCACCGTCTCGTTTCCCGGCTCAACCAAGGCCGTGCTGCATGGGGCGAAGGTCGGCGCCACCTACCAGGTGAAGGTCCGAACGGTGAGTAAGCTTGGCGTCAAGTCGACCGGCGCGATCTCTGGCAACCTGACGGTGAACGGCGATACTGCCAAGCCGCTCGATGTCGCGGGGTTCGATGCCTCGCAGCTGGGCGATGAGATTCGTCTTACATGGAATCCGAACCCGGATGTGGACATTTGGGGCTATGAGATTCGTGAAGGCGGAAGCTCGTGGGCCACGTCGAACTTCGTTGATGGGCCCATTCAAGCAACAAAGTACAGCATCCGACAGTTTGCCGCCGGCACGAAGACGTACCGCATCAAGGCCATTGACGCCTCGCAAAACTACAGCCTCAACGACGCGACGGATTCGCTCGTCGCCACTGCCCCGTCAGACAGCAACATTGTCCTCCGCTACGACCTGTTCAACGCAGGCTTGCGCGGAGGGGTGTTCTCGTCGGATCTGGAAATCGACCTCACGAACGAGGTTGCCACCGGCTATTACCGGCCGGCCATTGCCATCAAAACGGTCAAGACCCTCGAGAACAACACCGATTCGTGGGAAACACTCGAAAGCACCCTCAACTGGGATACGCAATCGCGTCCGACGACGGATCAGACCTACACATCGGAAGTCTTCGACGTGGGCTCGATCCAGACCGCCATCGCCTCGGTGGCCTACAAGAATTACCTACCGGATGGCACGTTCAGCGTCGAGTGGGCCTATTCGGATACGAACAGCAATCCCTCGACCTTCGTGGCCTTCTCGGAAGGGGTCTATACCGTGCGCTACTTCAAGATCAGGGTGCATATCAAGACCAACACGGCCAGTATTCCGGCCCGCAATTATGAATTCAATCTCCAACTCGACGTGAAGGACCTGATCGATCGTGGAACGGATGTGTCGGTCGCCAGCGGCGGCACGACGGTCACCTTCAATAAGAATTTCAGCCAAACACCCTCGATTGGGATCACGACCAACAACAACCCCTACATCCCGTACATCACGGCCAAGAGCAAGACGAGTTTTACCGTGAAACTGCGTGACCCATCGACGGGTACGGACGTGGCGGGCAGCATCAACTGGATTGCGAAAGGATACTGACATGGCCACCCCGGCGCGCGCGTATTACGACCAGGCAGGTTTAAGCGGAGCCTTCAACAAAAACAAGTTCAACGACCAGTTCCACGCGATCCATCAAGGCGATTTCGAGGCCTTGCGGCCACGCGCGCAAACCACGCCGAACATGACCATCGCCGTGCAGGCCGTGACGGTGCAGAGCTTCTATCGACAGGTCTACTACAACGGTGCCCAAAGTACGTACGCTGGCGGCAACAGCCCGACCTTCACCGCGCCGACATCCAACCCGAGGATCGATCTGCTCTATCTCAACAATTCCGGCGTCTTGACGATTCTGCAGGGCACCGAAGCCGCCAGTCCGGTCCCTCCGACCTACCCGACGATTGGACCGAATCTACCGATCTGTGAAGTCTACCTGCGCGTCGGCATGACGAAGATTGTGAACTACGAGGACAGTGGGGCGAATCCCACCGAGGGCTATCTCTATCACGACGTCCGGCCGTGGGTGACAATCCCTGGCGCTTCAACACTAGCTGACGTCTTCCGCTCCGGAGACTTGCTGCTCTCAGCCAACGTGAGTGCGCCGACGGGATTCACGGATGAGAGCGCGACGTACAACAACAAGTTCATCAGGATCAGTAGCGGGACAGCGTTGACGACAGGGGGAGCCGATACCCATACGCACGCTGCAGGGAGCTACGCGGGTCCCAGTCACCAACACGGCGCGGGCAGCTACGCGGGGCCGAGTCATACGCACGGAGCTGGATCGTTGTATTTTGACAATCCCGTCAGCGTCGCGGGGGGATGCTGTGGAGGAAGCCCGTGCAATACAGGGATCAACAAGACGCTGACCGGAGGATCAACGGGGTCGGAGGGTACGGGTGCCATTACCGGCTCGTCGGGGTCAGAAGGGACCGGGGCCATCACCGGCTCGTCAGCGAGTGGGGATCATGTCCCGGCCTATGTGCAGGTCAAGGTCTACAAGAAGACCTGAGTGAGATGTTCACGGTCTATGTGTTGGCGGGTGAGAACGGCCAGCATGGCCAGGGGTGCGAGACGATCGAGGCTGACATGCAGGCGCTCTCAACGGACTTTGGGATTCCCTATGAGATGATTCCGATCAAGCCGAGCGAGTTCGACGCCATGAAAAATAGACTCGCGTATGGCTGCGTCGAGCGTTACATCAAGTGGCCGAAGGCAGAATGTGATCGGAAATGCGGCAACGGGATTCTCTTTGGGGTGCCGACCATCATCTACCTGGATCGTGTCTATGTCGGCACCGAAACCCCGAAAGCGTTGCGGCAGGATCTCGAAGATGAGCGAGCTGGGCGCGTGTTCAAGCCACGCACCCAATGGAGGGTACATGGCCGAACCTGGTGAATTGGAAATGTCGCCTGCCGCCCACCCGATTGCCCGAGATGGGCTGCCGGTACCGGGTGTCGGCCTGGCAGGGACGGTGATCTGCCCATTTATGTCGGTGGTGCATCAAGCGCCTTGCGTGAAAGGAGGCTGCGAGTTGTGGGTGGAGTTGAACTACGGGAAGCAGCGAGTCGGCCGATGCTCCTTGGCGTGGATGGCGGTACTCTCGACGGAGGTGCGTGGAGCCATTGAGCACATGAGCCGCCATGTGGCTGAGATGCAACCCGCGTACCCGACCGAGCCAGCACAGCCTGAGGAAGTTCCGCATGGCAGTTGATCTCAAGATTGAACGAGCCAACACCCTCAGCGATGGCCGCCTCGAAGTCGGCTACGCGGTGTTGGTCAACGGCGTCGTGGTCGCGCAGGACAGCATGGTATTTCCGCAACCGCACCAACTGACGCTGGCGCAGCTGCGGCAAGCCTTAAAAGATCGGGTGATGGGGCTGAAAGAGCAATACAAAGCAAAGGCTCAGGTTGACACGCTGGTAGGTCAGCAGATCAATGTGGAGCCATAGGAGGAGAGGATGGAACCGGAATCGTTTGAAGTCAGTGATCGGATCGAGAAGTCGATGGGCAAGCATCTCGAAGACGGCTTGCACTTGCGCGGCGAGTTCGAGGTGCTGCATCTGCGCAATGGGCAGGTGATCGACCGACGGGATGTGAAGAATCTCGTCGTCAGCGCGGGCAAAGCGTTGGCCGCCGGACTGCTCAATGGAGTGCTGACGACGCCCGCTAAGTACATCGCCATTGGGACCGGGACGGTGGCCCCAGCGGCTGGCGACACGGCGCTCGGGGCAGAGATTACGACAGGTGGCGGGGCGCGTGCATTGGCGACGACGTTGGATCGGGTCACGACCACCGTGACGAACGATACCGCGCGAGCCATCGTGACGTTTGCGTTCACGGCGAGCTTCGCGGTGACGGAGGCAGGATTGTTCGACGCGGCCGCTGCCGGCAACATGCTTTCTCGCCAGACGTTCGCCGCCGTGAACGTGGTGAGTGGAGACAGCCTCCAGGTGACGTGGAAGATCCAGGTGTCCTAATGGCGAACGTCATCGCTGAGATTCGCGTCCAGCAGCTCGATGACGGGAACGTGACCGTCGCCGGGCCGCTCGCGGATAAGACGTGCTGCTATGGGATGCTCGAACGGGCGAAGGATGCCATTCGGGAGTTCGACCCCTCCAAGCAGCCCAGTGTGATCATCCCCGTGAACGGCGGGATGGGGAGGATCCCGCATGGCTAAGCGCATCATCATCCTGGATCGGATGGCTGGGCCTCGGCTGGCCTTCCGCTTCGCGCTGTGGGCGGATGTGCCGGCAGCGCGTCAGTCGAAATACGCCAACCCCACGTTCACCAGCGCCTACAAAGATGCCTCGCTTGGTGAGCAGACCGCGCTGCAGACGGGTACTGTGGCTGAACTGGTCGATGACGTCAGCGTGGAGCCCGGCACGACCGTCGCCCAGATCAAAACCCTCCTCGAAACGCGCTGGGCGGCCTTCCAGGCGGAGGTCACGGCCGAGAATCCTTGGTCGAACTACGGCACGTTCTGGGATGGGACGGCCTGGACGAATGCGGGAGTGGCCTGATGGCGAACCGGAAACTGGCCTATGCGGCCTCCGCCTCGATCACGTGCACGCTCGCGAGCCTCGCCTCAGGATCCGCCCGCGAGTGCACCGCCGTGGACAACTCGGTGAACCTCTACCTGGATGCCATGGTCTATGTGGCCCTCAAGCTGGCGACCGGAACGCCCGCCAGCGACAAGTCGCTCTACCTCTGGTTCTACGGCTCCGAGGACGGGACGAACGTCACCGACAACGCGACCGGGACGGACGCGGCGCTCACCATGCGCAGCCCCACCAACCTCCATGGGCCGTTCGTGATCGCGACCCCAGATGCCGGGGCGTTGACGTACAAGAAGATCATCCCGTCGGTCGCGGCCTTCTTCGATGGGGCGCTGCCGAAGAAGTGGGGCTTCGTCGTGGAGAACAAAAGCGGCCTCGCCCTGGACGCGACGGAAACCAACCACACGAAGGAATACAGCGGCGTCTACGAGACGATCGCGTAATGGCCATCGGACTCACGACCAAACCCCTCGTCTTTCATCCCACCCACGCCCTGGACGTGCTCTGGGGGCATCCGCTCGCGCAAGGCATCGTGGGCGGCTGGATGTTCCAAGAAGGCGCGGGGCGCCGAGTCGCCAACATCGTTCCTGACGCGCTCCCCGGGACGTTCGTGGCCAACGATAGCGTCACGTACCCGACCTGGACGCTGTTCCATCGTCCGCAGTATGGCGGCCGGGCGATCCAGAACCAAACCCAGAGCTACGTCAGCGTCGGCAACTACGGGCTCCTGAATCCAACGCGGATCACCGTCCACGCCTGGTTCTATCGCACGTCGACGACCTCAGGGGAGCCCGGCGTCACGAAGCGGCACCTGGGCAACAACTCCAACAACTTCTTCCTCGGTACGGGCAGCAGCCCCAACGGGATGTTCAGCTTCATCGCGTATACAGTGGCGACGACGCTCACGGCTGAGAGCAGCACGAACTTCACGACGAACGAGTGGCACCAGGTCGTTGGCACCTACGACGGCAGCAACGCGCGGCTGTGGGTCGACCGCGCCAACACCGCCACGGCCGCGGGCAGCGGCATCCTCAACGGCAACGCCTTCCCGAACCTCGTGATCGGCTCCGACTTTCAAGTGGCCGGCTATTGGAACGGCCGGATCGCTTCCGTCGTCATCTGGAACCGTGCGCTCTCATCCGCCGAGATCGTGGAGCTCTACACCAATCCGCATGCGTTCCTCGCCCCTCCGAGCACTCGACGGTACTTCATTACC